>Ga0214543_1001327_pt1 | contig 47379 bp, 12 predicted proteins | sample CNSS2metaG_FD_160094 | JGI IMG/M metagenome (GOLD analysis project Ga0214543, IMG submission 160094) | Root nodule microbial communities from cowpea collected in UCLA plant growth center, Los Angeles, California, USA - CNSS2 | ecosystem: Host-associated > Plants > Roots > Nodule | place: USA...
CCAACAAAAAAAAAAACAAAAAAAAAAAAAAAACAAAAAAAAAAAAAAAAAAAAAAAAAAAAAAGGAGGAAGCAAGCAGTGCTATAAGTAGAGGACACGAGGTCAATAAGTGGAAAGAAACTTACCCTCCAGATGTATCAACCACTTCCTGAAACACAAATAGAATAAAATTAGAATGGAAATATCGAAGAAAAGTGAGTGTCAAACTCAGTACACCCCTGAAACAGGCATATTTCATCTTTGGTTTTTTGTTTTCTTTTTCGATCGGCAAAATATATTTATACTAGAACACTAGGGTGCTCCAACCCTTTGGTGCATAAAATTTGTTCTGTTGTACGTAACTACCATGAACATAGACAAATTATATCATTATTAAAAGAAGCTAGAATTAACAGACAATCCCTAAACCCTTATAAATAACCCCTTGAAGTTTAACAATTTTTCACATTAATGCACAACAAATTCCATATTACAGACCCCATGTGACAGGCAAGGGGGAAGCTCTTCATTAACGTACTGAAAGAAGTTTTTGTAATAAAGCAAACCACAATGTTGGAAAAAGTAAATTTTTTATAACAATAAGATCGGACATGTGCGAAAGATTCAAGATCCAACACTAAATGAAAGTACACTGCATAAGTCATTCCCACTGTCAAGTATCAAAGGAAATTCCAAAATTGTTATATGGATTTCTGATAGCCATAGATAAAACAGGTAGCCTGTAGAACAAGAAATTTTTAGATTGCATAAAATTTCAATGCATTATCTAAACATCCAAGATCCAACAGATAAATAGAAGCACCATGAACTATCTATTCCTACGCAATTAAAAAAATATATATATCAAAGGTAATAAATTTAGTAGGAGAAGAAAGTTTATATGTCAGTGACTCTTTGATATCTAGAAAAGGTTGCAGTCAGATAAGGAACTGACTACCCTGCATGAACCAGCCTAGTTGGCGAGGGAGATAGTTTGCACAAGATCATTCCGCCTTTGTGCAACAAAAAATTGGAATATGGATATACTTAGGACAAAAAATTACTAATGTTCATTAAAAGGAGCAAAGAACAAGAACAAAGCAGTATAACCCTATGGAAAAGAAATCACAGAGCCAAAGATATATATTCTGGCGGTACATGTTAGAGATTTGGATATGCTGCATGCCACTTTGCCAAGTACGTGGGCATATACTTGTTAGTTGCGGTATGCTTTTGTACTTGCCTTGTGATGCAAGTGTTTCCTTCCCTCCCACACCCATCAAAGAGAAATATTCAAAGATACAAAGAAATTGAAGAACTATTAGACACACAGACATAACCATCCACAATCATCATCATTTGCAGAGTGCAATTGGAGGTCTTCGGGGCATTCCCATTCCCACTCCCTCCCAATACTGCTGCAAACCCATTCTCCAGTTGGGCTGCTACATCTCTCCACTTCCCATTCAATCTTCATCAAATCCAAATTCCACCCACTACCCATCTTGACTACTGTCATTTTCTTGACTCTGCAAGAATGGAACTAACACAATTCGCTGGTTAACCATGAATTGCATTGCTACTCACAAACCAATTCATTGGTTCCCTAAATAGACCAATCCATTCGGTATTTACTGCCATATAGAAAGTAAGAACCTTACAAGCTAACAAAACCTTTAGACATTAACTTATAAAACTTATTTTGATTCCTATTTTATTTTCTTTTTTTCTAGAAATGCTTTATAGAGAAGTTGATCCAAACAAGTCTTATTCTAGGTTCTCTACCAATGCTACGAAAGAAACAATTTTCATATAGAGCGAAACCATTCCTGGGATTTGGGTAAAAACAAGAAAGGAGAGCTCAATTGAATGCAGAAATTAAAGAACGTGACTTTGGACAACTCTGGATAAAGATTAATTAAAAGCTAGTAAAGAAATTAGTAAAGGGGGGTGATCAGCAAACTAGAAAGTTATTATGTGGCGTAGCATGCAAAAAGGGTGAAATGCTTCTGAATTTGATATCTTAAAAGAAGAAACAGAGAGAGTGGGTTTGAGTGAGCGAAGTGCAGAGTAAGAAGAGGAAAGAGAAGGAAAGGCTTACAAGATGAGAAGGGTTGAGTTTGGCCTTCAAGGTTGCTTCAACGTTTTCCTTCGTCACGCCCATCTTTCTTCTTTTCTTTGTTGCCCTTCAAATTATTTTCTCTGTTCTTTCGCTTTCTCCTTCAAATAATCAATATATGTGTATATATATTCGCCTTCTCATTTTGCGTTCGCAGCACGCTCATAAAATGAAAGCAGTGACTAAAGTAATAATTTTTTTAAAATGTTCCTAAAAGGTAATAATTTTGTGTTTTAGCCTTTTAGGTTTCTACTTAAAGGCAACAATTTCATTTTGTTGACTAGATATAAGAAATTAATTTTTTCCTTGATATTTTTTTTTTTCGCATTTCATTGCTATTGACATTTTTCAGTATATTTAAGTGATGAGTTTCGACTCATTATTTCAACTTTATAATAAAGTAGGTCATTTCTTCTTTCAATTGCAATAAATTAAAGTTCACAACCTAGCCAATCCTTTGTGTACGTTGTTAGCCAAATCATCTTCCATGCTTTGTATAAGTTGTTGGATATTTTAAATATCATTATACATTATACTTATACTAATTCTTTTTAACATTATTGTATTATAAATGATAAGTTCATAAAAGGGTAGTACATTATAACTGCATAACAATTTTCTTTTTCATTGCAATATTTTAATATTAAATTAATATTATGTAATACAATTTATACTAATTTTTTATATAGTTTTCATAAATGATAATATAATAAAGTTTAACATATCTAATATTAAATATTATTAATATGTTAGAAATATACTTAATTTAAACCAATTTACAATTTTTTTTTATAATATCTATATTTATGCCTTTTTAAATTAAAATCAAATTTAATTTTTTTTATAAACATTATTTTTATTAATTTCAGCGGTGGTTTTCACTTTGAGTGGGTTATCACTGTTATGTGCTCATTTCGACGTTTTTGAAGTGCCTTAAAGAGACATAATGCTATATTACCATATTGTATGGGGTGCTTTAGATGACATCAAAAAGGTATAATTCACAATCGATGATGGAACACTACACATCTAATTTGGTTCAGTGACTCGTAAGCAAATTGAAACCACTAATAAAAACAAGATTAAGTGCACTTTAGAAAACAAATTTAAAAGATAAATTCACTTGATATTTTTGTAATTGTGGTCAAAATTCCAAATAAAGTATCACGGGAATGTTTGAGACATCCGCAATATAGTATATACTCACACATCTCTTACAAGATAAAGTTGAATAAGTTGTCATGCTAAATCTATCCTCCATTGTAAGATTAAATGGCTTGACATATATTAATAATAATTTAACATGTACTTGAATATTTAAATAATAATTCACCCATATAAGATGATTAGTTTTATAATAATTATAGTGAAGTTAATGTAAATAATTAAGAGAATATTTTTTATACTGAATATAATCTTATTTTTTAAAACTGAGAAGAGATTAACTAGGAAAATACTGTCTATAATTAATACGGAGTATTTGAAAAGTAGAAAAAATATTCTTTGCCACAACTTGTTTGGACATTGATGGTGCAAAAAAATCTAAGTCGCAGAAGTGCTTGGTGAACCACGCAAGTGGAATTTCCCTTTTTCAGAAACCAAAGAAGAAAAGGAGATGAAGACGGAACAAGCACATCAAAAATTAAAAACAGAAAAAGAAAAAAAAAAATGTGTATGAAAACGAGTGGTATCTGTTCTCAAAACGACAGAACAAGAAACATAAAAGGACAACTTTCATGGAAAAAAAGAAAAGAAAAATCCATAATCCGAACCTGAACAGAAGTGATTTCAGAACGGTTCTAGGTGGCAATGGCAGCAAAATCTTTGGGCGTCGGTGTGCCTCTGAGTCACCTCGTCGGTTCCAAGTCGCCACCTAGGCTTTGCGCCTTAATTATCAGATGCTCTGCTAGTAATTCCTTCTTCTTCCTTTCTCTTCCATTTTCTTTACCAACAAACCGATTTCGTGTGCCATGATTTTTATTCCAACCTTCTTTTTTTTTCCTTTTGGTAGTTTATGATTTGGTTTACGCTTGAAGTGAACACATTCTTTACGTATACATGGGGCTTGAAGAAATTGATCAATTTTTTTTTGGATTGAAATGTAGAGAAGGGTGAAAGGCCTTGGAAAACTTCGGATGCTAGGCTTGTGTTAGAAGATGGATCAATCTGGAAAGCAAAGTCGTTTGGTGCTTCAGGAACCCAAGTGGGTGAAGTGGTTTTTAATACATCATTGACTGGGTGAGATGAGATAAATTATGGATCATACATGCATTAGGTCTGAATAAGGATATATGTAACTTTTTTTAATATATGTCCACTGCAGGTATCAAGAAATTCTAACAGATCCTAGTTATGCTGGTCAATTTGTGCTGATGACAAACCCGCATATTGGTAACACTGGTGTAAATTTTGGTGAGTATTTTTAGATTTAAATTCTAAGTCTCTTGAATCTTGGTTCTTGGAAATTGTCTAAAAGTTACCTTTTGATGCTCTTACTGCCAGATGATGAGGAATCAAGAAAGTGCTTCCTTGCTGGTCTAGTAATTAGAAGTTTAAGCATCAGGTTAATTTACATTCTCCAGAAAGCTTTTCACTGATTGAACTTTATATTTTACTATGCTTACTTTTTCTTTGTCCTTGTAATAAATCTATGTAGTACCTCAAGCTGGAGATGTGTAGAAACTTTAAGTGGTTACTTATCAGAAAGGAATATCATGGGAATTTGTGAGTAATGTATACGAATGCATAAACCCTGCAAGTGTTACTTTGATAAATTCGTTTGTAGCTTTTGGCTTTAACTTTGGTGATGCTTTGTAATGCAACAGATGATGTTGACACACGGGCTATCACACGCAGATTACGGCAAGATGGCAGCCTCATTGGTGTGTTGAGTACCGACAATTCTATAACAGATGAGGAACTACTTAAGATGTCTCGTTCTTGGGACATTGTTGGTATGAATATGAATCTCTGAGGCTCTGGAAACATTGTAGAAGCGAGTGACTGTTGTTTCATTTTGCAGGTATTGATTTAATAAGTGGAGTATCATGTCAAACTGTGCATGAATGGGTTGATAAAACAAAGCAAGAATGGGATTTTAGTTCTGGAGAGAGTGGTGAGACTTTCCATGTAAGTGTTAGAAAGAAGCATTCTTTAGGCACTTCCACATTCCTTTTTCTTTGTCTGATGCCGTTGAATGAATCACAGGTTGTTGCTTATGATTTTGGAATCAAGCATAATATACTTAAGCGTTTGGCGTCTTATGGCTGCAAAATCACTGTTGTACCATCGACGTGGCCAGCAACAGAAACTTTGAAGATGAATCCTGATGGGGTGCTTTTCAGCAATGGCCCTGGAGATCCATCTGCTGTTCCTTATGCAGTTGAAACAGTGAAGAAAATTCTGGGAAAGGTGCCTGTTTTTGGAATTTGCATGGGCCATCAATTGCTGGGTCAGGCTTTAGGAGGCAAAACCTTTAAGATGAAATTTGGCCATCATGGAGGGAATCATCCGGTTCGTAACCTTCGAACAGGCCATGTTGAAATTAGTGCTCAGGTATGCGATCTGATGAACTTTCTACACTAAAAAAAGAGGGTTAGTAACGTTTGATCTCAAAATAATGACAGAACCACAACTATGCCGTTGACCCTGCTACATTGCCAGAAGGAGTGGAAGTTACACATGTTAATCTTAATGATGGAAGTTGCGCAGGCCTTGCTTTCCCTGCTCAAAGAATAATGTCTCTTCAATACCATCCCGAAGCCTCACCAGGACCTCATGATTCTGATTACGGTATGAAATACAAACTGCTGCTATAATTATTTCAGTTGCAATCGTTATAAATATTGTTGTTCATTATGCAGCTTTCGGGGAATTTATAGAACTAATGAAGCAGCAGAAGACAAGGAAACTTGAACCGAAAATATCTACATTATCTGGTGCATAACCATTGAAAATGTTTACTCTGCATACTGCTCCAAGAATCACATAATAGTGTAATTTTGAGAGTGTTGGTTAAGGTATGATCAATTGGGTACCCTCTAAGGGTTGAATTAGCTTTTATTTACTCTGTTTCTGATTGAAGACGGAACATTGTGTAAGTATTTTATAAAAATAAAAACAATGAGAACAATTTTTACTCTCCCATCCACTGATAGCGTAACAGAGAACCAACAATTTATTTTTAAATCTTGCAACAATAATTTGTAAGAACAGAACCTTGAATAAAAACAAAATTAAAGATGCTCGAGACAAATATTTGAAAACTAAAATTATGTAACATGATTAAGTACATAAGGGTGTCAATGGAAGAAGTCACCAACTCCAGATTCTAAGATGCACACATAGAAACCACAAAAGACTGAAGAAAAACACACAAACCCTAAAAGCAACAAGTAATAACACAATGTTTAAAATTAAGCCCTTTCGCCTCTGATTCTACGAGCAAGTTGAATGTCCTTAGGCATGATGGTGACCCTCTTAGCATGAATGGCGCAGAGGTTAGTGTCTTCAAAGAGTCCAACCAGGTAAGCCTCTGCGGCTTCCTGAAGGGCCGAAACGGCACTGCTCTGAAACCTCAGATCCGTCTTGAAGTCCTGAGCGATTTCACGAACTAAACGCTGGAAGGGGAGCTTTCGGATCAGAAGCTCTGTGCTCTTCTGGTACTTCCTGATTTCCCTCAGAGCAACAGTTCCTGGTCTGAACCTGTGGGGCTTCTTCACACCGCCGGTTGCCGGGGCAGATTTCCGAGCAGCCTTTGTGGCCAGCTGCTTCCGGGGAGCCTTGCCACCAGTGGACTTGCGGGCCGTTTGCTTTGTACGTGCCATTTGGAAGCTTCTGGAAGGGTTGTGTGTTGGTTAGTGGAAGAGCTGAGAAGCTTGGAAACGACTCTGGTGTAAAGGAAGAAGCAGACTCTGGTGTGAAAGAAGAAGCAGAGGGGGTTCAATTATATAGGTGAGACTCTCAAATTTTGGAGGGAGATGTTTTTTCATCTGAGCGCTTTGGATTTTTAGTGATCCGTGTGAGACTGGATCCAACGGTCAAGATTCGGTCTCGACGTATCACCCGGATTCATGTTTTCCATCTTTTAGATTTTCTTTTAGGCTTTTTTTTTTCTCGAGAAATATTCTCAAGTTTTCGGGTTCATTGGATTGGGAATATCTGTCCCCTTCAATTTGGTAAGAAGGATTCTACTTTAGTTGGTAAAAATAATTTCAATAATTTTAGAAAAATTATTGAAATCATAACTTTAAGCTGGTTTAAATGAAATTCTCTAAGTATTTTAATTTGTCTATGGTATAGGATAAACATTTTTCTACATAATAGGCAGATATTTTAAATATATAACTATGTATTAAATATATAATAAATAATTTCAATTATACTATAAAGTGTTTTTGTTTATTAATAATTTATCTAAAACTAATCTATTTAGTTTAATATTTTTATATGTAAACAATATACCAAAAAATATAAAAACGAAAGATAATCATCCGAGAATTTTTTCTTTTGTCTACATTTCAAAATACCAATATTATCATTTAAAATATGATTATTTATTAAATTTTTAAAAATTGATTGTTACTTTTACAATTTTTTTTCTTTATTTATTAACAACTACTCTCTTATCTTTTCTATATATTTTATTTTATTTTTAATAAATATTAGTTTTGTTTTATATATTAACTTAATAACATTATATTATCATCACCTATTAATATTACATATAGTTAAAAAATACGTACACATAAGTGTGACAGCACCTGTGTGTACGTAATAATAATAAAAATAATAATAATTTGGTTTTATAGGATGGTAAGAATAAAAAATTACAAAACCTTATATTATTATTAATATATATATATATATATATATTTATATATTTATATTTAACAACAGAAAGTTTGATAGGAGAAAAAATTATATTCTTAAAAACCATAATCCCCAAATTTTAATACTTCTAAAAGACAAAGTTATGTATTTACAACAATATTTATATGTTACTTTTATTACAAAAAAATATTTTATTTTTAATTTTTAATTTTATAAAAGTAAACTTCTATTTTATTCATGGAAACTTTAACTAGACAAGATTATTTTTCAACAATATTATGCTTTTGACGAAATTTGATCAAAATATGTTCTACAAAAATATTGATTACTGATAAATGTTTAAGCTACGTATCCTTTAAAATAACAGTATTGGAAATGACTTTTGAATTTAAGATATTTTGTCAATATTTTCATTAAATTTTTGTCTTTAAAAGATTTTTTTAAACTTATGAGAAACAATATATATTTTTAAATGATTGTAAATATAATAAATAATATAAATAGAATATAAAAAAAATTAAAAACAAAATTTCTAATTAGTACATGATATTGAAAATTTTATTATCCAATTTCTATATTTTATATATTTATAACAAAAATTATAATAAATAATATCTATATTGATCCTCTTTAACAGAAATCTTGATATACGTTCCAACAAATTAATGAATCGTTTCATTTCCGTTCATTAAAAATCATTCTTTGAATCAGAAAACCAAAAGGTTTTAGGTTTTGAAAATCAACAGAAGAATTCAGAATTACATAATTGTGAGTAATGATACCAAATGCATGATTTATTCAACCTATGGTGTGAAAGAAAAATAAAATCATAAATGAATTTCTCTTCTGGTCAGACAAATATGGAAAGACCTTTCACTTAAGTTTTAATATTTATTTTGACTGAAAAACGAAATTGACCTTTTATTGTACACTAACTAAGTGAAATATATACTGCTTATTTACTAAAAAAATATATATTTTAATCCATCTTTTTGTATCTATTTTTAATTTAATATTTTAATTACGGTTAGATTATTTATTTTATTTCTTTTAATAATGTGATATGATGATTTAATAATAATTAAAATGATGAATTAAAAGTGAATAAAAAATAAATTAAAGTATCATTATCTATTTATTAATAAAGAAATCAATTATTATAAATTGAAGTCTCCTAATTTGTACTTAAAAAAAGCTAAAAAATCATTAGAATCTTAACAGGTTTCGAATGTCAACAGCACTAGTAAGTAATGCCTCTGTTTGTTTTAATCGGGAAAAAACTTGAGTACTACACATAGAAGAACAGAAAACAGAGATCAAAACATGGTATACTAAACCCTTCAAGATCCATAAACAAACGTACCATCACCTATACTAACAAATGGCAAACCCTAAAGCCAAACAAAAAAAAATTAAAAAACAAAAATCAAAGAAACTAGGCCCTTTCGCCCCTGATTCTTCTGGCAAGTTGAATATCCTTAGGCATAATGGTGACTCTCTTAGCATGAATTGCACAGAGGTTAGTGTCTTCAAAGAGTCCAACCAAATAAGCCTCAGCAGCTTCCTGAAGAGCCGAGACAGCACTGCTCTGGAATCTCAGATCTGTTTTGAAGTCCTGCGCGATCTCTCGAACCAATCGCTGAAAAGGAAGCTTTCGAATCAGAAGCTCTGTACTTTTCTGATACTTCCTGATTTCCCTAAGAGCAACAGTTCCTGGTCTGAACCTGTGGGGCTTCTTCACACCGCCGGTTGCCGGAGCAGACTTTCGAGCAGCCTTCGTTGCCAACTGCTTCCGGGGAGCCTTGCCGCCTGTAGATTTACGGGCTGTTTGCTTAGTACGGGCCATTTGGAAGATTATAGAAGATTCTGAAGATAGTTGTTTGGGTATAGATGAATGAGGGTGAAGGACAAAGGATTTAATTATATAGGTGAGAGCTTGAAAATTGGAGGGAAAACAAAATCCATTTGGAGTGATCCGTGTATGGGTTTATCGGACGGTCACGATTTTGTTTTGCGATATCACGGGGATTCATCTTTTTCCATATTATTGTTCGTTTGGCGCCAGCAAAAGATTTGGTGTATTCATGGTTTCAAAAGTTTAGCTTTTAATCTTATCATATATAAGTTTAAATACTAAAAATTATTTTTTAATTAATTTTGTTAATATATTTTTTTATTATTATGTTTTCAAAATTTGATGTGTATACAATTTACTTGCATAAAATAAACAAGAATAGAGTGAATATATACTCAAATTTACTTGCATAAAACGATAAAGAAATTTGTCTAAGTATTTAAAAAGATACATAACTTATTTCTGTCCGATTCCAATATAATTGCTTAGTTACGAAAAGTAGTTGATAAATTAATTAAAAAATATTTACTCAAACTGCATATCAATATAATTTAATGTTGATTTGGAATTTGAATAAAAAAACAGTTTAATATGATTACATAATATCTTATTGGTTCTTCAAAATTTAATTCAAGAGTGATTTGATTATTTTACTTGTTTTGGTATGATTAAAAAAAATAATATATATAGAAAGACAAAAAAAGAGGGAGGTAGAGAGATAAGCATAAAGATAGATCCATATAAATATTAGAAATTGTACTAGATTTTATGAATGAATAATAAAGCTAAATATATTGACACAATTTATATCAAATAATATTGAGATGTTATGAAGAAAAATCAATAGATGATTATCCAATACATTAATGTTTAATCATGCATGTGAGAAAAATATGTAATTTATTAACTATTAAGATTATCTACTTTGTAATATTTTATTTTACAGTAAAAAACTAATAAAATAATATATTTCATAATAATATTTGAAGGTAATTGAACATAATACAAAATATATTAATACAATTTTTTAAGAATTTAAATTATAAAAATATACTATTTATATAACAATATTAAATATACAAAAATATTTTTATAAATAACATATTAATCACTTATGCATTTGCTGTAATCTTACAACTCTAATTAAAGATTTCTCATCCTTCAAAGGTGTCTATAAACTTGCATCTCCATTTGCTCACACAAAAATGGTGATTATTGGAAAAGAAGAAAACAACACAAGACCATAAAATGTGTGGGTAGGTTAATATACAATAGAGTTATCATAAGACCATTTAGATCATACCAATTATAAGTCATACATGGAGAAACTATAATAATTCATATAATTGCACACGGATATCTTGGAGAGTTTGGCTGCTCAACAAATAAGTACATTGTCATCTTGGAGACTCGTTGCTCAACCAAATTAGTTGGGAGTTTGACTGAGCAACCAACAAGTAGATCGTCGTTTGGGAGACTAATTGCTCGATCAAATTAGTTGAGAGTCTAGTTGATCAACCAACAAGTAGATTGTCATTTAGGAGACTAATTGCTCGACCAAATTTGTTGGGAGTCTAGTTGCCCAACCAACAACAGAACGCCATTTGGGAGATTAATTGCTTGACCAAATTAGTTGGTAGTTTGGCTTCTCGACCAACAAGTAGACTGGCATTTGGGAGATTCATTACTCAACCAAAATAGTTGGAAGTATGGCTACTTAACCAACTAGTAAACTGACATTTTGGAGACTCATTGCTCAACCAAATTAGTTAAAGTTTGGCTACTCAACAAACAAGTAGTTTGTCATATTGGAGATCTATTACTCAACCAGATTAGTTGGGAGTCTTAACCAACAAGTAGATCATCATTTGGGAAACTAATATTTCTTTCCGTATTTTTTTTAGGGAGACTAATGCTCTTTTTCATCTTTTGGGAGACTAATGTTCCTTTTCGTCTTTTAGGAGACTAATGCTCATTTGCGTCTTCTGGGAGACCAATGCACCTTTCCGTATTTTGGAAGAGTTAATGCTCCTTTTTGTCTTCTTTAACATTTATCCAACAAAAATCTAATTAAAAGTAACTAGAAAGTGCCAAACAAAGCGAATGCCAACATGCACAAAATTTGTAAGTTATAATTATGTGAGTACAAAATCAGATGTAAGATTAAAAATAAGTAGTAAAGAACACCAAATCATGTAACAAGACAATTACAACTTCAACAACCAACCACACATTCACTAGTCTTTTCCTTAAAGATCACCATAATGCAATTGCCAAGAGATAAAAGATCATAATTCAATCAAGTGGTCATGATCGTGTGCTAAAATTTGACATTCTTTGGCCCTCCATTATAAATTTAGTTATGCGTTGTTCATGAGACCTCCTTCCACCATTTTCACATCCTACCCACAAATCGCTTTAAAGAATAACAACTCATGAAATCTATAACTAATAACAAAAGTTGATACATTTAAGAATATAAAACAAAATATAGAACAATTGATAAATTATAAGTTAAAAATCTATGGGAATTTGATGAATTATGAAACCACATATCCATTGCTTGTCTTCCAAAGCTCCTAAGGACTACAATGGTGGGTCTATGGAACACGATAGTCACGAGCCCCATGTTGGACGCTAATATTATAGTCAAAAGAGTAAAATTTGATCAACCAGAACATACATTGAGTTATATGTCTTTTCCCTAATGATTGTCCATCTATCCTTGTCGACCTCTTAACTTTTCTCCTCCTTTACTTTTTGCCAAATATCTTCTTTAATTCTGCCATTCACATTTATTGTCGTTCTTAATTGTCCCACCCTTAGCATCTTTTGTGAAACCTTCCATCAATGTTTATTAAGTCTGATCAAATCCCCAATAATATTAGACGTCCCACCACACAATTAAATCAACTACAAACTTTAAAACTCATTGTATAAAAAATATATTACAACTTTTATATAATTATTTTATCTCATATCAACAAATAGGTTTTTCTATCACTAAAATACTATTATATTTTAATAAATATAAAAATATTGGTAGTGTAACATAATTAAATTGTAACTTTCTAAATAAGTATACATTTACACATATTTATTAATTATTAATTAACTTTAAAGATATAAGATTATAATTTAATATAATAAGTTGTTTAACTCATATACTATGAACATTTTTAATCCAAAAATCCGAAATGATTTAATTTAGTATGAGTATTTTTAATCCAAATTCCCAACTAAATTTATCGATGGAGAAAAAATAGATTAAAATTCCAAAAGATAATAATTTTAATTGTTTTATTTTTCATCTTCTCTGAATTGTTTCGGTTTAATGCAAAAGGCTTAACAAAAAGGAACAAAAAATAAATTTTGTTTGATGCTTATTTGATTCACATGCGTTTTAATAATCTAGCATATTAATTAAAAAGATTATTAAATATAAATATAAGAAAAGAGTTGTGATAGAAAATGTCGCTCATAAATATTGTAAATATAAAACGTCCATGATCAGTATATGTGTCATATGCTTCCCATGTAAACTTTAGCTTTTTGCATCATCAAAGGCAAAATTAGCGTGTGATTATGCTCTGAGAACGAGTTTTCAGCAATGAATGTAACTTATTCATTAATCGGAGGTTTTAAAGTATGATTTAGTATAATATATATTTTGAAATTATATCCAAGAACACAACGGATAACAACAAACTGCAAAAAAAAACAAAAAGCATATAAGTTTGATATCTGTTCCTGGAGTTCTGATTTGGAAAGTAATCAGTAAAGTTATGAATTTCAGAAGAACAAAGAAGGCATTTGGAATGGCTTCATGTAAACGAAAGAGGCGAGTAAGATTTAATTTCTAATGTTTTTACAACCAACATAGATTATCATAAACAGCAGCAATGATAATATTAAGAATAACACAGAAAATTATGGCACATTGTCAAGGAGAAGCTTGACACGGGAAAATGTTGTCCATTTCACCATTTCCAGAAAACATTAGAACCACACTTGTATTTGTCCTTCCCTTCACATTCTAGCTCCAAATCATCAGAAAGAAAAGGCACTTTCTGCATTCATCAAAAGAAACCAGAGTAAAACTTTGAATCAGTGTTACACAAGTTGGATAAAGATCACAACTTTTTTCTTCATATTAAAAACTCATAATATTCACGAAAAGAAAGTTCAAAACTACCTTTTGCTTAGCTAGATCTTGGCAACCGGTGAAGTTTTCAGGGAACTTGCAAGTGCCAAATTCCACAGTGTATGCTCTTGCAAAATTGGCTCCAGTGGTGGCTAACCTTTTCTTGTCGTTAAGTTCCTGTAACAATATAATCCATTAGAAACTAGTTGAATTACGATGAAAAAGAGAGAAACCAAGGGTTTGAAAAGACCTTGTTGGTCTTGCTCTTTTCAAGGTATTCTTCAATGATTCCTGCATTGGCTGAAGAGTTGGAAGCAGCAGCTGCAGCAGTGAAAAGGGTAGCTGCTAAGTAAACAAGGGCACTTCTTCTTCCTTGGTTTGATTCAGATTCAGTAACCTTTGCTTGATGAGCCTTTATCACAGGCAACTTGAGTGCAGAAACTTGAGGAGATGCAACCGAAGGCATGGAGGCGAGCTTCGCATTCAGATCGGAGCATCCTGATCTGGCATAGTTACAGGCCAAGACACTGGAGTTCATGGCGGACATGGTGGATGCAATTAGTTTTCTGGTTTTGATCGAAGTTGAAAAGAAAAGAAAAGAAAACTAGGTTGATTTGAAAGGACCAAAGGGCAACTCGAATTGTGTGCTTCTTAATCCTAGTGGCTCTATTTTTTTGTTTCTTTAATTCGTTTTTCTTGTGTTGTTTGAGGCTGAGGTTTTGTGATAAGGAGTGGATACGATAAGTGTAACGTAATTTAAGGTTGTGGTTGGAGTGTGGATAAGGTGCGATTGCCTCACTCCTTATTGGCATATCTTGCAACCATTTTGCTTTTGTGACACTTCAGCTTCTTGTGGTTGCTATCCCTGGCCCCACTTCAAAATTCCCACTTCTTATCTAGTCTTCATTTATTTCATTAACTTTTTTTTTATGCATAAATTAACTTAATAAATTAATTTTAAATATTTAAAAAGCGTTCATGAAGAATTTTATATATAAATTATTCGTTTATTACGCTCCACAAAGTAACTGGTTCTTTTATGGGGCTTAAAATCCTTACAAAGCCCAATACGAGCCCAAAGAAATTTATTATAAACAAAAAGTTACCCGGCCCACTTGTGCCTACGAGAACCTCCATTATTGTTTAGCAGAAAGAAAGAGAAAGTGGGAATTTCAAACTTATGGGGTGAAAAAAGTAATCCCGGTCACTTGCGACCTAGGATGCAATTTTTTATTAGATAGGTTAAGAAAAAGGTTGATCTGTAAATAGAGAGAATAAATTAGTTATAAAACATTGTATGGTTGGTGTGGTGAGGCATTCACACCGCACTTACCTGAATGCAGTCCAAGAGTTCTGATTTCTGCATATCGTATCATGCCACATTCTCATATTTCAACCAATCTTTCATCGTTAGTATTATTTAATTAATTTATAGAATCAATCAAAATCAAAATCGCAATTTTTTATACTTTTTGAAGAAAAATAGAGTAAATAGTTATAAAGAGTAATGTTAAATGGTAGTAAAAAAAAAAAGAGTGATACCAAAATACAAGTGTCCTAATTTATATTTGTCGGTTAAATATAAATATTATTTATTAAAATTATATTTTATGGCATTTTTTGAAATTCACAAATTTGAATTACAAAAATGTAATAGAAAAATAATACACACAAAAAATTAAATAAATAATCAATTTTAAAGGTAAAAAATTAATTAATTACTATATTAACTAATATATCATTTTATAAATTAAAAGTTATTAATATTAAAATAGTCTCTTTAAAAAAAAAATACAATTGAATAGAGTCTAAATTAATTTCTAACCACGAAAATTTTAGTCATTAATGAATTAATGTTTAAAATCATCTCTAATTTAAAATTAGAAACTAATTTATAATTAATAATATTGAGTGGCTAAAACTTGGTGCTTGTTAAAAAATAATTTAAACTCAAATTTATAAATTAATTATAATTTTTTATTTATATCAAAGATACTAATAATTTTTAATTTATAAAATAATATCTTATTTAGTCAATCTAGAAACTAATTACTTTAGTATATAAAATTAGTAGTTATTTAATGATATTTTTGTAGTAATACTATTGTATCACTTATATTTGTTTGCATAAATATTTGTTAACTGGTTATCTCTTCCGTAGATTAAAGAGAGTTAGTATAAAACTTGACCCTTTTAGTTGAATGAATTTTAAGGCTTGATCATTAATATATTCAATTAATAACTTTACATCGGCGTAATCCAAATCAGGAAGGGATAACATATTTTCAGCCCTAATAATTACTATTACTCCTATAAAGCGAAATAAAACAAAACAATGTTAAAAAGAAACATAATCCTAAACTGTATCTATTTTAAAAACTTCTCTGAACCCATTTTTCAAAAAGCAAAAAGTTAAAGTATATTCACTAATTTAAATTAAACCCATTGCGATCTTAACCAATTAATTTGATCTGGCCATGATTACTTTAGACAATTAATCTCACTTATAGACCAAGTGGGATACATGCATAGAAACATACCTTAAGAAATTAAATCTGATTTCAGGTGTGAATTATTGGCATATTTAATCTGAATTTGCTTTTTCTTTTTCTCTCTCTCTTGTATTTTATATGTATGAATTTATATTGTATATATACCTTTGGATTTCCCGGTTTTCTGGTTTTCTTACCCTCTGATTTGCTCTTACATAGTTCATAGCAAGAAAATCTAATATATAATAGAGATGATAAAACGAATAATCTGATCCGATCCGATTCGACTTACCATGGGTTGATTATTTAGTGAGTCAATCCGGTTTACTTATTAGTGAGTCAAAAATATTCAAATCCGGTCTGACCCACCGCGGGTTGGTGGGTTAAACGGGTTGGCTCACGCACTCACTTAATTAAAAAATATAATTTATTTATTTATTTTTCAGTCAAAACAAAATTCTAATTCTAATTAAAATCTAAATAAACTTTAATACAATCCAAATACAAATCAAAATCATAAAAATATAAATTATCTATGTGTTGGCTAAAAAAATACAACCTAACATGATCTAAATGGAAAGACCAACTTAACTGTGCGACTCTTTATTTGCGAGTTGGTAAGCCAACCTGGCTCACCACGGGTTTAACCCGAGTGAGCCGGGTTCTAGGTGAACCAGGTCAAAAAAAAAATCAACCCATATTGAAATTTGTAAGAAAATTTCAATCCAATCCGATTCAAACTTGTGGTGAGCCGGATTGACTCGTGTGTTCCAATTTATTTTGATAGCTCTAATATATAACATTACCCTATCCATTTGCTACAACGCTATAAAATGCTATGGCATGATCAAAGCATATCATGCGTTGAACTTCTATATAGCAAATCAAAGTTCAGCCACTTAGATGGTATATGTATGTGTGAGTTCTATGATACACCATTTCCCTTTTAGTGCATTTATTTGATTGGAACTTGATTAGTGGTTTCTGCATCAGCTTCCATTTATTATTATATTCATGCTCTATGAACTGGATAAAGTATGCAGCTTTCTGTTTTTCTTTTCTTAGTTGTTAACAGCAACAATCAGGGGCGTTTTATTATTCACTTGTACCATTTTGAAATAAAATCTGAATCCAAAAGATGTGTATCTTAATTCTTAGATTACTTCCCCTAATTGAAGAACTGGGGTTAAATCAAGATCAATCGAATCTTGTGTTAGCAGCAATGCCACTAGCCATAATTTTCTTGTGATGTTTTATTATGTAAATAAATAAATATGAATTCTTTGTCCTAGAAATTTTGTTGGCTTAGACAAATTAATATGAATTTCAAATTAAACCCTTTTATTAAATTGTGGGTCTAGAAATATTTGGGAGGTTGCTTTATCTGTTACTCTCTTGTTATCAAGGAAAGTGATATTAATTTATTACACACTAAAATATTGATATCAAATACTCTTTTCGACTTAAAAGAATAAAATAGAGAAAGTGAAGGTAATAAAATGTGTCTTTTTTAATTGTATAAAAAAGAAGTGGTGGAATACATCTGCAAAGGTTAATTGGATTATGCAATTTTTAGTGAACTTCAGATTGAGAAAGAGTGTGTTCCATTTGTTTCATTCAAAATGGTCACCTTATAGTTCTACTTTATTAAACATATTAGTTAAGTGGAAATAATAATGATGGTGACCATAAAATAAAGTAAACACTCGTGTTTTCCCTTATCTTGCTCCACAGTAATTCACTTCTATCTTCATCCTCATAGAAATTTTAAATTAAATTTCATGAAAACACTAGCAATCTTAGTTCCAGTAATAAGAACTCCATAATATCATTGAAAAGAATGCAGTAACAAAAAATTAACTAGTATATCTTACATTTGAGGTTTCAAACAGAATTGATTGGTTCTCATAGCAGAGTAATTAACTAGCATAGTTCCCTATAGTTACGCTCGAAACCTTCATGTTCTAGTGGTTGGATCCTTATAATGGTTTGTGGCACTGGTGGCTGGGATCCAACAATTTTCTTACAAGTCTCAATGAGGCACTGTCTGCACTTGGGGCAGGAGGAGTGTGAACTCAGCCATCTATCAATGCAGCGAACGTGGAAACCATGGTTGCATTTTGGCAGAATGCGTAGCTTATCACCATTGACAAACTCGGAGAGGCAAATCACACACTCGGTGTCCAAACCTGGGAGTTTGAACTCTGTTGAGTAGCTCACAGTGGGAAAAGTCTTGAGGGCTTTCTTCTTGATTCCTGTGTTGGCCAAACGAGATGAAGGGTTGCTCACACTTGAAGGGTCGCTGATGACTATGTTGGAGCACCTCAGCACACACTTTATGATGGAGTTCAAGCCGAGGGAGCAAATGACAGCACACAACAGCACTGCCAGGATCATGACAACATTTGCATCGAAGTCACGACCTTTGAAATACGAGTCTGTCGTGTTGTAACTCATGGAATCTGGGGATTTGGGCAAGTCAGCTACGTTGATTGATTCGTGAAGTGGGTCTTGAAGGAGTAGCTTTCTGGAGCTTGAGTCCATGAGAAGCTCATGAAGCAATTGTGAAGTGAAGGAAGTTGAAGCATACATGTTTGATGGGATGTTGAAGAAGAGTTAGTTGGAGCTTGAGGTTGGTTATAGGTTTTAGGCAATTATAGGTATATATATATATAGGGGAAGTTGGCACAGTAGTAGGGTATAACATATGATTATGATATCTAACTAGTAGCTTTCTTTGATTAGAAAATGAAAGTATTATTGTTGTTTGGTGAGTGGTGGATGGTTTTAGAATATTCCTAATAAGGGTTTTTGGGAAGGAGTGGAAATTAAACTTTTTTATCTTGGTTGTTAGAGATAGATTAGAAGCATATGATGATATGGAACATCCACTGAGAGAGCCTTTTGTATATTCGTTTCTTCTGCTATCTGTGATGGGTCCATTTTATTTCCACTTTAGACGAAGTAGGATATGCCAGGTGGAACAGTGAACCCATGAATGAGTTGTGAAGCTTGAAGATGAATTGAAATATGATATCATTCAAGATTGATCGAATAATGTCCCATCTTTTGGTTCCTGTGATAAAAAGTTGAACTGACTCGCATGAAAAAGTTGTTCAGTAAATGGTTTTGTTTTTTCTCCTGCCGCCAATTTCGTTCAGGTGAACCCGTTCAAAACTCATCTTCTATTTTTCCTTCAAAATTTAACTGACAAAATATCTTATAAACTAACTTTCGATGATCTTATTATGTTTTAACTTACGTTTGTTTTGCAGTGTTTCACATGGATGTTCCATGTGGAGCTGCTGCGACTAATTTAATGGTGTTATGGTGGATGTGGCAGATGTTGGAGAAACTCGTGTTTTTGGCTGGCCCTTCCAAGTGTGCTCCAATATACTATAACCAAAAAAGGTGCAATATCTAGAAGAGATTCATTCTAGATATGATTATTGTTTAGGGCAAATATTAATGTCGGATTTATGTCTACATTCAACTCAATTGTCTGACACATGGAAAGGATACAAAGAAATATGAAGAGCAAAATTTGATTTCAAACCTGAGAACTAGTTAGGTAAGCCAAACTTCCTAATTAAGATAGTGAAGGTACAGTGATATATTTCTTCAAAATTTTCCAATATAGAATTTGTATAGTTTCTTAAAAAACTGTACATTTTTTTATCAATCTTTTGAAATACACATAGTTTCTATACGTACATACATATATATATATATATATATATATATATATATATATATATATATATATATATTGTACTGACTAACGTTAATCACTTGGACGATAATTTTTTTTCTTCAGAGAATTTCATACTCAACTTTAAAACTTTTAAAGAGATTAAAAATATATTTTATATTTTATTTAATTTTCACTCTGTTTTCCTTATAAATTTTTTTATAAAATAATCTTTATTTTGTTTTGCTGTAATTCTTATTTATTCTCTCTTTAATTTCTACCTATTTATGCTCTTCTCTCTCTATTTTCTTCCTCTCAACCGTACACACCCTTATATGACATGGTTAATGCAGTTTTGTCATACTATCAACTAATTAAAACTCATTCTTATTACGCCTTTTAAATAACTCTTTTTATAACGTAGTCCATAAATTTACCATGTATAAAATTTATAATTTGATAAAAAAAGAAAAAATATATTTACATTGTCAATAAATATACTATTCACTTTAAATCTATAGTATTTGAAAAGTATGCAAAACACAGGATGGATGCAAGACAAAATATGTTCTACTAAAAAAGTGTATGAAGATAAATAGAATGATAAGGGAAAATATACGAGGAATAATACCGTAAGTTTTATGATTGCTTAAATTATTTTAACCTCTTCTTAATAAAAATTATGTTTATATTTTCTTTTCCTATAGATATTTCGCAATCAATAAACCATAAATAATATAACTGCAGAAGATTTAGAATTCTCAAGGAGATATTTATAAAAAGAGAGAATAATATTATAAAGAAATACATTGCAACGTGTGACATGTAGAGCTATTTTAAGAAATCATGAATTAAATCTCACTTGCTAAAGTTTATACTGATGGTAATATTTTCCTGTAAAAGGAAAATCACACGGGACACTTGTAAAACATTTTGATATAAAAGTCTTAAAGTAAATAAAATAAAATTGCAATTAAAGTATTATATAACCTCTTTCTTTCAAAAGCAAATCTATTTGGTACAGAACGAAAGGAGTTCTGAAAGTTGTGTAATTGTTTTCTCACACCTCTTTACCCGACAGATAGTGATAGTGGCATTTACATTTTTATCAAAGAATAATGCTACTTTACCCCTACATTTTCAATCATAACTAACAACAGCTGGTTCCTTGTGTGTGTTTGTGTTTGAATATAACTAATTAGTCATTAAATCGTGTCTCTGTTCTTATTACATTAATTTAAAGTTGTCACTGGCTTTGTCCTGAGATAAACAATTTAGGGTTTTACTATAATAAAACTTTCCAATTCAAATCAATAACATAGTTAAAATTTTGATCCTGAAACTTGCAGAAACTTCATCTGTATATATATGTATGCCACAACGTATATTCTGGTACAGCTCTGATCTCATGTACGTGTGATGCGTCATTCCTTGTACATAATTATACGATGTTTGCGATATGTTAATAGTTATTTGGCTGTCGTATATGATATATTTTGTTTGGATAGAAAAATGGTCTTGTAATCTTCAGAGATGCAATAAGATAGATCAGAATCTGGTGGATTTAACAAGATGTGGCTACTAATTAAAGAAGCGTGGTTAATAATGATAACAAGTGATCAAATTGGCAACATGTTTAAGCTAAATTTGATCTCCAATCTGATTTTATTTGTCGACAAGTTGTACTTTTCAGGAGGAAATTTAAAGTGGTTGATTCAGGGGTGGGGTATTATTATAAATTTAATGAGGTAACGTACGAGGAGAAAAGTGGTTTATTTTTGTCTTTATTTATTTTTTATTAACTTAGCTGTGTACTGTTTGTATAGTGATTAAGAAATGAGAGTCGTGTACAGTAAATAAGCAGCGAAGAGAGAACAGTGGGTTTGGGCATTTTAAAAGAAAATGCTTTTGCTTTTGCTCTGGCAGTACTAGAAGTACCACTACTTTGATCCGTATCTTGGTGGGTTGGATCTCACTACTACTGTTATTGTTTCTCTGGTCCCACATCGAGAGAGATAAGGGAATTACCGACAGAGCCAATGCTCTTTTCAACAATATATATATGTATAACCACTATGCATAACATACTACTTAACAGGATATTAGATTATGTTGCGTCCATTTTGCTGTCCAATAATAATGGCCCAAAATTTTATCAACATGCACTCTCGCACATGCTATGTCTTCATCAAGGATTACACATATACATTTGTACTAGGGTTGCATCCACCCTGCTTATTAATATTCATAGCTATTAATAATATGTTGTTTTTTTTAATATTACGAAACTAAAAATTATCACTATTAGTTAGGACGTGACTCTTTTTTACTTAACAGTGTAACAGCTCAAACGTCATATCCGATTATGATTCAATCCATCTGACTTCTATTACGGGACAATTGATGACACATATAACAATCTTCCTCTTAACAATTGTCTCTCAGTAATCAAACTCGTGATTTTGGCTCTGATACCAATTGTTAGGATTGTTTAGAATCCAAATGTGAGTCTAAGTCTCACATTGAGTAAATATGAGAAAGTTGAGCACCATATAAAGATAAAAATTCATAAATTCATTGTCTTAAAGTTTTGGGTTAAATGCGGTCAATTTTTTATGTGTGGATTAGACTCATGTCTCATTGGTGTTTTCTTTAAATATATTTTTATTTTCAAACTTTAAAAATGAATGAATATAATCATTTTAACTGGATTTGATGTATCTTTTTTAGTGGATACAACGAGAACGTGTCCGATAATATAAATAACTCAAATGTTAGTATGAAAAAACATTCGACATATAAAAAAAACAATATACATTATTTTTTTAAAAATCTAGAGATAAAAAAGACAAATTTCAAATTTGTATACAGCAACTAAAAGTATATTTAATTATTTTTTGTGTCAAGGCTTGTGATTTATACTTGTGAAGATCTTGCTGTATTTCATCCTATCCATCACGGTTCAGACACACTCAGAAGTCACAAGTGGTTTGATTTAACAAGTGAAAGAGTGAAAGGTTGCTTAACTTGTGTGTGTGTGTGTGTATATATATATATATATACCCACATGCATTAATCTAGGGTTTTGCAATTGCGGCTACCAGCTCCATAATCGCAATGGATAATCCTTCACCTGTTACTGCTCTCTTTAATCCTCGGTCTTTTTTTTTTCTCCCACTTATACACGCCATGAATGGGACTTCCCAGCCACATGTCTACATTTGAAACGCCACTTCTACTTTTCGTTCATACTAAACCCTAAACAGTGTGCCATTTATACATAAAATTGCGCAATGTACGTGTGATGGTAACAGGAGATGGGAAGAGTGGTTAATGCAAACCTGAGTTTGATTTTTGTGGTCCAAAGATCTGATGTTTGATTTTTGTGGAGCTTTTGAGTATTGAATTAGTATTTGAATGATCCCTTTTTGGCTTTTGATACCTTTCTTTTTTCTTCTTTTTGTTTCTGTGGTTTGCTCATTGTTGTTCCACTTTATTAGGTCATCCCACTTGATGTATCATATATACTTTTACTTTACCATCCATGCGTCCATCAAACTTTCATTTTCTTTAACATATTATTCTCATGCACACACACACCCTATTTTTCCTACAAATTAAATTCCTCATACAACCATTCGCTATATCCAACCTATCATCATTTTGCATTCTTTCTTTCAAACCATGTCAAGACTGGACCAAGAAACTGTTATCGTGATATACTTGCACTACAAGAAAATTATCCATGGAAATTTAATAAATTTATTGTAACATGAGTTTACGTAAATTTACATGTGTTTTATCTTTAAATGACATGGACTACACGTAATGATGGAGTTAATATATATGCAAGTAGTAAGATCGTAATCTCGTACTCAGATTCCAATAGCAACCAATCTACTTCGTAAGAACATCTCTTTCAACAAAGATCCTAAAATCAAATCTTATTGTCACCATCTCTTGATAAGAATTATGATGTGAGAGGTTCTCGGAAACAACTTGGTGTTTTTCTTACAGAGATCAATGGTGTCAATTTTTATTTGTTTTTATGAAAGAAAAAACTCCTATTGCATTTCACTATTTTAATCAAAAAGTGTTAAGATTTAGGTTTAATTAATTACATTCTACACCTTATGGTGTCTTCTGCATGTTCCTCCATTTACAATCAAATTAATTAATCTTTCTATACAAGTTATATGTATTCTTCCAATGAAGTCCATTTTTTTCTTGGAAGTATTAAGCTACAAGCTTATAGTTTCTATTAATTTCTTTTGCAAATCACTTTTCTACCGAGCTTAAGTTGATTTTCTATTTTTATGTTAATTTAAATTTTCTTTTAGTCGGATAACACTTATTCTTTGTTCTCCAAATTTAAATTTGATATTTGTAGTACTTGTAATTTGAAAATATTTATTTTGGTTTATCTAGATCATATATATAGTTAAACATTTTAGTTACACCATTAACAATTATATAAATCGTGTGCTTGAAAATTTATTTTAATTTTATCTTATTACTGTAAAATACTCAATGACATGTTATTTTGTTTTTTAAATTACAAGAATTAGAAAAAGAAAAAAAGAGATTTAATTAAAATGAGCTGATATGTTAGTTGAAGTGCCATTAGAAATGTGTTATTTGTAATTGTCTGTTAATTACAGGCATAAATTTATCATTTTTTTAGTGAAGGTATATCCAATGTAAGTTATTAAAGAAGTTTTTAGAGTTGGAATTGAATTCTTATTTAACTTTTTATTAGAGAAATGACTCTACAGTCACATTAGAAACTATTATTGTAATGATCCCTATTTTCTTATGAAAATACAATCCATTCACGACTTATTCAACGATCCCTTAAATGCCGTCACAAACAGTAAATGAATAGAAACTAATTAAACAAAAATTATAATTAAGAGTAGAATGATAAATGTGATGAGTACAATTATAAACAAATAGAAGAAAAAAATGTGGATCAAATAATTAAAAGGGGTCAAATTTATAATTTAGATTTTGTTTAAAGACTGCATTCATCTTAATTCGTTAAAAAGCTTTATTATTACATGAAAAAAATATTATAGTAATTTATAAAAATAGGAGGGTATGTCCATAATAATTATATTGACTTCTTTGAAGGAATAGTTTAGGGGTGTGAAGAGAAACCCATTAAATATGAACTACAAGAAAAACTGCATATATCCAGTTCGGGCCCAAAGTACCTTCTAAGGCCCAAGAAAGTTTTTCTTATAACTCCTGCTATGTGCATCCTTTTTTTTTTTTTTACCTTGTCACTTTCTTTTTGTTTGTACATCATTATTCTTCCATTCTTTTTTGAACACTCTTTCGTAGGGATGAGAATAGATAGTAATTAACCATGGATACTTTTTTTTCAAATTTTAAATAAGAATGTTTAGAAATTATTTTTTACAGTATAATCGTAAATACAAAATCATATTAAAATATAATCCAAATAAAATAACATATTAGAATATTATTAATAATAAAGCTAGTTCTTTTTTTTTTTTAACAATAAGTTGCATTACAAAGCATAAACGTAAATAAAATTATTTTATTTTAAAACAACTTTGATTTCACAAATCTAAATTATAAAAATGACAAAAGAATTAGCTGAAAGATTTGTCTGTAAGAAAAAAAAATGAAAAATGAAATCAGAAAAATAAAAAATAAATTGGGAACATGAAACTAAAAAAAGTAAAAGATAGACAAACATAAATGAGATTGAGAACAAGACAAAAGGAAAACGGACAAGGAAGAAGAAGGAGAACGGAAAAAATAAAAAAAAAAAAAAAAAAAGGAATGTGCCATAAGCCCAGGTTCTTACAATTGGTGTCATGTAACTATTCCCATTTTAGTCTATTTGTCTTCTGTAAATGGCTTTGTTTTTTATTGTACTCCATTATTACTAACGGCACTCCATACGAATAGAAAAAAAAAATGTAACTTCCATCACTGCAACACCACTCTTGCTGCCACAACTAGTAGTTTGGTAGATGTCGAAAGTTAAAAATAGAACGTTCATTATTCATTATTAATTATAGCATAATTAATGGCAACTTTTCAAGAATGGGTATATATATATATATATATATATATATATATATATATATATATATATATATTTATTTAAATAAAAATCCATATTCTTAAAATTTGTTTGAAACAAATAATTTATAATCACGTTTACATAAAAGAGTTATTTAAAAAATATAAAGATATAGTTAAAAGGTATAAAACGTTGAAAATTTGTCTTGCATATATAAATATGGCTGCGGACAGAGGCATTAGGGAAATGAGAAAATGATGAGGCTATGACTCAGTGGGACGTCAGATTCATTGTTATTCACACATTTCCACACACTCAATCATACCTTCCTTCAACTGTTTTATAATCTTCAAAAATACAAACATTTTTTTTTCTTCTAAAACCTATTTTCTGGTTTTAAAATAGTGAAATATTTCTAAAACAATAAGAAAAAAAAAAATACACGTTTTATGGCAAGTTGTTATTGTAGGGAAAATATGAAGAACTAACCTTTTAATTATTCAACTGTCACGAGACAGGAATGGAAAGTGTAGGTTATAACTTGGGCAGTCTTGGTCCCTCACCCCTTTTTAATTGAAAATTTTAATATAAACAATATTTTAGTATTCATAAAATTGTTTTTTATTTACTACTTTTTAATATAAAAGTACTAAAATTTTTCGTTTTAAATAAATCATTTATTAAATTGATTTATTATTTAAATTAAAAATGCTTTTGAGAAAATATTTTAATCCTTCATATTAAAAGTTAAAAATATATCTTCTTTTAGATTTGTGCTTTCAGATAACAAAATCATATAATTAGGGGCGTAGTCTTATTATTCTTAAAAATATTTTTGTTTTAAATTTTCAACTGACTTCTTAATATATTATTAGGCTTGCAGTAATTTAATTTTGTTGTGAAGAGAGTAACTGATTAATTTTAATTCGAAGGTGTTTGTTTTAAAACTGTATAAAATTAAATTTCAAAGAAATTATGAAAAATAAAAACTATTAAAAAAATGAAGATATCTATTAAATTTTATTTAATTCACAATCACAATCAATTTTTTGTCGACATTTTTCTTATAGTATTATTACTACCAGTTTTCTTCTTAAATTTGAATAATTGTATATATTTCAACGGAAACCAACATTTTGACATATAATCATATCCTTAACCGTATGATCAGAAATTTGATCCTGAAAGAAACTATATACATATAAAAAAAAGTCAACTTTTTTTTTAAACATCAATATTTAGAAATGTTAATCTATAGCTTTAGATGCTTATTCAACTATATTTGAATGACAGTGTTTTAATTTTTTTTTTATAGAATTTTAAAGAATATTAGGAAGCATTGTTCTTTTTTGAATTATTTTTTTATCACATAGTTAAAAGTATAATTTACAGTTAAAAAGCGATTAACAGTATAAATTTTAGGATGAAATCTCTAAATTTGTAAAACAGTATCTCAAAATAAATAAACAAAAATAAATCAGTTTTTTAATTTTTCTAATTTAACGATAAAAGTAGTTTGATTTTTCTTTTTAGTTTTCCAAATTTAGTATTTAGGTGAAGAGGAAGTATGTTAGATTAGGTCAAACTTTGTTAATATTGAGTTTGACACTCTTTAAAAAAATAAAGTTTGAGTTTGACTTTTTGTCCTGTGATTTCTTTTAATAGTTTAACTTAGTTTATGAATATATTTAAAAATTTATTTTGCTATAAAAGTTAAAAAATGAGCAGGTTTTGTTATTATATCACTAATCTAAACATGGCAATTAACCATTTTAATTTTTGTATATTGTTACTAATATATGGCTTGATATTATGATTATATATAAGTGAAATAACATAATAAGTTACTCATTTGAAACCGGATTTTATAATAATATTATCTCTTAATAGTGTATACATTTATTTCAAATAGTCTTACAAGTTTGAGATTTTATGTTAGTTAGAAATATACTTCAAAAAAAAAAAGATAATAAATACAAGTTTATCATATGATGAGTAATTTATTATGATAAAAATAAAATACTAAAAAGATATTATTTTTATTTTTTAAAATTTTATGAAGTAACATATTTTATTTTATCTGTTATAAAAATAATTTTTTATTTTATTTGTATATTGGCATGTTGTTATAATAAAAACAGAAGTGAGAAAAAATGAGGAAGAATCCTTGTATATCGAACAACGGCCACTCCAAAAGGGACCCACTTTTCCACTCTTCAACCAGTCCTACTTTCTTTGCTTCTCTCAACACTCTTCATTATATTTGCTTTCCCTTCGTTTCCTTGTTTTTGTGTAAACTCACACAACACAAACACAACCCAACATAATCAAAGATAAGACCTTGCATCAACCCTTTTCACATGCACGCCACAGGTAACAGACTAACAAATTTCTCTTCTCTCATTCTCTCATACAATTTCTCTCTTCGCATACACAATTCTGTTCCTTTAACAAAGCACGCGCTTTCTTATCAATTCTATGGCCCTGCTTGCGCAAAAAGAAATCCCCTATACGCTGCTGTCGTTTTACTAGAATCGGACACCCTTTGACATTGTCGGGTTCTTTTTGGGCATCAGAGTACTATTAATAGCAATAGAGTTGATGGGTTCTTGTGTAGCATTTGAATTTTTCTGAAGTTGTTCTGTGTGATGTTTGATGCAGTGAAACACACTCCAATTGGTGGTCTAAGCTGACGGTGAAAATTGGAGCTTTTGTTTTGTTGCCGAGGGTTGTGTTGGGTTGTTGACGCCTAAAGGTAATGGCTTCCTCTCATGGGAATGCACACTCCGATGCTGCAAAGATGGAACAGATAATCACTGAGTTCTTTGCCAAGAGCCTTCATATAATACTCGAATCAAGGGCACCCTGTGTGTCCTCTCGCAATTTCTACGGTGATCAAGCTGCTATGTCTCCATGTTCATCGTCTTCATCTTCGTCCAGTGTGCGGCCGAGGGATAAGTGGTTCAATTTGGCGCTCCGGGAGTGCCCGGCGGCGTTGGAAAACATTGACATCTGGCGCCAGAACAGCATTGAGTGCATAGTGATTGATGTGATTTTAGTGCAGAGGCCTCTGGATTGGGACCCTGTGACTGCGAGTCTTTCTCCAAGAAGGGTTCTCCCAAGGAGTTCTTCGCTGAAGGAAAGATGCCCTTTTGGCTGGAACACTGATCAGGAAGAATTGGGGGTTGTGGGAAGGAGTGAAAAGATTGTGGAGAGATGGGTTGTGCAGTATGAAAATAGGAAGACTAGGGATTCTAGTTCTTGCAGTAGGAGGTCAAGCAGTGTTTCTCTGCATAACTCGTATAAGAAATCAACTTTGCTTCTGAGGTCTTTGTATTCCACTCTTAGACTTTTACCTGCCTATAAAGTATTCAGAGAGCTTAATTCTTGTGGACAAATTAGGGACTTTTCCCTTGCTCATCGTGTGTCTTCTTTTGTTGAGCCCTTCACCCGGAAAGAAGAGGCTGAAATGATGAAATTCGGGTTCACCCCTGTGGATACTTCTTCTGGTAGACTGTGTCTTAGTGTGATGTATTGCCCCGTGGTCTCACGTGTGAGCTCAGAACCTTCAACTCCAATGTCCCCACAAGTTATTGCAGACTATGTTGGGAGTCCATTGGCTGATCCATGGAGGAGGTTTCCTTCTGTTCCTGTGGCAGGTTTGCCATCTCATGGCTCTCCATCATCGTTGCCATCTTCAAGGCAGCGCAGTATGAGTTTCGATCATTATAGAGCTTCACCTCCATCTTATTTACCTTCCCCTACTTATTCAGAATCACTCTCATCAGTGTATAGTGCAAATTTGCGACGTTTCCCTCCTGCAAGTTTGCCTCCTCATCCAACTGAGATGTCTTTGATTCAAAAGAAGAACACAAATTTTGATGATTATTATCACTCTCGATCACCTTCAACCGATAATTCAGGACCATTACCATGCAAACCACTTTTACGATCTGGAAGTGCTCCTGTCAGCATACCTGCTGAAGTTGCTGATTTTCCTGGTTATTCCAATAGGCATAATAATGTGCCTCCGTCTCCTCCCCTAAGAGGTTCAAGGGGCACTGTTAAGATTGATAGATGTACAAATGCTATGCAAACTGGTGCAACAGCTGAGAAGGTATGCCGTGTGCTAACCACGATGGACTTTTTCCATTCTTCAAAATATATTTGATTTCTTAAGGGTGTCTTCTGCTTTTTGCAGTCGTTTTCTCTTGGAAAAGATGAGTCTCGAAAATATTCTGGAGTCAAGATATCAACTAACAGCTCGCCCTCCAGTAGGTCTTATCAGGATGATTTTGATGATACTGATTTTACTTGTCCATTTGATGTCGATGATGATGATATTACGGATCCAGGAAGCAGGTACTGCATATTGCATTTATGCGTGCTTACATGTTGATCTATTGCATAAGAAAAGAATATAAAGTAGATATGCTCATAAGTAGTGACTAAATATATGCTCTTCTTTGAGAGAGAACGACAATTGTTAAGAAATATGACTAGTGGATACTACGACATGTTGTGGTGGGTCCTTGCATTAAAATGTGTCTTTCTCTTTGACCATATTTTGTTATTCACAATAGGATACAATCTGATCGGTTACGGGGTTAAAAGCAGGTAGTTCAGGTTGAACAAGTTAGAGGAACAGGAGCACTTCCATCCCACTGGGATTTCATGTTTGTGGTCTGGTAACGTCTAGGTTAATAGACTTGTGGGATTCTGTGTGGGCTGGTTTAGAAATTATGTTTAACAATATCTCTAGGAATGGAACAAAAAGGTTAAAAAATAGGAGCAAATTAAGAAATGAGCTCGATTGTTTTAATTTCATTATTTCAATTTTCAGCTGAGTTTTTACCAAGTAGTATAAGAGTTTATAACTTTTCCTTCTTTTCCGCTTTAGAGATTAGCATCTTCACATTAATTGGTAAATACACCAACTTTTGATGTGCACAAGTATTTGGCCTCGCCTATATCTTGGTGAAAGTTATGCATATTCCTTTTTTCTAGTAATATTCTGGGTCTGTACGAATGCTACTCAAAATTTTGTGAATTTTAAGATGTGTATGACAATGACTGTACTATTGAAATGGTTTAGATTCGTTTACATTATTTTACCTCATCTTTGAAAGTGTATTTTATTGGTATTTATTGATATACTTTCCAAAAATAAGTGATTGATGTGTCATATTTGGAGTGTGATTGAATATGTTGGCCCTGCCTTTTCTTCTTTAGCAGTTTCTTAAACTAAAACATTTAAACAGTCAACATTAATCTATTTAATGTTGCACAATTCCTTCATGTTATTCCTTCTACAGGACTATTGATTCTCTGGCTGGCAAAAAAATTTATAGTTCAAATAGTTATGTCTAAAGTCCCGGTTGAATATTAGAAAGGGTTGGATAGACAGAATACCAGGATCATATGTATCCTAGTGTCCTTTGATTGTAGAATTGTACTAAGGAATCCACAATTATGGAACATAAGTCTTGTCATGCCATAGATTCAAATATATGACCAACCTTTTGTATATGTTGGAGATTCCACATCGACTAGAGATAAGGTAAATTTACAATACATAAGTGTTTGCAAACCTCGTCTTACAAGCCAATTTTGAATGTGGAGTTAGATTTAAAGTTCATTTTTTAAGATGGTATCAGAGTCATTTGAAGTATATCCTAGCGAGATTTATTGTTTGTGTTGGACCTATCGTATCACTGCTATCGGGACGCTATTAGACCACCTATTAATGACTTGTCCTACATCCAAGATATATATATGCCTTAATGTGAGGGGAGGAGTTGGAGATCCCACATATAAACAAATTTACATTATATAAGCAAGTGCGAACCTCACTTTGTTGATGTTGTAAAGTTGAGTTAAGTTTAACGTCTACTTTTTAAGAGTATAAAATGAAAATAAGTTGACATTTTGGTAATTACTAATAAAACTAGAATTGAACATCTTTTCAAACCAAACAAGCCTTAAAATATCCTTTGAGAAAGATAAAGGAAATACACAGAATATGAAAAAGCCTATAGTTTTTCAATTTTGCTTGATCTTTGAATAGTTGAAGTAGAAATTCCTCTGAAACATCCATGAGGAGACTACCCACAATATATGATCCATGGCATGTTAAGAGGCAGAGAGACGGCCTTTAAGATGGAAGCATCCTGCACTGGATTGGAGGCCATGGTTTTGAGGATCATCCTCATGTCATCTTTGGATATAGGATCAATAATATTGATATTGGAGCCAATCTTGATATTAGAGTGGAAGTTAGACCTCCCATGAGAAAGAACCCTGGTTTATCTGGGGTAAAATCTTAACTGGTTCTCTTTAGTATAGGGTTGGGAGATCTTCCATTTGTTGGAAAGGTCCATGAATTTCTAATATAAGTGATAAAACTTGGTGTTCCTTCAAAGGAAGTTATGGATTCCTAATGATAAGCACCCAAGTACATGGGAAATCACCTCATATTAAAAGCTTTATGTTAAGAGGCAGAGCCGTCCTTGATAAACACTTGATATTTGGGGAACTCAAGACAAAAGTTAGTTGTTCGGAGGAGAGAATCTAATACTTAAATCTCCACCAATATTACTCGATGTGAGATTTAAACATTCTATTGTATCCAAATTCTTATCATGAAACTTGATTTAGAAGTTACACATCCATCATTGTTCAGAGTAGTTGCTTAGGCCTATTGTTTAGCCTGTATTGAGGAGATTTAATCATTTGGAATGCTCCTTGTTGATAGAAAGGATTTGCTTAGCCGTGAACAGATATAAAATAGTTTAAGTGTGGTTTGAGAGATGACTGAAGGCAAAGATATTAAGTGATATTCTGTATCAGAGTAGGAATTACTTATAGTATTTTAGGGATTAATTGGTTGATTTGGCCTCTAGTGTTGCATGCATGAAAAACAATTTGCTTCATAGAGAACACTGTTGCATTTTTTGTTGCCCATAATTCTGATTTGATGTAATTTAGTCACACCTGTTAATCTCACAGTTGAATATTTTATTTAATTAAGCTTTGATTTTAATTTTGAATGACTGTTAACTAGTTTATCCATCAAGATAGAGGTCTACTTTTAGGCTTATGACACTTTTTACAACTTCACCTAGATTCTGGTGCTGATTACTAATTCTTGTTTTATTTCTATGTATTGAGTGAAACTTCAAAGAAAGCATACAATCTGGTTATTTCTGTGTTTTAATTTAGCAATTTTAACATGATTCCTTGTGCATGAGCAGAGCTGAATCTCTAGATCATGGTCTTTTGGTTGAGACATTTGAAGCTGGAGGATTCTTTCCCGTTAGAAAGTCTCATGATGCTGCTGTTGGTGCGCTTGTACAAATGCTGAAGAAAGCACCACCACTCCGTCAAGATTTCTCCACTTCACAACACCTGTCACAAGGAGTTACAAATCCTGAAACCTGGAACAACAACCTTGAAGGGCCCAATCAGATCCTGGAAGCATCAAAACAAGTGAGCATAATGTCTTCTGGGATCATAGCCACCAGAAAAACCACAGCTGATGCACTGGAAGAGTTCCAAGGTTACAAAGAGATGAAAAACCTGTTGCTTATGCGAGATAGTAAGCACCAGACATAGTACATAACACATGGTATATATATCTATATATATATAGTACACTTATGCTTCTTCCGCTGTTAATGCTAATGTTGAATCAGTGGAACACATGTACAGTTTTAATAAACCTTTTAATTTTCTTGATAAGTTGGTTCATCCATTTGAAGATGTTATTAATTTTGAAAATACGTGTAAATATGATGATTAAGTCTTTATGACTGTCGAGTTTTGATCTATGATCAGGTCTGAGCTGGCTAGCATACTACAGCCTTGTATTCTGTAAAATACTTGAAGCTACTAATAGTCACATATTGTATATAACAATGCAGAAGCAGCATTTATAAGCTGTAGATTAACTACCCCTTTTGTTATATACTATTTATAAGCTGAAAGATGACAGTAATGTTAATACAGTCGTATATACAATCAAATCCTTTTCTGATTCTATGTATCAGAGCATCATCTTCTTGAACTAAGGAGGCGTTTAGTTTCTTCAAAACTGCACATTCAAAGAAGGTTACACTATAGATTAAATTGTGTTTTTTTCTACTTTTTTTTTTTCAAATAAGCTAATTCTCACGTGCACTCTTTGGGACATGGAACTATTGTCCAAAGGTTAACCTTTGTTTCCTGAATCGTCTTGTTCAAGGTCCCATCCGATATTCAAAAATTAGGCTTAAAGAAAACTTGATTTGGTTAACATATATTATAATCTAGAAGATATTTTAGCAAAAAATAAAATAATTTATATTTTATTATTATCTTTGTATTTTGTAACTGAAATATTATCTTCTTTTGAAGATATATGATTTGTAACTACTTCATTTATAGATAGAAAAACTCATCAAAGATAAAGACACTTGATTCTGACTTCAAATATTATTAATTTTAAATCAGATTATTCACTTTCTATATTTGTTCTATTAATTTGGACACTTAACCTTTTACCGAACCATTCCCTAAATTCGCACAAAGAACATCTTGGGACAAAAAAGTCAATACAATTGATTTGATTGTGAACTAAGGGTCATTTCAGCCATTGTTTTTGTTTGGTTGTTTTTTTTTTTTTTCATTTTAAATGGACGAAAGCTAGGATAGAAAATTGGTTTTCTTCCTACACCTCATCAAATTTCCAGAACCAAAATTTCTTAAAGTCTGTGATGGGTGCGGAGAGAGATTTGATGAGTTGCAATAAGAAACAGCCTGAAAATTTTGTGAAACTTCTCAAAATAATTTCAATAGGTTATTGGTCAATTCTACTCATTAGATTATTACCTTAATATATCTATGATCAATTAAAAACCGGCAAATACGCACAAAACTTAGGACCATTTCTTTTCTTCTAACTTTTAAATGTTAAAATCTGCTTAAAATAATCAAAAAATGCTCAGTAATTACTTTTTGTCAAAAATAAAATATGTTTTGGAAAATATATCTAAAGAAGTTTAAAAGCCTAAAACAAGAAACCGATAGACTATGCTTTTTTATCTTGTCGTAGCGGCTGAAACATTTGGTGAGTATATATTCTTTGGAAACGGATATTTTGATAACAACTTTTTTCCAAAACAATTATAATATATATTTTTTAAATAAAATATTATATTTAAATAATAATATATACCTTAGTTTCTGTAACGTTTTATAATTTTTTATGTACATATTTTATTATTAATTTTATATAAATTATTTTATTATTGTATCATTTAAATTTTATAATTATTTTTTTAAGCTTAGTTAACTACCTATAATAAAAATAAAATAAATATTTAACTTTTTATATAATTATGATACAAATTACTTTTTTATTATAACAATAAAAAAAAACACTAGTTATACTAGTAATAATAAATTATAAATACAAATTTAAAATAAAATAATGATAATAATAATAATAATTTTACTTATATGATATGAGTCTGGTCATGACTCATTGATACTAAATCTTCCTACGATTCTTTCCTCATTAAAAACCTAAGACACACTAATTCTCCCGGTTTTTCCTCGTAAAGAAACCTAACACATGGTGCTTCTGAAATGAATCCAAATGCCAGTTAAACAAGATTTCTAGATTTTTTTTTTTTAAATTAAAAGCTGGCAAATGAACTTTATATTCAAAGGTAGTAAGATTTTGTTGGAATGTTACGCATCTATTATCCCTTTTATCCCTTTTGCATTTTATTTTATTTTTGAAGCAGGTTTCTAAACAAGAAATAAAATGGAAATAAGATATCATTTTTGTAATTAAAAGTGAAATCTATAAATGAAAACATAAAAAGAATAAAGTTATTCAAAGTTATATGCCTTACCATTATGCAAGAATTGAGTCATACCAGGCTGCTTCACATGACAACTCAAAGAAGGGTAGAGTGTTCCTAGAGATGCTCAATGATTGTTTGATCAAATTCTATGAATTTTTGTTTTGTAAGTTTTGTGTATTCTATTTTTTGTTACCTAGTTTAGTTTTCTTTTATTATCTAGGAGTCCAATAATTCAATTGCGGGATGCGACATATAAATAACATTTGATTGATTTCAATTGAAATTAAAGTGAATGAATTATGTTATTGTCCTGTAATATGCCGTTTCACATGATTTATATCATCAAATATTTCAATTATTTATTTTAGAATATGTGTAAATTTGTAGGTTTAAAAGTCAGAAAAACATGTATTGTATTTAAAAAATAAATACTTGATATTACATAGATTTTCATGAACAACCGATGTAATATATGTTTTTTCTGTATGAACTTTTTGTATTAAATTAGTCATCTTTTAACTGGTGTTATATCGTGATATTGTATTAGTTTTGACCATCGATGTATATTTTAATTTATTGCTAATTTTATATATTTATAATTAATAATTTTAAATATTAAAATATTGTCTGTTTGTTGGAATTTGGTTAAATTAATATGAAAAAATTGATATTTTAATTTTTTTAAAAACTTTTAAAATGTTTAACACCATTTTTTTATTGATTTTTTTATTAATTTAATTTTTTATGTTTAATTATATTTTAATTTTTAATAATATTAAAATATAATTATTTAATTATTTTTTAATTTTATTCGTGAGTATTAAATAAAATATTAAATACAGTCATAATATATTTATGAATATAATTATAATGTCAAATTTTATATAAGATTATATACAAGATTCAATTCATGTTAATTATCGTTATAATAATATTCTTGATCTTAACTATGAGAGACAGAGCCTAGATTTATGTTCATTAATTTCACAAATCACAAAAAGGGGAATCCCTACACACACTCACCATTCTAATCTTCTTAAGTTTCATAATATTCCTATAACTTCCATGTCATGTAATTTGTGTAATGAATTTAAAGCATTCAAGCTTACGAGACAAAAAAAAATAAAAAAATAATGGCAACTTAGCTTATTTGATTGTGCACATGTAGAATGAAGACAGATTCTCCTTTTTCTTTTGTTGTTTATATGAAAATTTGAGAATAGGTAGGATGCCGAAATAGTAGGAAGGTGCATGATGTGACAATTACATAAGATTAAAGTTTTTGAAAGAAGGCTACGAACCCTTACTTTGGCTCATTCCATGATGGGACCAACATTGAGTCACCAACAACTACAACTCTTTGTTCTTATTAGGCTACTCATAACATTAAATGTGTCACATCTTTATCTTATTTCACAAATAATAAATGCTACCATCTATTATTATTACTATTTTAATTTCATAATCTTAAATCACCTGATCCTGTTAGATATTGTTTTTACGTCTAATATTCTACACTCAAAGTTTGATAATTATTAAAACAAATAAGTTAATATAACTTATTTTATTCACTTATATGTGACACAAATAACTAAATTGACTTAAGTGGCATAAATATTAAATGATTGTAATAATATTATGGTCCTGCTTACCAATATATCGGACACTAATTAAAAATAATTAAATATTTGATATACAATTCTAATTAGTAAATTTATTTTATACACACTTATTAAAAAATTAAAAAATAATTATATAATAAATTAATTATATTTAATATCGTTAAAAATTAAAATACAATTAAATGTAAAAAAATTATTTTGAAGTAGTGGAAAAAGATATTATGAAGAAAAAAAAATTCCATATGAAAATATAATATTCGTAGTACATAAGAATTTGAAAAAATTATAAATTTTAAAGAGATTTTTATTTTTGCAAAAATTAAAGTTTAAAACGTCTCCAACTTTTACTAAAAGATTGCTCTGAGAGAAATATTTTTTTTTTATATTTTAATAAAAACTTTAGTAATTTCAAAATATTTATTTTTTATAAGAAATATTGTTTAAAAATTCTAAAAAATAATTCTATCTTTAAAATTTATTATATAAATTTATATTATTTTAATTAATAAAATTAATTATTTTAATTTTTAATATAAAAATAATAAAATTAAATATCATTAATTATATCTGCAAGATAAAATCACATGCTAATTTCACAAAAGTTATATATTTTTTTTTCATATTCATACCAAATTGAAAATATCAGTAATGTTAAAATAAATTTTATTATTGTTATTAAATATATTATTTTAATAATTAATATTTGAAGATGTAAATATGATTAAATGTAGAATGATGTGATGTGAGTGGTGGAAGTGACATTCCCAGTAGTCAAATCCAATTTTCCAAAATTCCGTTATATGGAATGGCATGATTTATGAATCGAAAAAGTGAATTTAAGTAAGTTTTAATATATATATATATATATATATCAATTTTAGATTATTTTAACTTAGAGAAAGAAAATATAAATATTATATTATATTATATTAATAATATAATATATATAAAATGAATTAAAAGTTATTATAAATTTTTAATGCATATAAATATTATATTTTATTTCTAATTTTGATATGATATTTTTAAAAATTTAGAAATAATTTCTTAAAAAATGGATGATGCTGTAACATGAGAATGATATGATTGATGACTAACAAGTGGTGGTTAACAAGACATTGATATGATGTGACATGTCAAATAACAAAAGTTTTTATTAGAATAATAGATTTGAATATAAAATCTCTTAACTATTCCAACAACACCACTTATTATAGGGTAGCTTCAACTGGAGTAGTTCATTCTACTTATTTGCTAACTTTATCTCTAAAGAAGATTAGATAAATGGAGAAGAATGAAGAATATGATAGAATCTAAAATCTTAAAACTGGTAGTGTCTTTTTTTCTTTTTTCTTTTAAAAAATGAGATCAAAATTTTAATGATATTATTAATTCACTTTTATTTTAATATGTTTTCATTTTAAATTTTAAATTTAAAAAATAAATTTTCACCATCACGTAGAAATTCGTTTCAAACTTTTAAAAGAGTTGAATCTACTCTTGCATTTTAGGTTGTAATAATTTAAACTCGAAATATTCAGGGTGGTTGGTATTGGAGTTTAAGTGTAAGTTGTAACTTCATATTTTATATATAACACATTGAATGACAGATTAATATATTTTTTATCTGTTGTTGTTGGTTCGTAGTCATTGATAAATATTAGTCTCATAGTTTTCTCTCTATAAATATATTGAGTTTTTTTTTGTTTATTATTTTTTTATTGTCTTAAAAGGTAACTAATGCACGTGTTTATCCGTTTGGTTCGCGGCATGATTGAGCTTACTCAGAAAATTTAATTACATTTTAAAATTAGTTCAAACTAATTGTTCTGATCCAATGATAGAGTAAAAAAAATGTTGGTATGCGATAGTCTAATCCAAAAGATAATGATCAAATTCAAATTAACAACTTTGTATTTGTCACTTTCTTTTTAAAAGACAATTTCGAGACAAATTTACAAAAAGTATTTATAGCTTTGGAGAACTCATTATATTTAGTCTAAAATATGATGATGTAGATTAAAGTTAACTATAGAACAAATATTGCATTTAACTATCTATATAAGTTATGGTTTTAAAAAATACGCGCTCTATAAAAACGCAATAATATTTTTGAAATTTTTGTCAAAGTATAGACTAGGTTTTATGTGGGATCATAGTCTATATTCTAGTAGTTAGAATATAGTAATTTATTCAAACCTACATTTTAACAGGGACATTTTAATCTTATTTCTAAAAATATGATCCTAAGAGGGTGCAATTTCATTCCTCATACTCTCTATGATGATGCATTTTTTTAAGATGAGATAATAGAATTTTAGAACATTTGACATGTTTCTTACATGAAAATGACACATGAGTGAGTCCTAAAAGTCAATTTACATTGCTTATGTTTCTTCTTCATGTGGTAGATATCTTAAGAGTTTTTTCTCTTGTAATCAAGGATCTTTTTCTTTTACTTATTTGGATGTGTTAATTTTTTATCGGGTTTCTTAAGACACAATATTTCTGACCTTTGATTGATAAGATTCGTAATAAACTTGTTTTTTGAAAAGGAAAATTGTATAGTATAATAGGGAGAATTCAATTAGTAAATCCAATGATTGTTGGTTTATAGTTTCCAGGTTTATAAATGACTTGTTAAACTTCTTTTTTAGGTGAAACAATAGATTCAAAATTTTATTTAAACTAAAAATACAAGAAATAAGAATTTTTTACAATTAAATGATCTATTTATTTAGATTTTTTTCATAATAAGTTTAGTTTGTCTATATTAAGAAAATTTAACTTTTTTATTATGGATTTGGCGGTCTCCATGCCTAATTTTCATTATCTTTCTTTTTATTTTAATAAAAGTTAATGTGACGACAAATAGTCAATGAACATTAAAGTGTCCGGATGATTGAGATGTTAAAGTTTTCTTTTCAATTTATTACACTTTAACTAATTTAAGTAAAGTGTTCTTATAAATGAAATCTTAATGGTTATATAATTTTTATAATTAGTTTTTAAATGTGATTTATTTATCATAAATTTTATTATTTATAGTTAGAATCTATACTTTCAAATCTAATTTAATTCATAAATTTAATAATTATAAAAAAAAGAAAAATAATTCTTTAAATATATGTGTGATTCTTTTCTATTTTTGTAATTATATTAGTTTATGTAATATGTTTGTTGTATTAATAAAAGTAATAATATATAAATTTTGGATAGGTGATTATCTGCCCATAAATATTATATGATATACTTCAATTTCTTACTTATAGAAAAACATATTGAACTCAATTATTTTTGTGGGCACTATTTGGTCCCACAACTAAAATGAAGTTACGAAGTTAACAAATACTTGAGTAATGATGAAATCAGTAATAGATGATGGCTTAGCTAATGCATGAAATATTAAAAATCAAGTGTGGCAACAAGCACAAAACAAATGTTATTGAAAAAAAAAAATCACAAATTTCTATATTTAAATATATATCGATCGATTATAATTTAAAGAAGCATCACCCATTGAAAGAGAGAATATTCGCATGCACATGGTTAATTGAATTGGCTTATAGGACTAAGGCTTTTGTCTCGTCCTTTTACCAAAAGTTTGGTATGCCCACTGTTACATCATCACCACCCTAACCATCTTACTTCTCATTCTTTAAATGCCATAATTGTCTCAATTTTTAGTTAATTTAATTGAAAAAAATTTAATCACACAAGTTGTTTTTAGTGAGATTAACGTTTGAGTAAATTTAACTTTTCATTTAATGTTGTTACAATCTATTTATTTTTGGATAATGATATTATGACTCTCATTTGTTAACTTTCATCGTTTATTTACTGACATGGTTTAATGTGAGTCATTGATTAATATATCACTATCTTCTTCTTTTAAATAATCACTGACTCACATTAAACCGCGTAAGTGAGTCAAAAATAAAAGTAAAAAAATGGGAGTCAAAGAATAATTTTCCTTATTTTTTATCACTTTCTTTTCATCTAAAACATAAGGTTATTATTTTTAAGTCAAAGATTATAGTTTCAAAACAAGTTTGAGATTAAATTAGTTTTAAATGGACACAAGTAAATATTTGATTAAATTATATAAATTTTTGAATTAAAATTAGATGGCGTTGTAATATAGGGGGGTAAGGTTTAAAAGAGGGAAAATTTGAAAATCTGTAATTATTTTTAGTAGGTTATGATGATATGATTAGTAAACTTATTGGAACAAGGTTTGAAATGGTTGAAATATTATTTATTAATTATAGATGCTTCTTTATTGATAATAAGTATTTTATTATATGAAATAGGAATCAGACAAAGGGAAAACTTGAAAATCACCCGAAAATTATGTATGTAATACATTAATATCAATAGATGTCATCACTAGTGGTATTATGCAGCAACACATAATATTGTTAAAAATGAAAATTCAATAACTCTGAAAACATAACACTAAACATCCAACACCAGAAAATAAAAATTGGCAAAAGTTAATGACTTGTTTGGTTGAGTTGCGTAAGCAATTTTGTTTAATTAACAGTTCCTATAATGTGAAGTGTGTGCTGTAACTTTCAGGTGATGGATTTTTTGTAAGAACGTACTTTTTGATATTGCGTAAGCTCAGTCAGAATCTCCTTTTCCACTCACCAAACAAATCGTAGGAGACAATTTCAAACCATTAAATTAAAAGGGTACAAAGAATATACTCCAATTCTTCTTTTGATATTCTGCAACTTCCCATTCTAAATTTCCCAAAACTCCACCAAACCCTGTTCATACATTCATCATTTTTTGTTGCCTTTCGATGCTGCTAAAATTCTTTCTTTTCTTTTCCCCACTTTTGTTTCCATCACTCTCACTAATAATGTATTTATTTATCACATCATTATTCATAATATTAACTAATAATATGTTTATGACTAACTCAGTGTGGATTCCTATGATATAAGGAATGTGATTTAAGATTTGAAATAGTTATTAAATTAAATTAGATTCAAAATAAAATTATGAATTGAAAATTAAATGCTCAATACATGAGATGAATTACAACACATTAACTTAATAAGACTGACAATGACTTCTTGAACTCTTATTTATGTTTTTTTTTTCAGATTTAATTACTTATTTAATCTCTGATCTGTTAATACAATGTTTACTTTATAATCTTTATACTTAAAATCATCTATTTTAATCTTTATAAATATTATTTGTATAAACTTTGGTTCTTATACATGTTATTTTAATTTCTCTTAATTTTTATATATATATATATATATATATATATATATATATATATATATATGTATGTATGGAAATTAAATGAAGTACTGTAAGTATAAAGATTAAAAATTAACACGCATGGGCCATACAATATAATTTTATTTACTTGTAGTCATTAGAAAGATTCGAATTGTCTTTTGTTTTAAATTAAATTGAAACACATTATTAATTTTAATTAAATTGAATAACTAAAATTGAAATAGACAAAAACAAAAGTTTACTTTGTGTAAATCGTCACCACAATTAAAACAAACAATCTCGCCACTAGTACGGGACCAATAATAAAGCGACACCACCATAATAATAATAGTAATAATAATGTATTCAGATTACTTAACTGTTTCAATACTTGTGAAAGTATGACAGTATTTAATATTTTATTAACACGTTTCTTTATTAATTAAAATTATTAAAAATTATGGTTTATCATATCAAATTTCATGGTTATTGCTAAATTTAAATTATTATAAAAAACATATTTTTTTAAAAAAAAAGGATTTTTAATCTTTAATTATCATTTTTTTAACTTTAAACCTCAATTACTTCTAGAAGGCAGTTTTGTCAACTTCTGATACACGTCATGACTTCAATACAGGTATTAGAGTTTAGAACTATACTATCTACTTGTTTAGTTATTTTATAATTCAATACTAGGTTGTCTATATATAAGAGTACTCCAACTTAGTTTCTACCAAGCTCTACCTTTAATTTATTTTTTCATCATTTGTGATGGAGTACGAGCAATTTGATTTTTCATTTGGCCCTCCTTACATGAACCAACTCCATGAGTATTGCTTAGAAAATGCATTCCCATTTCAAACAGAAGATATATCATCACCAAATACCATCATGGATGAAATGTTTGGTCAAGAATCTCTGGAGGGTTTGCTTCTGCAACACACAAACAACCAGGACTTTAGTTTCATGAATCACAATGATCCACCAGAGATTGAACTCTGCGATGGATTTGCCGAGGAAAATGTGCATGTTTCAATGGAAGAAGAAGAAGAAGAAGAAGGAGGGGATTCTTATTTGAAGGGAATCCAAGCAGAGCTGATGGAACAGACTAGTTTAGCTGATCTTTTGTTAACAGGAGCTGAAGCTGTAGAGGCACAGAACTGGGACCTTGCTTCAGACATAATCGAGAAACTCAACAATGAATCATCGTTAGAAAACGGTGATGGTTTATTGAACAGGTTGGCTCTTTTCTTTGCTCAGGGTCTGTATTATAAAAGTACAAATGACCCTGAACTGTTGTTGCAGCGTGGTGCTGTTTCTACACACACAGATGCTTTCTGTGTGTTTCAGGTTCTTCAAGAGCTATCTCCCTATGTGAAATTTGCTCACTTCACAGCAAACCAAGCCATCTTAGAAGCCACAGAAGGTGCTGAGAGTGTTCACATCGTTGATTTTGACATCATGGAGGGAATCCAGTGGCCACCCTTGATGGTGGATCTTGCAATGAGGAAAAGTGGTACTTCGCTTAGAGTATCAGCCATCACAGTGGACGAGAGAGGTGCTGCTTCTGCTCAACAAACAGGAAGAAGGCTCAAAGAGTTTGCAGCTTCTATCAACTTTCCTTTCATGTTTGATCAAATCATGATGGAAAGGGAAGAAGATATTCAAGGAATTGAAGTTGGTGAGACACTGGTAGTGAACTGTATGATACACCAGTGGATGCCTAACAGGAGCTTCTCACTGGTGAAAACATTTTTGGATGGTGTGAGCAAGTTGTGGCCGAGGCTTGTGGTTCTGGTGGAAGAAGAACTGTTTAATTTTTCTAGGCTGAAATCTATGTCCTTTGTGGAGTTCTTCTGTGAGGCTTTGCATCACTACACTGCGGTTTGTGATTCACTTGGTAGTAGTGTGTGGGGTAGCCACAAGATGGAGTTGAGGGTGATAGAGAAAGAGATTTTGGGGCTCAGAATATTGGACAGTGTGAGGCAGTTTCCTTGTGAGAGAAAGGAGAGAAAGGTTTGGGAAGAAGGGTTTTATTCCTTGGAAGGGTTTAAATGTGTTCCTATGAGTACTTGCAATATTTCACAAGCCAAGTTCTTGGTGAGCCTCTTTGGTGGAGGGTATTGGGTCCAATTCGAGAAGGGTAGGTTGGCCTTGTGTTGGAAGTCACGGCCTTTGACTGTGGCTTCAATCTGGGTACCCAAGGGTTATTCGAGTCCCAAAGTCTAATAGATTTATTCTTTGTTTTTTTAGTTGTCAAACTTTTTTTTTTCTTTCAATTTTTAGTTTGGAGCTGTTTATACTGGTTAAGTACCTTTCATATTTTTGTGAAAATTTTCAGTAATTTTTTCTATAAATTTTGATTTAATATATAATTTCTTTGTAAATAATCAGTTATTGCAAAGTTTAAAAATTAGTAAAATTTATTTTCAAAATTTTCTATAAAAAATATTCACAATAAATTTTAACACAAATAACATAATACATAATTCCTTTAACAACTTAGCGATAGATATGGGTGTGTGGTGCTTGATTCCTGTTGACACAAGCAAAAAAAATCATACAAGAAACGTTCAAAGTCAATTGAACCCCAACCCCCACCATTAATTTAGGATTACATGAAACGTTCGAAGTTTACTGGCCATAGTGATTGCGCAATCTTAAGGATAGAGCATCTTTGTGGGATCTCGGACGACAACAGTGGCCATATCATTCTCGAACTGAACATAAAAGCCATGGACCAATTCCAACATTATCGAACTAGATTATATTGTTTGAATGTTGAAAACCTGAGTTCGTTCAAAATTAGTTTATTTTCTGGAAATCAATTTTGTACAACTTTGGAACAATCCAACCCTAGATCCTTCGGCAAGAACTGTAACAAACCTCAAGACTGATGAAATCACAAAAAAGAACTAAAACTAGCAAGTTCTAATCTATCATATCCTTGAATTTGTTTCAATAATCTCGATTCACATTAGAAACTGTAACTATGATATGACCCACGCGACCTACATAACCCATAACATCTTCTTGGGTGGTGCATTAAAACCTTACCTTAGAAGTTGCCAGCATATACAACAGTCCCTTTCCATGGTCAGACCCAGGCCATGATGAAGAAAAACCCAACCACTAATACAAATAAAACTGGTTAACCTCTTCCCCCTCCATACTGAATTGATCACACAACATCTTAAGAAAGTCTTACTGATTTCTAGCTCGTTTGAGAAAACAACGTCCAAAGAAACTCAACACACATTCTACCCCATCAAATAACTAATGGTATATAAACAATCCAAGGGTTACAAGTTACAACCTCCTGACTACTAAATCATCTTATATCTAAACTAATGTGTATTAACCTTGCAAAGATTAAACAAGTCTAGGATTGTAAAAGAAAGTCAAGAAATTAAGCTAAAAAAATTTAAAATGCATGACGAGATGCTGAAATGAGGCATAGAGTAAGACGAAGATTTCTGTAATACATTTATAAAAGCAAACCAACTAAAAACTGAAATCAGGATCAATCAAACCCATGCAACAGCTTACCGTAAAATACTGAAATCACGAGTTGAACTGTTGAGTTCACTAGGATCATGCAGTCCAAGAGCTTTTTCTTTTTAAGTTATAGTGATTTTACCCAGTACCAGTACCACTTCTGACACATAACACTTACGGATTTTAATTTTTGGTGACAAATGCAGGACTTCAGTTTGAATCAGTGCATGAATTCAAATAAATGAAGGATGTATTTCGTTGTATAATGTATGCTAGAATTTTATTAAATGTCATGTTTACTCAAAGTTTTCATTAGCTGCATTGTTTGTGCACTAACACAAAAAAGGCCTTCAACGTCACCTGTTTAACGTTTGCTCAAAAGAAGACCCACGTAAAAAATGACCGGTGGAAATTTTGTAAATAATTGGACAAATTTAACGTCTACCCATCAGCGCCCCGACGTCAAGTAACGTCGGCCCACCAGCGCCCCGACGTTATCGTAAAAAGGATGTCGGCCCCAGATATCCCCGACGTCAAGTGACGTCGGCCCCAGATCTCCCCGACGTTAAGTTACGTCGGCCCCAGTTCCCCCGACGTCAAATTACGTCGGCCTGGCACAACACAGACGTTAATTTTTTCCTAAAACCAGCGCGAACCCCTCTCCTCCCCTCTGTTACGTTGCGCGTTCTTCTCCTCCGTGCCGGCGACAACAAGAGCCACCATTGCAGGTCAGTTTCTTCGTTTTTCACCACTGAAAATTGTTGGGTTTTGATTTGTGGATTGATTTAGGAGTTTTGAACCAAATATTTTTCGTTTTCGTCCCCATTTTGCAGTGTTATTCTTCGTCTCCGTGGTGTGTGAAACGGAATATTGGCCTCGCACATTCTCCCCTCCGTGCCGGCGACGACGCCATTGCAGGTACAGTTTTTCATTTTCCACCACTGAAAGTTGTTGGATTTTGCTTTGTGGATTGGTTTTGAGTTTTGAGCCC
>Ga0214543_1001328_pt1 | contig 47377 bp, 18 predicted proteins | sample CNSS2metaG_FD_160094 | JGI IMG/M metagenome (GOLD analysis project Ga0214543, IMG submission 160094) | Root nodule microbial communities from cowpea collected in UCLA plant growth center, Los Angeles, California, USA - CNSS2 | ecosystem: Host-associated > Plants > Roots > Nodule | place: USA...
AGGTTTGTGTTTCTTTTTTTTTTTTTTTTCTCCTGTGCTAATATTTAATTGGACGTGTGTTAATGTTGTTGTCAGAGGGTGATGGTAAGTCATATATTTTGTGGTATTTGATTTACTTTATTTCAATTATTTTATATTCAAATTGTTTGTAGTCATATTTAGTTACTTAATCTAAACAACTTACGGTTGAAAATTTTGATTTAGCATGATAGCTATTAATTACATACACTAAATAATTAAACCGTATAAATATAATTATTCCAAAAAAAATTGCCAATTTAAATATAATAACAATATTATTTATTTTTGAAATATAAAAGAAAAAAATAGCAACCACCCGCGCGTATTATTTATATTATTTGTATTATATTACTATTAGAATAATTGGTATTACTTTTGCTAATATTATCATTATAATTGTTAACTATTTATATTATTGTTATTATACATTTTATCAAAAGATAAGTTACGTTACCAGATAAGAGAAGATAGTATTGAAGAAATATATCAATGAAAAAAGGGTGTATTGTTATTAACTTAAATAGTAACATATACTCCATTTTATTTTCTACGGTGGAGCCTGAGCATTTTATGTCCCTTTTTATTTTTTTGGTTGTGCGGAGAGAGTAATGGTAAACATAGTTGAGTGAGTGGTGTATAATTGATTGAGTTACAATTACGAGACTTTATTAGAGCATTAAATTACACATATTTGTTTAGCGATGTTGTATGCATACTTACTTGGCACCATATAGGATCAAGAAGGTTGTGGTGTTTGTTTTATCCGGTAGTGTTGCTTTTTCAATTTATACATAATTTCAACCATTAATATTGTTATCCAATTTCATGTTCTATCTCCCATGAGTTATGTCTGCCTTAAGACAGATGGAGATGTTATATGGTCTAACATTTACTACTTTGATTGCAAGAGAATCTCCATCTCTTGCTTCCACAATTGGATCAGGAAATTGCCCATTTACAGTCAATATGTTGTGGGTTCTGCACAACCTCTTCACTGGGGTAGTTTGAATCTATTTCAATCAAATATTAACTAAAAAATGGTGCAAGATCATTACATTGAATAAAGAACACTTAATAAACTTGTGGTAGTGATTCTCTACAACTGAAGCAAGGGAAACAATGATAGATAGTAGGCCAAGTAAGAACGAAGAGTAACCATTATCAAGGAGGTAGACAGTCTTCATTAGTGCCAAATAATTTGTCAAATGCAGTTACTTTATGTGACATTAAGTAAATTAAGTAAATTAAACAGTAATAATAATACATAATATTCTGTTATTGAAACAAATTAAAACTACTATCTTATATAACAATAAAATCTTATATAACTATAAATAATTACAATAAATTACCACTTTATAAAACCTGTATATAATATGCATTTTATGTATCTTTTAAATTGTAAATTAATACGAAATATTGTTACAATTGTAATAAACAAAGTCATAAAATAAAATATAATACATATATTTTATATAATATATGAGACAAAAAATATAATTAACATTAATTTTTAACTTAAAAGTAAAATAATGTGATGTGAACATAAAGGCTTACCACAGTCTGTTTTTAAAAAAAAAAAAAAACATGAGTAACAACATTATTTTGTTTTTCACAAAAAAAACATAAGTATCTACATTATATTGTATATGGTTAGGAAGTTATAGTAAAACATTATAAATGTGTTAGTAAAACATTGTAAAACATTATATTGAAAGAGTTAACCATCTTTGCACTACTTTAAAACATTATAATTGTGTTAGTCTTCGAACAATTAAAATATCAATGTTTTCATAACAATATTTTTTTTTTTACAAAATAAAAGAAAGTTAATAATTTTTTTTATGTATTTTTTCTCAACAATAGTTTCTCTTGAGGAGATTATGTGATGATTTTGTATTATAAGCATTTCACTGTATGAATAGGCTATTTATCCAAGACTTGACAAAAAAATGTAGTTTAAACAAGTACTATATGATAACAAGTTAAATAATTATAACAAAAATGTGATTTATTCTGTTATTTCAAATTCGGTTGATCGAATAAATATTGGTCCCTTCTACTTTTACTTTTGTGATTTCTTGTAATATTTAAAAGATTAAAAGATTTATTTTTGTAATCAATTATATGATCTGTTTTTAAATATTTTAGTTAATTGACCAATTAGTTCTATTAATTATTTTAATTTTATAATTTATTTCATACGTTTTTAAATCTTTTAAATTTATACATTTGTTATCCATTAATTATTTTAAATTTCTTAAATATTGAATCGGAGATTTTGAGTTTATATATCCCTATTTGTTGACTTCTTTAAATATTTTAAATTTCTTTAATTATTTTCTACAACGATTTGTAGATACACATTTTATTTTAATATAATATATCTGTATTTATATTTATGTGTTTCTAATTAAAAATTTTAATATCAATTTTATATTATATAATATTATATATAATAATATATATAATATTTATATATTTTAATATAAAAAATATATATATATATATATATATATATATATATATATATATATATATCCCATTATAATTAATTAAATCAATAATATATTTAAATAACTAAACTAATTATTATATATAATTAAACTAATAATAAATATTCAAATAATTAATTTATATATAATAGCAAAAAAATTTGTTTTAAAAATTATAAAATATAAAAAAAAAACGACCCGTGCGTATGCACGGATCTGATGCTAGTTTTTATATAAATGAGGATTGCACACCATATGTGAATTAAAGTTTAAGAAAAGGTGTATCCTAATTCATTATTCCTTTAAGTCATTATTAAACACGATCATAATTAATAAATTGTTATATTTACCAGAGAAACTACAAACTATATCATTTGTTTTGTGCAACAAATTCAGGAAGCAGTAAAAGTAAGTCAACAACAGCATAACAATACAAACTTATTTATTATTTTTAAGCCCAATTTCATCTTTTATCATCTTTAATTATTTGAAAATTTGAAGTAAAAATGAAAAAGAAAATTGAGAACACTAAAACTCACATCAAAATATTCCTTTGGTGTCAGAAAAAAAAAAGAATTGAAATAAATGAAACAATTTTTAGTAACAGTTGGTAACAGTGTTGACCGCGCCGTCCGGTGTGAAGAGGAGCTTTCTGTGACAGAGGCTTTAATAAATGTGAACTGTGCAAAGATGCATTTTTTGGTGCATCAAATGAATGCAAGCATTGTTCAACACTCACTCAAGTACGACTACGTATATTATCACTACAACTACAACATTTTATTACCATCTCATAATTCCATTCATTTATCAATTAATCGTACAACACCAACAAAACACAAATCTCGTGTCATTTAACAAAAATACATTTTAAAACATAGAAGAAATGTCACTCAAGAATCCAATATATGACTATATGACAAAAATATCCATGTTCGTGGATATTTGCGTATAAAATTTCGATGAATAGTTGATACTTGCGGGTCGATTGCACTTTCATACTATCCATATTCACGGATACTTGATACTCACAAAAAATTAAAATTAACATTTAATGATTTAATTTATGTTTTATTAAATTAAATTAATTAAAATTAAAATTTAATTTATATTTTTTTTTGTATTTTTTTTTAAATTTTATTTAAAAATTATATAATATCTTTTTATAAATATTCACGAGTATCCACGGGTGTCCGTGTGTTTTAAAATATCTGCGAGTATTTTTTAAATGGATACTCAACGAATAAATGGACGGATAACGAGTAAATTTTTTTATTGTAAATTAGTTTGCGGGTAAACACTATCTATACTCAATCCGATATGTTGTTATCCTTGAATATCACATTTGAGTGTCTTTACTTATATAAGAAAGTGAATTCTTCTTTGCTGAAACGTTGGAATATTGTTTAAACATCAAGATTGAACACTTAAACAATATTGATAGAAATCCTAAAGAGACAAAAATTAGGCACCTTCTCTCTCGTTTAAAGTATAGGTCATAAATTTAGTTACACTTTCAAAACCTTTGTTAATAGAAGTATCATTATAAAGTACGTATTTGATGATGGTTGCATCGTGAATCAATATATAATTCATGTAATTGCATAGTTTAAGCCCCAAATATTGCTAATGAACATATAAATAAATAACTAAAATCATAAATAAAGTTTTAAAGCAAAATTAAAATTGTTACTATATATTATAAAACTATACTACTCTTTCATCTACCTCCATGCTTCTAACATATTCCAATGTTTATGAGTGCAACGGTTGTGACTCACGAAAAAATTATAACATATTTATATAACTTAACATAAGTCCATAAGAAAGTAATGATTAATTCATTGGTGTATATCAGTGGATCATAATACATTGTTTAATCTTAATCTTTATCGATTTTAGCTCATATAATTGTCATCTATTAAATTACATAATAAACATACTCACAGTCTTCAGTTTGTATAATATACTATAACTTAAAATAAACATAAATAATTAAGTGAATTACTATAAAACAATGAGTAAATAATGCAATTAAAATACCTTGACTTGCATCCATACGAGCTTAAGTAATATTTCACTTGGTTTATCACTTAATATATTATATTTGGAGTACTCACAGACTTGCAAGTATATTTCTGCCTTTGTAAGTACAAATGTAATGAACTTAAAAATGAAATTTTCTTACATATATACTATTTGTTTAAAGTAAGGAAATTTCTCATGGAAGAAGAAAAATCATACAACAATGCATCTCACAAAAATATAACTTAATCAATAAAAATTGACTCACTTATGTATACATGGCACAAAATTATAATATAATAATTTAATACTATTATCATAAATCGTGTTTACATAATTCAATATAGATTTAAGTTCAAAAGGTGAAAATTTTATTAAATTTGAATTATTATTAATTTAATATTTTTTTCTTTATACAATTTATCCAATATAATCTTAATCAAGACATATAAGATATTTTTAAACCTAAATATCTATATTTTTTATAATTTTTTAAAATTATTTTTTAATTCTATTATTACATTGCTTTGAATACATTTTCTATCTCATATATCGAGTTATACACATTTTCGAGGTAGGGGTCTCTCTTGAACAGGAATGAATTATGCTTTGAGAGAGAAACTTCTAATTCAACACTAAGTTTTTAGAATAAATTATCACTTAAAAGTTATTATTATTTGATATAATTTAATCTCCCCTTCTCTCTTTACATATGTTTTTTGCCAACTGTTTTTAGAATTTTGTAAGCAAATCACAGCTATTATTAATTTTAAATAACTTTAAAGTGTATTTTGTTAAAATACTCCTTTTAAAATATAAATACATACCACATGCACGTACACACTAAAATTAGAATTCAGATTTTTTATTGAATCTTTTAGCAGTGTCATTAAAGCTACATTATATTAATATTTTAAAATTACTGATCATCAATATATTTTAAAAATAAAAAATAATAATAAAAAAATCTAACAAAACATTTAAATATTGTGGTCTAGCTATCAGTTCAGAGTCCCCTATTATTAAATTTATACAATTAATTTTCACACTTTAACATCAAATTATTAATAAGCTACAATTTAACAAATATATTATCACCTTAGTACCCCTATGGCCAAACGCATAATCATATTATCCCACTCAAAAACTTATTTTGGTCATTATCTAAGTACAGATTTTCTTCCATTCTCACTTGCTTTTTTTTATTGTAAATAATCGGTTTAATGTAGCATATTTGCTTTTAATATAATAAGAATAAAAAAGTCAAGTATATTTTTAATCCCTGAATTTGGACTCAAAATTGAAATTCGTCTACTTTTTAAACTTTGATACATTTTGGTCCCTAAACTTTAAAAACGAATTAATATAGTCATTTTAACTCATTTACGTTAACTTGTTTTGTGTCGAACACATTTCTCAGCAAATATTGAACCGAAAATGTGTCAAATGGTGTAAACAACTCCAATACTAACTAACATGAGACACATTCGACACGTCAAAAGAAGTTAATGTAATTGGATTAAAAAGATTATATTTATTCGTTTTTAAAGTTCAGGGGGGTCAAAATATATCGAAGTTTTAGAGAGGAATGGATTCTAATTGTAGGTAAAAGTTCAGGGACTAAAAACATACATAACCCAAGACTAAAATACAATCAAAATATAAAACTTCAACTTTATTAATTTTGTTTAAATTCGGCTAATTATTAAAGTAATTGACCGCATATTTAGTTTTTAGTAATGATTACATTTATTTATTAAAGAAGAAATTAAAATTTATATACAATTAATTTTAAGAAAAAATTGATTAAACTTAAAAGAAACCGTTTAACCTTTGTATTTTGTGGTGTAAATTTAAAATCATTAGTGATTCTTCAAAATTATTGACATAACAATGTTAATTTTCCTTTTAATAAATACACATAACAAACATAAACATGTGTTCAATCATACTAATTCGGAGTTCAAATAAGACTAATAGAATTAAAATTGTTGACAAGACTATAAATTTTGTTAGAGTTAAATATATTTTTTTTCTTTAATTTCTATAAAAATTGGAATTGGTCCTTTTTTGAAACTTTGATATATTGTAGTCCTGCAATTTTAAAAGTATATAGATATAATCATTTTAACTAGATTTTATCAAGTTTATTTGACGTTTCAAGTGTGATTGATGATAACTTTCGAGTTGTTACATTTTCACTTTGATGTTAGCTAATAAACGTGGTTGAAACGTCAATAAATTTAACAAAATTTGATTAAAAAATTAAATTCACATATTTATAAATATTAAAGACAAAATTAGTTTAAAATTTTAAAGATGAATTAATTTCGATTTTGATCATAAATCAATAAAAAAAACATAGTTAACCTTTTTATTGTTATTATATTAAAATTAAAATATGTGAATATTTATTTTACTGAATAAAAAAACTATTAGTTGTGCATTGTAGTGTAGCACATATGATACAAGATCCAGAATTTGTTCTTTGAATTGACCACAACCTTAATTGTCTTCTGATTAGGCCTGTCTAAGCTTCTGGTGACACCACCATCAACAAACACCTTCATAATATCCATTAACAATTCTGATTAAGGACCCCACACGTGCGATCAACACATGGGGATAATCAAAATCAACACACACATCAATTTAATTATCACCACTTTCAGCAATTTCAGTTTCAATAATTGCGTTTTCAACCACAACATGTCACCTGAACTAGAGGCAAATTATAGCTTAAGTAGATTTCTCTATGTGCCTAACAAACCATAGGCAAACAAAAACTATATAGAAAAAAAGTTCTTAAAAGACTTCAAACTAAAAGGGGTCAAACAAAGGGCATGGACCAGATCAATCATGGCATCAAAATCACTTTTTTTTTTCACTTTCTTAATCTGATTCTGGTCAAATTATATATGCAAGAGTAGTGGCTCTAGGCCTTTACAGTAGTTATGCTTCTATTGCATGCAAGAGCCATTTTCCACTTCATGTGTGTTTGTTATAAGTCATAAAGTGGGAAAACCAATTTATTATAAAGAATCGCGTTTGTGTAAGTGGAAATCAAAGAATCACGTTTGTGTTGACATGTCACGTTTATTATAAAGAAGTCATAAAGTGGCAAAACCAATTTTTGACTAAAAGTAACACTCATGAACTAGTTAAGAAGGCGTTTTCAATTTATGTAAAGAAAGAGAATTTGACTTTTTTCTCTTTTTTTTGTGTGCATGGGATTTTCTTGAGCCTAGTTAAAGGCATCAACGTGCTTAAAGATAATTAGGTTTATGAACTTTCTACAACGAGTTAAAGTCATGTTTGAATTGGATCGAATAAAGTCTTGATTCAAAGCTTGAAAAACAAATTTAAAAAGAAAAGACTTCTATGTAGTAATTGACATATGGTTTGCATTTATAGTAAGAAAAATAAATCATATGTATACTACTTATATGTATACTACTTGATTGTAAGTATGTGTGTGTGCATAGGTGAAACTATATTGATTTATTAATTAATGACTCTATGATTTAGGAAAAATAATAATTTGCATCTCTTTGGAGTCATACTAAATGGCACGTATGAATAATTTATAAGGATATTTCTTTTCATATAATATTTAAAAATTAATAGTGTTTTAGGTATTAATTATAAGATAAATTAGACTTTGTTTCAAATGAAATTAAGATTATAAATATTAATTATTAGTGTTTAAGTGATAGGAGACAAGTCATGGAAATATGTCCATTACAAGAAAATCTTTATAAATAGCAACTAATTTTAAAAACAAAATAGTTAATTATTATAATGATTAATTTAGATACTAATTTATGAATTAAAAATTATTGGTATCTAAAATAGTTTATAATATTACATTACTTATTTTATCTTAGATTGTTTTGCATGACTTTTTTTCATATTTAGGTTTGTTCCTTCTAGAATTATTTCTCAAGCCATCACAAAGTTTATTAAGTATCAATTTATGAAGCCTTGTCTAACACGGTGAACAATACCTCTAGAAGAGATGAATCCTTTCTGGCAACGTGTTAAGGTAACATGTCATCAAACTTATTCTTTTTTCCTTATTGTGTATGTTAATAGTCAAATGTAATTTCATTCCAATGCTATTATACTTTAAATACCATGCATTGTGTTGTCAAGATGATTTGTACTTGACTGATTGTTACAAATGAAGGTTTAGTATAAACCTGAGTATGATGCTCAAATTCAAAAGAAAAAAAAAACATCACACCAAAGCATTTATGTCATAGGCTCTTTGAGATGTTTAAAGATGCTAGGATTGTAGGAGAATTCCCTTATGGGGTTGGAGAGGATGTAGGAAATAATTTGTTAGCACATTAGAATTCTTCTCTCTATTGTAGTAAATGTGCGAACCTAAAAAAACCAGAGCTTTTGAAAAAGGTGAAATCCTACACATGGGTGGTTCCATTACCATTCATGAGGATGTCATTTGTATTGTATAAACCTTAATACCTTTTGTTTTCATATTATGAACTTTTTTTTTTTAATTTATGTGTGTGTGTGTATATATATATAATCCCATATTTTGTTAAAGACACATGAGTAGGGACAATCTTATTTGTTGATGGGTATTTCAACAAACTCATCTTCGCAAGGGATTTGACCAGTTTGTTGATGAAAGATCTTGGAGGACAAATGTAAGCAAACACTTTACTATTATTTACCTTTAAACTTAAAATTGTATTATATTTAACTAATTTCTCATTCTTTTATTAATAGGAAGAATTTGAAACTAGACTTTCATAGGCTAGATTTGAGCAAGGGTCATGTCCTGATGCATTAGAAGAGCGTAACCATGATGATGCTGCACATGATGAGATCATTAGGGTTTAGTGCTGGTTTGAGGTCATTAGTGAGAAAAATAAAGGAAGACTATATAAGACAGGACAACTTGCTATAAAATACACTAGTGGAAGAGGTAGCCTCAAGCAATAACTATCTTCTTCTAGTTGCAATGCAGAGAAGTTACCTATCTCAGACAACAACTAGAAGCATGTGATCATGCTTATGAAAATTTAAGTCACCAACTTCAATCCTTTCAAAACCTAGTTATGAATACCTGCCTCTTGATGCCTAGACGCGTCTTCAAGAACATCAGTCCAGCCTAACCTCGTACGAACAACAACCTACCCTTGTCCAACCTACCCTAGTCCAAAGCCATAATCCTAGCAATAAGAATAAGACCCTCAACAAGAAGATAATAACTATGATGATTATGTAGATTATTAGGAATTTTTTTTTACGTACTTATTAAACGTTTTCTATTATGTGTGGATACATTATTTATCGAGATATTATTACTTCAATAACTTATTTTATACTTTGGTATAGTGATATAGTATTGTAAACAAATGATGTTTGAATTGGCATGTATTTTATGTCTCTGTTTATGTAGAAATATTAGCAAGTAGGTCTGGATGTAGAGAATATAGTTAATTGCACTTTTATTGCATGTTTGTTTGAGTGTGGAGAACATAACTCACTACTCTGGAAACATGCATCACATTTACCAATGGAAACATGTGTCTATAATGTTCAGTAAATTTATCAACAAAAAAGTTCTTCGATAATTATGGATAACATACTCCTCAATAAAACATATTTAGTGACCGAAATGAGATCGTCAGTAATTATTGAAGATTTTCAACTGCATTAATATCGACAAATTTTTGCCTATCAAAGTTTTGTTGAAAATGTAAAATCAAAAATTGAGTTGTGTATAGATTGTTTTGTGCTCGAATTTATTTTATTCTCTAATCTCACAATTTCATGTCGATATTATAACTTTTTGATTGAGAATACATTTATTTTGCTTAAAATCCAGAATACTTTTTGGTTGAGATCTTAGTTTGATAATAAGTTGAAAGTTAGATTTACTGATATTTTCATATAGTTCCTAATATTCTATCTCAATTAGGATATTCGATATAAATTACTTGATTGAGTTGACTAATTTGATCTTATATATTTACATGATGGTGTGCAATTTACACGCATCTAAATTTATAGATTCATATTTATATTATCTTATTTTCGTAACAAAGTATGTTCATTTTACTTTTTAATTTTAAGTCTTTTGAAAAACTCTACTTAATTTTGGTTCATATAATTTTTATCTTTAATTTGTGCTATTTCCTTATACTTCCATAATATTCTTTTCATTTTAAATTAGTTACTTTAAAAATTGTTAAAATAAAAAGACAAATGTTACGCACTTCACAAAAACAAATCAAATATTTTAAATTATATATAGAAACAAAAACATTATTATATTTCAATAATGAAAGCATATTTGTGTACTTATTGGATAAAAAAAATAGTGAAAACTGAAAGAACTTAGAGGCTCATGCACATCACCAATAAGTCATAACACACCATTGGTGGGTCCTTTGTCTTGTGTTGTAACTTGATGTCTTGTAATCACATCAACCATGTTTTTTTGTGCTTCCTAGTCACTTCACTTTCACACATTTATTTAGTCCTCTATCTCACTCACTTCACTTCTTCAATCACCTTTCTTCCATTCCTTATATTTCCTTAATATTCTCTAATTACTTTTTGCTACATTATTTAAATACTTCTATAGTCATATATTTTATTTCCAAGAATTATTTAATAAATAATTGTTCAAAATAAAAGAGAAACACATTGTTCAAAATAAAAGAGAAACACATGATCAATGAAAACATGTACGTACCTACATGTGCAATAATTGGTCCAGTTTGAGTATTATTTCTGCAAACTGATTTAGTCAAAGTTCCTGCAAATTCTATTATCAGAAGTGAAAATCTTTTTATCATTATTATTTAGGGTTTAATGAGTTGATGCCTTTTTCATCTTTTTGACCTTTGGATACAATTCAAGTTTTGGGAATAGGAGATATATGTAAGTTTTTCCTCAAAGTTGAATGTGACAAGTTTTATCATAAACTTCAAGTGATACTTTTTTGATTGGCCATCTTTTAATAATTTCAAATTATGCCTTCGATTAATTAACAAATAAAAAAAGAAGTTAAACAAAGTTTACATATTTTAATATGAAAGCTATTTATGTAATAAATAACTATAGTATTTTAGTTTGTACATCTCACAAAAGAAATATTTACTTTAATATAATTAAAAGTTATAATAAATTAACATTTTTAATTACATAGATTATAATAATAAAAATAATAACAATAATAATACTTAATTATGTTTTAAGTCTATATGATAGATTTGAGAACTTTTGATTAAGTTTTTACTAAATTTTTATGTCTTATTAAGTGTAAATTTAAAATTTCAATTGAATATCTAAGTTCATCTTTCAATTATCTGAGTGATGTAACCCTTAAGTGACTAATGTGATTATTATCTTGTCATTTTACCTTATTGAGTTGTCGCCATATGTAATTTTATTATTTTCTAGTAGTTTTATAGTTTTATAATTGTATAGAATTAAGGAATTAAGGAATTATAGAATTATAGAATTATAGAATTATAGAATTACAAAATTACAAAATTACAAAATTATAAAATAAAAATTTATAAAATTATATAATTAAATAATTTAAAGCCACAAAACTATACAATAATAAAATAATAAAATTACATGTGGTGACAACTCAATAAGGTGTGATATGACAAGATAATAACATGTTTGTCACATAACATGTACGTTAGTAAAATAACAAAAAATAATTAATATATTCAATTAAAAATTTTAAATCTATTAAGTACTCAATTGACCATAAATTTTTGAAAGATTTAAAACATAATTAAGCCTAATAATACATCCACAAAAACACAACCATATTCAAATATGTAAATTATATGTAAAATTTGTCATAAATAATTTTAAATTATAGTTTAAAAGGTTGGATCAAACGCTTACCACTAGGTCAAAAGCTATCACTATTAGTTAGAGCCTAAGTCTTTCTACTTAAGAGCATAACAACCTAAGTGTCAGAATTCGATTGTAACTCGACCCACGACCTTTGTCACAAGACAATTAATGTCACCTACAATATAAAATCAATTTTAACTATTCATATTTTATATAAAAAGTATTAGGCCAATTAAAAATTTAGATAAAATATGGTATAAACTAGGAAAAAAAGTGAACTAATTTAATAAGAATTATTGTAAATAAGATATACACGTACAATTATATATAAATCTCATCACACTATTAACTTAAAACACATAACAAATTAATTTAATTACTTTCAACAAATACCACAGGAGAAACAATATTTTTCGACGAATATTAATCGACAAATTATTTTTCGTCGGTAAATTCGTTGTTAAACAAATGTGTGTACTATTTTAAAAATATATGTCTATAATGTTGTTGGTAAAGCACTTGTGATATTACCGATGGATTATTCCGTCAGTAAGTCCTAAAATTGATTAATAGAAAAGGGTTTCGAATTAGATCGTCACATCTAAGTCAAAAGTTATCAGAGCGCAACTCTTTCTACTTAAGAGCATAACAACTCAAGTGTCAGAATTCGATTTTAACTCGACCCACGACCTTATTGAGATAAGTAATCAATTTCTTTTTCCTAAACAAAATTATGATTGATTGTAAAATAGTTGTTAATTCATTAAATAGTATTCTTAGTACCATTAAATAGTCGTGTATTTAATGTTTCTAAACCTTGTGTGATGCAACAAATGCATCACTCAATTAATTTTAATTTCTATCTCTTTGTTTTCTTTGTTTGTGACTTCTAATATATTGATTTTACTTCTTGGTTTATTGGTACTAAGAATACTATTTAATGAGTTAACAACTTTTTTACAATCAATCATAATTTTGTTTAGGAAAAAGAAATTGATTAGTTATCTCAATTATTTGAGTAATTAACTCTCTCTTTATTTTCATTGTCTGTGACTTCTCATATACTGATTTTACTTATTGGTTCTTGTTTTATTCTTGAACATTGGTTCACTAGTTCAATTTGACACATTAGTCAATACTCATTAGTTTATTCTCATCACTCCTATCTTCATGTGCCTCAATCTTTATTTCAAGTGGTAGAAGGAGTTAATTAACATTTCTTTCTTTTAAGTGTGTCATATCATGTATAAGGTTAAAAGCCAAAATTTAGTTGTTTCCATCTAAAGGAGTTTTTCAAAACTAAAGATAATGAATGTTTATTTAAGTTCAACCATATTTCAACAAATATTAAATGGATTGACCTTATTATTTGTTGGAAAAAATATTAAATGAAATTAATTAGGACAATTTAATAGATAATTTTGGATCACAAAAAATTAAAAAAAAGTTTAAATGAAATTATGATACATTTTAACATAAATTGTTTTATTAGTAGATAAAATTGCTCATTCTTATAAATTTGTTTTAGACATTCCAAATCCTTGAACTAACCCTGGTTCAGTTCTTATATTTAAGAAATGCATTCATTTTCATCCGTTAATGTTATGTTTGCTTGGGCAGATTTGAATAATCATCCAATTTGAAGCGATGCATTTTGAATGTAATTCGTGTTCGATTGTGGTAAAACACAATGGTTTGAGACGATGGATTTGCAAAATCAGATAGAAATCCCATCTCCTCGCTGGTGAACCGATATGGGTGAATAAAGCTGCATTTTATCGATTTACCCCCTTAGTCATCTCCTTTTTTACTTTCATTCACGTGCTTACCATTAAATAAGGCATTGAATATGAAATGAACCAACATAAAATTCTAAGACTCGGGAGACTTTTAATAATAATTTTAATTTTTAAAAATATAGTAATTAATAATATATAAAATTATTATTATTATTACTATTAATATATGTGTATGATAATTATTAATAATAATGTATATAATTATGTAGAATAATTACAATTTTGTTAAATTTTAATATTTTTAACTTATCCGATAATCATTTCATTTTATTTCTATCATTGAGGGCATTTTGGTATCTTCAAATTCTATCTATTAAAAAAAATTATAATCTATCACATCATTTAAATCACTTATCAACATTTATAAAATTCATCTCCAAATCCATTCATTTTACTCTCTAAATCTTCTTAATAAAAACACATATCCATCTACTTAAATCTATACAAATTCCTCTTCATACACTTCCTCTGTAAGGCCCCCATTTTATTTCTGTCCTAGAGTTAGTGGGTTGCCCTTGTAAGTGGGCCTAAGGTCGGCCCAACGTATAAAGTCCTTAGGTATGCCCTAATTCCACACTCACTCTCACTCTTGCAGAAACTCAGCAGCCGTCACCTTCCCCTTCCACACTAGAGCTCTGCTAGGGTTCCTCCCCAAGTCTCTCGAGCTAGCTCCGAATCAGTTTCCACTCCACGTAAGTACCCCCTCTGGATCATCGGAGTTCCTTTTTTGCTTCCCCTTGTATTTTCGCAGTGAGGGTTTAGTACTAATCTGCCCTTGTTCCGTATACCTTCCGTTTTCAGCTCCTTAGTGCGTTCTAGAGTTGTTGTGCTCCTTGGTTACGCGTCGAACGTCCTGTACGAACCCATTTCTAGGTACGGAAAGTTAAGGTTCCAGTTTTCGATGTTGTTTTCGTTGTTCTTGAGTTAGTTACTGATTTTATGAATGAATGCTTCGATTTGATGTATGAGGATGCCTTGTATGCTTGGTTGGTTCGAAAAACATGGTTGTTGCAGGTGAACTAGTGGCGAGACCTGTTAATCTCGCCCAAGCGAGCCAGTCTCGCCTAGGCGAGACAATCAGGGATTCGCCCAAACTCCTTTTACGCGAGAGGTCGCCCAGGCGACCCGCTCAAATTTTGAGCGAGCGAACATCTCGCCCAGGCGAGAGGGGTCTTGCCTAAGCGAGATCCCACGTTGTTCTTTTGATGATTTTATCGAGCCCTCGCCTAGGCGAAGGGGGCTCGCCTGAGCGAGCACGTCTCGCCTAAGTGAGACCCTTCAGCCTGAGCGAGGGGCTGGGCGAGGCAGTCCGTTGTTTGGGGTGTTTGTCTATTCTTGGATGACTGATATTGGTTTGAGTATGAATTGTATGATGGGAAATATGTGTATAATGGAGTATTAAGCATGCTTGGCAAGAAACATGAATTGTAGATGACGAGTCTGATATGAAAGTTGGCATGTGTATTACGTGAGTTGGTTATTATTAAAGTGACATGAAAACGAGATGAGTTGAGATCCTATGAGCATGAATGGTGCGTGACGAGTTGAAATGGGTGAGCCTGGAACACGAAAGGCTTTGGCTTTTAAGGTCGATACGATTAAGGTATATCTATGCATGGTAAACATTCTTGGGCTGTGTGATTTTGGTTTATCTGTGTCAGTGAATAATTCCTTGGGGTCTCTAGGTGAGACATTCAGGGTCGCGCTTCAGTGGTCGGGACGTAATTCCATGGCCCCTGTTAGTGGGTGTCCATGGTGGTGCCCCATCTGTATAACTAGGTAAGGATTCAAGGTAAGGTTGCATCCTGACACTCTGAGGAGCCAGTTAGTCTCACCTAGAGCGGACTGACTCCTGTGGTGAGAGTAGCAGGAGGCCTGAAATCCATTAAGGGCTAACCTTGTGGTGAGGGAAATTTGATTCATCATAACACTTGTATTACATAGCTCAGGATCGAGCAGCTCGGGGTTGAGCAGAGGTATCCACCACAAGTGCAAGCATCCGCTGAATCTGACCAAGTTATACGTATCCGGATGAGTCGAGTCGAGTCGTAGTGTATTGAATGAAGAGTCATAACATGTTTGGTTGTTATATGGATATGAGATGATGAAAATATATTTGACTGTATGATGAATATGTTGTTGGCTCTAGCTTACCCGTTTCGTTGCATGGTTGTGTTGTATGTGGCTGTTCTTCCTTGCGATGATCATCAACCTAGTTGATGGGAGTAGATGGGCGAGGTTCTCGTGGTCAACAAGGGAATGGCGATTCCGCTACTTAGCCATCTGGGCTGGATCTTATACTTCTTTCCTTCATGCTTTCTTTAGGGCTATGGCCCCTGTATTCGTGGTTATTAGATTGTAAACTTTTAGTTAGACAATTATCCTGCTTTTGTTGGCATCGTGGTGTGCCTAGTTCTGTAGGGGTGATGTTGAGAACTCTAGGACTGCGTTGTTATACTATCTTATGTGTGGCGTTTCCTTTAATTGCGTTTATAAATTAAATGGGACGTTACATCCTCAAATCTATATTATCAAGAGAACACAGTCTAAATATTTTTTGAAAAGACAAATAACAAATCAAATTCGATAGAGTCCACACATTTTTCTCGTCTCAATGTCTTAAAAGTTCAATTTTATTTGTTGATTTTATCACGCCAAAAAACAATTAAGACCATTAAACAAAAAATATTACGTCCATCCATACATTTCTTAAATACGAGAACTTATCATAATCAAAGCTTAGAAAAAAAAATAATCCAAATTAATATTATGGATTTATACATCATATATGATAACTAAAGATTTGACAATTGTACAATTGTCACATACCACATTGAATCAAAGTAAACGGCAACACCAATAAATTTGATCTGCACGTCAACATTATAAGAAAAACTCAGCCTCTATACTTCTAATTAAGTTCCACTGTTACATTTAAAAAAAAAAAAAAACTGTGTGGTGTACAGAAAACAATAACAACCCTAATGAAACACTAAACAGAAACTTGTATTATATTTAAAAGTGTGACACATGAGTAAGTATTGGAAAAGGGTGAAAGACAGCACACTGCAATGTGGAGAGGGAAAACAATCTCGTACTAGACAGAAAAACGAGGACACGAAGGAGGAGCAAGAGGAGCCCTGTACGAGGTGAAAGAAAGTGTAACTTTTTTAGAAGAAGCACAGTATAAGTCACACATTTCATGGTGTCATTTTCTTTGAAGAGAAACAGGAAATTAAGTGAAATGGTAGAGGTGACAACTGAGACAGAATAAGAGGGTCTACAAATGTAGCATTAAATAGATAGAAAGAAAGAAAGAAAGAGATTGAATTGAATTGAAATGAGACAGATAAGATAGGATGTTTGTCCCACGTGGTGCCGTAGGAAGATGGTGTGGCACGTGGCTTCTTTCAGTGGCGGTTGGAAGAAGCTCTTACTCATGTTGTCTGTCTGTCTGTCTGTCACCTACTGTCTTCTTCACTCTTCTCACCATTTTTGTGTTGTGTTGTGCACTGTGTTTGCTTCACGCAAGACCTCTTCTTCTCTCTCTTTCTCTCTTTCTTTCTTTCTCTACTACTATACTACTATGTTCCCTCGCTTCTTAACTTTCCTTGCTTGCGTGGCTTTAAAGTTTCAATCTTTCAACCAAATTCAGCCCCCCACATAACCTTAAACAAAATGCTTCTCATCAACCATAAGAGACCATAAACATTCATATAATATTTCAAAAGGAAGGAGTTGTGTGAAGAAGAAAGTGAAAGAGAAATTACCAATTATATGTATGTGTGTGTGTGAATGTAAAAAAAGTAAAAGTTGATCTTTTTTTCGATTAATTCTTTTTCAGAAAGCTTCACTGTATTCTTTCCATTTTTTTTTTATATTATCCTTTGATGAAATTGGAGTTCTATTATGTATTTTATAATGTAACTTTTTTATTATGAGTGGAACTTAAACTTTAATGTTAGTAAATATTTTCAAACACTTTTCTTTTATTTAAAGATTGTGTACAAGCTAAGTAGGATTATTTCGTGCCATGGAATTCTTTTTCTGAATGTTTAGTGTATCATTGGAAACAATCTCACTTCTTGTTGATTCGCAGATATTCAACTGTTCTAGTACTTTTTATTATTAACTAAACCATATTAATGACTTCAAATTTTGTAATTTTGTTAAATTTAAATAAACAAAAAATATTGCTTAAATATATTTGTAATCCTAATTGTTGAAGTTTTTTTTCTAAAATTTTGATATATTTTAATTTTTTAACTTTAAAAGTTAAATAGATACGGTCCTCTTAATTCAATAACATTAAAAAAAATTTCTCGTATATAATAGAGGATATTTCAGACTAAAATTGAATCAGAATCTATTAATAAGGATAAATCGTTCAAATACTGTCTAAAATAATTTTAATACATTAAAAAAAATATCAGAATTGAATTAGAATGAGTATATCTATTTATTTTTAAAATTTAAAAATCAAATTACATTAAAATTTCATAGTAAACTAATTTGAATTTGATGAAACCGAAAAATCATTAAAATAGTATTAGAGGAATGTTTTCCTCAACACTCTTCATGGAAGAGTAATATTATAGAATACTTAAAGAAATTGCGTCTTCCATTGATATATCTTTCTCCCGTTTCATTAATTAAAATATAATCTGTGATAGTTGACACTGAAATTTCATAGGATTACTGAAATCAAAGTTTTGGTAGAAGCCAAACTAAAACTGAAGCACCAAGCTTAGTCCATCTCAAGTGAGTGACCCACCACCAAAAGCATTCACTCATTATTCTCTCCACATCAAATCAAAATCAAGTTAGCAAGTAACATATACAAACCCCTCATCTGCATCCCACACCTCATTATATATATCTCTTTCTCGTGCCCCACAAAAGTTTTTGGTTCAACCCTGAGCAAGGAAAAGATTAGGCCAAAATCATAGATTTTTGAGAGAGTGAGAGAGAGAGAAAAAGAAGGAATGGATTATGGAGGAAAGATTGGTGGAAGTGAAAGAGGTGGGCCTTGTGGTGCCTGCAAGTTTCTGAGGAGAAAGTGTGTGAAGGGTTGCATATTTGCACCATACTTTGACTCAGACCAAGGAACTGCACATTTTGCTGCAGTGCACAAGGTGTTTGGTGCAAGCAATGCCTCTAAGTTACTCATGAGAATCCCAGCACACAAACGTCTTGATGCTGTTGTTACTCTTTGCTATGAGGCTTTGGCTAGGGCTAGAGACCCTGTTTATGGTTGTGTTGGTCACCTCTTTGCTCTTCAACAACAGGTTCATCTCTCTATTAATTAATTCCCTCATTTCCTTCTTCTTCTTCATCACAATATGTAAAAATCCAACAAGGCTTTTAAACTTTTATGTTTATGCATCTTTCTTTGCTGGTTTTGGTTTTCTGCATTTCTGAGTAAAACCAGATAATGCATTTTTGTCATGAGCTACTTCAAAACAAGATTACACATGTGAAGTACTTAAAAACACCAACACCAGAGTAATAATATTAATTCTCTTCATTATTGTTATTACTTTTCTTTTTGTTTCTGAACCATGAATCAGTGATGCAACCGAATGTGTTGGAATAAGTACTTATGCTTGTTCTTGAATGCTTATGTTTTAGATGAATCATTGACCACTACAATAGGCTTGATTATTGTAGTTTAATATTGCTAGTGATGATGCTAACATGCGCCTGGGTGTGAACCGGTCCCATGCTTGTACTTTGCAGTGTAGTCTCTTGACAAGCATCACTGTTGTGTATTCCTCGTAGGTCAAGATCTTACCATTTAGGATATTATTATAGTTTGTACATTGTACTGTTTGCTTGGACACGTTTGTTAGCTTTTGGACTATTTTTCCATGGAAGCCATACACTACTTAATTAGGACGCCCCCTATAAGTGTAGCTAGGTTTTGTGATTTCAAGGTCCCTATAGATATATCCATAATCAGTATATATATTATCACTAGCTACTACTAATCAATACTTAAATACCATCTTATTACTATGGTAGTGATAATAGTGAACAAAACCTACCCAAAAGGTCAACATTTAGCAGAAAAACTTGGGCACCTGAAATCCATGTTCAAAATTAGGTTTTCAATGAACAAAACTTTGTGAAATTCATGGAAATTTTTAATATTTTAGTATAGTATTTTATTTTTTGGTGGTGGTAGCCGCCAACTGGGTGTAGCTGACTATGGAGGCTTGTTTTTGTTGTTGCTTGCCGGAGCCACCAAGCAACAAAATTAGCAGCTCGAGAAATATTCTAATATTTTCAGTCTTGACTTTCAAACTTTGCTACAGATAATGTTCACAGTGTATTAAAACTAAGTGATTAAAAATAATGAAGGTGTTTCTTCTTCACGTGAATATATTGCAGTGTAGTTCCTTAATATTATCAGTTTGTGAGGAAATTTCAGTCTAATGCAGTATTGTTTAACTATGAATAGTATCTGATTTTGTACTTGAAATTTGGTGGTGTTAATACATTTTATAATGTAAATGATCACTGAATTGCAGGACACTGTCTCGTGTATAAAAGTTTTAAAAATTCACACGCTTGTATTCATTGTATATTATATTCAGCACGCTAATCAACTCAGTTATACCATATACCATAAACTGAACTATTAATTATAGTCCAAACAATGAGTTGTTGTATCTACAGTTTTTCTACAGTTTATTTTTTATGTTCCATTTGACAAATTGTGTTTTTGATTTGTATGGTTTATTTATTAAAATACTTATAAGATATAGCGCAGAAAGACTCTATCAGTTCCCAATGTTTTTGTTTGACAATTCTATGCCATACTAAGGTTATTGTTTATTATTGATGTTCTTAGTAGATAAAGTTGCATAGTCTTATGCGTGATACAATAGCAACAACCATTTTCCTTGTATTGGAGAATGCATCAAGTATTATCTAAATTCTAAGATGCAATAATTGACTAGTAGAATCTCTCTACATGTTCATCAATGATACCTGTGATTAACAACAGCAAAAGTAGAAAGATAACACTTGCACGTAGTACACTATATATATATACAATGTTTTTGTTCCAATTTCGTGGTCATTATTGGGCAGAAACACACCAATTGATTCCTCGACTTTAATTAGGTAGAATTCCATTTTCTCTGTGATTAGTTACCAAATAACAATTAAGTAATCCCCTTCTAGATTCTGCAGAGAGAAAGCAAAAGCAGTTCTGGATAAGATTGATCTTGTCCTTTGCTGCAATTAAACAAGCATTCAAGATAAAATATTGAAGCTTAAGTTTATCTTTTGACACTGAATGAGAATATTCTTCACATGCATGCATAATTTGGAGTATGATAAATTGTATTAAAATGCCGGCACATGATTGAGGTAAGTGGTCATAATCTTTATCTCTTTCACTCTGACATTCTCTTGTCTGTTCTATGATCTGGTAAAAGTACTTTTTATCAGTTAATGAGTTAGTGATATCTTTCTCAGTCAAATTGTTCTGTTAATAACTTAATGCAATTTGATGTCTTTTTTGTTTTATCTGTCAGTCATTATTAGGTGAAATTGAACTCAACCTTTTTTACCATTTCTTTCGAATGTTTCGGTAAAATTGAACTCACAATTCAAATCCTTCAAACCAACCTGTAACTGATGAACCTCTTTCACCATCTCTTCCAACAAGTAACTGATGTGTAGAGTAATTGTTTAACTACACAATGATTAACTAGGTGTTGATTTTTAAATTGTGCAGGTGATGAACTTGCAGGCTGAGTTAACCTATGTTCAAGCCCGTTTGGCAACAATGCAGCGCATGCCAATGGCAGTAGCTCCTCTTCCACAGCCTCAAAGTTCATCACCACAAACTCTTCCTTGCTCAGATCATTTGGCATCAAATGCTGACATGCAAAGTGTGCCTATTATGCAGTATGATCCTTTTCTTCCACATTCAGCATCGTTAGAGTTAAGCAGCATCCTTTTCAATCAATCAGATCAACAACTGGAGGATAGGGAACTCCAAACTTTGGCTCGAGAATTTGTCACCAAATACTTGCCCGGAGTAAGATTCCAGCAATCTAACTCTCCCTAAGCATAACCTTGCTTACCATTTTCTTGTCTTTTGCTTTTGCTAATCATGTCTAATCAAGTCATAACTCTACTTCCTGAGTTTGTTGATAACTGTAGTACTTGGAACACTACTTGAAGAATCATGTACCAACCAATGGCTATCTCTTTCTTTGGCTAAGAAATTTTCCAAGTTCTTTTGATGGAAATTAACATCATAAAACTTTTAACTGGTTATTCATAGATTCTGAAACATCTATATGTTAAAAAGTTCAAAGATAAGCTTTCATGGCAGTATGTTTCGTTTAGAATTCGAGAACAAGAGACATCCTTAAGTAACATCCATGTCTTGAACATGAGAACGTTCTATGATAGATATAGTCTCGTCGTTTGATTAGCAGAAATTTAAGATTTTTGAAATCAAGTGTAACAACACTGAATAAATAATGTTTTTTAATAGAGAATTGTGATAAGATTGCGTCAAAAATCATATATTGATGACCTTTATATTATTATTATTATTATTGCAATTATCATCATTGGATGATAATCATTACCTTACGAAGAAAGCATGGGCACCAAGTTCTACTACGTTCACAAGAATCAACAAAGCTGATTCTGTAAGAACATTTCCATCAACGACATGATTACAAATAGTAAAAATTAAAACTTGCACTGATAAGAATCCACCCTATTGGAAATTACTCAGGGTCTGTTGCACTGATAAGGAGAGACATCAACCACAGACCAAACAAATAACAATAAACAAAACAAGAATGAATAGTATATTCAAAGAACAACCCACGTGACAAGTGAACCTCAAATACTCCACTCCACCCATTCTGCTGAACTGTTCCATGAAATGATACTGAAGCAACAGTACTCAAAAGTTTCATGCAACTTTCTGATCATGTCCGCTGTTTATTAAACTCAATGCATCACAAACTTGGAAAGAATTAGTGCACTACGTCCAAGTAAACGAGAAGAGAAAAAGAAAATTCAGCTTGATGAAATCTCCAAATAACAATGCCAAAACATCACCATGATTTAACAGTTGAAACTCAGTTTTTTTTTTTTTTTCAGAATACGTCAATCACTACGAAAGAGATAACCTATGTCAAAATGACTAGAAGAATCCTTTCTATGTACCATGTGTATTATTTTTCAACAGAAGTGTATCATCTAAAATAGTGTATCAATCATTATTTGCATTCGAACCATTGTAACACATACACATGTTAACATAAGAATAACCAATGTCACATTTGATCCTCTGCACAAGACTAAGTGATGTGGATCACTAATAAGGATTATCATATCTCTTTTATCTTGAACTTTAGTTAATTGGGTTCTTTATATTTTCCCATCTGCATAAGACATGCACATAAGAATCCCTAATTTCAGATCTATTACTATTTTTTATTAGGACAATTGTGACCTGATTATATTAATTAGGATAATTACTACACATCATCCCACTAATCAAGGATCTCTTCATTTCTTTATTTTATCAATTGGGATAGTTGTTAAGTATGATCCTATTAATTATGAATATCTTTGTAAGCCTTTGAAAATGCAGATCTGATGGAAATATTATTAATGAGAAATTACTTTTAGAAAAACTTCTTAAAAGGGACTCTGTCAAAGATGAGCCTGCTTCTCACATCTTCACGCCTTTACAATTTTCAGTAATAAACATACACATAAGAACAAAAGACAAGAAAGCTCTGAACAGTGACAGAAAAACAACAGAATAGCCAAGGGTCAGAGATGAACGATTTCACAATCCCAATAAAACAAAGCAAAGAGAAAAAAACCAGTTTTGGTCCCAGGTCTAATGTTCCTACATTCATGTCAAAGTCACGGACCTTCATGACAAAGAAGGATGGGTGAATTTGCCAAATCAAAGCATGTCAGTATCTGCATGTTTCCCAGCTTTCAAAGGGTGGAACTGAAGCTTTTTACATCTTTTGAGATGTTCAAATATATTACATGGTTCACAGCACATGCATCAACCCATATACAGTCTCTTGCATAATTCTCAATAAAATAAATGAAAACAATATATTCTTACACACAACAACAAAGCATTATCCCATTGGGTATATATTTTTCTATACTGATCTAAAATTCCAAATCTTTTTTTTTTTGTCATTGTAAAATAACAAACTTATATTAACACCTCAAAACTATGAAGTCTATTGTTGCTAGACATTAGAAACGCAGCCATTATGATCCAGCAGTTGTTAGTTGTAGAATATTCCAGAGCACAAGTTAGTATAAAACTGATATCACATCAAAATTCTTTGATTATTGACTCAATGTGACGAAACCTCTGAGCATAACTATGTTACAAATAATGAAGATTGTGATTGAATTTCATAAATGTTAAAAAACATGTATAAAAACAATACATACTTCCATGCTATCTGAGATTCCAAATTCCGTTCTCTGTCTATGTAAAAATTGTATTAACACCTTGAAGCTATGAAAAGTCTGGTGTTGCTTGACTTTAGACAGCATATGGTGTTATGTTCTACAGTTCAAAGTTAAAGAATATTCCCAACCCCAACTAGGCACACTCTTGTCAGATCAGATTAGAGTAAAATTCTTTGATTCTCGTCTAAACCTAATGAAATATTAGAACATAATTACTATTATAAAGATTGAGAAAATTGAAAAATGAATGACGAAGCCACAAATGAAGAACATGATCAAATTTCACACAGATTACAAGTATGCAAGAGAGTGTACCATCATAGAGATTCAAGACTTCAAAATGGACCATGTCAAGCACAGTAATGAATGAAACACAATGAGAAACAAGAAATGGATTCTAGGTGTGCTATCATCCGAAAACAGCAAGCCTGCTAACCATATATGGAAGCATACCTAATTTCAGGGTACAATGATCTTCTTGGTCCTTACTCCTTACAGTGGTTCATGTCTGGTATATTTCTCCAGATCAGTAGCCTTCAGAGAGCCAATGGGAACTTATGAATGACAAATGTAAGATAATAATTAGGCACTTAAAATAGGTCACTAAACAGAAACGAAAAAATAAAGGACATATTCATCTAACCTATATGTATGCTACAAAACATCCATGAGCAGCATGCAGTTACAACTTACAGGAAATTTAATATGCACAAATACCAATTAATACAGAACAATAATCTAAGATATTGATCACAGGAATTGTAAATACAGTACAAAGAACCCTGATAGCCTTAAACTGTTTCCACAAGACTTGCAATTTATAGCCAGAAGTGACAAGGAAAGATCCTATTTTAAGAGTATATATAAAGAGAAAAGTTCTGGTCAAAGTCTCTAGGAGGATCCTAACTGGAGCATTCAGACTTTGACCAGAACAAGAACTGCTTAAAAAAATATATTAGTGCCAGCCCAAGAACTCATTAGTTGATATAAAACATGTTCATCCATATCTTCATGAAGATTCAATTGCATTGGACTTCCAACAAGGTACACAAAACAATGATAACATTTAAATGCAGAATAGGTTCAACAATGCAATCAAATTTTAGTACACATCTCTGAGATTCTTCACTGAACTTATATAACAATGTTGCGAATCTAATTACATTTAGAAATAGATCTTCAGGCAGGATGGTGCAATGTATAACAATACCAAAATCTCTGAAACATTTATTCAACAAGTAGACCAACTCCTACACATTAACAGTTGAAAATTGGGTCACCCACCATTAAGCATAGATTATGGTTAATGTCTTGAATGCCTCCAGACAAGGACAAAGCAAAGATCTGTTCGAAAAAATATCAGTTGAATAAAAATTATATTTGTGGTAAAGTTCCATCTAACTAGATTATGGTACTCCTTTCACCCAACTAGAGAATATGATATCTGCCTCTTATATTGTTTAATTTATTAGCCAATCCTGTATTAAAGCTACATATATTCTGGCCTTTGTCACAAAAACAACCATGGTATATGATATGGATGGGGGCTACAAGAATCGATAAACATCATAGTTTTGAAGTTATAGAGAGGGGAAAAACTGGGTACCTGAAAGCATTTGTTATGGCACCAAAAACCTTCATTCTTCAATCCAAAAAGCTTCACTCTTCAATTCAATACTAAGGAGATTGTCACGGCATGTGCCAAGAAGAAATAAACAACTAGGCTGAGCTACAGATGATGTATTGGGTTGTCTCACCCCTATGGCATAAAGTCAATAGTCTTCAAATTGAACCAGAAGCTAAATGAACTTTTGCATATAAGAAATGAGAAAATATATAAAGCAAATGGCCAGAGAGTACAAAGCATACAAGTCATAGAGAAAATTTGACGCACACACAATAGTCCAATATGAAAATAAATCACCAGTAGTTCCTCATAGTACATACAAATATCTCTCTAAATACTAAAGCAGATCACTCAAAACACTGATGTGCATTATAAGGACCAAGATTAAACAAGGAAAAGCCGAAGTCCATGAGCAAGGTTAACAGATATAGTCATACTCATAACGAAGTTATGTGCAAGAAGCATACTGGTTACACTTTACAGAACCACAAGCAATAATAATAAATAATAAATACACCTAAAAGGCATGATGTGAGCGGCTCCAATCTTCTGTATACATAAATGTACAATCCCTCTTCTTCTATTTGTTGGAAGGGGTAAATAGCCATTAGCCAGGACAACAGAATGTGATCTCTAAGTTAGAGTAGATTAACTTGAATGTTCATGACACTATAAAATCTCTCCATGACGGAATCCACTATCTCCACAATCAGCACCAGTATCCAAAGCACAAGGAGAATCATACCATTTAGAATTGTCCTGGTAGAAACTATCAACCTGAATACAGCCAAGACCTACTACATCCGACACTATCCCCTCATCATGTCTGATCATTCTGATGGGCTTGGATAGTTTACTATCCTCCTCACAATCAAGAATGCTCTTCTCATCAAAGTCACTGCACTTCAACCACTTCTCAGGCTTACAACTGTCACTCATCAGATCCTTCTCACTCCTGCACTCTGTCCTCATCTGATCCCCCCATGAAACAACCTCCCCCAGTGTCCGACCAAAACTGTCCTCATCATCCTCAATCAGCTCCGTGTCCTTGCCATCACCATAAATCCTCTCATGATGGTTACTCCAGTTAGCAAGATCATTATCCCCAACCAACACATCATCAACCTTATCTGTGATCAACTCGGCTGGCTTCAACCCCACCTCCCCTATGCTCCTAACCTTATTCAAAACCTCGTACAATTCCCTGGAAACCGACCCCAACATGTCCCTCGGCATCTTTGCAACCTTCCCCTCCAACATCCCCACCTCATTCCTCAACTCCTGCACCTGTTGCAGCACCGAAAACTGCAAATCCCCACCATCCTCCTTCCCCAACAACCCAAACCCCCCCTCCCCATCCATTTCCTCACTCACCCCATACACATTCTCCTGATCCATCAAATACCCACCACCCTTATGCCCAACAACCCTATGCATAATCCTGGCATTCCCATCCAAAGGCCCAGGCTCATGTCCAGAATGCACAGCATAAAGCTTAAAAACCGCCACCCCCTCTTCCTGATACACAAAACTCTTATCCTTCTCATTGTAATTGGCAATAGGAACAATAGCCCTAATCCTAAACCCACATCCACACCTCTTGGAAGCGTAAGGCTCCCTCTTCAAAACCTTAGATTTCTTAGCAGCAGGTTCACCAGCCCGATGGCAAGCATAGTCCTTTACCTCAGCCATGAAAGGCTTATACCTAATATACTTCTGTCTTATGCAAAGCACGACCTTATGCTTAGCCGCAAGCTGCTGGAGCCGTGAGGGCACTTCCCTAGCGGGAACGTCGAAGCTCTCGGTGTACTCGAAGCGACGGCGCTTACCGCGAGAGGCGGAGGGCTCGGCAGAGCCCTCCGCCGCGCAGCAGGCGGGGCAGGCGGCGACGCAGACGCGGATGAAGCTCTCGGGGATGCCGTAGAACTTGGCCCCGACGGTCCAGTGGTGCTTGATGCGTTCGAGGGTGTCCTTGAGGTTGAGGTGGTTGAGGTCGGTGTCGGCGTGGTGGGACATGACGATTTGCTGCCATTGGTCGACGTGGGGGACGAACTGGTGAGGGTTGTTTTTGAAGCAGAGGAAGTGGGAGTTGGTGGAGGGGTCGTGGTGGGTGGTGAGCTTGTCCTGGATGCGTTTCCAGGCCGTGAGGTAGGCCGTGTCCTCGTTCCGGTCCTTCCAGACGGTGCGCCAGGAGGCGAGGACGTTGCGCGGGGTGGCGGCGCGGATGTCGGAGGGGGAGGGGAGGCGGCGGAGGAGGAGAGAGCGGAGCATGAGGGCGTGGGAGGATGGGGTGAAGGTGTAGAACTGAGAGGAGATGTGAGGGTCGGGGGAGATGAAGAGGGGTTTGGAGGGCGGAGAAGGGGAGGAGTGGGAGGAGGAGGGCGAGGAGGGGAAGAGGAGTGAGAACGACGACGACGAAGGGTCCGTGAGTGGCGGCGGCGGTGGAGACAGATCCGAAGGATGTGGGAGGAAGAGGTCGTCTTCTTCCTCTCGCTTGTTGGAATTCATGGAACGAAACTCTGAATCCAAAGAACCAAGACGAAGAGAATGGGGAAAGTGAACAGTGACTTTATCTTTCTCTCTCTTCTCTCTGCTTCTCTTGCTGAGGTTTTGTGCTGTGTTGTGTTGAGTTGTGTTTGATGTGTCTGACATGTGTGTCTGTTTGGTTTGGGTTTGGGTTTGGATTTGGGTCTGGGTTTGATGAAGGCTCGTTTTTTGTTTTTTTCTTCTTGGTGTTTTCTCCTTTTAACCTTTACCTCACTGTACCAAAGGAATAAAAAATAATAATAAAAAAAAGGAGGAGGTTTAATTCTTAATTTATTCCTAATTTTATTCGAATTTAAAAATAAAACTCTTCCGTTTTTTAAATTTAGTTTTTTAGATTTTTAAAAACATCAAATTTAGTCTTTTAACTTCTTAAAGACAGTCAATTTGATTATTTTGGCTGGTATAGCTATTTTTCTTTTCCATCCACCAGGATCTTAGGTTTATTCTTTTTAAATAACTATTCATGGTCCCAAATTTGATATTTTTAAAAAATTAAAGAATTAAATTGAAAAAACTAATGAAAGAAGTGAAGAAGGAAATTTTCTTTATAAATTGTACATGTGAAAACTTGAAAATGAAAGTGAAAATTGGATGTTAAAACAACATCCTAACAAGGAAGAGATTTTGTGTTCATGGTTTTTACTCTGATAATGGTAACTTTTACACTGTGATAAATGTTTGTATGATGGATATTTTATGTAATTTGTTACTTGTAATTTAACTGGATCATGTAATTATAAATTGAAGAGATTAAATTCAAGCTAAAAAAAGTAAGATAAAGAATAAAAATGTATTTTAACTTTGGTGATATTTTTTTGTACAAGTTTTATCTAGGGAATTCATATCATTTGCATGAACCTAATACTTTTTGGCATGATGATGATGAGAGTATATATAACAACATACAACTTTTATGAGTAAGGATGAGTTGGAAAAAGTTGTTAATTTCATGAAGTTGTATAAAGCTTCAAGGTCTTTTAGTTTTTAGGTAATTTTCTCTAAATAACTATGACATTTTTTTATTGTAATTATATTGATCATGCATTATTTGAACTTAGCTTTTCTTTATTGTATATAATTTGAGGATCATGTGTCCAATATCTACTTAAATGATTGAGATTCTTCGTCACATTATGACTTTGTTATTTGCATCCACAAAACTTTATTAAGAAATAATGTTGAATGTAGCAGAAGCTAGACTCTAACTAAATGTTGAAGTATCTGAAAATGGGTCATATTTTTTTTATCTTCTATTTTGTGAATGATGTCTCCATCTTCATAGAGGCTAAATGTTTTTTTTTGTTTTTGTTTAGGCTTTTAGTCAACATCTTCAATATTTCTCTATGACTTTTTGTTTAAAGAGAAAGTTTTGAAAATCTAAAGCCTTTTTCTTAGTGATATTGCTAGACGTAAAATAGATATGCATTTTGTTCATGCTTTAAATTGATTTATACTTGAATCGCTTTAAAAATTATCATCATGCTTTATTTTATATTTTTTTTATCGTATTTTTCCTTAGTGGTTTAAAATAAATTAAAAAAATATTATGTTTTACTTTAAGTTTTTGTCACGTCATCATGCTTCTTTTTATGATTTAAAATCAAGTTTGAGTTGCATGCCATAGATGTTAATATTTTTTTCAATTATTGAATTTTGTTGGAGTATTTTTATACAAAGAAAATGTATGTAGAATGAATTCTTTGGCTAGAAAAATAAAAATAGTAAAAGCAAACAATTTTTTTTCATTGTCACACTCGAAACACCTATGTCTCAAATCAAGTTTAACCATTAAAAATATATATTTTATTACATTAGCAATTTCATATTTTTGTGTGAGCAAAAGTGTATAAGTATAATGACTATAATTATCTTTGAAGGTCAGGAAGAAAATTTTGTGGTCATAGGCTTACTGTTTTGGATGTAGGGGTCAAACATCTACTTTCGACACTCAAATTACCTTTGAGTCTTTTTATCCAGGGTTCCTTAATCATGGCCCAATTGCTTTTTAAACTTGATTAATGACTTATTTTACTTTAATTAACTTTCTTCAACTTACTAGTTCAGTTTTGGTTTGGCCGCCCGACCGGCAGGCCGTGCGACTTGTGTAACATCCCTAAGGAATATTACTGATTTTAAATAATTAAAACTCGAAATAAAACCAAAACCGCATTTAATATAGACTATTTCCCAAAACACGGAAAATTTAAAACTTTAATATGTATAGTCATAAAATCAGGAGTCCATAATTCATAAAACTAAAAATAAAAGTCGATAGCTCCCATCAGGGTTACATAATATTCACAAAGCTATATATATATATATATATATATATATATATATATATATATATATATATATATATATATAAAATATCCCCTGCTAGCCCTCATTTTGAGTCTAAGCATCTCCTGGCCCACCTGTCACATCATATGTTCCCGAATAACAAGTTATCCGATCATCGCCACACACACACAGAAAGGGTGAGCTATGCACAATATATATAAACCAAACATGAATATAAATATGTTTCCCAACCCAAAATAACATAATTAAAATTCTCATACTTTCCAAATCACCTAACCATGACCTCATAGTCCTTCATGAGTCATATGCATGAAGTAAGTCTTGGGACTTCCTGTGCTCCCATGAAACTAACTCATTCGTGGTCCAACCCTATGAGCCTATCTCGCTCATAGTCCTACCCTACAAACTCCTCGCCTGTAGTAAAAGCATCCAAGCCTCATAACTTGGACCCTGGCACGCACGCAATCACCATACTATGGACTCCTCGCCCAACAGTAGCCGCCGGGAACATCACAGTTCCTTGCCCATCGTGCGCCCGACACATGCAATCACCATACTAAGGACTCCTCGCCCATTAGTAGCTGACGGAAACTCAACCAGTTCCATGCCCATCATGTGTCCAACCACCAAGCACATCCCAGACCCCTATTGGACTTAGTCCTTCAAGCCCAAACACCACACCACATGCATACACATCCTATGCCTAGGATAAAACAACCAAAACACACTCACTGGCACATAACAACATAGTAACTCGCATAAACTCGATTAAGCCAAGGACGTTCGCCCAAGCTAAGCCTTCCGCCTCGCTTAGGCTAGCTCAACTCACCTAAGCGAGCTTAAAACAGTGACCACACCACGTTATCTCGCTTAAGCGAGAGCCTTTCGCCTAGGCGAGATCATCTCTCGCCCAAACACCCATTTCAAACTCGTCTGGGCTAAAATGCAAACAAAGCATCACACATGACCACGACATCTCGCTTAGGCGAGGCCGTCTCGCCTGAGCGAGACCCTGGTTCGCTCAAAACCCACAAAACCCTCGCCTAGACGAGAAGTCGCGCTCAACACGTGCAACTTCGTCACTATCTCGCTTAGGTGAACCTCACTCGCCTGAGCGAGTGTCTATGTCGCTCAAACCCAATTATGTTCGCCTGAGCGAGAACCTCGAGTAGGGTGAGAATATGAGTCCCTACATGTCTCGCCTAGGCGAGTCCCGCCCGCCCGAGCGAGAATTGCAGGTTCTGAAACTGTTTTACGCCATAAGCACTGCACCAGAGAACCCAAATACGCTACCAAAACACACCAATTCAGTTTCACCACCTTACACTCATAGAACAGCAAAGTACAAACACCATAAAGACTCTCACTCCCACTTTTCATACCATAAGAGTATACACAACACGAAATAGCCATCATAAGCATCAATTCACATGAAATTTCCAATAAAATAGTATCCAATTACCCCACCCCGAATTCACCCCACAATCAACTCGAATTCTCTGTCAATAGATCATTAATCTCATACAATCAGACCAAAGACTTAACAACAAGGGTTCAGCTCCTCTAACCTGAAACTTCGAATGAAATTGGGAAGAAAATTTGATTTCCTTGGTTTGCAATGACGTGCCACAGACTCCCTCTCAGTTCAGCCCTTTACACACCCAAAACCTCACCTCTCAGCCTCAATTTCGCGCTTCTCTCTATAGCAGTTCAACAGAAATGCCAAAACCCTTCCCTTTACCTAAATTTTGGCTTTTATAGGTGCCTTTAAGATGGGTTTTAAAAATAAAACGGGATTGGCTTTTGTGTGGGCTTAATGGCTATTCAAGTCCCTTAGTGGGTGATTTTTCAGCACCTAATGGTTACCTTCTGCTAGGTTTTCTTTACCCCTTCACATTCATACCACAACTAATAGTTAGCAAAAATAAAGCTTATTCTATGCACATCAAGGTTTGAACCTGTGACCTTCCACTTACAAGAACAAAGCATAACCACCATGCCAAATCACATTTGGTGATACCCTCCAATCTAAAACAGTTTACATTATCAATTCCCTACTCATACACATAATTTAAATTAATAATAAGACAACAATACATAATTGGCATACATAAGACTCGAACCCAAGTCCTCTCACACAATCAAAGTACTCTCAACCACATGAACTAGCATTTTTCCACGTCTCACCAACCAACAATTAGTGCCATAAAGGCTCTTTCTACTCGCATTTATTAATTAATTAATTATTTAATTAATGAATTTTCCCGGGTCTTACAACTTGTCGACTGACCTCATAAATGAGGGTCTCCACAGAAGCGGAGACAAAGTTCAACTGGAACTGAACACGGGGGGCGTTCAGTCCGGCAGACCGACGAGTAGTCGATTTAGCGAGAGCTGAGACTTCATTCGGAGGATGCGGGGGCATTTGGTTGCGAGCTCCCTTTAAAGTACTCCAGAGAGATTGACATATCAACGTCCAAAGAAAAGGTTCGCATGTAGCGGGCAGCCTACGGTCGCTTGTCCTTGGTCCGCCTGACCGATGGTCCGATGTCCATACAGTACACAAGCCCCCCAAGCCTTGAGCGATGTCAGAGAAAAAGCGAAAAACGTTAAGTAGGGTGTCCGACCGAGGAACAATGAAACGATGGGACTCTTTAACGGTTATGATGCTTCGTAGATCGTGTCTGTCAGAGGGGAGGTGAAACATCTCGTTGCTTGAGTTGTTGATCGTCTTGTGATTGCGTGGATCTGGTGCTGCCACGTGGCGCTTACATTTTCTATAAATAGCCATGTGTGGTCGAACCTTACAGCCCCACAGCAAAATCTGTCAGATGTTGGCCCTTTATGGACCCGCGCGGTTCGTATTTCAAGCCAAACTCAAATAACTCCACCGATCAGGCTATCATTCTTCCGGCCAAGTCATGTTTCCTAAGGATTTTGGTGATAGGATGATCGGTGCGGACCATTACTTGGTGGCTTTGAAAATATTGTCACAATCGTCGGGCGACAGTGAGCAACGCCAACACTATCTTCTCCACCAATTGGTACCTTGTTTATGAGTCCTACAGAACTCAGCTGATGAAATACACTGGTCGTTGTTCCAGATTTTCCTGTACCAAAGTCGCGCTGATAGTTTCCTTCGAGACCGATAGGTATAGTTACAGGGGGAGCTCGTCGACCGGTCGACACATGATAGGTGGGCTGGCGATTATGGCCTTGACTTCTTGAAAGGCATTCTCGCACTGATCGTCCCATTTATCAGTAGTCTGCTTTTTCATCATCTTGAGGATTGGTTTGATCCTCTTTATCAATCGCAGCAAAAAGCGGACTAAAGATGTCAGTCGACTGACCAGCCACTGCACCTCTTTGAGATTCTTTGGGCTTCTCATCTCCACGATGGTCGTACACTTATCGAAGTTTGCTTCTATCCCTCGGGTGGTCAACATAAACCCGAGGAATTTACCCATCGATACGTCGAACACGCACTTCTCCGTATTCAACCGCATATTGTACTTCCGCACCTAATGGAAGATCTCCTTGAGGTCACGGGCATGTTCGTCTGCCGTCTGCAATTTTATCACCATGTCATCAACGTAGACCTACATGCTTCGGCCGATCTGGTCTCAGAAGATATGGTCCATAAGGCGCTGATAGGTGGCTCATGCGTTCTTCAGACCGAAAGGCATTACTTTGTAGCAGTAGTTGGCCTGATTGATGATGAATGTCGTCTTAGATATGTCGGGGTCGTACATCGAGATTTGGATGTACCCGGAGTAGGCATCCAAAAAACTTAGAAAATTGTGCCCAGAGGCTCCATCGACGAGTCGATCGATGCTCGGCAGCGGATAGGCATCCTTTGGGCAGGCCTTGTTGAGATCAGTGAAGTTCGTGCGCATTCTCCATTTTCCACTTGACTTCTTTACCATTACCACATTAGTCAGCCAGGTGGTGTACTTGATCTCCCGAACGAATCCGGCTTCTAGCAGCTTCTTAACTTCTTCCTCGACTACTTGCTTCAGTTCTTCACACATCTTCCACTTCTTTTGTGCGATCGATCGGGCTTCCTTGAAGGTGGCCAGCTTGTGAGACATGACATTAGGATGGATGCCAGGCATGTCGGCGGACGTCCAGGCGAAGAGGTCCTTGTTCTGGTCGATGACTTTGGCTAAGAGTGCCTCCTCCTTTAGAGTTAGCTGTCTTCCCAACTTGATGACTTGTGTTGGCTGTCGACCAATCGGTAGCTCCTTGGTCTCACCTTCGAGCTACATCTGATCCTCTGTGTTGGTTCGAGGATCAAGGTCGATTATTGCGACCTCCGATCGATGTTGTTTCCTCGGACGACGGTAGGGAACCACCTTCAGCCCGGTCGCATAACACTGCCTAGCGATCTGCTGGTCAGCATGCATGGTGCAAATCGTTCCCTTGTCAAATGAGAATTTCATCGCTAGGTGGAAGGTGGAGACGATCGCTTCAAAGGCGTTCAGGCAGGGCCTTCCTAGCAAAACATTGTAAGAGGTGTTAGCTTCGACCAAAATGTATCAAACTCTTACCTCCCGACCGTCTCGCCTTAAGCCGATCCTGATGCGAAGGTCTAGATAACCTCGGGTGTCCACCTGTTCACTTGAGAAACTGACGATCTGCTCGTTGTAGGGGACGATAAGATCCTCAGACAAATTCATTCTTTGGAACGTCTTTCAGTATAGAATGTTGACGGAGCTTCCTTAGTCGATCAGGACTTTGTCAATCCCATACTCCGCCACCTCGATGGAGATTACCATCGGATCGTCATGATTTGGGTCGGGCACTTTGAAGTCGTCGTCGGTGAAGGTGATAGGCGACATGGATCGCACTTTCTTCTCTACCAGGTGCACCGACTTGAGCTCCCAAACGTGCCTTTTTCGGGTGGAGGATCTTGATCCTCCATCGACAAATCCTTTGGAAATGGTGTTGATGTAGCCTCCTAAAGGCTTGTCCCTACTCTTGCTTCGGCTTCGGCTTTTGTGGTGTCTTCTGGACGATTCCTCTCTTTTCCTCTTTGACTCCCTCCTCGGTCAGTCGTTTCACTTGAACTGGGAGCGAGCACGAACCGGACTCCTTTTTCTTTCTAGGCTATGAGCAGGGTGATCCTGCTTGATGTACTTCTTCAACTGCCCTTGTCGAATGAGTTCCTCGATTTTGTCCCTAAGGGTGTGGCTGATCATTCATTGATGGTCAACTTGCTTGGCCTTGGGGTGTTCCTCTCCACCGCTGCATCCTCCTTCTCCCTCTTCTTTACCTGGAAGTCTTGCATATCTTCCATCTGTATGAATTGTGTTGCACGTTCCCTCAATTCTTCCATCGTCTTCGGCCTTTTGCGGCTTATCTTATCCGCAAAGACACCCGATTGTAGGCCGTATGAGAAATGGTGTCGGGCGATCTCATCACTGAGATCCTTGATCTTGAATGAAATTCGGTTGTACCGATCTAAGTAGCTTCTTAAGGATTCGCCATCCACCTGGCGAATGTTGACTAAGGCATCCACTGTGAGAATGGTCGGTCGGAGAGGTGCGAACTGCGTGCTAAATCTGGCCTTCAGCGTGGCGAAGCAATCTATGGTGTTGGCTAGCAGCTCGAAAAACCACTCGAGCGCTTCCCCCGTTAGGAAGACGAGAAAACACAACACCAGATCTGGTCGCTCACAGCATGGAACATCATCTGGTGCGTGAAAAATCACATATGATTATCAGGGTTCGTCGTGCCATCATACTTGTCAAAAGTTGGCACCTTCCACCGGCTGGGTAGTGGGGTCTCTAAAATAAACTGGGTGAAGAGGAAACTTCTCTACATGCACCACCAGGCGGGACGGGTGCCCGGCCCTGCTAGCTCCCGAGCTTTCAACCACCGTGTGAAGGGAAAGCCCCTTAGACGTCAGGTTTCTCTCAACCCGCTGTGGTTGTGATTGTTCCCCTTCCGTCGAGTAAGGTCGACTTGCCAGCTGGTTTGCTTCCGCTCTGGGTTGTGCTCTGCTGGTCTGACCAGGGTTCGGCATGGTCGGCATTGAGGGGATGGGATCATCTTTTTGCCTAAGAACGGTGTTTTCTTCCTGCAGGACATGTATATGTGCTTTGTAGTTCCTCTACATATCGTTCATCCTTTGTTGTAGAGCTCTGGTCATCTCTCTAGTGTCAACCTGATCGTCAGCCATTCCTCCTCCGTATGCGTTGCTTGTCCGGTTTCTTGTGGTCACCATAAGGGTATAAGGTCTATAGATGACTGCTCGACCCCACGGTGGGCGCCAAAATGTTTCGGGTGTAGGGGCCAACCACCTACTTTGAACACTCAAATTACCCTTGTGTCTTTTTATCCAATGTTCTCCTTAGTTAGCCTGTTCGACTCTTTCTCTTGTTCAATGTCTTTTTCTCCTTCCGCTCGTTTGATCGGACGATTGGGGTACCTGTCTAAAAGGCTCTAATGCTTAAGTTAGTTCAAATCCGACCGGTGGTAGCAATAAATGCTGTAATAAATGCGAGTTAAAAGTTCTTACCAATTTACCTTAGGCCTCTATTTATAGTTTTTGGTGTGGGGTTGTGATTAGGGTTCCTTAATCATGGCCCAATTGCTTTTTAAACTTGATTACTAACTTACTTTACTTTAATTAACTTTCAGCTTACTGGTTCAGTTTCGGTTTGGCTGCCTGGCGGGTCGTGCGACCTGTCGGCTGGCCTCATAGATGAGGGTCTCCACAGGAACGGAGATAAAGTTCAACTGAAACTGAACACGGGGTCGTTCAGTCCGGCTGACCGACAAGTAGCCAATTTAGCATGTTCAGAGTTGAGACTTTATTTGAAGAATGCGGGGGCATTTGGTCGCGAGCTCCCTTTAAACTACTCCAAAGGGATTGACACATCAACGTCCCAAGAAAAGGTCCGCCTGTAGCGGGCAGCCTACAACCGCTTGTCCTTGGTCCGCCTGACCGATGGTTCAATGGCCATACAATACACTTACCATAAGACTCTTAAGTGTCACAATGTAATATATCAAATCATGATTAGGACGATTGGAGGATAATTTTCTAAACTTACTTAGAGGACAATGACAATTGAAAGTAGAAAAATTATGTAGAATATTAAAAGAAGTGTCATTGCACAAAATAGCCTAAAGACTTTATTAAAGACATGTCCTAATGTAAACTATCAAACACAAGCATTCTTATAAGAATCGATGTTCTGAAAAACAATATTTATACTGATTTTGCATGAAATAGAATTACAATTACTTTGTAAAAAAACTTGAAAGACCCCATGTGTACAATCATTCAACAAGTTTACTATCTACAATTTTCTTGAAGTGAATCATCTCTTGGATAAAAAAATCTTGTGTTTAAGAAATGTTATTGACAATCACTATGGGTTAGTAAAGCACCAACAGACAACAAAATGAAATTAAATTGAGGTACATAAAAACATTATAAAGCATCAATGCAAGAGAGAGTTAAACAACACCAATAGCTATTATAGGAATAATAAATTGATTAGGTAACACAAAGGTTTTACTAGTGATATATCCATAAGATTGAAAACATGATATGGAACTAACAACTTCAGTATTGACAAATAAATTAGTGATTCATCTTCCTTCAAACAAAGGATCGGTAAAGTAGACCTAATTATACTACTAGAGTAGTTGATCATCAAACGTTAGAGTTTTCATCCATGACATTCATGATAGAACAAAAAATTATTGAAATAAATATAAAAAAACACTTTTAATACCATATTAAGAAAGAGAAAAATAAAATAATGTATTAAATCAAAATGTATTTCATTTGCATAAAAAAAATTATGAATAATAGGAATCATCCTAATAAGTCAAACAAAAAAGGAAAATAAAAAAAAATTATAATATATATATATATAATACTATAATATCTAATCATGTTTTATTATAATAAAAGGTATACATTATACTTGTTAAAAATGTGTATTTATATGACAATCACTTTAAAACTTATATTGAAAGTCATTTATAATTAATAGAAAAATAAAAAAGTGTATAGGAAATAAGAATAAGTGAAAGGCGTCAAGGAGGTGTTAGGGTTTGTTGATTTTTCTCTTCAATTTGCTACCTTTCGCTCTCCGCATTTTAGAATTCCTCCATTCTTCTATTTCTAAAACTCAATATCCTCTCACAAGTGGAGATGCATGGTGCTGATTTGAAGAAACTTTGGTGTCGCTTCTGATGACGTATAATTGTTCATGAAGGTGGTTGGAATCCTGTGTGGTAGGATTTAATCGTGTGGGGTTGGTTGTGGTGGTTCTTGGTAGGTTGCTCCCTAGTGTAGGTATGACCTCGTACTTAGGTTCTCACATTCCTTGGGGTTTTTAAAGGATTAGGGACCTTTGCCCTCATCTAAATCATCTCTAAATATGTGGGCACAAAAGGTACTTTTGCATAAGTTTTTAATAATGTGCATGATATTCCTTTATTACAATTACCTTCTCATTATATAAAAGGATACATGGTTTTTATGTAGATATCTAAGGAATTTTTTCTTGCTGGTCTGGAGGATTGTAAGAATCATTTGTATATAAGTGTTCTATTGACAAAAGGGAATAATCCCCTCACACACTTGCAACTTTGTAAGAACTTGTTGTGACTTGGAAGCATTTGGGTCAATAGAAGAGGATTCCTCTTGGTAAAGGGTTTTATGAATTCGTTTTCTCTTCACTAAAGGATATAAAAAGGGTTTTGGCTTGTTGTGGCTCCATCTTATGTCTCCTATTTCACTCGATCGAACTTTCATTGAGGTATGCACCGTATGATATAAGGCTTGATAGATTTTTTTTGTTGTAATTCTCCTTACCTTGAGAATTGGTCTTCTTGTCGTGTTAATGTTTTGCATCAAAATTGTTCGAATCATCATCCCTTGCTCCTTTCTCTTTCTCGTTCAATTGGGATTTCCAAGCCATCCTCTTTTCAATTTGTGGAGATGTGGATGTCTCATCTAAATTCTCTCTCCTTAATTTATAGCTCTTAGAGTGCTCCTACTTCTGGTTATCCTATGTCGATTTTGCAAAGGAAATTTTAACGACATAAAGTTGTTTTAAAAGACTAGAATAAAAATGTTTTTGGAAATACACATAAGCTATTGGTGGAATCAAGGCCTCCTTTCTTATATTCAACAATGTCTCCCTTTGATTTGGATGCTTTGCTAATTCATTTGGCATAAATTAAAGATGATTTAAATTTTTCTCTAGATTGTGAAGCTATTTATTGGAAGGAAAAAAGGCTAAGATGAAATGGTTTAAAGATGGGGAAAAGAATGTTGCATTTTCTCATGTTGTGATTCGCAAGAAGCATAATGCATGGGGTATTTTTAATTTGCATCATGATGATTAAGTTATTTCTGATTTAACAATGATTGAGGATTTTTTTTTTTGTCTATTTATACCAATTTATATGTTGTTATAGTTGATCATGATGTTTCTTTCACCGATATGTAGAATTTTATTGCTTCTTATTGCTTCTCTAGTGATTGATAATAAAAATATGTTTTTGATTAAATGCCATGATCTATATGGGGTAAAGCATGCAGTTTTTTCTCTTAATGGTGATAGTGCTTTTGGTCCATATGGCTTTGGCAAATTTCTTTTATCACTTTTTGGGTATTGTTGGTGTTGATGTCCAACAATTCTTTTGATAAGGTTGGATCCTCCTTGGTGTGAATTTGAACATTGTTTCTCTTATTCTTAGTTGGCGATGCAGAACATATAATTGATTTTCGTCCTATAACAATAATTAATTATCATTTCAAAATATTTACAAAAAATTTAGGTTATAGGCTTGACGTGATTGCTAGTAGGATTGTTTAACTTAATCAAATTGGTTTCATTAAAGGGAAAAGTGTTAAATATTGTATTTATATTACTTCTGAAATTATAACTTTTCTTTTTGAAAATATCAAGGGCGATAATGTAGTCATCAAGATTCATATAACCAAATTTTTGATACCATTAATATGCATTTCTTAATTCAAGTCTTGTGATTGCTTTGGATTTCATGAAATTTTTTTTACGTGGACTATTCATATATTGCAATTTGCTCATGTTTCTATCCGAGTTAATAGTGGTTTTGTTTGCTATTTCACTTGTGGTTGAGGGTTAAGATAAGGATATTCACTCTCATTTTCCTTTTTGTTTTGACGATGAGATTTTGGCTAGGGGCATTTCATATCTTATTTCTAAGAAATTTATGCTTCCCATAATTAGTTATAGGAGACGTAATTTGTTTTTCATATTTTGCCCAGACTAAAGTCTTAATCTTCGCATTTTCAAGTTGAAAATGGTAAAAAATGAAAACAAAGAATATAAAACAAAATTTATAATATTAAAAAGAAAGAGTTTGTTTTAATATAAATATGTAATTTAAACTTTTGAAATGAACTATTAGGTACATTGTTTTAATTTATTTAGTTACTAATATAATTATTTAAAACCTTATTCCAATAATTTCTATGTCCATATGATTAATGGTGGCTTTTTTATTAAATAATATCATTTTAATTGTTACATACTAAAAATATGAAAAATATTCAACAATAAAAATACTTATATTATAATTTAATATAAAAATGATAAAAGTTTTTTTTGTCCATAATTTTTTGTAAGAAAAAAATATTACATGACGATTTTTTACATGACACTATAAACAATTTGGGTTATCGATAAATTTATAATATTTTTTAAATAATAATATTTTATAAATAAAAGTAAAATATTTCTTTAATTTAATTTTATTAAATTACCTAGTGATTTGATATTATAAAATGATAGAATTAAAATTAAAAAAATAGTGTAGAAAAAAGTGAATACTTTAAATATAAGTTATTTGCATTTAGTGTGTTTTAGTATCTGTCTTTAATATTTGTTATTAGACTTGTTTAATCTAATAACAATATAAAATATGAGATATATTCCTTGATTTATCTAATGACAATATAAATACACTAGTACTATATTTTAAGATAATTAGTTTGTTAGATTTTCCTTTCCGAATCTTATTAAAGTCATACTAACAATTTAAAATTGAAAATAGTAAAACATAAATTCAATAAATATAAAACAAATTTATAATATTAAAAAATGTGTATTTTATTATAAATATAAATTTTAAACCTTTGAAATAAATAATTAATACAACCTTTTAATTTATTTTGTTATAAATATAATTATTTAAAACTTTATATATATATATATATATATATATATATATATATATATATATAATATATATTTTTTTTTTTTTATATAATATTTTTTTAATTATTACATAATAAAAATATGAGGTATATTCAACAATAAAATTATTTATATAATAATTTGATATAGAAATTATAAGTATAATTTTCTATTGACAATTGTTTTACGATAAAACTATTACACGACAATTCTTTTATATGATAGTGTAAATAATTTTTATCATTAATAAATATATATTATTTTTTTAAATAATATTATTTTAAGACATTAAAGTAAAATTTATTTTTCTAAGTTTAATTTATTAAATGAGCAAGTAATCATAAATCATAAAAGGATAAAATAAAAAATAATATAAAAATATTAATACTTTAAATACAAGTTATTTTTAATAATTTAATAAATGATCAAGTAATTAAAATTTATAAGAAAATAAAATTAAGAATGGAAAATAGTATAAAAAAATAAATTAACAATTTGAATATAAGGTATTATTTAATATATATATATATATATATATATATATATATATATATATATATATAGTAAGCATTTGTTTAAGTCCACACTCATTTAAGTTTGCAAGCCGCCTAAATTAGAATTTAAAAAATGAAAATTCTTGGATCAATAATTTTATGATTTTATTTTTAAAAAAATCACGTTAAGTTTATTTGACAACTATTTTTAATTTACTCACATGCGGTTGATGATTGACCATTGTGTAAGATGCAAAGAAGGGTGAAGAATACACCCTTAGCTTGATTTATCTGATCTGATAATAAATAAGGAAAATTTTTCAACTCACTCATATGAATAAAATAAAATAACAAGTTCATCTTGTAACATATCTCTTATCTCTCATATTTTCACAATCCCTAGAAATTCCAACACATATAATATTTGATATTGTAATTATATGACCTATAATATTTCATATTGTAATATGATTCATAAAACTTCATAAGTTTGCATCCCAATAAAGTCCGCATCAAACTCCCAATATCAAAATGCGGACTTAAGCGAATATTTAATATATATATATATATATATATATATATATATATATTAAAAATATATATAAAAAAAACTTTTAATTATGGTTTAAGTTTATCTAAGGACACACAATAAAAGATATTTCCATTTTTAGTGCAAATTAGTTTAAAATAAAACACAAGGATAAAAGAGTGAAATAATTTTATGCATATCTGACAGCAAAATAAATATAAATAGAAAAGCAACATAACAATGTTAAATGACTAAAAATTTAATTTTTTGGACATTTGCCAACAAAATATGTGAGAGCTTAGAAAATTGTATTTTTGGAGGTACAATGATTTAAAATAGTGAGTCTCTATTCTTAAAAGATCCTTATTACTTAAAAACACTCTATCTTTCTAGAAACTCTTCTCTAAGAGATCTCTCCCTTCCCTCTAGGCTTGTTCACAATATGTTCGTCCTTTTGAAGATCGGAGACCGTAGGATTGTTCTTTGTGGCAAGTTCATCAAGAAGAGCAACCAATCAATTTCTTCTTTGGGGTAACTTAGTTTTCAACCCCTTTCCTCGTCTTCTTTGTTTCATATGGTTTGCATGCGGGCTTTTCCTGCTCGCATGCGTTCTTGTGTTGCTTTTCTTGAATGTCTATAGATCAATGTCTTTGTTGGCATGGTCAAATCATTTTTTATGTTGTCTCTAGGTGTAGAAAGGGGGTACCTTACGAGTTATGAGGCATTTTGGCTATTTAAATTCTTTGAGTCATTTTGCCAAGGTAAGGGAAACTAATCTTTTTTGTAGTGTTTTTTCCTATTTGATGAATGCATGTTTAATATTGACTTCATGTTGGGAATGAACTTTAGTTATTTTCTATGAAATTGATTTGTGGTGAGCATGGATGATTTGACTTGTATGGTTTGAATGTTTGATTCATGAAAAATTGTTGGTTTGGACTTGGTTTTTGCCTAATTGGAAGAGTTTATAATATGAGCAATTGAGCAAATTGGCATGAGTTTCCATGTTTAAAATTGTTTTGAACCAATGCATTGAGAAAGGAGTACCAATTTGATCAATTAAATAGGTCCAAGTTCCCTCAAAATCACAAAATACAATTGTTGATATCTGATACAACCCTGAGCGATAGCAATGGCATTGAGCACCAACTTCATTGTAGAGGTCTGGGAGCGATTTTAGCTCCAGACTACTGAATGTCGTATTTTACAAACGCTTTGGCGCTAAGTAGCAGTAGAGCACCATTGAGCGCCATCTTCATACTACAAGTCTAGAGCATTTTAGCTCCGGGACGTTGAGCGTCAGAAAGAGCCATTAAGCACTATAAAGTGTTGTTGAGTGAAACCTTTTTATAAGAAGAATCACATTAAGTGCTAGAATTGTCATTGACCACCACTCTTTGCAAGAGGTTTGGTGTTAAGCGCCAATTTGTATGTTGATTATGTTTTCTTCCTTGGTTGTTTGAGATAGATTTATAATGGACCTTATGTATGTTTATGATTGTGATTTTGTTTAATTGAGGTGAAAATGTTGTTGTGAGCATGTATAATGATAATGGTGTTTAAGAAATTTCAAGGAGAAATTCTTTTTGGTGGTAATAGTGTATGCATTTATGTATATCCTGATACTCTAATAATCATTCACACTCTAACATAGTAGAATAAGTTATGTGGTCACAGTTGTAGGAGGTCCTAGTCAATGGCCATGTTTGATCCTAGGTGAGAAGGGGATTAACTTTGAGAGTGGTAGAGTGATAACCCCTTTGTTTATGGCTCTACAAAGCATAGAGACTACTACAAGTGTACGCCTTTAGTGAATTCCAATGTTAAGGACATGTATCCGGATAATTGAATTTATTATCAATTGTTTGTGTGCATATATTTGATTTATTGTATTTTATCCATGCTTAGCTTATATTTGATATGATTTAATTGTCTTAGGATAATTCTTTTTACACTAGCTTACTTTGTTGTTTCTTTTTGTGTTTTGTTTGCCTCTTTTGCGATGATCACTTCATGGTGTGAGCAGATGAGGAGATAGGTGAGGACACTCTCCTTGTAGAGAGTGTTGATGTTGTAAAGTAGCTTTCCTTGGCTAATGGCTTTTGTATAGGAGTGGTTTCTTTTGAAAAACTCTTTGATATCTTTAGTCTGGTCTGTATATATTATATTAGTATAGATATTGTCTTGAATAATTGTTTGTTAGCTATCTCGCATGCATTATAATCTTATAATGTTCTATTTAATTGTTTTATACTATTAGATGAGATGTTACCAAATAAACATAGATAAAGTAAATATTCTAGTATCTTCTTTTACTATATTATAATAGCTTTTTATTATCAATAAATATATATTATTTTTTAAATAATATTATTTTCAAAAATAAAGTACAATAATTTTTCCTAAATTTTATTTTATTTTATTAAATGATCAAGTAATTAGAGATAATAAAAGGATAAAATTAAAAATGAAAAAAATAGTATAGAAAAAACAATTAATACTTTAAATATAAGTTATTTTTATCTAATTTATTTTGTTATAGTCATGTTACACTCATCTAATCAAAATACTAATAATTATATTTATAAACTCATCTAATGACAATAAAAATAGATTAGTAAGTAATATATTTTAAGAGAATTTCTTTGTTAACTTTTACTTTTATATTCCGTCTCATTAAAGTAACAAGCGATGAAAATAGTAAAAAATTAAAGATATAAAATAAATTTTATAATATTAAGAGATATGATTTTTTTCGTAATAAATATATATTTTAGAGCTTTAAAACGAGACATTAAGTATAATGTTTTAATTTATTTTGTTATAAATATAATTATTTAAATTTTTATACAAAGTTCTATGTGTGTATGATTCATACTATTTTTTTATTAAATAATATCAATTAATTTTTACATAATAAAGATATGAACAACAATAAGATTATTTATATGATAATTCAATATAAAAATGATAAATATTTTTTTATTGACAATTTTTGTTAAGATAAAATTATTACATGAATATTTTTTATGTGATAATGTAAATAATTTCTATCATTTAATAAATATATATTATTTTTTAAAATAATAGTATTTTAAGGCGTAAAATTAAAATGTATTTTAAAATTTTATTTTATTAAATGATCAAATAATTAGAAATCATAAAAAAATAAAATTGAAAATAAGAAAAAATGTATAAAAAAAATTAATAGTTAAGTATAAGTTATTCTTTAATAATTTATTAAATGAACAAGTAATTAAAAATTACATAAGAATAAAATTAAGAATGAAAAAATATTGGAGAAAAAAAGAATTAACATTTTAAATAGAAGTCATTCTTTAATAATAAATATACTAAAAATACATTAGAAAAAAAACTTTTAATGATGCTTAAAATATAGGTTAGAATATATATTTCGTTCCAATCTTCTTTGAGTTTTGTCAATTTAGTCCTAGTATTTTTTTTTTGTCCAATTAAGTTCTAATTTTTGATAATTTTGTTTATTTTGGTCATTTTTTGCAATTGTCATTTAAACAATTAACAATAATGAACGGTAACCGTCATGTTTCACTTAGTGATTTTTTTAGTTTTTTTTTTTAACTTTTTAATTATTTTTTACTTTTGAAAGAATTTGCATGTGTAAATCAAAGAATTTGTCACTAGGGATGTCAAAAAAATTAGTATTCGCGATCCGCAGATAAACCCCGCAACAGGTAGAAAATAAATATTAAAAATGGATACTCGTTACCCGCAGGTACAAGTATTTTTGATACCCGCATGTTAATGGGCGGGTACGGGTATCATAGTATTCGTACTCGCTAAACTTTAATTCACAACAATACCCTCATATAATATATATATATATATATATATATATATATATATATATATATATATATTTATATATATATATATATATATATATATATATAATAATAAATAAATATATTTTAATAATTA
>Ga0214543_1001329_pt1 | contig 47358 bp, 24 predicted proteins | sample CNSS2metaG_FD_160094 | JGI IMG/M metagenome (GOLD analysis project Ga0214543, IMG submission 160094) | Root nodule microbial communities from cowpea collected in UCLA plant growth center, Los Angeles, California, USA - CNSS2 | ecosystem: Host-associated > Plants > Roots > Nodule | place: USA...
TTTTCTTCTTACACCTCCATTATTCAAGTGAGATACTTTTGAAAGAGTTCCTTTTTTATTAGTTTTTCCTTCTAGTCTATTGATCCATCATATTTTTGTATACTTTCCGATTGTAAAACACTTATAATTTAAAGAAAATGATTCCAAACAAAGTTTTTCATTGTCAAATGTGTTCTAACCCTTTCTACAAAAGATACATAACTAGTACAAAGAGATAGAAAAATATGACATCATAGTCATACAAAATAGGATAACCACACAAAAAAAACAAATAGAAACTATTACAACAAAGAACAAACCTCTTCTACAAGTTCACAAAACATTACCGATTCAAAGACATAGTTATAAATATGAAATGAGAAAAAAATAAAAACACTTAATTTCATATTACATGCTCGCTTCTTAACCTAAAAACTTGTATTACATGTGAAATTATAGGATTTAGGATTTAGAATTTAACATTTTGGATTTATCAACCTTAAGTTTATTATTAAAAATTGTTTTTTTAATTACACCGTCTACAAAATATTATTTTAAATACATTTTAGATTGTGTAATTCATAATACATTATTCAAAATATAATTTAAACTGCACAATTAGTACATTAAATAATTTTAGAAATAAATAATATGAGATTGTCTAATTCGTAATATAACACCAAAATTTTTAAATTTTGAATTGTTTAATATCAAAAGTTCCCTAATCACTTAATCCAAAGTTTTTTCAGTAAAATGCTTGAAATTTATGATACCTTGGTGTAGGAAGAAATCACGAGGATACATGAAGAAAGAACACATATCTTTATTATGACTGGTGGATTTATCTTAGGATTCACTTTCTTTCCATCAATATTTTTGTGTATATAATAGATATTTGTACAAGCGTTTGACCCTCCTAATGTTTCTTTTATAATATATATTTATTTTTACAAAAAAAAAAAAACAATTCTACTATTTTCTTACCTATATATTTCTTTTAAAAATTATAATTGTTAGTGTATATGATATTTTTAAGTAAATAAATAATTGAATACAAAAAATTATAATATTCCATTTCTAAGTTGGTTGATAAGATTGTTGTCTATCACCATGTATCTAAAACATTAATTATCCATTTTAAAATGTTTCCGGTCACAATTTTATCTTATAAGATATCTTAAGAGTGGAATAATGAAAAAAAAAATTAACTATATCAAACCCCAACTTCTAAATTACTTGAAATTAAAGAGAACCGTAAAAATAATATGTAATAATAGTTTATTATACTTTAAATATAAATTATTTACAATTGGTATAGATAAAAAAATACTTATTAATACCAAATATTATTGAAGAACGAAGATATTATCATTTACTTATTTTTTATAGTTGAACATAGATCGTACCGATAGAGATTATCGTGTGCAGTTGGGTTGAAATATGAAAATATATTTGTAAATGAAATTATTATATTAAATAAAATATATTGTAAGTAAATGTAATTTTTGTAATAAAGGTATGTGATAATTATTAAAATTGAAATATGTAATCATATTTATTATTAATAAAATTTAAATAAAACTAGTGAAATTAAAAATTTTATATTCAAACTGTAATTTGATATGTATTTATGATATGTATTTATTTTTTTTATTCATATACAATTTTTTATCACGTTTTCATTTCCTTCGTTTAAATTAATTTCGTTAATGTGGATAAACTTACACAGACTAAATTAATATAAAAGAAATTATTTATCATTTTTTAATCTACTCAAAATTAACTAAATTTAATAAAATGCTATTATTATTGGCTCGCCTAATCTAAACTGTTTAACTCAAAAATAAAGTTAGAAATTATTAATGAATTAGTTTAGGCTTAGTTAGTACTGCTTAGATAGAGCTGACCTTCAAAAGTCAATAATATTTAGTAGATCCTAAATGTTTGTTTTTCTACAATGTTCCACACTATTTATCATTATTTCCTAAATTAATATATGACCGGATATGAAATATAACTGAGGTAAAATTATTACTCTGTAGTTTGTTTATTTTATTCTTTAAAGATTAACTTACACGTGTTTTTTTATATAAAAATAATTAAATACAATAAATTTTTCCAACCACTAGGTCCCAATATTTGTGTATATATATGTTAGACCTAAATAGCTGAAAGATCACACTCTTCTCGGCGCCTCCGTTAGGTTTTTCTTTTTTTCACTCTCATTTCATGTGCTTTGAAGATGCAGAGAGGTGAATGTTTTTTTTCTGAGTAAGTAAACACTTTCATACACACTGTTTTACCAATGTATGTGTGAAAAAACTTTATGGATCTGATTTATATATTATGTTCTTCTCTTTTCTCAATTTCTATTCTATTGTTTGTGTTGAGAGGCTGCAAAAATGTATAATAATTTGTGTACTCTCACTCACATTCTTTCATTCACCATGTTGAACCATTTTGCACAGAAAGCACATAAATCTTCTGCAAATTCTTGCCTAATATTGTCTATTTGTTTCAATTTTTTTTAATAGACAACTATTCTTTTTAATTTTTGTTTTCAATGATTAGATTTTATTATGAATCAAATTTAAGTAATGGATTGTTTTTGTAGTATTTGAAATCCTAGTGTGAAAGGATGAAAATCTATTATAATCGATATAATACTTAAAGTTTCATCCTTTCATAATATATTTTATAAAACTAAGCACAAGCCATTAGTTATATGTTTGGATTCAAGTGATTATAAATTTTTTACATAGTTAAATTTAAAATTATCTGATTAATATATGTGATTGCCTATATAATAAATATTATATCTAAAAAAAATATGCTGCTAATTAAGTGAATATTCGATCTTTCACAGCAAGAACAATACATAATGTAAAAAAAACTCATCAGGTTAGCATTTAGTTCACTGCAACAAATATTAAGTAGGAAATGTATATAAACCTCTTTCAGTAAAAGATACTAAACAAAATTAAACAAATATCATTTAGCATAACTTATTTAATGAATTAAAACTTAATAAATATAAATAAACATTTCATTATTATCTGTTGCAGTGTCTTGACACTAACCTAATAAACTAATGAGATTTTTGTATAATATGTAATGTTTTTCCTGTGAAAGATCAAATGCACATTTCATTAGCAGCATATATAAAATACTTGCATTTCATGTATCTCAATGTTCAATATTATTGGATTGCAGTAGCCATAACAATTATATCTTCTTGATAACAATTATTTTACAATTCTTCATCCAATATATATATATATATATATATATATATATATATATATATATATATATATATATATTTCATTTTGAGTAAGTAAACCTTTTTTACATTCTAAACATTCTTTATTTGTTTCAAACTTTCAAGATTGTGTATAAATATTTTCTGCAAATTATTGATCTTGTATATTTATTTCAATTTGTTTTCTAATAAACCACTGTTCTTTCTTATTTATTTATATTTATGTATACAGAAATATTTATGTCATGGTATACAGAAATATCACCACACTATTCACCAAATATATTTTTCTAACATTGGTTCGTATATATATGGGAAACTCATTTTGTTTAGTATTGTGAATTGATTAAGGTTATTTTGTGTAGTCAGTACATTGAGTTTCATACATGTGTGAATTAATTTGAGAGTGTAATATGTTCTTATTTTATGTTTTGTTGTTCTTGCAACCTATCCTTTCCGGCTACATACATTAGTTAAATTTGATAACCATTTTAATCGATTTAATAATTTTTTATATTACCATTTATTTAGTTGTTAGATGTATTATTATTCATTGTTACATGTATTAATATATATAAATTGGTTAGATTTCATGATCTGTTAAATTTAATCATGTAGGAATTAATAATTAATTGAATCCATCATTTATGTGACTAATGAATTATGTTTGTAATTTTGAAAATCCTGTATGAAAAGATGAAACTGTAATGCTTAAACTTTCATCCTTTTATAGTATATTTTACAAAATTAAAAGCACGAATCATTAGTCACATGTTTGGATTTAAAATGATTATAAAACTCTACATTATTAGATTTAATTAATCATGACATCTATTTATTATATGTAATTTGTGGACGTAGTTATGAATCAAAATACATCAATAAACATAATGCATGTAGGCATGAATAGGATAGGTTGCGAGATTAACAAAACTTGAAATAATGATATATTACACTCTCAAATAGATTAATGTATGAATGTCCTTTAATGCACTAATTATCACAATGCAATTAATTCAATTCACAGTTAACAAAGTGAGTCTCTAATATGTAAATTAATGCTTAGTTCAATCCGATATTAATATATATGCATACTTCTAAATTTTGAAAATTGTCTTAATAGAAAGTAGGAATATTATATGTATGGATTTTGGTAGCTAACCTTTTTGTAGGATACAATTCTGAGAGAAACCAACAATCACGGGTCACCAAACACAGTGCAACACATCGTAAAGACACTACGGAAACAAAGGAATCAAGAATCTTGCTGTACTGTAATGAAAGAGTACCATAGCCAAAAAATAAACATTTATTGTATTGTGTTGGATTTTCCTTTTGTAGTAGGAAAGACAACCAAAGAATGTTTTATTATATTGTATTTTTTTTATGATGTTGATCTTGTTGTATATGGGTTAGGGTAACCCAATTACCCTATTAATATATTTGTTTTTGCGGATAGAAAAACAAAATAAAAAAATCACAGTCTCCTTCATGATTGGCATGAGGTTCCTGAATTCTGTGGTTTAGATGTTGATTGAGAGAAGTGAAATGGCAACAATGTATTTTATATTTACCAAACTGTTTCTGTGTATTCACTTCTTACTTCTATTGGCGAAAACTTTATCATAGCTCTCTGCTTTGTATATTGTGTTCTAACTCTAACAAGACAAAATTGGCATTAAACAAAAGCATCAATGCATTGTTGTCCCAGACACTGTCTTTTTTAAATAATAATGAAAAATTGACCTTTTCTAGTTTCAAACAATTCTAGTTTTTTCAAGAATCAACGTCAACAAAGTTGGTGTAGCACATAATTATAATTAACTTGAAGAATCTTCTGTTGTTCATATTGCATTTAGAATGTATCTATAACTTATATATAAAAGGTAACTGAAAACACAATGTATCATTGCATGTGATGTGTGCCTTTTTATGTACTCATTACTTAATCGTAGTTTTCTTGAGCTTCATCTGTCTTAAAGGTCATTGTTTTCATTAAGATTTGTTTGATTGGGATAAACGGAACTTTAAACTCGATTATGTGCTAAATTCAACTTTTTAAGTATCGTTAGTTGTTAAAAAAGCATAATTTGATTATTTATTAAAAAAAGCAAGATATTAAGCACTAAGTTACGTAGACAATCGTTTGAGTAGTCATGTCTTTAAAAATACATATTTTGATTACTTTTTAAAAAATAATCATGCCTTTTTTTAAGAAAATAAAAACCTATAGATATCCAAAGATTATTTAAAAAACATGTAAACTAACTTTGTTTTTATTTTTATTTATTTTGTCAATAAAGGAATTGGGTCATGTTGATGTAAATTATGCTTGGACTGAAACTGGCCCTGCGAATAAAAAAGAAAACCTACTCATGGACTAAACCTAAATTGATTTTAAAGGAAACCCAATTGATATAAAGATATAATAATGTGAAATTGCAAAATATAAAACCGGGCCCAAACAGTTGCAAAAAAAAGTCTCCAAAAGTTTTATCTCTAAACGTGACAGCCCAAAAAAACAAACTCCTAGGCCATGAGAGCATGTCTAAATTGAGCCCAATCATTGTAACCAAAACAGTTCAGCTAATGAAAGGAAAAAAATAAAAAAACAATGTTATGCTTAATATTGGACCAAAGTCAAACATTCATCACTGGCTCATACTAATTTGTTAATTATTGTGGTAGATTAAACAAACATAAATGGATTAGGGAACTTACGAGTTTAATTATCTTATATTATCTTTGAACCAAAAAAAATCCTTTTTAATATGTATGAAATTGTTGCATCGGTTGAAAAATGTCCATTCTCGCTTCTATTCTAAATATTAATTAAATAATTTTTATGAGAAAAATGATATTGTTAAATATTCCATTTTTTTTCTCTAATTCAAATATTAAGAAAAAAAACTATAATTATATAAATATAAAAAATATATTAAATAAAGATTTGACAAAGATAAAAATAATTACATAAATTAGTAAAATGATCATATGTATGTTTTAAAAATTAATTATAAAACTAAAATACTAAAGAAAAATTGTTAGAAACGTTTTAGATGACATAAAAAATAAAACATATTTCAATAATTTAAAATACAAAGACTATATCCAGAACCTATATTCAATTTAAAAAATAAAATATTACTTATATTCACATTTATATCAATTAATATATATAAAAATTTTAAAAATTTTAAGATAAATTTCAATGATATCAAATAAATCTAATCCATACAATACAATATCCACCAAAGATAAATTTAATCAATACATGAAAATAAATTTATTTATCTTTCGTAACCTTAAATAAATGAAATCACGCCCATTCTGTAATTAATAAGGGCTTGACCAACCCAATTTATAAATGACATCATGCACATTGTCCAATTTATTGATCCTCGAACTTCTTAATTATTTTTCAATGAGGTTGAATCAAAACTTTTGAATTTAAGATTGATTTTTTTTTTTTTTGAAAATAAAAGTTTGATTAATTTTTTGAGTTCAGATTTTTTACTAATTTTTTTGGTATTGTCCTTGACTTGACTGAGCATTAAAAATATAATGTGTTAATTTTTTAATATATTTTAAAAAGTTAAAATTAATTATATTCAGTATATTATAAATACACAATAGAAGAATAACACACAAAAAACCAACAAAAAATCCAAATTCTTAATTTTTCACACAATTAATGTTCAATCTCCTTAAACTATATTTTCTATATTTATAATTTATCTTCTTCCACTTTCATTCACCACACCAAGTTCGTTTCTATCTAATTCTAAGATCAGAGCTCTTCATATTCTAATCCGTCAAAATAATTTACACTTGAATATTTTTTATTCATTAAATATGATATACCACAAAAGAAAGGTCAATGCGTTTTAAGAGATATCAATAAACTACTAATTATATACCATTTTCCCTTCTCTCATGTCTTTCTTGTGCTATTATTTATTTTGCATATTTGAAGTCGATTTCTCTTTTGCATCACACACCTATCTATCTGTTTATATAGCCCTATTGGATACACTAAGTTTAATATTTTATTTATTAACAATATAATACTATAACTTAGGGAAGAAAATTTTAAACCTTCCTTTATTATTACTATAATATATTCATTATCGTCTAAACTATATGTGCAATAAAAGGACTTAATTTGATCAAATATTATATATATATATATATATATATATATATATATATATATATATATATATATATATATATATATATGGTAAGAATCCAAGTGCAGGCTTAAGTCTCACATTAGATAAAAATGAGAAAGTAGAGTATTATATAAGATGAAGACTCATAAATCCATTTTCTTAAGGTTTTTGGTTGAAAGTGGTGTCAATGTCTTATTTAGTTGAACTGAGGTCTCATTAGTATGTCTCCATAGTGAAACTTCCTATATAAAATTAACAAGCGGTATCAAAGTTAATGATTAAAATCGATTTAGATGGGTGCACTATAGTCCTTGTGCACCAACTTTATTGAAATGACTATTTTTTTTTTTCAAAATAGTTCATAAATCTCTACGATAGATATTCTGGGCCCAACAAAATGTTGGTAATTAGGTGTTAAAAATAGAGTCGGTTAAATGACAGAGATAAATACATTTGGTTAGTAGGTTGAGCTAAACAAATATTATAATAACAAATTTAACAAAATTAAATGGATAAACCTACTTAATGGTTAGGTTAAGTTAATGTAAATGTTATTAATATTTATTAAACTTAATATTAATTTAATTGTGTAACAACACATATAGTAAAGAAAATCTACTTATTAGATTACATGACAAAGATTAATATTAAAGCACAACAGAAGTTTAAACATAATAAATTATAAAGTGTATAAATTAAAAAAAAAATAAGGACAAATAATAGAAACAAATGAGGTTACACTAGCTATAATAAAAATGCAAATAGATATAAATAAGAATGAGGTTATAAACATCTCACTAAATAAAATAAATCTTAAATAATAAAGACAATAGAAAACCGAGGTTAAGAACTCATTCAATAAAATAAATATTATAATAAATATAAATCTCAATGATATTATTGACGTCTTACTGAATAAAATAAATTAAAATAATAAAGATAAATAAATAACAAATGAGGTTAAAAACATTTTACCGATTAACATAAATATAAATAAAAATGAGGTTATGGTACCTCGCCAAATAAAATAAATAAAGAATAAATAGAAAGGAGGTTAACAACACCTCATTAAATAAAACTAAATGCTATAGAAAATATAAATGATAATGAGGTTATTTATGCTTGAATAAAAAAAAACTCAATAGTAAAGAACATAATAAAGATGAGTTTGTAACACCTCTTTAAATGAAATTAAATACAAAAATAAAGTTATGTCTTCTTCATATCTTCTTCTAATTAAAAGAAAATTACATTATTTTTTATTTTAGATTATACCAAAATAGTTTACATTTATATTGCATAAACATAAAAAAAATACCATACATACATATATATATATATATATATATATAAAAGGTTCAAAATTACTAAGACCACATTTTATAAATATTTGATTATTTAAACAATATTGTTTTAATTGTTGTCCGTAAAAAATGTGGGTAAAACAATGGAATTTGTGACACTTTCTTTTTATTATTTCCTTCTCAATTATACTATACACTATAAATGTTCTTCACACTTATAAATTAGGCAATACTTAGATGGCAACAACTGAAAAATTATTGTCCAAAATTGGAATAAGCCATAGTTTTTTGTTGTTGGTTATCTAGTGAGTTTTATTAACCTAGAGAACATAACAAAAATGTTGCCTATTTGTTTTAAGCAATGTGTTAAAAAATGTAGATAGTTATGAGCAACCGTTGTTAAAATGTGAATAATTTATACATTTTTAAAATTGTTGTAATTTCACTTTAAATATTTTTAAATTACCATTATGTGACTCAATATTAATTAAATTGTCGTAAGATGCATAAATTTTCTCATGATGGATGCTAGGTGGGGCAAGTCACAATCAAATGACACTTTGGTTGTTACAATCTTATATAAAAAAAAATTTGTACCCTGACTATTAACTATAGTTTTTGGCTTAGTGGTAAGCGCTCAATCCAATAATTATAATCAAAGTCAAGGTCACGAGTTCAATTTTTAATGAGACAATTGGTTTAGGGAAATATTAAATAATTATGTTTTTAACACTATACTCGAAGGTATTCCATGTAACCCGATGTGTGTACAACCTATTTGGACAACTTTGGAATATGAGGATAGTTAGGGTGATATTTTTTTAGCTGTTTGAGGTGCATTCTTTTTCACACACATCATGTGCTCTTTCCTGCTAAGTTCTTTGAGGTATACTTCTCTTTTAAAGTTACACCCATACACAACTCTTTATTTGTGCTCATCTAATATGTCATATAGGCTCAAGCTACACAACCTAGAGATTCTTTTTTGCAGTACACAAAGTGTGGGCTTATGGATCATGCATAGAAAATAAAAGAGAAACTTTGTCACAAAGTTGGGTGAGATGGTGACTATTTTCCTTAAGCTTGTAGAATCCTCAACATATATTTGTCTCTATTGTCTTTAAAAATCTACTTTGTTTTGCTTGTAGAATAGTTATGATAGAATGATATATCCTCTTTATGGTAGGTTATAAGTGTTACATTATCTTTTAGTTTTCTACAGTTTTGATCTTTGCTTTTTTATGCATAAAATGATTAGAGCACCCCAAGTGCTTCTTTATTTTATATAATTTTTTATTGTTGATAAAAAAAAAAGACATGTCATTAGTTAATGGTAAAAGAATTTTTTGGTTTTGTTCTCATTCAAGTAAACAAATATTGTAAGAAAGAACCTAAGTTTGTTGTCTTGCCACTTTGTTTGTGAACACTTTGATTAGTCTTGTGATATATAGTTTTGTCAAAAGATTAAGACTTTGTCTTCTTTAATTAATGAGCTTTGGTGTAACCTCTCATCTAAGTTAAGATAAACTTAAACACAAAATCTTTATATGCATTTATTGCATGTCTTATTTTCTACTCATCACTAATTTATGCAATAATTATTTCCTCAAATGTAATTTGTCTTCTCCAAGGTTTATCAAGAACATGTCAAGCGAAACTCTTTGTTTGTATGGCTTGTAAAACTTTGTTAATCTAAGAGCATAAGACAAAGTATTAGAATATGTCTAGTATGATTTTATGAAATAAAAAATGAGACAAAAACTCAGGTTCATAGATTTTCCTAAAACAAAATTTATGAGATCTTTAATTTGTTAATTATTGAGTCAAGGATAGTATTTCAAATGACAAGTAGTTCATTCTTAAATCATAAAAATCATCAAACTAATCTAATAAAAATATTAAATACGTTATTAAAAAGGTAAAAATATATTATAATTTTTAATATTGTTTCAAATTATAGATGAAATAAAAAAGACTAAAGTTAATAAAATATTTCTAACAGTGAAAAAAAGGAGAATTAGATTATATTATTATTTAATTTAATAAAATAACATGAAGCTTAATCCTTTAAATATTCAAAAAATCAAATATCTTTATTTATTCTCTTAATAAAATAAAACCTTGTTGTGAGTGTGAGAGAGCTTGTAACATTTGTCATACATGCAGACTTAATCATTGAGGGGCCATGGATCCCATTTTTGTTTCTGTTGGACTGTTAAACTTGTAATAAGTGCAAAAGTTATATTAAAATATAATATTAATTAAATTAAAAGTATTTTAATAATTTAAAATGAGATAGAGATGGAATATATATATATATATAAATTTATATATATATATATATATATATATATATATATATATATTCAATTTTATGATGTTTTGACTACGGAATATATGAGTTTATTTTTCTTTATTAAGATGAATTCTTCTCATTTTGATGGTGGATGAAAATTAAAATTGACTTTATTCTCAGCCTATCTACTTGTTTGTCGCAAATGTAATAAATTTATTTGATATTTTATTTATGTGATTTGGGGGTGATTCGGTAAAAATCAAGTACTGAGTTCTCTGGATATATTTATAGTTTATTTTCTCCTCTATAAGTTTAGATAAACCCTTATTGACTATTTTTGTTTTTAAATCTGACAAAATTATAGTTATTTATGAACTTTGATTCAATGCCAAACTTGTAACGATCCGAGAAAATAGATATATTTACTTTTTCCGGTACTTATAAAGTTGATAGTGAGAAAAACTTATCTATGCAGAAGAATGCAATTACATGATGATATAACGATAACAATATTATTGTATAGAATAATCAAGTATTTATAATTACGTTCCATGGCTATTTAGTTTTTTTTTTTTTCAAAATATGATGAGATTATGATACTACTATTTCATATTAACTATATTCACCTTAAAATAAATAAAAACATATCTCATTTTCATATATTTTGTTACTTCTATTGGTTTCCTCTATCTGAACCTATAATGATTATTACAAAAGAAAAGAAATACATAACACAAACTAGAGAAAGGTAAGTTAACATTAATAATTAAGCCCAATCATATTAAAATTAATATTTTTATAATTAAACATTCAATTTTCATTCTATCATATATTTATATAATCACACATTTATAGACACAAAACTAATATATTACTAGACTTAATATCCAGATTCATGCAATTGTTTGGACATTAGGAGTTGTGCACCTATGGTAACTTCCCAATCAAAATTTCCACATTTCATAATATGATCAATTAAGATTGACCTAGAATTGACTAGTTCAAAAACCTCTCCATAGCATTAGTTCACTATAACTTAATTGATAAGGAATCCACAATTCCTAAACCAGTTATAAGAACCTCATGCACTCTTCACTACCTAAACCATATTCTCTATGATTCTTGTAGAGTATAAGGATAACTTCAAGGAGTTTCCTTAACAATAGCATCTCAATAATCTTATCAAACTATACTCTTCTTCCTTAGGAAGATTATAGCCATACACACCAAACAATCATACAAATAATTTATGCATTTATCACACTAAAATCCTTTCCCTAAAGTTTACCCTTCATTTACATTTTCTATGACATAATGATTCAATATTTCCATCACATTTCTCATATAACTCAATCATCACCCATAACATACAATTACATTTTCCTTAATCCTCAACCATTCATGATTTTCTAACATAATAACATATTTTCTTAATAGTTCAAATCACTCTTTTAATCATAAGGTACATGGATAATTATACAATTTCTAGGCCATCAACTTTTCATATATACGTTCAAAGAATACTCAATGACAACCACACACATATCGTTACTCTTGGAAGCTATGATGCACCGATACTTCAACTTGGGTCACGTATCCGTATCCGACACGTATTGTATCTGACACTTTAGGATACTTATCAAGGACGTATCTAATTTATAAAGTAGTAGTACACTACAATAAAATCTTTGAATAGTGACCCATTTTAGTGACAAAAAATAATTAGTCACTATTTGATGACCAAATTGACAACTAAAATAGATCCACAAAATTATAATCGGTCTTTAAATTGATAGTTAAAATAGTTTCAATGATTAATTGATTTTTAAATTGGTCACTAACATTAGCTACAAGGTTTTGACTACCAAAATAATTGGTCTCTAATTAGAAAATTTGGATTCACACATTAACAATCATATATTTATTATGTTTGTAAGAATTATTATACATATTTTATTATTCATATATCACGTATCTATCACGTATCGTATCCTATTATTTAAAAAATAAACATATTGACGTATCGGATATGTGTCGTATCCGATACACATATCGTATCTGTGCATCATAGCTTGGAAGTAATCAATATTCATCATAATATTGAATACTACTAACTTATACAAGCATAAACCCTTAAAACCCCCTCAACCTAGATCCCTTAGTGATTCAAAACATGAAAAGAGCCAAAAAAATCTCAATAAGTCATGCATAAAATGAAAAAGTCACAAAGTCACCATGCAACGTCATAATACGCATTTAGTGCCAGAGCATCAAGAGCTCTATGTTGCACCAACATCCAGGGGCTCTTTGTTGAGCCTGTGCTCAGTGGTAGGTGGTATTGCTTAATGTCGTTCGTGAAAGTAACCTCTATTTGAGGTTTTGTGCAGCTCGAGCTTAGTGGTGTAGACTTGTAGCTCGAGCTCAGCAGTATAGACTTGTAACTCAATAGTGACGTTCCAACACTAAACAAAACTTCATGATGAAGTCCCAAACTCCACATGTAGTGCCCTAATATTGTTTATTTATAATATCAAACACAAAACATAGTGTATAACATTTAATCATGCAATTTCATACCAGAAATTTAAACAATCTCACCAATTAAATTAGTTTCCCTTACCACAACAGGAAACCCTAGGTTCTTGATACCTTCTTACCACTTCTATCTTTTGAAACTATCCACACCTACAATAAGATCGAATTGAAGATACGAGGACAACACAAGAATATTGACATGCAAGAACTAAATTTAGGAGGGAATTAGATTACATGCAACTTCGAACACCCAAAGCAACATAGAAGAAGTCAGAGCTTTACTCTAGAAGAAGAGGTAGAATGGAAACTCATCTTACTCGCGATTTCAATTGGTAGTTCAATTTGAAGAGTTATCCACGATTTATCTCATGACATTTCCTAATCAAGAAGAAGAGAAAAAAAAAGGTAAGGATTAGAAGAAGGTAATGGAGGTTGAGAGAAAAGTTAAGAGTTATTTTCTAAGTGTTTCTCAAAACTTAATCAAAATGATATAAATGAGCTTATGAAGAAGTTAATGTTCGTTTTAGTTGAATTCTATCTTTTCTAATTAAAATGAACATTTTAAAAAGTGGGTGATTAAATCAATAATAAAAATGTTTACGGTAATGCTATTGTGATGAAATTATAATGGAATAATAGAACATTCTTAATATTTCTTATAACTTTCAATTTATTGTTGAAACTTAATAATAAATGTTAGATAAAGATAATTATTATATAGATGTAAAGTCATGGCCCATTAGTTATCAAATGATCGAAGAATATATTATTATTTTTTATTTAAATATGGTCTTCTTATTATTTAAACATCACTAAAATTCAAATTACAGAAAGAAAATAATAGTATTATTTAAAAATGTATAGAAATCATTTTATTTAATTTAAACTATAAACAGATAACACTTATCAATAAAATTCTTTTATATCAAAATACTATTTTCAAATCTCAATTTAATATACTTCTTTAGTTCAAAGAAATTTATTAACCAGAAGACTTATTTGTTATAAAAAAAAACTAACCTTGACTAATTATTTAATGAATTTTGTATTATAAACCTAATTGATTTTTTTTTTATATATATATTTAGGTAAATTGAATCATGTACTTATTCATTATTGGGAAAGAAAATAGGTGTGAAAAAGATGAAGAGTGAAAGCTTCAACCACTATTTTAGAATGGGTTAAATATGTTTTTAGTCCCTCAAGTTTCAGCGAAATTTGGAATTAGTCCCTCATTAAAACTTTTGACCAATTTAATCCTTCATCTTTCAAAATGCCATGAATCTAATCCTTGTAACCAAATTTTGTTAAGTTTATCTGATGTTTCAAGCGCATTTCATGATAGTATTTAAATTATTTACACTGTTTGATACATTTTTGTTTCAATGTTAACTTAAATACTATCATGAAATGTGTTTGAAACGTCAAATAAACTTAATAAAATTTGGTTAAAAGGACTAAATTCACGCATTTTGAAAGATGAAGGACTAAATTGATATAAAATTTTGATGAGGGACTAATTCCAAAATTCACTAAAATTAGAGGGACCAAAAACATATTTAACCCTTTTAGAATTCAAACATAAAAACACAAAGAAAAGGTAAGTGAGGAAATCAAGGAACTTGTGGGTCCTACTTTTTCTTAAACCTTTTCTTTCTTCCATTTTGTATTTTTCCCACAACTTTCTGTCTCTCTCTCTTCATCCTCACCTACGCTCTCCTCTCTCTTTAATTTGAATATCTTGATCAACTTGCAGACGCGCATTGTATTTTTGTTTTTCATTTACCACTGTTTGTTACAAAACCCACCAAAGCCAAAACCTTTAGCTCTCCATCGCCGATTTCATTCATTTTCTTATTCTCTAATGCCCTTTTGATCAATCCATTATTCCAGGTCTCTCTACAACTTGATTTTAGTTTGTCCACTTCTGGGGTTCTATTATTATTGTATATTTGTTTGGGGGTGGAGTTAAGGTTTTTTTTTTTTGGGATTGTGTTTCTTTTGGGATTTTTGTTTGTGTTGGTTGTAGATCTGTGGTAGGTTTGGTTTGAAATATTGTGAATTTGTTGGTAGAGGTTAGGGTTTTGATTGTATTTAATGGGTGGAACAGTTTGCTATGTTTAAGGTTTGTGTTTGATTTGCTTTTCGGATTGTCGAGGTTGCTACCTTCTTCTGCTTGCTCAAGAGGGTGTCTTGGAATATGTGAAATTGTGAATCTTTCAAAAATAAGTGTCTCGGATTTTCTTTTGTTCATGCATGTGTTGTTGTTGTCCTTGGCTTTGCAACTAACCCTTTTTTATTCTTTAGTATGTAAGGTTTGATGTGCGTGTGATGGTTTTCATGGGAAAACACCAGCGACATTGTTGGAAGCCGAGTCTAGTTGTGTGTTATTTTTGATGAAGTTATTCTAGTTTGATTACTAGTGGTTTGGTTCGGAATTCTGATGATGGTCAAGTACTATTTCATGGCTGCAACATTGCATTTTTTTTTGCTTCCTAATGCACTATGTTTCAGAGGAAAACTTTCTTCCTTCTAATGCAACCGCAAAAAGCTAATAAACTGTTTCCTTTTTGGATTTAACTTGGGCTAAGCTCAAGGCTATCCAAAATGCTTTATCGGATCAAACACAAGTTACTCATTGGTCGATCATGGGAGAAGTTAGATTCGTTAAATTACCCTTTTAAAGTGTAAAATAATGGGGAACCTGAGGGATGCACACAACTCTTTGTATTTGTGGGAGATCATGTGTGTGTGTGTGTATGCATAGACATTATCTGTGATTGGATAGAATTTCCAACGTTCTACATTATCTGTAGAACTATCTTTCATAAGAGATTGGAATCACTTGGAGGGTAATCATATTTTGGTTAGAATACATGGTGTTTGTAGTTTTTATTTTGTTTACTGAGTGTTAGGTTATTAGACTGTATATCACACTTCGATGCCAAGGAGGCAGGATGCCAGGGAGGTAGGCACTTTTTACAGGGTGCGCGGGTGTAGTATCTGAGATTGAGTTTTTAGGATGTCTCAATGTGATTTCTTTGATCAATGGACAAGAAGATAGATACAAAATTTGGATTGGTATGAGGTAGGCATTTTTTACAGGGTGCGCGGGTGTAGTATCTGAGATTGAGTTTGTTAGGATGTCTCAATGTGATTTCTTTCATCAATGGACAAGAAGATAGATACAAAATTTGGATTGGTATATTAAATAAACGTTCATCTTAGAAAGCTAATGCTTATGAAGGGGACAATTTTTAATAGGTTAATTGTGTTTTGTCAGTTTATAATTGGCATCTTTTGACTATGAAGCCAGTTCAACAACCCAAGCCTACAAAGTTCCACCTATGACCTGGCCTTGTTAATTAACTTTCTTTTTGCTTTTCTTTTTCTGGATTTTCGTGGGCTTATTTATTTGTGCCTAGTCATAGCTGATCTAGCACAGCTATGCATCAAATTTTCATTTTTAAATCAGTGCATAAATTCACTGTCATTTCTTTTGATCAATTGATATTGAGCCCTGATACATGTATTGGAGGCTTCTTTTATATTGTCAATTCTGCCAATATGCTCATCTTTCAGTAATTTCTCTGACAAATTTGGGGTTCCTCTTGTTCCTTGTCCTATGAGCAGAGGACAACCTAATATAGCTGTATTACATGTTTAAATCTTGTAATGAAAAAGGTTTATATATGGCTTGATACAAGATGCTTTGACTCAATTTGGGTGCCACAATCTTAGAAAGGGTTGTGCGGACCACTCAGGCCTTGAGTCACAACATGTGTTCTGTACGTAATTTTTTTCATACTTTGTTTTCTCTAATATTCATATAAATTAGACCTGAACTAGGTTTGAAAACCTTTCATATGTCTGTCCTGTTAATCAGGATTTGTTAGGGTTTCCATGTTCAATTTTTATTTCATTGGTTCTTTCTCTCTCAATGTAAACTTGTACATAAGTGGATGATAATGGAGTTCGAAGATCAGACAAGACATTATGCAAAGCAATCAATAAAGATCTTTATTTAAATTGCTTGCTGAAACTTTGGATGTTTATAAAACACAATGGCCTTATTTTATCCATGTAGTTGACTCTAACATCTAGCGATGATATTTTCATACATGTAGTTGGCCTTATTTTATAAAACACATTATGCATAGCAATCAATAAAGATCTTTATTTAAATTGCTTGCTGAAAATTTGGATGTTTATAAAACACAATGGCCTTATTTTATCCATGTAGTTGACTCTAACATCTAGCGATGATATTTTCATACATGATTAGGGTAGCGTGAATAAGGATCTGCATCCATAAATAACTAACTAGAAGAATCTTTTTAAACTATTTTGTTAACTTTTCAGCTTTTGAAATGTTAATGAGTAATTTTTTGTCTGGTGGAATGCATTTGATAATTGTTTATCTTTGGGCAACTTGTTCATATTATGATAGGGTGATTTCATTTTGCAGGATAAGAATTCTCAGTTGCTTGATATAAATGTGAATTTGAGAACTAATCAATTCTCCGAATGTTTTCAATGACAAATGTATATGCTTTTTTGCTGGTTGATGTGTTCTGTTTTCTTTCATAAGCCATTAAGTTTCTAAATTTGTTTTAAAACTGGGTTTGATGGATGCCCTGATGCATCTATCAATGGACCATCAGGGGAGGATGATAGCTTCACCCAAGAAAGATTCATGAAATGGTTGTTAGTTCTTTGGCTATAGATGTTATTCAAAATATAATATTATGTTGTTTGATCCGCCTATAGTCAACATCAGGGGATAAAGCGGGTTTGGTTTTTCCTTCTGTTGTTTGGATAAACTATAGACTTGTGACTCAATAAGCTTAACTAGTTAGTCTATTTTAACTGTTTGGTGGAAGTAAAATAAAAAAAATACTATGCAGAGTTTAGTTATTGCCTTTGTGATTGATTATAATGATTATTTCCCACCCACAGGGCAGCTGGTGATTGCTTTTGCTAGCATGGCAACAAGTAATTTATTCTTTGATGATATACGGAGCAAAGTTGATGTTGATCCTCCTCAAAATGAAGAGTCAACAGATGTTGGTGAATTAGTAAATGATCCTGCACAAACTGCACTAAAACCTAATGGTACTGTTTCAAGCAGTGTTCGTGAGCTTTTAGAGTGCCCTGTATGCTTGAATGCCATGTACCCTCCAATCCATCAGGTTGTTTATATATTGATGGCTTATTGTTGATTTGTTTTCGGATCTTGTGAGAAAATATGCAATTGTAACTAATAATACTGAGATGTTCAAATTGGAATTTGATAAATTAATCACATTGACAAAGCATAATCATCCGATACTGGGTCCATGGAATGGTGTTACTGCTTATTAACAGGATTGAGCAAAAATAGAAAGGGAATTCTCACTCTATTAGTTAACTAAAATAATGGCTCCTTTTGGCGTGCCATGAACAAAAAACTGAGTTTAAGGGGGCTGATTTCCTCCTTTAAAAGTAACTATTCCCTTGCTCACCTAACTGATCTATTCTGAGAATGCTAGATGTTTTTTCTAGCAGGAACTCAGTCAAATTTTCTAAATGTAACTTTTTATATAATTATTGCCTCATTGATGGTTTTAAATAAATTTTCTTTTGAAATTTAGTTGACCTGTTTTCCTCTGTCACTATTTCAGTGTTCAAATGGCCACACACTATGCTCTGGCTGCAAACCCAGGGTCCATAATCGGTGCCCTACTTGTAGGCATGAGCTTGGGAATATCAGATGCCTGGCACTGGAGAAAGTGGCTGCATCTTTGGAACTTCCATGTAAATATCAAGGTTTTGGGTGCATTGGTATATATCCATATTACAGCAAGCTAAAGCATGAATCACAATGTGCATATAGACCTTACAACTGTCCATATGCTGGTTCAGAATGCTCTATTATGGGTGATATACCCTTCCTGGTGGCTCATCTGAAAGATGACCACAAAGTGGACATGCACAATGGTAGCACTTTCAACCATCGCTATGTCAAGTCAAATCCACATGAAGTTGAAAATGCCACATGGATGTTGACGGTATTACTTTTCTGAACCTTGTTCTACCTGCATTCCATTGATTCTGTAAATTCACTAATAGTGTCGAACCATATATTTGGTATGCAGAATGTGTGTAAATTTGGGGCATGTTTGGATATACTTGTGTTTGTCTAGCAAACCTTGTAACTTTCTTCATTTGCTTAAAAAAGAAAAACCCAATACTGCAAATACTGGAACATATTGAAGCTACGGGATTGTTATTTAGATTTGTATCCTCAAGGGACTTACCCTTTTGCATCTATACCTCCCTAGGTGTCTGTCCAATGACAAAATTATATGCATTCTCTTCTAATTTCTTTCTAGACAGAAATTGGATTTTAGCTTACTAATGCATTTCTCATTGGTTTCTAGGTCTTCAGCTGCTTTGGTCAGTATTTTTGTCTACATTTTGAAGCTTTTCAGCTTGGAATGGCTCCTGTCTACATAGCCTTTTTGCGGTTCATGGGTGATGATAATGAAGCAAAGAATTATAGCTACAGTTTAGAGGTAGGTGGAAATGGGAGGAAGATGATTTGGCAGGGTGTACCAAGAAGCATCAGGGACAGCCACCGCAAGGTTCGTGACAGTTTTGATGGTCTCATCATTCAGAGAAATATGGCCCTTTTCTTTTCTGGCGGTGACAGGAAGGAATTGAAGCTAAGGGTTACTGGTAGGATTTGGAAGGAACAATGAATGAATAGGAGGTGATGTCCTTCAACTAGCAATGATATTTAGGCCAATAGTTTGTAGTGCAAAGTCGTTTCTTGTAGTGATATGTACCTTCTGGTCATGTAATTGTCTTTTGCAACTTAGGAGGCAAACTCTCTTTGCTTATCCTCACATCAAGTACATGAACAAGAAGTTGTACATCGCATCATTATGATAATATAGATATGCAGAACCTTAATTTTCTGTGTCTCTGTCTCTATATTCTATTTGCTCTATGAATGTCAATTGAGAGCACTTGGGAAAATGTCCATAGCGATAAGAACATAAAAAATACTGTTTAGATTTTGTTTTACTGCTTGGCACAGAACCAAGTAATGCGTTTTGTTAATTCGTAGTTGCCATATTTGTCAATTTGTTTCATACCTTATTGTTTGCAATGAAGCAAATTGACAAATATGGCACAATGATATGCGCAATCTTTCTAGTTTCAGTTGTTGTCATTAGTTGGTGTTTAGTTATTTACAAAATGATTAATCATTAATAGATGGCACAATGCTTGACTGTGAAGACAAGATTAATGATCCAGTCTTGCATCCGACTTCAATATATCATCATGGTTTTGGTAGGCTTGCTGCATCAAATTGAATAACTGTTTCGTCAAACTCTAATAATCCTACTCCTCAAATTTCATCACGAGTTTCTAGGTTGAGAAATGTTATTCGTACTGTAATATTTATCAACCAATATTATTTTTTTGATTCTATCTCTTTTATTAACATAATGTTATAATAATGGAGAAAAATAGACAAAAATGTTTAGACAAAACTCCAGTGCTGCATTCAGCTTTAGCTGTTACCTATAACACTAAAGTGAAATGAAATACATCTTATGAATAAGTAGGACTCTTCTTCCTAACTATGCACTTGGCATCATCATATTAGTCTGAGAATACAGGCTTCAGCTGCACTTGGCCAAATATGCATTCCATCCTTGAAGACGGTATTCACGAGCTGCATGACTCGGATTTTTGGCCTTGATGATGCCACGACCCACTATGATAATGTCACTACCCCTATCACAGACAACCTGGAAAAAACCATTTGGTTATCAAGAAGCAATAAGCTCAAATGAAAGAAGAGTATGCAACTATGAAGCACTGATTTCAGAGTACAATCTTTGCAACACAAAGGAGCATAAGACAATATCAAACCCTCTAAAGTGGAAAAAAAACTTGGACATGGTCAAATGTCATGATCTCACCATTTGTTCTTTTGAATATCGACTTTAAAAATATTATATTGAAGGGCTAAGAAGTCATTAGTAAAGTCACTGCAAAGATCCATTCTAAACCAAGGAAAAGAATGTAAGATCAACCATGTTAAAAGTAAAGTACTTTATGCATGTTATATAACACTGTTCATAAACCATTCCCGATCTTTCACCTTTCATGTCGTTAACTTGTGCAAATGACTGAAAGATACACATTACATGCATAAACTTACAGAATATGGTGTGTTATATTGCTGCCCTAAAGCATCACCACCAGTCACCATTTGAACTCCAGGCGTTGCATGAATGAAAGAGGGATTTACAGGTGCTCCAGGCCATGATGCTGGATTCACTGAGATGAAGCCAATAACAAAATCAGAATGATCCTCAGCAATTTTCACTGCAGCAGTGGTGTAATCTCCCTTGGCAAGGTTACCACTTGAACTCATTTCAGCAAGCAGCAAAAGACCCCTTCCACGAGGCAAACCCTGAGTATGATTCATGCGACATGTTAGGCTAGTATTTTGGTGTGGCAAAAGTCAAGACAACGTTAAGACTAGAGCATAGACCTTCAACTTCAGTCCTTCCACAATTCCAGGACCAGATATAATGTGAGCATTTACTATGTCAGCCCAATCCAATATATGGAAGATCCCTCTGCAGATATCAGATCATATATATAAGTCATATTAAAAGCAGAAACAGAAAAAATAATACTGAAAAGGAATCCAAAATGGATCTTACCCTTCATACTGCATGGTCACTGTGTTACCAATGTCAGCAAACTTACGATCCTCAAATATTAAGAAGTTATGTTTTTCTGCAATCTTCAACAGAAAAACAAGCATAAGTAGAAACAACTGAACCAGAAGTATACAAGATTCCTGAAAACTCACTAAATGTGAAACTCATACATATAACACTCTTATAATAGGTCAAAGTCATGACTTCGGACTCTAATTTCAGTAAATATTGACAAATCTACTTCCATCTATAAATGTTTACAAGCACTGTACCGAGCGAAGCTTAGAACCAAAATCAGGAGTGAAATCTGGAAAAATATCCACATGTGTCTTCAGCAAGCATATCTCAGGCCCAACCTGACAGGAAAGAACAGGCAAATTAGTTTGAGTAATTTATTTGCCAGGACTAAACTTCTAACCATAAGTTTACTCTTTCACTGATGATGATCATAATCCAGAGAATAGGACTCTTAAAAGAGTTCTTGACCACTTTCTAAATTAAGAACCATCTTTAAAACTTTTACGGCTAATACAAGATCAAACAAAATGCGATGGACTAGTTTAAACATTTTTCCATTTTGGACAATTGCCAAGTTCTTTACCTTGTCTGCGATTTCAAGTAATTCAGCAGCAGTTGCAACATCTGCAGCCAAACACAAATTACTCTCCTTCTCAGCCATTATCTCAAACAACCTCTTTGCTGTCGGATTCTTGGACAATTTAGCCCTTTGCAATAATGGAAAGGCGTTGAACTTAGTTCTTGTTGCCAAAGCAGCAATCTTCTGATTCTCTTCTAAGAATCTCATAACAACCTCTAGCATGTGCTCATTAAGTTTTCCTTTTTCCCTCAAAATTTTCACCATTTCAGTCAACTTAAGAATTGCATGCAGCTTGATTCCATTATTCTCAAGATTCTCTCTCCCGCCTTGCTCTCTATCAATCAAAACAACAGCATCACTAACCTTCAACCCTGCAGCACGCAGTGGTGCAGCAGTTTCCAAAACTGATGTGCCACTTGTAACTAGATCCTCAATTATCAAACAACTTTGACCTTGCTTGAAATCACCTTCAATGGCTTTAGAAGTGCCATAGTCTTTTATTTCCTTGCGGCGCATGACCATGGGGATGTTCTGAGTAACGGAGATACAGGTGGCAATGGGAAGAGCAGTGTAAGGGACACCACAGACAAGGTCAAATGGAGTGGAAGAGACAGAAGAAATGAGGGTTTGAGAAACACTCCGGAGGACAGAAGGGTAAGATATAACAAGGCGGAGATCTATGTAGATTGGTGAGGATATGCCAGATTTGAGCTTGAAATTACCAAATTTCACAGCTGATATTTCATGGAGCTGAAGAATTAGAGACTCCATTTTTCTCCTTTCTCAGTGTGCTTCAAGGTTTGTTTTAGACCTTAGGGATAACCTGCATAATTCAGTAATCAACATCATAAATTAATTTTTTTTATAGACATACACAAGTACATGATCAGAATCGTTTACCTTAGGTTAACACTAGCATAGATTTAATCATAATATTCCTTACAGCTCACACATCATAGATTATATCACAGAAGCAGACAATTCTCACAGAACATATAAAAAACAGAATAACTCAAGAACTAAGCTAATTACTTAAAGTGTTAGTGACCAACACAAGGAATTTAGATGAAACTTTCACAACTAGTGCATGACAACCTTACACTGAAGATCACGAATCTGCATCCATGTCTTGTGCCCTAGACAGACAGAACCTAACCTACCTGATTCACATTCTGCTATGCCTAAGGTGGTAAGAAAGTTTATATGCCCAGTTATTGTGAGGTATAACTTATACATGAACCATAAACATAGAACCTATATATGTCATAATGTGACTATATGAATCATAACTCGCTTTCCCTCAAAACCATCTTGTGAAAGAAACCACAAAGCGGTTTACTAGTTACTAAAAAAGCTGCCAAAACCATATCTCAATCAAGAAAGAGGGGAAACTATTTCAGTTATCTTTCCCTGGAATCCAGTTCTATGCAATAACAGAAGCACACCAAATTTGTTTTTAGACTAAAACCAAGATTTAAGAAATGTAACCAACCTTTAAAATACACTTGAATTACAAAACAACCAAAAATGAAAAAAAAAAAAAAAAAAAAAAAAAAGTCGTATAACATTTCAAACAAATCTAAAAGAAAAAAGAATATCCCCCAATCACTGAGATGCAATTACATTTTTTTGTTCCCAAAGTTTCCTTCTTCAAAGGCAATACAGAAAATTGTAGTTGTGTTTGTTACGTTATGAAAGACCAACTCCTTCTCCTAAACCTAATCCCTGTTTGGTTTAACACAATCACAAGGAAGCATAATTCCATGAATCTAAAATCCCACTACCCAAAAAAACAAAAACTCAATTTAAACATCTACACTATTCGAGAAAAAAAATCAATTCAATAAGCTTGAAATGCAGCAACCCAGATTCCACAAAACAAAAATTTTATACAGAATCAATCAACGACATTCAAAGGTTCAATGTCCTCTAATCCCTTAAAAGCTCCTGAAACTTCAATGACCTTATCAACAATAATGATTCAACCAAACCCAGTGAAATGCAGCAACTCAAAAAACATGATATAAATTGCAACATTTGAGTCTAATCCTTCAAAAGATAGAACTCACTGAGAAGAGAGAAATTGGTGTGTGTTTGTGTGTGGTTTTACATTTGGTTTTGGGTTGCACCACTTTCATTGGGTGGGTAGTGTTGTTGCAGATGTTAATACTACGAGACAATCAAAGCACCAAAATGACACACAATTTCCAACTTTCATAGTTCAATGATTTATGATGATATGTGTTACTACTTATGGACCATAATTCTGATATTTTGTTTCAAAGTTCGATTTTTTTTTTTTCAGTGTTGCGAGAATAGGATTCGTTATTGATTTGGTTCAATTTATTAACATCCTTAATCACATCATATAAAGAATCAAACTTTAATCATACATACTAGTATCTTTACTATGTTTGATTATTATGAATGACGCATACAAAAATTAGAAGTTCAAATTAATATTGTTTATTTTTAAGTGAAATTGATAATTATAATTAGTTTTATAATATTAACTCATTTAGTATCTAAATGTGAATATTTTTATATATAAATATTGTATAATTATTTTATTAAACAAAATCTCTATAATTTATATTTATGTATTTTAATGAATTACTTTGTAAGTTTTTAATTATTAAAATATCACCCTCTTGATATTAAAATTTTTATAATAAAGAAACTTCTAAATAAAAACAAATATAATTTGATTGAGCCACTTTGATATTAATATTTTTTTAAAAATTGATTAATGTGATGGTTGATTTAACTTTAGTTTTCTCAAGAACTGATTATTGGTATCAATTCAGCATATCCATATTCCACATATATATATATATATATATATATATATATATATATATATATATATATATATATATATAAAATTTCTTTTAATATTTTTTGTAATTTAAAAATATAATTACAAGTAAAATAGAAATATGAATTTTTTATCTTGCAATATTATAAATGGTGAAGATACACGCCATGTCATATTCATGTTCTGTAGTTGGTGTGTGAAAAAAGTTAATTAGATGTTAATTTATAGAAAAGAACAAAAAAGAAGAAGCTTCATTACCTAGTATCTATAGCAAATTCCACGTTGTTGACATGTTATTCCTATAGAATTTACATATTTGTCAAGAATTATAAAGTTTGTTAGAAAAAAAGATAATTCTGATCTGTCTTGTTTCCCCTGAAATCTTTGATTTGTTGCAACCCCAAAAACCATCACATTTGGCTAGCAAATTGAGTTTTCAAGTTTTTTTCTTTTCCTATTCAATGCACATTTCTCAAAGTTTCAAGCTTTCACCTTCAATGGTCGTCAAAAACCAATTTTCTCAAAGACCCTTTTGAACATACATTTTCAGACTCGAGGGTGTGTTATTTCACAACCCCATCAATTGAATATGAGACATATGTTTGATTTAGCCATTTGTTTTTGAACCCATTTTGGTTTGTTGCGATGCAGGAATTGTCCTTAGCTTCTTCTTAATGCTGAAAATTTAAGAGCGGAAAGATACATTCTGGTATGTAAGAATTTATATTCAATAGTTCTCTCTTTTTATTCCCTCAATGGCTATGGCATTGCAATTTGTGATCTCTTTGCCACCATTTATGTTTATTCATTTGGGTTTGCACATCCTATGTTGAACCTGAACAGATTTAATATGTGCTATGCCATGAATTTGCATGCAGAGAAAAAACTGCCATATGGCTGGTGACAGATTGTAGCAGCACATTTTCCTTTGGGTTTCAAATATTGAAGGCCAGATATGTCTATGCAGGATGAAAATTCTGATACAAAAGAAGTAATATGTAAGTTTTTAATCCCTTTTTTCTTCCTCACCCAGCGAAACACAATAATAGAATGATTGATTTTGTGCACCAGAAGAATAGATTTATCAGCTCCATTGAATCATTTCGTTTAATTTTCTCTTTCCCCCGTGTTGGGAAAAATCTTTCACGACGACCACATGTTGAATCATTCTGATTTTCTGAGGATATAGCAGATACTTAAGATGTTATGATTTGTACCATGTCATTACACCTAAACAAAGCATGGAGACAGGTATTTTTTCAAAACATGTCTTCTTGCAAATAAACATAAGATACCAGAGGGTTTTGAACACAAAAAGATGTTAAGTAGTCTAAGTAATCATTGGTGATTAGATATAATATGATTCAAGGATTTAGAGAATGATAAGATAAGAACAAGCTAAACATTAGCTAATGATGATTGTGACAATGATAAAAAAGAGGTGATAGCGATAATGATGTTGATGGTGGTGGTGATGATGACAATAAAATAATAATGAGATGATGGTAGTGGTGACAATGATGGTGAGAATGATAAGTTGTTTTTATATTGGTTCTTCTTGACCATCGAGACTAAGTCCATCCTTAAAAACTTTCAAGTTTCATTAGGATCAAACCTTACAACAAGTGATTTTGATGTTTCTGTGGGATTGAGTGAAAGATTTCTGAGTTCCTAACAAATGCATATAGTGAATTACATAACTGCAGAATTTCTGACAATATAATGCAGAATCATGAATTACTTAATATGATCAGAGAATTTCTGACAAAAGAAGATTAGTTCAGCTTAAATTAATGAAACTTAACCCCTCATGCCTCTTTACTTGATTAGTTATGCTTTTATCTTATTCCTCTTCATTATAATTTACCAATCACTAGGTCCCCAGAGAAGGCTAACAAATCTGATGCATCATGGTGGGAACAAGTTTTGTGCTGATTGCGGAACTCCAGAGCCAAAATGGGTGTAAGTATTTGCCTGACCTTTCATAGGAATGTAGTCTCCTGGTGTTGATCTTGAACTAGTGTTGCTTCAGTGTCTTTCCAAAGAAAAACAAGAATTGTGCACCAATCAGAAATATGGTGGATTTGCAGAACTATTTCAAATGAATAGGCTCAAAAAATTAGAACATATGTACCAAATGATTTGGAGCTTATAAGCTTAGACAATGCAATGGTGTATTCATAGTTCAGTGAAAAGTTAGTCATATCATAAAATTATTAGCTCATTATACTATTCGTACTTGTTTCTGTGTGATGAATTTGTTAAACATCAGATCTTCGAGTCTTGGAGTATTTATTTGCATCAAGTGTTCTGGCATACATAGAAGTCTAGGAGTCCACATATCAAAGGTATGTTTCTAACAAAGCTTTTAAAATAACTTCTCAGTAACATTCATTTATCTTTATGAGGTTGGGATTCACAATGAACATAATATGCATACATAGTTATGTTAAAATTGCATATTCATTATTTGCAGCTCTCTTAGAAACATGAGAGGGGGGTTCCATTGTGCATGCATAGCTGCAACACTGCAAAATGAAATTCTAACATTGTTTGAAACTATTATAGGTTCTATCATTGAAGCTAGATGAATGGACAGATGAACAAGTTGATGCATTAGCAAAATTAGGAGGAAATACACTATTAAACAAGAAGTATGAAGCTTGCATCCCAAGTAACATGAGAAAACCAAAACCACATTCTTCCATTGAAGAGCGCTCTGAATATATTCGGTAACTGAAATGAAGAAAGTTTTCTTCTTTTTTTCTCTGTTTTTTTTTTTTTGAGGAATTACACCATTCTTATTCAGAAATGGCCCATTTGATTTTCCTTTTTCAGGAGAAAATATGAGCTGCAACAGTTTATGGGGTGTGATGACAATGGGGCAGGCCCCATTGTCCCATCATCTCAAGGAAGAAGTGTATCACTTGCTCAGTGCAGCTCTTCATACTATCATTCTATTATAGACAAAAAACCATCTGAAAGATTTCCAGGCAGAAGTCGAATTGGGAATGCATTCCGAAATAGTTGGGGAAGAAAAGATTCTGAGCACAAGTCAAAGAAAAGTACATCATTGGTAATATTTCCTGAAAAGAAGAATCTAAATATGCTTGTATTATTAATGTATATATGAGAGGAAAAACTGTTCTGATAAAACACTATTTCTCTCAATTTATGTTTGTTAGTCTGTCATATGATAAAAAGTACATCCTATACAAGATTCAGTTTTTGGGAACTGCAACATTGGGTTTTAACACATATTTACCTTATGTGCTCTTAACTTCAGAACCATATGAGAATCAAGAATTATTAAAATATGAAGAATACTTTTCTGTGTCTTGTTCTGAAAAGAGAAAAGGAAAATGATAGTTTCTGAAATGTTGGAACTTCTCTTTTTCTAAATACTTAATCTTGTTGCTCCCATTTACTGTTATAGGCAGGTATGGTTGAATTTGTTGGGTTGATTAAGGTTAATGTGGTTAGAGGCACTCACCTAGCTGTTCGAGACGTGATGACTAGTGACCCTTATGTCATCCTTTCTTTGGGACACCAAGTGAGCATCTTTATCTGTGAGCTTGTTTAAAATATAGATGGAAAGGAGAAAAAAATTGTGAAATACTTGTTATATTTGTTGTTGCAGTCAGTAAAAACACGAGTCATAAAGAACAATTTGAATCCAGTGTGGAATGAAAGTCTAATGCTTTCAATTCCCGAGAACATTCCTCCTCTAAAAGTGGTAAGTTCTTTTATTTTCTCACTTTCTGCTAATCATAAATGGTTGCTGTTTGTGTTTGTGTCCTTTGTACCATAATCATACTTGTACTAGTGAAACAGTAACAATCTAATCAATGCAGAGTATATCTTGAGGCTTCAGATACACTTATTTTTGTAACTGATCAGTTTAGTTCCTGCAAAATATCCGTTCTTTCTCATTTCCCCTTGAACTTGGAACAAAGCTTCAAAGGATTACTACAAGATTTAAATATGTTTTTAGTTCTTAAAGTTAGATGGGAAGTTGGAATTTGTCCCTATTATAAACTTTAATATAATTTGGTTCCCTAACTTTAAAAATAAATAGATATAATCTTCCTAATTCTTTTTTATGTGTCAAACGCGTTTTAGGTTGGCGTTTACCATTTGATATGACCCAACTTAAATGTCAGCTTAGAACGTCGTTTAATAAGTCTAGAAAAATAACGTTATTGAGTTAGAAGGACTATAGTCATTTATTTGTAAAATTTGAAGACCAAAATGTATCAAAGTTTAGAATACAGACAAATTTTCGTGTCCATGTTTACAGTCAAATTCCAATTTTAAAAAAATACTGTGATGTCTCAAAAGAGGAACAAAGGTGGAGGAGGGAGACGAAAATGACTGCCTTATAATTCTATACTTGAAACTAATAATTAAGAACCTTATATTACTATGAACTGAACCATTTTCTTACATTCAGTTTAAATGATTTGCTGCATATCACCTACCAAGAATGAACCTATTAAAATTTTGTTAGGCTAATTCACATGAAAATTAGTCAGATTCTAATGTATGATCAAATTTTGTGTGACTAGCATTCTTCTTTTCTTTCTTTCTTGTTCATATATCCTTTCTTGGTAATTTTCATTCTTTCTTTTAACATTCTTAAATCAGGGTAACTATACAACTTTCATTTGACACCAGTTCAAGTTTTCTCTTTCAAAATTCTACATATCTGATGTCTATCACTCTACTTATCTTGCTGTCATGTCATGTCATGTCATGTCACCATCCATGCATTACATTTACATCAGAAACCATTGTGGTTTTCTTTCTACTTCTGACAATGTTGCTGCATGTTGGTGTGTTGTATGTATGTATGTGCAGCTTGTGTATGACAAGGATACATTTTCAACTGATGATTTCATGGGAGAGGCTGAAATAGACATTCAACCTCTAGTTATAGCTGCAAAGGCCTATGAGAAATCCAACATCAATGAGTCCATGCAACTTGGTAAATTTGTGGCAAGCAAGGACAACACCCTTGTTAGAGATGGTATCATATCCCTTGATGAAGGCAAGATCAAACAGGAGATCTCAGTGAGACTTCAGAACATTGAGAGAGGTGAACTTGAGCTTGAGCTTGAGTGTGTTCCTCTTACTCAATAGCTGGATAAAAGTTAAGGATCAAAACTCATCTTGAAACTGGTTTTAGAGAGCACAAATCATAGGAATTTGTATGTGTGTAGATTCTCCTGTCTCCTTCTCTGTTGTACATTATTCCATGACATGATGCCATTACTTCACTATCAAAGTTTCTGTCTTTTCACAGAGTTCAATGTCTCTGATTCATCATCACATACTGAGATAAGAAGACCTTTGTTGCTGTATTAGCATCTTAAGAAGTTTCCTTAATTTGCTAATTATGATTTATTGTGATAACATTGATAACTCTTAAGACTTTTGTTTTCTGATCCATGCAAATTCTTATATTTTTAGCACTTTGTGAAGTTAGAATTCTTTTCTATCTTAAATTTTAATATATTTTAATTTTTAAATTTTAAAAATAAATTGATATAAGACTTTTAAGCCATGACGTTAATTTTTTTGGATTTACTAAACAATTCATTAAACAATCAGGCTGATATATGAAGTGAACTTGTCAAAACGACGTAAATAACTTAAATTTCATTCTGATATGTATTTAAGAAAATAAAATTTAATGCAATATTGTCACATTCTTAATTTTGATTCAAGAGAAAACTACTACAAGGTGTGAAATAAATTGTATTTTAAAAATAATTTTAATTAAATAGTACTTTTATTTTAGACTGTTTAGAATGGTTATTCCATAATGATATAAGATATTCTGAAATCATAAATGCAGAATGATTAAAAATTAATCTAAGCATATGTTTGGAAATTATGTTTGAATTATATTTTTGTATAATATTTGCTGAGTGTACAATTAAAAGTGTCTTAATACATGCTGAATATACTTTTAGAAAATATAAAAGTTGTAAAAAGTCTGTAAAAATCATGTAAGGATAAAGATGTCATTAACAAAAGAATCATTAATAATTTCTTAATTTTTAAATTAAAAAATGAAAAGAAACAGAATTATATTTAAGAACGGACAACTTCAATAGAAAACAAAATTGTTTAAAACAAAATAAAATAAACGGGAACTGTGTTAAGTACTTAATTTAATTTTGAAAACATGGTTTATCAATTATGTGTAGCATAAATAATGAATATTTAATGTTTTTAGTTTTTAAATTTTGATACAAAATTGAATTTTTTCTATGCTTCATATTTTAATGTAATTCTATTTTCAAATTTTAAGATAAAAAATAATATAATCATAAAAAAGAAGACTATATACATTTATTTTTATAATTTTAAATTTTAGAAACAAAAATATAGAACTTCAAATTCACATCAAAATACAGGAAATATGTATATATTTAACTCAACCAATAACTACACATTTATTATTCAAGTTATTTTTCTATATTTTAACATCACAAACGTATTGACCTGTTGAAAAAATATAAACAAATAAAATGACTTTATAAAATGCTTTTATGATTTATTAACCAGCTTTTATATATCTGACAAATCGTTAAAATATGCGAGTTAAAAAAGTATAAAGTTAAATGAAAACTTACTTATAAAATATAATTAAACATTAAAAAAAATGTTACACCATTTCCCTTCACACGCTTAAAAAAAAGTATAATGAAAAGTGTGTTATCAATATAGTTAAGTTTTGATATCAAAACACGATTTTAATGCAAATTGAATGTTCGATGGAAAATTTGGCATTTTGAAAAACTTACGTTTGACGGAAATGAATCATCACTTCAACATTTTTAATATTAATAAATTGAAAATATATTAGGACAATTTCTTTTTTAAATATTTTTAGAAAAGGGTCATTTTTTATTGATTAAAAAAATTTATAAATATGAAAATTACATTTAAAAAATTACACACAGAAAAACTTGTTTTCTATAATTGTTTACGGTGAAGCTCTCTAAAAAAACTCTAGATCTTAATATTTAATAAAATAAATTAGTATTTAAATTTGTCAACCAATTATTTTCTGTATTAAGAGTATATATCTTTGTTGTTGAACATTTTTGATGATGGAGAAATATGCGCAAAATGTTTAAAAAATAGGTTAACTATATTTTTTTTTTCCAAAATTTTGTTATGATAAATACTTGGATTAAAAATGAAAAAATAAAAATGTTATAAAGAATTATAAGAAATAACAAATTATACTTTAAAGTTGTCTATTTTTCTTTTGATTATGTTTATTTATTATAGCTATGATTTGTTATTGAACCTAAACGAAAATGATACTATGAATTCTATTTTTTGACTTTTATCTTTTATTTTCTGACTTATTTAGTGTTAATTATTGATTAATGTATTACAATTTTTTTTTTAAGAATCAATGATTCACAAATCAAATTAGAAAATAAAAGATGAGAGTCATAAAAGTCATAGCATGATTTTTCAAACCTAAATTATATCTATATAAGATTTCATCATTCGGTATCAAAATAAGATTTATCTCGTAACTCATGTAAATCAATTTAGTTTTATTTAACATTAGAATCATTCAATTTCACAAATTCATCATAAAATATACCACTAAACTATTCATGGAATTTGTACCTAAAGTGAGCCAAAAATTTTGAAAATTTTTGAAAATTTACCGGGTGTTCATGTTGGTGTTGGTGATAGTTTTTGCTCATTGATCTTAATCATGGTGTTTATCATGCCAATGATTATGATGTTGGTTTAAGTGTATTTGTTGTTTATCCCGATTTAAAAATCAAACTTCATGACTTTAGACAAATATACTACATAAGCCTCTATTAAAATAAAACATCACATATAAAAATAACATTCATTTAAAAATAACATATAAAACATCACATGTGTAATTATTTTTTCAACATAAAATCATGTTTTTAATTTTGAACTAAAAATTTCACAGAAGTTAATATTATTAGTTTCGGTATTCAGATAATTAATTCTTCTAAAATCAATTTTTCAATGCCCTCTCAAGCACACTCTAAAATGTGAACTAATATCAATTTACATGACATTATTCACTATAACAATATTATAATTTACAGTTTACCTCACTATAATATATAAATTTTTGTGTGTTATAAATTTCAATCAAGTTTTAATATATTTTCTTATCCAACACTCAAGCTAATAACTTTGCTACGCCCTCACTCAAACACTAAAATTTATGAACTTTTTGGCTTAATGTTTTGCACGTTAATCAAGCAAGCTTCATTTTGGCTAAGCAAAAATTTTAAAAATCATTTTCTTTTGGACTTTGATGGTGTAAATTAAGTTTTGGTTGGTTCAAGTCATTTCTTATTATCTTAGTTTTGTTGGTTTAAGTCGATTTTGAGTTTTTACTTTTATAAATTCCTATTTCGAAGGCATATGTTGAAAAGGAGGATGCAGTTCTCCTTTGAGAAGTTAATTCCTATTTGTTTGATTGATTTAATTTTAGAAGTTTCATCTTAAAACTCAATTTTATCCTTTTTCATTTTTATACCAAAAACATTTTAATTTTTGAATTCTAAATGTAATATAAAACGCACCAACATGAAGAAGAAAAAATAAAAGTAAAAATATTTTATTGTTTTCTTATTATTTTTTTTTTATTTCTGAATTTGTTTGTTGTATAACTTACACTTTGACATTTAGATTTGGTTGTTGTGCAAGTTAAAGGAACAGTAGAAGCACCAAGTTCAAGTGCCAACCGCATAAATTTAGTGTAATTCATTCTGCTATTGCATAAAAAAATTGTTCTTAAACTAATTTAACTCATAAAAAAACTTTAATTTTTTTCCTATTTTACAAATACTTTAAGCAGAGGTTTAAAATGATATCCATTTTCATTTATATATGTCAGTTTGATATCCGTTTTTAAAAATGTGTCAATCTAGTTTCGACTTTTGAAAAAGTGTCTTAATTGAAATTTTATTCAGACAAAAAATTACTAAAACTGTTAACTTAATTTTTGACTTTTATCATTAAATTTTGATATAAATATCAATACTTAATTTTGTAAATCATTTTAAATATTAATACTGTTAACCGTGTTAATAATCTTTTGCTGAAAATGACATATCTGAGTATCATCACCCTAATTAAACCTTAGGCCTTAGGGAGACTCTTAATGCAACTCATTAAAAATCAATCTACTAATGAGTTTAAACATTATGTATAATAAAGTTTTAGGTTTTAACTTTCCCACACCAAAACTATTTTTGGTGTACCGTCACGGATTCATTATTAAAATTAATATGCATTGATGCTTGCAGTTCTTAAAATAACCAAAGCAAGAATCTTTTCCTTTCTCCATTACTTTGTCTTCAAGAATGAATGGTCTAGCTTTGTTTCCTTGTCTTGTACTAATCCTACAAACTTTTTTTTCCCTCTTTGTTAAAGATGGAAGTTTTGACCCAAAAAACAATGCAAACAAACACTAGAATCCATTCCCATGAATCTTTCTCTAGTTTTGTAGTTGCCCAAAGTTAAAATCATATTCAATAGGAGAGGATTCTCATTGGAAACCCAAAGGGTGCCTTGAAAAGAAGACAAAGCCTTCAAAATTGTGATGTGGGGGAGGATCCCAATTCAATTTGTTGAATGTGAAAAATAACTTGATTGAATATTAAAGCTTTAAATAAGTTGATGCTAGATATCATATATGAAGATTTTATTAAAATAACAATAAAAAACCATGAAAGATCACATGATAAAAAGCATCCTACACATAGAAAAAATGCATTATAAAGATTAGAGAAAGATGTATGAGAAACCACAAAGAAACAAAGCACTAAGAAAAAGTGTCATATAGAAACAAATACAAACTTTAATGGTGAATATTTGCAAACCCTTTTGATATTACTAAATATTTACATTGTGTCGAGGAGAAAAAACTCCTCAGGACTGTGAATGAAGTACAATATAACAGACATCATACAAACCCATCTGGTATTTGTTTTCCTGTGTGGAAGATAAAAATCACACTCTTGAACAAAATGCAGTTCAAGGAGCTGAACAAAGAAACCATCATCAGCTCATGACAGATAACAAAAAAAACACCCATGGAAAAAAAATTCAAAGAGTGCTTTGAATCATCACCACATAACCTTAACCAAACACTTTCCCCCCAAACACCTTCACACGCCTAAACTTGAGAATCCTACATATGCAACAAACTACCACAAAACCTAAACACAGTTCCTCAAATGCTCTCATGTCATCATCCTCCAATCAAAATCTGAGTTTAACATCCTTCATGCAATCCATTATTCCACCCATGAAACTTCCATTCTGATTAGATAACAACACCAAAAACAGGTCAAATTGGAGCTTCACTATAACAGTCTTCGTTGATCTAATCTTCAATGCAAACCTCTCCAATTCTGATTGGACAAAGTGCCAAAAAACCTAAAACTGAAGCTTCAAAATGACAAACCCAGAATGCAAAACTTGTACCGTCCATGTAAAACTCTAATCCTGATTAGATAACAACACCAGAAACACGTAAAGAACTGCATCTAAGTTCTATGCCAACAACAACTACACACACCAACAAGGTTTCAAATTTCTCTTTTTCATCAAACTTCAAGAAGAACAACAATTAGGACACCTTATCAACCCATTCTCATTACACTCCAAACACCTCTTCAACACCCCTTCATCCTCATCAAACACCTTCCTACTCCCACTGCAATTCCCACAAGGTGCAAACCTCACATCTCCACAACTCTCGCACACAAACCCACCCTTTGTCCTTGGCAACCCTTCCAGAACCTTCCCGAGCTCCCCCACCTCGTACATGTACTTGATGATGTCGGCACTCCCCACGTGCCGCCCCCTGATGAACACCTGAGGAAGCGCCACCTGTCCCTTCCTCTTCCCATTCTCCCCCAACACGCTCATCAACTCCTTTCTGTAATTCGCGTCCATCGAAATATCACGCTCGTCAACCCAAACCCTAAATCCTCGAAATATCATCCTCACCGCGTAGCAATCCTCGTAGGTCCTCCTAATACCGCGCAAGCTGGTGAAATACAACACGATCCGATCCTCCGTCCCCGGCAACCGAATCGCCGGCGAGGAATCAATCGATTTCGTCGGAGAATTGATGGAGGATTCTGATGCTTCGATGGATTTCGAGGGTTTAAGCTTGTGGTGGCGCTGTTGATGTTCCGGAGATGAAGGTTTCGCCGGCTCAAAGAAGGTGCAGAGCCTCTTCACGACGCTCCCGCCGCCTCGAGGGGATCCTCCTAACTTCGTCAGCGATCGCTCCAACTGCGGCGGCTTCTGCGACGGCTTTTCCTTCCGAAGCGTCGTCAAGGATCGGTTGAAGAAGGAGAATCTAGACGACGTCGTATTCGCGTTGTTTCCAAACTCTGCCATCGACACTGTTCTTTCGCAACACCCAACATAGAAAGGTTCAGTTTTTCAAGGTTCATCGGAATTTAAAACATTTAAATAACAAAAACAATAATAATAATAATAACAAAAAATTCTTTTTTTTTTTTAATTTTCATTTGTGAATGATGAAGATACCTTATGAGAAAAAGGAAAGACGAAGGACGGTGGAGGACGGTGGTTGTGTTGTTTTGTGGGGATTGTCGTTTTGAGGAGAGTGTTTGCGTTTTGGTGTTGGTTAGTCGTTTTGTGCGTTGCGTGTTGTCGTTGGAGGTGTTTTGTTTTCTGCTTTTTGGTTTTGCAGAGAAAGGTTTTTGTGAGGAGAGAGAAGGTTGGGTTTTCTTTTGTTTAAAACTTTGAACTTTAGAGAAAGACCAATGTATGAAGCCAAGAATTTGTACTTTTTGTAAAGCAAAAAAAACTTAGTTGAAGAAAAAAAAATTGTATAATTTTTAATCTATGGTGCGTTTGGATATATAGAGAGATAAAAATCCAAAAGCGCTTTTGGAGTAATCGTGAGATAGGTGCTAAAAGCTGGTTTGGTGCTTAATTTACCTTTTGCAGTTAGGTATGGTGAGAGACCAAACTAAAGAGGCATTTAAAACAATATTAATTTCAGCGGTTAATGCTTAATTAATTATTTAGTAATAATATTTTTCCCAAAAGACTCTAACTTCAATTCCAGTTTGAATAATGGTTATAATTTGCAGTTTCTGGATAGAAAAAGAAAAGACATTTTAAAAAATTAAGAGATTACTAAAATTTATTGTAGTTAGCTCATTATTAGTTGAGAAAAAAAAAATAGAAAGTGTTGATTCTTTTGAAAATTCTTACAAATTATATCTCATCTATGATCCATCATCGATACTTCAACTTGGGTCATGTATATGTATTCGACATGTATCGTGTATGATACTTTATTTTATCGATACTTATCAATGAAGTATCTAATCATGTATCTGTATCCAACATGTATCGTGCCTGATACCTTAGGATACTTTACTGATATCTACCAATGATATATTTAATTTATAAAACCGTAGTACACTACAAGTAAATATTTGAATAATAATCAATTTTAGTGACAAAATAATTACTCATTATATAGTGATCAAATTGACAACTAAACTAGTTCCAAAAAATTAGAATTGGTTTCTAAATTGGTCATTAAAATTAGCTATCAGGTTTTAGCTACCAAAATAATTAATCTCTAAATTTGTCTCTAACATATTTTTTGTTAATAAAATTGATCATTATTTAAGAGTTTTTTTTAAATAATACTTCTATAATAACAATAATTTATATTTTTATCTTGACAACTTTAGTATATATAGTTTTAATTTTGATTCACACAAAAATGATCATATGTTTATTATATTTTTAAGAGTTCTCATATATTTTTCAATATTCATATATTGTATCTTATTATTTTGAAAATAAACGTATTGATGTATTATATACGTGTAATATTCCATACACGTATCTTATCTGTGCATCATATTATTACAAATTTTAATCTTTTTTCCTTTCTAACAAAAATTCCTTCCAATCAGGACCTATACTAAAATACACCTATACCAATTTTTTTTTAATTTAAATTATTTATTAAATTTTAATAACTATCCTTAAAGCTTTTTTTTAATTAATAGGTGAATTGGATTAATCAGTTAACTTGATATTAAATTTAAATACGAAATTGTATTAAATGTTAATAGAAAAAAATTTATGTTATTAATATTTTTGAAGTAGGTTACTTCTGGTGGAATAATAATCTTATGGTTTAAACGTTACACGGAGTAGTAATTTTGTCATTTCAATTTTCATGATACTATAATAGAAGCAATATCTCTTACCTTTGTATTTAAATCAACATTTTAATATTTTAAAAATAAATTATATATTTCCAATTAGTTTTATCTAACAATTTAAATTTGGTATCCTTTTTCTTTAATTCACCTTCTTAATTTTCTTTCTCTCAATTCCTCCAGAGTTTTCCAAAACCTGACAGTGATAAATAATAATTGCAATAAAATAAATTGAACAACACAGGCTTGTTCCAGTGATATTTATCCATACATTGATAATAAAAGAAAAAGTATTTCTATCTAAATCTTATCTACAACTTTAGTTTTTTATTATTGTTCTATGATCTCAATCTAAAAACTTATTATAATTTTTTAATCTATATGTCTATATTTTAAAATTATATTTTAATTAATCAATCTATTTTTAGTATGCATTAAATAAGTATGTTAGGTTTAAGATTAAATTCAGTCAAAATAAAGAAAAATTATGCATATACAACTTAAAGATTCAATAAAGTTTTGTTTTGTGTAATTTTAGCTTCTATAAACATTTCATAGTATGATTAGTTTTTCATTTTATAAAACAAGTAACTTTGGTTCAATATTGACATATAAGTATTAATATTATCTTATATTTAATAACACGGGCAGGGTTAGAAGTTAGTTAATACACATGATATTTATTTAACTTCAAAAAATGAAAATATGATTAATTTTTAATAATAATTATTACAAGACAGATAATATGGGCATAGGAGACATTGGAACGTAACCGACTTTGATTCAAATGAAATATCGGAAAACATGTAAATTCATTTGTGTTAATTTATAAGTTTTGTTAGGAAAATTTATGTAAATCAATTTAAAAAAAAAAAACTATCTATTTATGCATTAACAAAAGCTAATACATCATATTGTATATTAAATATCGATGAAATATTCACATATAAAGAATAAATAAATTTTCAAGGATCTATATAATTTTATTTTGTTATACAACTATTTGGTGTTGACGTTCCTGTTTTTGAAAAAAATATATGACATTTATCTGGTAAGAAAATGGATGATGATTATTGTTTCGGTAAAAAAAATGTAAAATAACCATCAATCAAAAATAAAAAAAAATATATTTTTTAACTTTAGTTAATGACTTTCTTAAATCAAAATAAATTTGTTTATGGAAGTAACATTTTTATTTATACTTATTTATAAAAGATAAATCAATTACAAATATTATAATAATGCTTAGAGATAATCTAAAATATTTTTCTAAATAATAACTAGAATATTTTTCTAAATAATGATTAATGTATCTTCTTTTAAATATTTTTTTAACCAAAATAATCACTTTATATAATCTAAAGTTCTATTTTCACGTGCAACATCTCTTCAATCCTAATTTCTTATAAAGAGTCGGTCTTAGAGTGATCTTCTCGTAAATCTTGAACTATCAACCAGTTATCCTCATTGACGTCGGTCCTAGAAAGACATTCTTCTAGCTTCTTGCAATGACTTCAGTTATGTAGAGACGTATTTTCTGATTTGAATTCTCACCTGATTCTTTGGTCTATTAAATACCTTGATTTATTATATATCTTCTCCGATAGAAAGGAACAATTAGTATAACTATTTGTAATTGTATCGATTACTTTTTTATTATAAAATATAAAATATAATATTTTTATTAATTTATTAGTATAATAATAATAATAATAATAAATATGATGGAATATAAATTGGAGAGTGGTGACTTGTGTGGCTAAACCTCTTCTTCTTTTCAACAAAAGCATGCTTTTAGGCTTTTTCTTGTCACCACAATCACGGAACCGTTGCTTCTGAGAACCATTCTTAAGTATTTAACATATTTTTCCCATTAATTTTCTGTCATAAAAAACAATTTTTTTTTTCAAAACGACGCTGTTTAGATAAACCATATCACTGATTTGTTACGGTCTCAGATTTTTGTCTAACAGCATTGTTTAGTTTTAAGCAACATTTTGTGTAAGAAATAACCCTACAATGAAATAATGAAATAAATCGAAATATAAAAGAGTTTGTATTGTGATTACGATTTTATATCGGTTTTCTGAGTTTACTTTTTCCACATAAGTAGCCAAAAATAATTTGAGCACACACTATGTCATGTACGATAAAATGATAGCAAAGCTTAATTAATTTGTTGTTTTACACTTATGTATTTACATAATTAATTTTTAAGAAAAAAATAATTAAAATAGTAAAAATAAAACTACAAATATAATAAATAAAATACTTTGTATAAACAATTTTATACAAAATATTTTAAAATAAAAATTATTTTTAAAAAAGAGTTAATAATTATATTTTTTAAATCAATTAATAATTATACTATAAAAGATAAAATAGAAAAAAAAAAGTATATCTTAGATATAATTTTTTTATTTAAAATTGTTTTTTTTTTGTGATTTTTTTTCTTTAAATACGTAAAACATGTCACATGCACTACTTTTTTTTTAAAAAAAAAGTCAAAGACAGTCTTTCCCTCTTGGAAGTTAGGTGTGATAAAGAAGAGATAGAAGAGTGAGAGTAGGTGGGTGAGAGGTTGATACAAACCTTACAAAAAGATGTTTGGTCAAAAGATAGAAATCTTGCATGATTGTGAGTTATGGAGGTTTGTGTTCATTTATCGTATTTGTCATAATTTGTTTTAGCAATCTTCCCCATATAAACAACATGTATGTGTGTTTGGGTAATGTTTAGAGACTACATTTTCTAGTTAAATTATGAAATAAGGTAGAAATTAGAGAAAGTTCATTAATGATTGAGGTCATTGTAGTTATAATGTGCAAATAGGTTGTTCAAACATCACAAATATTAGATCCATAAAAGTTTATATATATAAAATATAGTGTTGAAGATGATATGAATGGTTATGTAAAAAGTTACAAGGATGAAGTCGTGATACTTATATTGTTTTATCATAATTATTAATTATATTTTTTTACACAATAATAAATATTTAATGAAATATATTTTGTAGTTATAAAATTTTTGTTTTTAATATAAGTTTAAAATAATAATTTGACTTTTATATTTAGGTTTGTGATTTTTTTATATTTTTTAATTAATTAAGTTTTTATATTTTTTAAAATACAGTTAATACGGTCCCTTTTATTAGATTAATATAAATGGCACTTAGATAATGATGACTTGTGTAACATCCTAATAAATTTTACGATTTTTTTTGTAATTTGATCATTTGCACACTTTTCAAGATTAATAACACATTGTTACTTAGTTTAACTATTTCCTAGGCTTCAACTAACCTTTCTATGATCATGTGCTATTACAATTATTTGTACCTTTATATACTCACATATTATCATAGGATCATTACAAAAAGATAAAACCAATCAAACATAAAATAAGAAAGGGTAAGCTAATGTATTTATAAAAAGGTGTTTAAGAAAAAAAAATCAAATTCTAAACATAGCTAAAATAATTCAAACTTATTATCTTAAACTCAAATCGGCCCTCATGGCTCAAACAAATATTTCATCAAATGTTCCATCTCAGTGTTGGATCAAAACTAACTCAAACAATCCAATTCAACCCATGTTATGACTTTATCTAATTTAACAACATTTATCAACCGAACAACTCAAATAATAAATCAACACATATGACTCAGTCCAACTGGCTCCAAATCAATCCACAATCCTCATATCATCTAACAACACTACCAACAAATAACTCAAGACTCTGCTTCCGGAGGAAAGACTAGTGTATTAAATAGACTCGTGAGACTCTGCACCTGTCACACTTACTTCCAAATTACCCATATTATAATCACATCCAGGATCTTAAGTTCTTCACCAATGGCTCCCTAAGTATGATCATCTTTCTTATCATATTATCTGTTTTGTGAAACCTCTTTTGACTCTCACCACCTATATATCTTTGTCTATGCAAGAGAGTCAGGATAGTCTCACTCGTGAAATCACTTATCAGTACACTTTGACACACATACAATAGTAGTATTTTTTCCTTGAAAATACTACCTGGACTCAAACCTCACAATATCAATCCTAACAAAGTTCACAAAATCCTATATTTTCTAACAATCATCAATTTAAATGCATTCTCACACACTAAAAATACTGTATACCAATTACATATATCATTAATGGCATAAAATTCATTCTTAATCCGCTCAAAAGAACAAAAAACATTAAATGATTCTTGTTATGTTGCAGGTCTAACATGGAGATTCCATTTCATCATATATATTCAATTGTAATCTATTTACAGGCAAAATTCCAGTCATAACCCACCCTTTCAATACCATTTCTATTTACATGATTCAACAATCCAAAACATACTTTCTTTCCTCTTTCGCATTCCAACGAGTCTAACATTTAAACTTTTCTTAAGCAAATTATCCTCCAAACAGTTCTACATATCTCCAATTAGCAAATCACAAACACATTAAGTCTAATATTTCCAGAATTGGAATACATGTATCCCAAATTTTTATTCATATAATTATAAACACAAATCACACCTATTTGATGACCTCCTATAATGGCTTTAGTACGTCCTACACAATGCACAACTCAAGATCTTCTATCTATACTAAGAAACATCCATTTGATGATTGATGATTGGATCACACCATTCAATGTATAAGACGATATCAACTCAGTTTGGGTATATGCAACCAAGAGAATTTGCATGCACACGGATTAGATTGACGTTCAAAGGAAGGAAAAAATTGACTTACCTAAATAAAAAAAATTTGATCGGGAACTTTCATAGTACTTATTAAGAAAAACACTTATACAGTCTTTGATCTTCAAAAGGATGAAAGCTAAGTCAGAACTTTAAAAATGGAAGGAATGTTCTTGAGAGTTAGGATTTACATAAAAGAAAAAAGATTTTTCGAAAGATTTTGTTGGGTTCTCACAACTTGGTGACACATTATTTTTAGAATGAGTTGAATTATATGTACATTAGACAATGTTGTCCTTTTTTACAAAGGTTATTGTGTTTGTTCGTTTCTCCTTTTTTTTTTAAAGAAGGCCTAATTTTCTCATTTTCTTCACTTCTTTGATGGCCTACTTATTTATCTCCTTACCTATTATAAAATGTATCATTCTTAACCGACTAAGCCCAGAGGTACGTACATTTTCTTGGAATAAAAAAACAAAAAAAAAATAGTCGATCTTACAACAAAGAGACAAGTCAATTCATGAAAAAGATTCCAAATTAAAATAATGTAAATTGGGCTTTAAATTGTAGACAATGGGTCTTTTATGTTGTGTTTGGATTGAGGTGTGGATTTGGAGGAGTGAATTTGCGTTAATTTGAGTTGATTTGTAGGTAAAGATGAGGTTGTTTGGATTAAGGAAAAAATGGTATGATTTGAGTGGATATAAGTACAAAGTTGATGAAAGTTTGTGTATGATGTGATTGATAAAATTTAATAAGTTATAATTTTTAATAGGATAAATAGTATGATTACCATTTTACCTTCAATGTAAAAAGAAATGATATTAAAATAAGATTAAAAATGTTATTTAAAATTAAAAAATATAATTTATTGGTATTATCATTAATAACTTAAAATAAATTATTATTATTCTTGATGATAACTTGAAATAATTTATGATATAGACTATTTAATGTATATCTCCACATTTATAATCAATCTTCATATGTATTAATAACACATTAAACCAATTAAAAATGACAGCATTAAGATGATATGAATATTATCTATTTTAATGTTTACCAAGTATATATGATTTTAGTTTTTAAACATTTCGCGCGAATTTAGAATTTATTTATCTTTTAAATTTTGATACAATTTGGTCCAAACTTTAAAAATAAATAGATATAGTCCTCTTAATCCAATAACAATCAAAATTCTTTTATTTGTGAAATGACATTTCATATAGTCATTTGAGTTATTTTAACCGATCGACACATCTTGAGTCAAATACCAGTCTAAAACATTATTTAACGCGTAAAAAAGATTAACATTGTTGAATTAACAACATTACATCCTTTCATTTTTAAAGTTTTGAAATCAAAATATATCAAAGTTTAGAAAATAAAATAAAATTCTAATTTGCCATCCAAATTTAAGGATTATATAAACATTGTCCTGTGAGGTTCTCACCAGCCACACGTGTGAGTGGAAAAGTGAAAAGATGAGAGATTTGTGAAAGCATGTTATGTTATATTACGAAGTGTGAATGGTGGGATTTCATTTCATGTGGTGGGATTTCATTTCACTTCACCTCGTGGGATTTTAAGCTTTAAACAATGAATTGCCACTTACAAAACCTAAAAAGGAAATTGGTTTGGAACGATTATGTGTGTGTGGTTGTGTTGAATTGCAGAAACATTATGAGGTTGGCAAAAGTTTCCCAAGTTGGTGCCAGTTGTGTTGTGCACCAGACATGACATAATTTGATGAAAATGGAGTTTGTTTGATGAAAAATATGATGCCCCTCTTATCTAAAAAAGGAAAAGTGACCCAAATTCAGATCATAATTGGTAACTTATCACGTGAATTTCTGGATACCATTTTTTGTAGGGTCTTCATCATCACTCTTCTTCTGTCACAAAGTTTTTGACAGGTCAAAGATCCTCACGTTCTTGCTCATGTACAATGCAAAATATCATCGTTTTTCTTTTCCTGCATCCTCAATTGATAAAAAGGAAAATTTTCAAAGTAATTTCTAATATTTTATGGGTCTTGATAACCGGTACCTTAAGATACTGATTAAGAATAATTAATGTACAATAAATCCTACCTTAAGACACTGATTAAGAATAATTAATGTACAATAGATCCTACAAAATATATAGATAAGTATAATATAAAATAAAATCTGACATAATAATCATTAATATAACTTTATTTTTTAAAAAAAAACATAAATGCTCATAAATATTGTACATGTGTATTTAATATTTTATTTAATGTTTAAAAATAAAAGTTAAAAACTAATTAAATAATAAAATAACTATATTTTAATATTGCTAAAAATTAAATGTAATTAAGTATAAAAAAGTTTAAATTAACAGAAAAATCAACAAAAAAGTATTAAAAATTTAAATTAAAAAAAACAATATAAGAAAGTATAAATTAACAAAAAAATCAACAAAAAAATTAATGTTAAATATCTAAAAATATTACAAAAAAAAGAATAATTAAAGTGTTAATTTGAGACTTAATTGATTTTTTTTTTCTTTTTAATAAAAATCTTAAAAATTCTGAAGTCCTTTTTTATAACAGTAAGTTATTGTCTAAAAATTTAAAAGGATATTTTTGTCTTTATAAAATTTATTATGTACATTTATACTATTTTAATCACTGTATTTAATTATTTCAGTTTTCAATGTAAAAATATGATATCAAAGCACATTTATTATTCATTAATCAGTGTCCTAAGACACGGGTTAGCATTCTCCATTTTATATTATATAAGACTTTTATTGTAAATTTGTAAAAAGAAATTTAAGAATTTTCTTTTTGTCTTTTTTCTAAATATTTTAATTGGCAGGTCAATCTTTCGTAAATACTTATTTTTTAAAAAAATATTAAATTTACAAGTATTTTATATAATATTTTTTGCAAAATTGTTTAACACAAAATATTTCGTAAAATAAATTTTTTATAATTTTTTTTATAACAAAGTTTATAAATATTTGTTAAAAGAAAATAAAAAATATAATAAAAAATATATATATTTTTTAGTAATAATTAAAAGTGTTGTAAGTCTTAAAATGTCCATGTTTGGGTTGTAGAATTCAGACATGTTTCTTAATTATATATTAAAAATATCATTACTTTATGAAGTGAAGCGGAATACATGTATCGTAACACATTTTAAAAAAAATGGTATATAAAATATACATAAAATAGGCCAATTTAATGTGTTTGAAAATATAGTACTAAATTAGTAAAATGTTTAATATAATTATTAATTTCCAATAACCATTTGTATTAATCGAGTAAATAATTACCCTAAAATATGAATTGAAAAATAAACTTTTAGGCTTTGTTTGTATCATGGATCCTATTCTTAACTCTGGTGTGCAAGTGCATAAGTTGTTTGTTTCAATAAATTTTGCTCTGCTAAAATGAAATTATATTTTGGCATAAATTCAAAGATATATTGAAACGAAACTGCATCTTCGCATAAATGCGAAGATTTACTGTGCTATACATGGAAAAACAAAAATTATCCTTTATCAATTAATTTCTTTTTGTTATAAAATAAAGGTAATAAGAGAGACAAAGGAGAGGAAGAATAGAGAATGAGAGAGTAGGGAGCAACTTCTGTTTGTATGTGTGTCTTATTACTGATAGGACGAGTCCTATTTATAGGTACA
>Ga0214543_1001330_pt1 | contig 47357 bp, 20 predicted proteins | sample CNSS2metaG_FD_160094 | JGI IMG/M metagenome (GOLD analysis project Ga0214543, IMG submission 160094) | Root nodule microbial communities from cowpea collected in UCLA plant growth center, Los Angeles, California, USA - CNSS2 | ecosystem: Host-associated > Plants > Roots > Nodule | place: USA...
TAAAAAAAATAAATATATTATATATATATATATATATATATATATATATATATATATATATTATAGAAATCAATCATATATTTAAACTAAGAAGGTGAAAACGATTCAAAAGGTACAAAAAAAAATATAATATATTTGACTTGACATTTGACGTTTTAATAACCCACAATTTAGATGAGAACAAAAGAAACTATTTAAAATTGTTTTACCAACTATAACACTTTTAGCAGGTGAACAAACTTTTTCAGGACATAAACACATGTCATTCAAGATAATATACTTTATATTAGGGCTAAATATATTTTAAATATATTTTGATCCTTAACTTAGTTTATCTTTAATGTTAGAAATGCGTTCAATTAGTTTTTTTTAATTAAATTTTATTAAATTTATATTTTACGTTTTAAATATATATTTTAATTAACATTAAAATAAAAATATGTACAACTTAAGTATTATATTAAGTATTATATATCATGAAAAACATATTTAAAATATAAAAAATGTTAACAAATTTAATTAAAAAAATTAAATTTATGCAGGTATAAACTTAGAGGATTAAATTAAATCAACTTTTAAAAATTAATTAATTATAATTTTCACTAAAATTTAAAACACACAAAATATATTTAACTCCTTTATATTATTACATTTATAATAACCATGCGAATAAAATATTTATATATTTCAAATATTTGTTGAGCTAATCACGTGAAAATTAAATAAAAATTATCGTACTACATGTTTTTATTGTAACAAAAAAGACTTAACTATATTTTTATTTTTCAAATTTAAATTTTTTTATATGAATCATGCAAAAAGTTGAAATATGAATTTGACCTTTGTTTTTGCTTTTATTTTATATACTTCATTTCAAACTTTTATTACTTCTTCTGGCATTCTGCTGCATTTTAAAATTAGTCCTTAAATGATGACAAATAAATAATGTGTAATTTGTTTTTTGTTTTTCATATTTCGTTGAAGCATATTCTCATATATTATCATTGTAATATAATTTAGTTTTTGTACATAAATATAAATGTTTTTTTTCAAACATGCCTCATATATTATCGTTAGAATATAATTATGATGTATTTTAACGATAATAAAGATTGAATTATATTTTAATGACAATATATGAATTAATTTGTATTTTAGTAATAATTTGTAGAAATTTATCTGAAATAGAAAGGATAAAAATTATTTTCAAGTATTTTAGAGTTAAGTTATGTGTATGAACAACTATTAGCCCTATCCATAAGTAAGATTGTAGAATTAAATAGTGTGAATGAAATAAATCAAGGTTTAGAAGGAATCCCATAAAAGAAAGATAATCATATTCTTTAATAACAAAAGATAGTTATTGATCAAATCTGTCAACAGTTCCTTACCAAAAAAACAACAAAAATTAATATCATTACCATGTTTGTTAGTGTTAGAAGAAGAAAGAGAATATTAAATGTGAAGAGGTAAAATTGGAAGCAAAAATTGAATACATATTAAAGCTGAAGAGGTAAAACTGGAAGCAAAACTTGAATACTCTCTGCGGCTATAATAGATGGGAAAAACAATAATAATTCAAATGTTTGGTTAAAAAGTTGATTACGCAATGAAGAGAAAGATAAGTTCAACGAAGGTAATTTTTCATTTTTTTTTTAATTTTAAAATTCACAAATGAATTAAAATTCAGATTTTGAATAAAAAGATCATTTATGCAGAAAATAGCTGTAACTTTAAGACTAATAATATTTTTTCTCTCTCGAAGAAGTTATATTATCTATTCTAAGAACATGTGAGAAATAACTAATAGATTGTATGTGAACAGATGAATTTAAATATAAATATACCGCTTAAAATTAATTTAAATATCCTTTTTACAATGATAAAATAAATTATTTTGAATAAGAAAAAATTAGCTTCTATGAAATGAAAGTAGTGATTTTCTTTGATCCCTGGCGGGTAGCAGAGCGAGTAGAGAGTAGACGCAAAAAACGCGCGTGGAAAACTTGGAAAGGTTCCAAGAAACGCTTGTTACACTCGGAAGAAGAAATGCACGTTCTTCAACTCTTCTAATTCATTTTCATTCCAAGATTATTAAATAAAAAATTATTATTATTATTATTATTATTATTAATTTTGCATTTCCGTCTTCTATATATTGTCACTCGCTGAGTTGCGCTATAATCACCACGAATTGCAGGTAGCGTTAAACGAAGCAGCACAATGGCGCGAGTGGATCTGGACGGTAACCCCATCAAGCCTATCACGATCTGCATGATCGGTGCCGGTGGGTTCATCGGCTCACACCTCTGCGAGAAACTCATGCACGAAACCCCTCACACGGTTTTCGCCTTGGACGTTTACAATGACAAGATCAAGCACCTTCTCGAACCCGATTCTCTGCCTTGGGCCGGTCGCATCACCTTCCACCGCCTCAACATCAAACACGATTCTCGCCTCGAAGGTCTCATCAAGATGGCAGATCTCGTAATTCCCTAACCACTTATATTTCCTTTCATTTTCTTTTGTTTTTTGTTTTCTTCCATTTTTGTTTCTGTTCAATTTCTTTATTCTCCTCGCTTTCTGTTTCAGACCATTAACCTCGCTGCGATTTGCACCCCCGCGGATTACAACACGCGCCCACTCGACACCATTTACAGCAATTTCATCGACGCGCTCCCCGTGGTACTCCTCCTCTTCCGGTTACGTTTCAATTCAAAATGCGAATCTTAAAGATTTGGTTTCGATTCGACGCCGTTTCGTTCTTTGTAGGTGAAATACTGTTCGGAGAATAACAAGCGCCTTATCCACTTCTCCACTTGCGAAGTGTACGGGAAAACGATTGGAGCCTTTCTCCCCAAGGATAGTCCTCTTCGTAAGGTAATCTTTCTTTTTCTCTTTAACCGTTTTCTTTTACGACCGTTCCAGATCTGTGCATTGTGAATTGTGCTTTTTTTCTTAATATGGAATTTGTCGGTGATTTGGATTTCGTGAAGTGACGTGGCTAATTGTTTTTAACGTTATGTTTAGGTTGTTACTAGTGTCTGATGATTGTCTTTTTATCATGTGATTTTGACTTTGTACTATTTGAGGTTGTTGAGGTAATGTGGATTTTCTTGATGGATTTGCCTTTGGATTTTGCATGTACGTTTCTCACATGCATTCCGGTTATTAATTCAGTTATATGAGGCTGACGTATTGTGTGTTTTAATGAATTATCCTTATGTTTTTTGTTTGTTCTTTAGGATCAGATCAGTGTTGGTTTTTTCAATTTTGCAGAATTCGTCCTATCTATTTTTCTGGTTTTGTATTGGCTGCGAGAGTTGGTATTTTGTTTTTCTTGCCATGAGATTAGATGATATGTTTTGTTTGTTATATTGTGTTAGGATCCGGCGTACTATGTTCTTAAAGAAGATGAATCTCCTTGTATTTTTGGTTCTATTGAAAAGCAGAGGTGGTCTTACGCCTGTGCTAAACAGTTGATTGAGAGGCTGATTTATGGTGAGATTTATTTTACCTTCTTGTTCAGATGTAGGTTTTCTTTTTAAATAATCCGGTGATGATTTTGATTGTTCTCACTTATGTGATTGTTGGCAGGTGAGGGTGCTGAAAATGGCTTGGAATTCACCATTGTTAGGCCTTTTAATTGGATTGGACCTAGAATGGATTTCATTCCTGGCATCGATGGTCCAAGTGAGGGTGTTCCTCGGGTTCTTGCTTGCTTCAGCAATGTCAGTTACTTCTTTTGCTATAGGTTTTGCCGAATTTTGTTCTGAGTTTTCAAAATTTTGTTCAAAATTCCTCCATTTTTCTTCCACTGCAGAATCTTCTCAGAGGAGAGCCCCTCAAGCTTGTAGACGGTGGACAGTCTCAAAGAACCTTTGTCTACATTAAAGATGCTATTGAAGCTGTCTTGTTGATGATTGTAGGTTCTAGTGTATTTTTTTGTTTATTTTTGGGACTACTTGTTTTCTAAACACAGGCCATGTGATTTTGTTCATCTTAAATTATTGTTATTGTCGGTTGGTTCACTGAGTGTCATGTCCTAATTAACAGGAAAATCCTGCCAGAGCTAATGGCCATATATTTAATGTGGGTAACCCAAACAACGAGGTTACTGTTAGGCAGCTAGCTGAAATAATGATTCAGGTGAAGTGATCTGGTTTTTAATTATTTGACCTACTGTTAGAATTTAGGCCTAATGTTTCTGAAATTCAATAATGAATTGTTATTCTATTTCGTTCTACAGGTTTACTCAAAGGTGAGCGGAGAAAAAACTCCTGCAACACCAACCATTGATGTGAGCTCCAAAGAGTTTTATGGTGAGGGATATGATGACAGTGACAAGAGAATTCCTGACATGACCATAATAAACAAGCAGCTTGGTAAGTTTCCTCACTCTTTCTCACTATTTGATCTTCTAATAGAATGTATCTAACTTGGCCCTGAAAATTTTCCAGGTTGGAATCCTAAGACTTCGCTTTTCGACCTGCTGGAATCCACTCTGACCTATCAGCACAAGACATATGCTGAAGCCATCAAGAAAGTAATTGCAAAACCCGTTGCAAGTTAAGCTTTTACAGGGATGGTGATTTTGCTATCTTGGAGAAGGGTGTGGTTGCCTATGTTTTCTGCCATATTTCACTGGTTGATTTTATATAAATGGTAAATTTTCTTCCTTTCAGTTTCGTTAGCCAGTAGGCAATAGCTCACATAAGTCATTGCCTTAATGTATGTTCTGGAGAAGTAGGAATTTATATATAGGGCAATCTGTGCTGCTATGTAATTTTAATGTAGACTTTGCGTTACTAAACATGTTGAGGCATTTTATAATATTAGAGAAGATGTTTTTTTTAAGTGTTCTTAGGGATCTCTCCAACATTGTTTTGTTGTCCTTCCGGGTCTGCTGTAAGTTGTATCATTCTGTATTGACCCTCTTAAGAGTCATGTCTTCTTAATATTAATTTATTCTATGGTTATTTTTTGTTACTTTTTCCCTCTCTATTATCTATTATCAGATATATTTTTTAACATCTGTATATTCTTTAATAGTTTTTTAATGTTTTTGTTAATTACGTTATAGTATTTAATAAATTATGGTTAATATTTATAATCAGTGTTCTCACGACATTCTTAGCAAAACTCAATTAAGATGTGGTCACCGCGGCTTAGTGGGGGCAACAATAGTAAATTAGCATCGTCACAGAAATTTCCGTTATGACACTTTTTATAAAAGAGGACGGTGGAATTTTTAAAAATATGTTTGACACACTTTTTATAATAAAAAATGTATATTGATTATTTTTCCAAAAAATCTAAATTTTACAGAAAGAAGTTAATTAAAAGGACATGCCTAAGTTGGTCTCTAGAACACTATTAAAATTAGAGCAAAAGGATTGAAGCTCTAGCTGGAAGAAGAACCCAGCAAGAATCTTTACATCAACTATCTATTTTGATGGATCACAGTGTTTCCTCTTAACCAAGCGATACCATACTTCAATATGGAAAGCCAGGGGTTTCTTTTCTAACCAATACCAGAGTCATTAATTGCTGGTGGATTTGGCAAAGTTATTGAACACATAATATTTAAAATTGTAAAATATTTTTAATTATAAAATTTGGTTCTTAAATTTAAATTTTTGGTTATATCACATATCAAGTAGCAACCAAAATATGACTTGCCGTAAGTGTTCTTCTATGAATAATCACAATTGGACCCACAATAACTATATGTCTCCATGCATTGGACAGTGACAATGCGGTTCCAGCTCCTATAACCGTCCCATGTGACAATCGGTGAAACCACCTAGTACTTGGTATGGATGAGCGGGTGCATTGAAAAAGAATTCAACCACAATAATTGTGTGGGTCTAACTGATGTGAACTTGGGTACACTTGGAAAATTTTATGTATACATGAAAAATGTGAACAAATGTCACAGTTCTAGTGTTTTATATACACAACTCGTGTATATTAGAGTTGCTTACTCTCTTAAATCTTTCCAAATAAAAAAATTCCAGTACACTTTATCTTGATTGAACAGATACTAGTGAACACTATGTCTTGTGTTAAACCTAACATTAGTTAATATATAAAAAAATGTGTTGAAATAAATGGGTAGAATATTTCATATTAAACCCATGATAAAAGTTAACTCACATTTGAAAAAAAATGGAGTTAACTCACACTTGAAAAAAATCTAAGTATAAGTTATAAATTTTACATTGATTAGAAAAATGAGAAAATTAAGTTATTTTATTTAAAACTCTAAGGTACTCTTAAAATTTTCATTTCAGTTATACTTCTATGTGACGGTTATAATTACCATGATAAAGATATTTAAAATTAGTTGAGAATAAAAAATCACTTATTAACATAAGAAAATTAAATTTAAATTAAAATGAACTCTTCAATTCATGTTTTATATCATAATATTGTGTTATTTTCCTAATGAGCGATTTATAAATAACTATCATAAGATTACATTATTTCAAAATATGTTGTTTATAGAGTACCATTGTTTTTGGAAAAAGGTTGGTGTTGGACGTTAATTTGTGGTTCACATACAGATATATAAATATAGGTGTTATATATGATGTGAAAATAAAAGGGATAAAAAAATAACTATTTTATTTAAATGAAAGTATTGCATATCACTGCTCTCGTAATTAAGAATCATTTCAGAATTAAAATTACTTAAAATATTAATGACATTACAAGACAAGTTTAATACCCAGTCATTTTATTTATTAAGAGTTATATATTATAATTACTTAATTAATAAGTTCTGATAAATTATTTATAATTAAAAAAAATGAACAAACCAATGTATAGCTTGATAATTTATATCACACTGAGGTCTCTTAAATAATTGTTTAAGTTCTAAAATTTCTAGATACACACCTACAAGAAGGTGAATCTTACATTTTTTATACTTTTCCAAAGATGTCCCCAAATTTGTTTCTTTAAATTATTTTAAATAAATATTGCAAATGACATTGTCAAGAATATGTTTTTATTTATATATAGAACCAAAATAACGTGATATGTTTTCTTGAAATAAAAAACCAACACAAAATATATAGTCATAAGCAATTAATGTTCTCCATATATATATACATATATATATATATATATATGCATAGACTTAAAGCAATGACGTCGCTTTGGCCGAGTGGTTAAGGCGTGTGCCTGCTAAGTACATGGGGTTTCCCCGCGAGAGTTCGAATCTCTCAGGCGACGTTTAACTTTGCTAAAGTTTTCACTGTTTTTTTTTTTTTTTTTTTCTATTTTTCACATTAAAAGAAAAAGTGTTTAACAACTTATAAAACTTTGATGAAAATCCAGGGTACATTATTATATTTACTCATCACATTCATTTATTTTTTTCAAATTTTACAATCATAAAACTAATTATTTTAAATCTTACAATGTTCAAATTATATTTCACCATTTAAAAATTAGATTTACGGAAAAATATAAATCGAGACTGCAAAACTATGGAGAAAAACCATTGACGTATACAATGACTAAAATAATATTTCTATGATTTTATTTTTCCAAAAAAAAAAAACTTTTTAACATTTTAAACTAACCAAAACCAGTTTAGGACAAATTCAACAACTTTAAAAGAATATTCATTGGAAAGAGTAAACGACTTCTAAAAAACTTAAAAAATTATAAGAGTTTCCAGAAATATTTTAAAAAATGGTTTCATGTTACAGAAATCATGCGCAAAAGTTGTGAATTTTAACGTCAAAATTTTAAAGTTATAAAAAGGAATGGGATGATTTCATTATATACAAGTTACATAAAACTTTGTTTGACCTAAAACAAACACCAATAGTATAGTTCGATCATGTAGACTCTAACTTAATGAAGGAAGGATTTAAAAAACAAAACTAGGATTTAACTTAATTTGTAGAGTTTGTATTCTATTTTTTGTTTTGTAATTTTTTTTTCTTGTACATCCTTAAATGTAAAATTTTTTATTGCATAAAACCATTGGAAGATATTTATAATTTAAGACAATTAAGGTGTTGGTATGTATAATTTCATGGAGTAGCAATTCATGATGGAACATAAAAATATAAGCTAAATCAAATTGTAAGACATTCGATGCTAAATCAATCCTACACTCATAAACTAATACAACATTTTAAGAAAATGAATTATATTAATTTCTTTTTAAACAAAATTTAGATCAAACTAATACATTTGAAAATAGTAAAATAACCGACAGATAAAGAAAAACAAAATATTTAGCTTTTTTTTTCTGTCAAGAGTGATTTTCAATTTATTTCATATTTAAACAACATTATTATCAATATGATCCTGAAATATTTAATTAAAACACACAAATTACTTTAATCTACAAATTTTAAGTTTTTTCATTATAATATTAATAGTTGTTATACTATTAAACAAAATATTAAATTTAATAATTCAAAAGCAATTGATAGAAGTAGGCCAGTATAAAGTACAATACAATCATCCTCAAAATAACTATACATATACTATATACTGTTTATACTAAACAAAAGGGTTACAAAACATCCTAAGCATCTATGAGGAATAACAGATTACACCTACTGTTGGAAACGTCCCGGAACCCACTCAACTCCTGTCCAGGAGTGGTGTATCCTCACCTACACCTTTATCTGTTCACGCCATTCAATAAGGACGATCATTGCAAAAATAGAAGACACAGAGAACACACAACATGCAAGAAGGGTAAGCTAACTTGAACCAAGAATAAATCAAGAACTTTTGATAGTTAGGCATTAATCAGGGTTAATCACACAACTATCAAAATTATCCAATTCATCACAACCATAACACCATTCTAGACTCGATATCCGAATTATGTAAGTGACATTGGAGCTCTTGGTGGCTTGAACTTATGACGGTTCCCAAACTCTGCAGAGTTTTAGGCACAAGGGGTATTCACCCAACCACTCTCAAGGTAAGCCCCATTATGTCTATGACGGATCGGGTCCATAGACCAGGACCTCCTGCTACTCCCCCCGACGTAATCCATCATACTCTAAATGAGTCTTAATGGTTACTAGGAGCGTCAGGATGCCATCAATATGAGTCCTCATGTCCTTACATTTACTAAAACCATTTTCCTTAGAATTTCCCTTGAAATCCTAACTCCAACACATAACCATACAGACCAATTCCACACAATCACACTGACTATCATGCATAAGAGTCACATACAAGACTAACCATTATCACACCAATTCAATTAATACAGCTGGAATTAATCAAAACAGGGAAGAAACTCAATTTCTGCAGTGAATCTCGCTCAAGCTAGAGGGTCTCGCCTAAGCTAGAGAGTTTGTCTCGCTTAGGCGAGCTGCTCTCGCCTGGGCGAGACCTCTTACAGTGGTAAAATAAAAATCTTGGGCGAACTCTCGCTCAGGCTAAACTGGCTGCCTAGACGAGAAGTTATCTCGCTCAGGCGACTCCAGCTCGCCTAGGCGAGATTTCGCGCAGTGACAGAGGTGATCTTCTGGTATTTTCGCTCAGGCGAGAGTTGCTCGCCTGGGCAAAATTACCAGGATTTCTCATTTGTTCTTCACATGCAGGCTCGCTCAACTTCATCCAACACTCAATTTCACACACAAGCAGTTCCAAACACATATTAAACACATAGTCAAGCTATTCTATCACTTATGAACACATTTCATACGAAAATTGGGTGAAAAGTCAGCTCCCCTTACCTATTTTTGGGTGAATACTTGAGTGAAGACAACCTAAGTGAGGGGGAGCAGAATTCCTCAGCTTGACCTAGAAGAATTCATCATCCAGCCACATGAAAAGGATGAACACCTGATTAAACTCTGAATGGAAGTAGGAATTCGAGTTGAATTTCGAAATTGAACTTCAAACCACAAAGAAAGGCTTACCTAGAAGAAGAGAGGCTATGAGTGGGGGCAGCAGGAGACTCAGGTGTGGTTTCTTCTCCAGAACCTGATCAAGAATCAAGAGGTTGTGAGATGGCAGCAAGGTTTGAAAGAGAGACAAATGGGGAGAGAGTTGAATTTGCAGAGAAACTGAGAGAGAAGGGGTTGGGTTTCTATTTTTGGAAAAACTTGGAAAAGAAGGGTATTATAGATTACATATAACATCACGAAAATTTCAACCTCTACATATTTTAAGTTTACTGGAATATAATAATTATAAGATAAACATAAGCATAATGTGATCAAATATGATAAAATCTCCACACTATTCTTTAAATAAGTTATAATAAAGTAATATTTTATTGTATTATTTTTAAGCAGACTACTGAGTATTGAAACACAATGGAACAATGATTTAATTCCAGACAAATAAGTCCAAAATCAAGAGAGAAAAAGAAAAAGAAAAGGGAGCTTTAACAAAAGAAAGATAAAAAATAAATTTAAGTAATAATTGAAATTATTGATTGAAAATGATTCTTTATTTATACATAACTAATATATTTCACATTCAATGATTAAAAATTATTTATTTTCCTTAAATAGATCTTCTTCTTCTTTTTTTTTTATAATTTTTCTCTATATACAATAGCTTGTGAATCAAATTCTAATAATAGAATAATGACAAATTAGTGTGATAGAAATGATAAGGATATTGTATTATGCTATAGAAATTCCAAGTGTAGTTTCTATTCTTAACTTTGATCAAGTAAGCTATTATCCTTAAAAACTGATCAAGAAAATTAATCAGAAAATTAAAAATTAATCATTAATTTATAAATTGTTCTTTTAATAATTAAAAAAAAACATAAAATCATTATTAGGTGAGGAAAAAATAACGATAATGAAGCAAAATTGCAGGTGTTACAGGAATAGTAATAATCGTGTTCCTCTCTCGTTTTCTTCTTTCTCTCCGTTCTCTCTGAGCATTTTCCTTTCCTAATGGGAGCTGAATCAGAATCTCATCAAACTGCACCTACGTTGGCGGATCCACGCCGCCGGAGGACGTGTTCGCCGGATATGAGGGAGACGGCGGCGTTCCGGTCTATCGCGGAGGTGGATCTGACCGTTGATGGTGTTGTCTGGCACCACAGGGCTCTCCGTCTTCATCGGAGAGATCAGTAATTGGCCGAAGCCTTCACGTCGGCTAGTAGCTCGTTTTATAAACGATTAGGTTAGGGTTTCTGTATCGCATTTTCGACTTAACGAATCGTGCCTTTTTTTTTTGTTTTTTCGCGGAGTTTGAACTTGATTTTCCCAGTTTGTGATGTCAATGCAGGTGTTCGTTTCATGCGGGAAATTGTTGTTAATGTTTGTTTTGCAATGTTTGACAACATGTTGCATGAATTGAATAGTATTTGGTACTGGTGTGAGATAAACTCCGTTGTGTTAACTTGTGTCTTGTGGAGTAAGTAGACAGATCAGCAATTTCTCTCATCCTTTCAGGTGTCAATTGTCGTATTGTTTGGTCCTTGATTTGTTGAATATCAGCTTACCTTGCTGCTTAATCCAACATGATTTGGAATGCAAGTATAGATTACTTACTATGTTAGTTTGTGCTTGGGTGTTAGGTTCCCCTTGAAATAGTTTATTTATTGCTTAGTTGGACTTATCTAATGACATATGCACTAGTTCATGTGTATGGAAGAGTTTATGAAAAGGGTTTATATTGATATGTCCTTAAGCAATTTTATCTTATTTCAAAATAAGCTCTTATGAAAACAATTTAACCGCATCTCTTGGATAATTAAAGTATTTTATACATAAGTGCCTACATGATAAGTACTTATTCGATAAGTGCTGAAGAAAGTCGTTCGAAATGAAACCTTGGTGTAGTTGACATTGAGTGCGGGAATTGTTCGGTGAGCCTGTAATTGGTTCCTAAAACTCTGAAAATTAGGTTGTATTTGTCTGCCGTCGCACTGCACTTTTGTGTTATTTTCAGTTAGTAGAGAGTCAATGATTCTAGTTTCGTCAGATTCCGTTAAATGCTTTTCAAGTAGTAACAGTAAACTTTAATTTTTTTACTTGTTTTGGGGCTTTTTATCACATGGTGGGAGGGAATTGTGAATGTCATATGACAAACTATCGGGCTTTACTGACAATTTTTAGGTATTTTAACGTTTCAGGCGAAATTGTTTTTTTTTTTTTTTGTAACGTTTCAAGTCTTTGTAACGCATGTGTATTAATTTTCTACTTTTCCTCTTTACATATATATATTTGGCTGTGATGTGAAATTTTGTCACATGGAAGCTGTTTCTCAAGTATCTACTCCCAAGTATCCCGAAAAGCTGGTAAATTTTATCCTCTCATGACAAAACTTTCTATAATGACTTGTTGCTACCCCCAGAATAATCTTGAAATGGCAGATAATACAATAGAGGTAATGGAATGCCAAATTTGCAACAGCTGGCTGTAAGTTGGGTACATCGTAACATCACCTTTGGTCAATGAAAATGATGACTTTCTGAGATTGGTAATAAATACTTTCTGCAATGATATTATTAGTTGAAATGAAACGTACCAGTGCCATAGGGAAAATATGTTAATCTTTTCTGGGACTTGGCCTTGTGGTCATGTAATAGCATTTATTATTTGTACCACTCTCCCTCATATAGTATCTTAATGTCAGCCCTATTGAAAGGAGAACTTGTCCCTTTGTATATTGTCATTCTTTTGTTTTTGCATCTGAACTAAACTTTTACATTGAAGTATGGCCATGCAATGTTTAATTAAAAGCAGGCAAATATTCACTCTGTAATTTTATCTAGGGTAAAAAGTCTCTTTAGACCCTGAAAGTATTAAAATTGAAAACAGGTATATGAAATAATTTTAGTCCTGTCATTAAAATCCCTCTACCTGATACACTTACAATCATTTTGGTTACTGAATTTTAGCATTTACTGTTATTTTAGTCCTTAAACTCTATCATTTATTGACATTCTTTCCTTAAACTCTATTCCTTAAATTTAACCACTTACTGTGATTCTAGTCTTGAAATTTAACCATTTATTTTCATTTTAGTCCCTTTCATGAACTAATGATAGTAAATGATCAAGTTTAAGCACTAAAATGGTTAAACTCAGACTAAAATGATAGCAGGCCAATGTTAAGGGAACAAAATGACAGTAAGTGTATCAGGTGAGAGGGTTCTAAGGACGATACTGAAGTGATAGAGAAAGAGAAATTACACTTTCAGGGAACCAAGTAATGCTGCATTAGACTTTTAGGACTAAATTCATTTTTTACCATTTTATTTGGTTTTGCCATTATGGTCACAACATTATTTTAAGTTAGGCTCAAGGTTGCTGTAGATATCTATGTTCTTAGTGTTCTCTACATTTATGTATTTGCAACAGATTGGTGTTAAAGCAGAGTAGAGGGCTCATTGGTACTCTGACTTTTGCTTTCAATTTTTGTTTAAATTTCTCCTTTGGTTGCATGGGTGCAATTTCCGATTGAAATCATTAGTCTGAACCCAAACAGGGATATAGCTGTTCTTGACTTCTTCATTTGAAACAATATGGTACATAAATTTAAAACTGTTTTATGTTCCTAACATGACAAATCATGGATTTTTTCCCTCTAACCGAACTGATGGCCAACACATTTAACATGAAAACATATTATCTTGAGACATCTCTCATGATGTCTACCATGTAATCTGATCTTTTATCGTATTGATTTTGCTTGAAGGTCTTGTCGGTGTTTTAGTGCAATTTTTGTTGATAGAAAACTGTTCTTTTATGTTATTCTGATCTTTGTTGTGAGGAAATTGAAATATCACAATATTGTAATATAAGCTTTTAAATTTCAATTTTACAGGCAACAAATAATGAACCCCCGGGCTTCAAAATGTGACTTCATTCTCACCTGTTTCCTTTTGTAAGTCAAAAACCCTCGTCTTCCATCTGTCCTAAGTAAGCTTCTTCGGCCTTTACCTATCTATATCTATTGAAATGTTTTTCCCTGATGGAGGTCCTTTTCTGGACCATCTTTTAAAGCTTCAAGAACTGTGCTCTAAGTATGTATGTTTGCCAATTCAGTTATACTAATTTTGAGTGAGTTAATTAAATGTTGCATATTTTGTTGATTTTGCCCGTTAGAGGAGTTTTACCCCTTCCACTGCCTGAACAGGCATATTCAACAGCTACTACCATTTGACTTAAAGCAAATATTTATCTATTTCCATTTTTTTCCTGCTGTCTATCTGCACAGTACTTTCCTGTAAGCATGCAGACAGGGATGTGAGATACGAGACTGTTTTTGCTAATTGATTGTTATCGTACTGGTTTTACAAGATGAACATCAAATGGCCCAACAAACCAGCACTCCTCTAGCATTGACACATGCTGGCTACAGTTCTATGCCCAAATTGAGGTGAACGTATACCACAGCTTAATTCGACAAGTACGATCCTCAAGCCAGTGATTGCACAAAACCGTGAGCTATTTCTGGGTTGGTCGGCATTTTTTGGATTCTTTCTGCAGAAAGTACTCGTCATTTTCTTATATTGCTCTTTTACTGGATTACTTATTCGTGGTACAGCTTGTAAAGATAGTTTGGTAGTACAAATTGTAACAGTAGTATTGTCATTCTCTTTAAAATTAGTTTCATTAGGGTAGGTATTTCCTTTAAAATGCTTTAAATCATCGGCTTCATAACAGACGAACAAAAAACTTGTATGCGCAGTGACATCAAAAAGCACAACTATCCCAAGTCTGACGCAATGCTAGTTCTCTATTACAGGTCTCGTTCGGCAATGAACACCCAAAAGCATTTCAGAATGCGGACAAGCGCACTCCATTTACATCTGTTAATAGCAAAATCCTAAGCAGTGAAAGTGAACGCATTATAAAAGCTTCGCTTTAAATTTGGTACAAGTTCTTAACTTGACCTAACTCCAAAAAATGAGAATTTTAATTTTTAATCTATACAAATAATGTATCAGAGAAGCATTGTAAAAAAATATTGCTTATCTCTGAGTTCAGAGCAATTTCCTGTGGACCGAAATGGGAACGGCATTCCCGGCAACTAGGGAACAAAAATCCGCCGTAATGCCATGATTCCAGATCAACAACGAAATCCATCGACTGCAGGCTGAAAAACACACCTCTGATCATGTGCCCCTTAGGTCGCAGAGCTAAGCATTCTACCAGCTTACATGATTCATATACCACAAAATTACTTCTCAGTTTCTTGGCGGCGGCGAACTATAAAAAAATCAACAGATCAGTTATTACCATATTCCCGGCAATGGCCGCACCTCCAACTTCCAAGCGATGGTAATTCAACCCACGGTGAACATTGGCTGTGAATCAAAATCCCACAAATCTCACAACGGAGATCAGGTACTGGTTCCATTTGTGAACATTGCATACAACTATGGCCGGTGTAAGTCATAGGTTCTGATTTATCTGCCAAACTAGCATCGCACGGTTCAGGACCAAGGGTGGTGTTGGTGGTAGAATTTTCCATATATCCTGACAAGTCGTCAGACATGTCAACACCCTCAAACTGACCACCATCATCTGACTGTAGCAATTCTGTTACAGAGAAGTAGGTATGGGGTTCAAAATCCATGTAATCATCGTAATTTACATTTTGAGACTCATTCGGCAGCTTGTTGTCAAAGTCAACACCAGAGGTATATTCCAACGGTGTAGATTCCTCGGCAGGGTAGGTAGAGAATTCAGCATCCAAAGGTACACCTTCAAAAGAAACATCATCACCCTCATTCTTAACATTCCTTCTCACTGGTAGTTTCTGAGGCCCTGGTGCAGAGACACCGTTCCACTCCATATCCTCTTCCATCTTGGGTTCTGTTACCAGTTCAACACTTGTGAGAGAGAAAAGAAGAGGATCATCCTCAACAGGAAAGACGGGAGTAGGATCCTCATCAGGAAAGACATGACTAGGATCCTCCGCAGAAAAGGCGGAAGTATCATCATATAAAGGAAAGACCGGAGTAGCAGCTTCACACTCTCTCATATCAGAGATTGCTCCAGAATCGGTATCTGCTCCAGAATGTTGTTCTTTCTTTGCTTTTGTGCGTGACCTTTTGCCATTGCCCTCTTGTCTCTTAGGCTTCAAATCAGAGTAAGGACAAACAGGTGATTTTATCCTTCGACACTTGCAACATTTGAAGCTCAACACATTAGAAAGTTTGGATTCTTCAAGTTCAACGGCTTCAGCATGATACCAATCTGAAAAGCAAAACATATCAGATAAAAGAGTATAAAGTATTTCATAAATTATTTACTACACAAAAACTTACTTTGGCATGTCTCACAGCAAATATACATCAGATCAGACGTATATGGCTTTCGACACAAGTGACAAACAGGTTTTAGTCCTGGTATGTTCGAGCTCCCTTTTAAAAGTATGTTCCTGAGCATGAAATCGCCTGAATCTTCATTATGTTTCTTTTTCCATATAATGCCCCAAGAACAATTTTTGCGATGGCGTTTTGCAGCTGAAGTTTCCACAGAAGCAACTTGTTGCATGTCAAGATGATTATCATTTATCCTAGTAGTTGGTTCTTGTTCAGAGCGTTTAGCCTTTGTTTTTTTCAAACTCGTCGCAGGAGTAACTTGTTTCATGGGATTATTAGCCTTTGTCTTGGAAGATTTCGGTACTTGATCAAGAGTTCTAGGCTTTGATCTCTTCAAAACTGTACCAGAGTTATTTTCTCGTCCTCGTAGGAGTAATGGACTGGTTGGAGATTCATTACTATTCTCTTTTTGAGCAAGTAATCTGGCATGGTAACATTGCTTGCACGTGATCAAGTACTCAACTTCATTTGCAGAGACTATTTGACTTGTGGAACAACCCTCATGACAATAGCCTAGCACCCCCATAAGGAAAAAATTACATTCATGAACAAGAATAATACAAATGCTTGGATTTTAAATATCAAACATCAATATAAAGTTTTGTTTATGTCTAACTGTTAATTACCAGAACATAAGTTTAACTTAAACAAGAGATGCGAAAGAATACCAGAAATTATCACATCTCTCTCTCTGCATGTATTCAAGGGTAAAACGATAAAGCGTTGAAAACAGTAAAATTCAACTACTACGAGAACATTAAAAGAGACTCTCTTTTTCTCGCAATTTCTACAGCATTTTAAAAAGGAAAATGGTATATGTACACCATTTGATTTTTCTACACCTATCCAACACGTAAAAAAGTGTAATATATTTACTTTTCTATTTAATTCTTCCTAAACTGTTTTATATTTGAAATTAAAAATGTAATTTTATTAGTGTTATGTACATGTAAAACAAAACATGGAGTGTCCATGTATCATTACCCTTTTAAAAAAGGATGGAGGAGGAGATTTGGGTTGATTGAAAAGGGGAGACAAACTCCCTTAAATAGCAATTGGTAAAAAGTCTATCAATTGACCCACCAACGAGGTGCTTTCCTTAACAATTCTCCTAATCGAAGATTTTTGATTGAGTTAATAAATAATCTATACACTAACTTTATTTATTATCATCTAAGTTGCTTACATTTATAGGTCATGGTAGGATTGACAACATACACACTTGTCAATGCGAACCTATTGTGCCATAATATTTGTTAGATTTTCTTTGGTGTAAATCTTTTGCATATTCATAATTTCTTCCTTTCCTACCTCTTGAACAAAGTGATACCTATATACTTATGTGTTTTGTTCTGAATGAAAAATAAAATCTCTTACATATGCAAATAACCAACTCTTAGTGCCCCTATTGCAACTGTACTCAAACACTTAATATTTTTTTAAGTTTCAGGCTGTACTTGTTCTTCAAACTCCTTGAATGATAGAAACATATTAAAATTCTTCTTAAAAAGGTACACCCACAATCTCTTAGAGTAATCATCAATGATTAATACAAAATATTTTGCTCCTCCTAGGAATATGATGATTATCATGATGGATCTAGTCCAGTGTGTCTTTGCTTCTAATAATTGTTTTAGCAAACTAATACATCTTGTAATGTATCTCCCAAAAGCATGTATAGATTGATCATAATCTTATATGATGCTTTTCATCATTACCAATTTCCTCTTACCACCTTTAAGATCTCACCTTCAGTATGGATCTTCCACCTAAGGTTGTCTAGTTGCCTAATGGAAAATATATTCTTCGCATGTCATACCCCTTGAACTTTGCAAAAAATAATTTTTTCTTCAGGCCCTTCATCATGGTGTCATACAAAATTTTTCAACTAAATAGGCTTATGCAATTTCCACTATGAATAGTGTTGTCTATTTGAACAATGGTGATAGACTATGGACTAATACACTCGATGAGTTGCCAAGAAAGAGATGGATCACTAAGGGACACAAAAATTTTCCTTGTTTTAACTTTCTTAGAAATGTACTTTCGCACTACCAAACTTTATATCTAATAATAAGAATAATTATTTTCTTATGTGGAAGATCATATTAATTGCAACCCAAAGGCATATACTAAGACCTCAGGAAATGAGATGAATCACAAGTGAACACATTTCAATACTAAATTTCACCTTGTCTTAACTTTCCTAGACGTGCCCACTTTCAATGACGACACTTTATATCTAGTAACAAGAATAATTATTTTCTTATGTGGAAGATCATACTAATTGCAACCACAGTACGGTAAGAATTTTCTCATCATGAATAGTATTGTCCGTTCAAACAATTGTGATAGACCATGAACTAATGAAATAATCCACCAGGTAAGTTCCAAAAAATACTATGAATATTATTGTCTATTGGAAGAATTTTCTCCACTATGAATAGTATTGTCTATTTCAACATTTGTGATGGACCATGAACTAATGAAGTTTTTTCCTTGTCTTAACTTTCCTAGAAATGCCACACAGTACTAGAGTGACACCAGTTCTGTTACGTACTAGAGTGACAGAATATTAACTCATGACAATAGAGATGAGTAAGAATAACACAACTCACATCAGGCAAAAATGAAATTCCATTAAATGGAAAAAGGTAGAACACCTCTCTATAAATTCAAAGGGGAGAGCAATACCACATTCTCTTTAATAAAAAATAAAAGAATACAATAACTTAGAGAATATCTATCTATATTTTAAAGCGAGAGCAATACCACACTCTCTCTTAAACTAAAAATACAATATTAAATCTCTTAATTTTTCTCAAAATTTCAAAAACATTCAAAATGGGAGGAAGAGCTTTAAGATGATTGAAAAGAGGAGACAACTCCCATTTTATAGCAATTGGTAGAAGGCTACCAATTGATCCCACCAACGTGGGGCTTTTGTTAGCATTAACTATTATGTCAATAATATAGAAATGGATGTATAGTTATATTTATAGAGAAGTTATTAAATAATAAATTTCACAACAATCAGATATTTAGGACAGCAAAATAGAGTAAATAATAAGGATGGATCATTCAGAGGTACCTTGGCATGCATTACACTTGGTAGCATCCCTGAATCAAAGTACATAGATAGGAATTAAGATCTTTAGAGAAAACAGGTTTAAAGAATAAAATGGGAAAAGGAAAGAAGATATGAATGAAAAGAGGATTATTACCTAATTAAAACACCCATCTGACATACAGAACATGACACCACATCCAAGTTATCTCTCTTGCATGTAAGGTAAAAAAATATGTCCTTGCAGATAGTTTTTAGCCGCTTTCTATGCAACCCAGATGCAGTATTCAAGTGCTGCTCTTCATTATATGGCATGTTTCCCTTACCTTCTTCATACTCTTTCACCAAATATAAAGGAATTCGTGCTTCATAAAACCAATACTTATCCTTTCCTTTTGGATCTTGCTCTATTTCAATAACATTTTTCATCACCCGAGAAGGAAGATGTTTCTGACTCCCAAAAACTATTCCATAACAATTTTTCCCCTCTACCAGTTTAGAGTCACAAATATTTGCATTTCTGAAAGCAGAAGCTTCAGTCTCTTGACCTTTTCCATCCTGGATATTCTGCTCAGGACGAATCAGATCACTCCATCTGAGATAAAAATCCAGATATCTGACCTGATGCAAATAATCAAATATTCACTGGGTCAACAAGCTTGCAAGCCAAACAAGGTTACGGCCAATGCTTGACATATAACTAAAGGAAAATAAGGAAACCTGTAGTGCCAGTTGCGATGCATTCCTACTCATTTGTACAGCAGCTCTCCAAACAAGTTGTCTACTTCTTTTGGGAATTTCAATGCCATCAGCATAAAAAATGGCAGAAATTTTTCTTGAACCACCTGTCCCCCATAATAAAGAAAACATTTTATTCACTAATAATTAAAAAAAGAAAAGGGAATTCACAAATACGAGTCCAGGGAAGCAGAGGAAACAACCAAATTGTAAAATTCAATAAGCTTTGTAGGCTGACTCGACCTAACATCTGAATCTTGACAATATAAGGTGAGTATTGTATGTTGAACACTCAGCTATCTTACTCCCAACAATATTCAAGCTCACTAGTCATCTCAACTAACATGTAAAGGTAATGTGATATTTTAATTAAAAAATATATGTTAAGATATAATTTATAATAATTAGTTCATAACAATAAATTAAAAAGTCAGGCCAAGCTGATCTTTGAGCTTGGTTCTATAGCTTAAAAGATTTGACCTCAATACAGCTCATTCTTAGACCTCACCCAACCCCAAAAGGTGAATATGGAAAAAGGATGTTAGAAGGAAGAATTAGGAAGATGATCACTAGTGCCCATTGCTGAACCCAGTTCTGATGCTTAACAAGCAAGTTGATCAATTAGTTGAGAATCTATCAATACAAGCAAGTTGATCAATTAGTTGAGAATCTATCAATACAAGCAAGTTGATCAATTAGTTGAGAATCTATCAATTATAACAGTTTATGTTAATTGTTCATGGAACAAGAGATTGGCCTGTATAAAAAGGGAATAGAGGGCAAAGGGGAAGTAAGGGGGAGACTCAGGACTCAAAAAATTCCAGGGCAAAGAGACATATTCTATACTTTCAGCTTCAGTTTCATTCCCGGACTCTTGTTAATTCTAGTTATAAGGAAGGACCTAATTCTGGCATGCAATTGAAGTTCCATCTATACTTCATTGCTATTTTATATTTCCTATATCCAGGTATATTGTGTGGTTAAAAATAAAATACCTTGTCGTGCTGCTTTTCTAACCATGGATTTTGGCAAGATAGCTTTCTGGAATATAAATTTGGTGAATTTGCCACCACGCCACCACACAAAATTTTCAGGGCAACCCTCAGCTGTAGCTTCGTCATTAGCTGACCGCTTCTTGTAACGCCTCCCACCTGGTGCACGCTTCTGTGCTGTTCCAAGAGTGGATGTGGCACTTTGTACCATGGAAAACTCAACCAACCAGTCATCCATCAGTTTAACCCAGTCCCCACAGAAAGAAATTGTCCGAATGTTCTCCTCGAGCTGAAAATGAAGTATTAACAAAATTGCTCAGATGGAACAAGCAAGAAATGTCATGATGAGATATTCCTAATATAGGCATGATAATACACAATTCTGGAAAAGGATCACATTGACAGGCAGCAACATCAGCATCTAAACTATTTAAAGCAGTCAAGTAGACAGGACAAGTCCAAAGATATAAAAAGTGATGTAAAACTAATACATCGTATCAACTCATCAACACAACCACCATGATATATAAGCCCACATGTATTGGTTGAATAAAGCCACAAACACGCTATACAAAATCTACTCAAGTAAATAAAGTTACTTAAAGCAGCAAGGCAATCAAAGGCTAGGCATCCTTAAATAACTACTTTATAAGTGATTTAGTTCCTGTTGCAAGGGCTGAATTTCATAACAAAAGAAATAGCGAGCTGTATAAAGCTTGTAAATTCATTAAACAAAGAAAAGAAGTCACAGAGACGTCTAATTTAGTTCTGAGTGACATCATTCTCAATTTTTTCTTTATCATATCTATGTCACTCAGCATCTTTTGGCATCTGAATCATCATCAACTGTTGCAGGAAGTATAATTTATATGGGAAATTAGATAGGCCAAAACAAATCCTAAACTAACTAAATTCCTAACATGTGACTTCATCAACAATGAATGGCTATTAGAAAAACCAGAAAATATAACATTAAAACAAATTCATTTTTTAACAATCACTTACTTCAAGTAAAAGTGGTTTGATAGCACTAAATGTTGTGGCCTGTTCCACTCGCTTACGCCATTGCCTTCTGTGGACTGAACTTAGGAAGGGCCCAACTACTAAACCACGTAAACATTCCTCCATGTACATAATGTAGGTTGCAATACTAGGGAGTACTCCCTCCGCATTTTTTATAGGAGAAAAACCAGCAAGCACTTTCGTAGCACTCTTTGTGGCACTTAGAGCAGCATGATTTAACATGCATCCTCTCTTGCTTGAAGCAGGGGCTTTACAAGAAATGCACCAACCACACCTTTCTCTTGGAACCTCCACAGGCTTCTTCTCAGAACTTGGCCAAAAGAAACGTGAGGCAGCTAATGAGAATGCTTTTGCTTGCAAGTAAGTGTTTCCAGATGCCAATTTCCTCTGATTGTCTGACACATGGCCCTCTGACCTAGATTCCTCTGAGGAAAGAAGGGCAAATTTAGCAGCTGCTGATGCAGCAAATTCACCATGTATATAGTAATTCATGTACGACAAAGGCTTATAGGAGAAACCCATGTAGGCAAAACTATTGGTTACATTGCGTTCACACTTTTCGAAACTAGCTTGAGTGCTTTCCTTGGTTTGGAAAGAAATATTTATGGGAAACCCGGTATGGTTTGCATGGCCATAATAACTAAATCGACCATTTACTGAAGAGCACTTGCCAGGATCTACCACTGTTGGCCTATCATCAAAATTTCTATGGTTGATGTTGGAATGATGACTAACAGAAACAGAAGCAGAATCAGCTGAGAGGATGGACTCGATCCTAGTGCCCTCAGGAAGCTTTGTAGTCACAACAGGGTACTCACTACTGCTACCATTGCCATTACACTGAAGAGCAGAACTTGGAGGGGCAACTGATGAAGCATCAAGAGATGGCACCATATTGTCGCAGTAAGCTGTACTGGCAGAGGTTAATGGATACTCTTCCTTCATCAAATTGCCTTCACCCACTGGAGGAAGTAAAAAAGGAGAAGGCTTTGTCTCTTCCTTAATATTTGCTGAGTTCACAATTGCTCCACTTGAAACAGAATGAAACAACAAACTTTCTGGAACACTCCAATACTGAAGCACTGCCATGCAAATATCATGGTATATTGGTCTGTGCTGCAAGGATGCATAAAGCACTTGGAGAACCTTGGGGATGTCATTCTGATTGTAGTACCTAAGACAAGATTCAGCATTGCCAATATTCAGCCTGCAATAAGCCAAGTTACAAGATCATAAGTATATGACATCAGAAGTCGAAGTGATTAAAAAAAGATTAAGCGAAGTTTCAAGTCTAAAGATTTTAGAACCGAACTTCAAATCTCATTAGTGTCAGAAATACCACCTACTGATAGCATAACAAAACAAAAAAATAATTAAGCACAAAGATGTTGAGCATACACAAGTAGATGTTCGCAAGTTCCCATGAAGAGTTGCCCATACAAATCCCTCCCAAATATTTCAGCCCCTCGAAGTGATGTTCCCTTTGCAATGGTTGGCCCCAACATATTTATTTTGCACTCTGGACAATACCATGGCCCTTCTGGTATATGATTTTTTAACACACCGATACACCTTGAATGATAAGCAGAGGGACACCCATCACAACAAAGCAGGATCCCGTCCATGCCACAGAGGCGACATTCATCTCCATTTCTATCATCACCACCATCTTCAGTGCTTTCTGTACCTCTGGAATATGAAATAAAGCTTCCAGGTTGGTTCACAGCATTTGAAGCTGAAACAAACTTTGTAGCTTCTTTATCCTCAGACGCTGAAGTAAAGGTGTATCTTGGCTCGACTCTTCTATGCCCAACTTCTGTAGGAAGGATATCTTCTCCATCATCATCAATCCCAACCTCTGATTCTCTCCGAATGTTCATTTCATTTAAAATATCCTCAGATTCCAAAACATCATCACAGAGAATTTGCAATATCATCAGCTTCCTACTAACCGGCAGTACATAATATTCTACAGTGGACACCTCTTGGTAAAATGCTTTCCACTCATGAGAATTTGAGTGTCCACTGACTACCAAATATTGTATAAGGAAGACTGGCCATGTCACTGGATCCAACAAGCTCCATTCATTGCACCTGCAAATACATCAAACAAAATATCTTTTCAAATATAACGACTTTGCCAAATAAAATAGAGTCAATAAACAGACTGCAGTGGTGCCATTGCAATGTAGCAGAGAGTAACTTTAGACAGTTGCTATGGGATTCAAACAGCAGAGTGGTATTCAATAGCAGTCATCGCAGCAGCAATAGTGGCTTACTGCGTGCTTTAACAGCACTACCATCATATAGTCTCGCATAGACTCCAAAAAACCCATTCTTAGCCCTAAAACAATGTTGTTTTATTTATTTAGTTCATATTACATAGCAGAAAATGGCAGAAAGCCAATAATCAACTATATCAATTATATATGACATATATAATTGAAATATATGGTTCAGACATATGTAAACTTTAGGTTGCATGCAACTAAAACTAAAAGTAGACAAAAATTCACATAATATCGATTCAAAACTTAAATTGGCCAGAGGCTTGCCAGAGAGAACAAGAATAGCAGATGCAAAGAACTCCACCACACAAAGGCACTATTATCAGCTATTTAACAACTCTATTGCTATCCTGCTAAAGTGTTCGAGGAGTTGCCAACTACATCCTCATTCCAAATCTAAAATTGATAACTATGATAAAAGTGTAAGCAAGCTAACAATCACACAGCAGTATACGAATAGTTATACTACCTTAGGCATCTTGATGCTCGCTCTGAGCCCTCTGATGAGAGGAATTCAAGGTGCTGCCTCAAAACTCTCATCAGCGACAGATGAATTGCGTCAAACAGAGAATTCGTGACCTGGTAATTCAGGGCACCGATGAATTCGTCCAGAGTAAACGGCTGTAGGAACAACCGTATACTAAAGGATCTCAGGAATCCATATACAGAGAACACCAGTGAGACACATTGTTCAGGAACCCCAATGGTACCTGATGACACCGGCAACTCAGGTGGTGGTGGCAGGGTCTCAGCCTCAGCACCAGAATCCATTCCCAGGCCAGTGCCAGAATCACTCGAAGAATTGACATCCTCATCATCCTCCTCATCACCTTCTTCCTCATCTTTTTCAATCAATCCACCATCCTTCAATTCACAAACTCCAGCCCCAGATTCCTCCTTAGTGGATTCAACTGGTCCCTTCTTAGAACCAATTCCGATCTTTCCACCATTCTTTGACACCAATTCTTCTAACTTCTCCTTCCTCCCCACCAAATCACCATTAATTTCACCCTCTTTTACTAGTATAGAACGAACCTCACCACTGTCAAGGTCCTCTGAATCCCCATCCTCGTAACAAACTCTATAAAGACCACTTTCGTAGTACACTACTTTTCCTAGGAACACTCCATTCCTGGGAAAATTTTTCAAAACGAACCTTCCTACCAAAGCCACAGGTCGCGTCCCCATGGACGCCAGCTTCTTTGCTTCATTCTCATTCTCCTCATCATTTCTTCTCCTCTTCCTCGGACGCCCCCTCGGTCTCGCTACGGGCGCCTCCATCCTAGGAAAATTAGAACCCTAAGATAAAATTTCCTTTGATTTAGGCTTTCTAGCACAAAATTGATTCAAAAGCTAGGGTTCAATCAGATCCTGCAGAGGCGTATGCAGCTAGCAACAGTTGAAGATAAATGAGAGTGAAGACGAAAATCGAAGTGAGGATTGACGAAGAATTGGGGAAATGGAGAAAGAAATTCTGAGAGATTGGATATTGGAAATGGAGAAGAAGATGTAGATAGGGTTCGAGAATTGAGCGAAGAGTTGAAGATAAATGGTGCAGAGTGCGGTTGTTAGGGGTATAAGGTGTGAGAGAAGTAGAAATGGAAGGGATAACCCTACCCTAATGAAGAAAATGCACACTGGAGAGAACAATGAATTTGATTTGGTTTGTTCTAGACTCAGTGGCCGAGTCGCGTTTTGGTTATTCTTTCTAGACCGAGTCGGAAGTGTGTTGACTCGTTGAGTCCGAGTTGAACACCCACACAAGTGAGTCAGCTCCATTTCAGAAGGTATATATGTAAGAAAAACAAATGATCTTTTGACGCGTTATCGTGCTTACGTGCTGTTGCTGACTCAACTCACCATCCTATGAAATTGAAATTTTAATTCAAATGAAAAAATAAATAAAAAACTGTAACCATTTTGCCGGGAAAGCATCAGATTTAAAAGGTATTCCTTGTAGTTTTTTTTCTCTCATTGTGTTATCAACCATTGATAATTAAGGATGAAAATATACTGGGTCTCCGTGCCAGCTTTTTTAATTTCTAAGTTTCTTTGTTAATTTATTTTATACTTCTTGTGGAATTTTATTTTTGAAGTGAGTATGATATTTACATGTAATAATTGTCTTCATACAAACAATTGTTGTTTAAAAAGATCATTTAAAAGTTAATGTTTAGTTGAAATAGCCTTACAACAAACGATAAAATAGACTAAATTCAACATATTGTTTTCTAATTATAGTTTTTATTAGGTTAAATTTGTTTAGTTGGTGATGAAATGTAATTATTTCAACTGGTTGAACCTTTAATTGAAGTGTTGGTTTAGATATTTAGAATTTTGGTTTTCTTTGATTTTTTCTAACTATTGCTTGGACACCAAATCACTTTTTAAGTATAGGAAACTATCTTTGATGAATTGTTATTAGTGAATTATATTTGAGAATCTAGTTGAAACTAAATATAAATAACTATGTTCATGTATGTGCAATACTAAGAAGAAAAGTTGTGAGTACTTTTGTGAATGATTTTATAATAATAATTTGGTATAGTTAGATTGTTGGTTAATGGTTGATGAAAACTTTGTATATGTTTTAGTTTGAGTTTTAAATATGAGCTAAATAAGTAAATATAGTTTTATTTAAGTGAGATGTGTATTGAATTGAGTTATATAGTAAATTGTGAGTTCAATCTAAGTGAATGTTATTTGATAGATGATATAAATGTTTTTAATCTATTAGATGTAATTATGTTTTGGTTTACTTTTTGTTCAAATGAAATATTTTTTCTCAAAGAATATTTTGGTCTTTGGTTTATCAAATGATAGTACTCTCACTCAAGTTATACAATTTTAAAGCATCTGCTTATTTTATATTTAAATTTCGTTCAAACGAGATTATGTCACTCAAGTGACAATTTAAGTGATAATTTATGATCAAGAAATAATCTTATATTATGGGTTTGAATTATTTTAATTGATTAATTGTTATTTGCATGTTTACTAATGATGACTATATGACATTATATTAGTTGATGTTATAAATATGGGATAAAATGTGAACATTTGTAGTTATGTATGTATTAAGTAGACAAATATGTGTTAACAACTACATTTTAACTACATTGAGTGTTCAAATAAGTAGATTAAAAGTTCTTTATGTGGTGAGAAGTTGAAGGAGTGATATATTTAATGTAGGTATTCTTGAAAGCACAAGTATATGTAATTTGTTGTATGTATGTAGATTTATGTGTTGATTTTAGTTGATGAATGAATGAATTAACATTTTAAGTATATGTTGATTATTTTTATATATGAGCTAAAGTTAAAATATTATTACACGGATTTTTGGTATTTTACTCTATTTATTATGTATATGGAATTTCATTATATTGAATACATGTATAAATGCTTATGAGGTATAAGAGTTGAACTTAGAAGAGAATAGTATAAAAGTTTTTTTAGTACCTTTTAAAGTGAATGTATATACACTTCGGGATCAATCAATGTATATTACATATATGATTATGTTTTAAGTACTTTTAGTTTTGTAAACTCTCTAAATACTTTACATTCTATATGTAGTTGAATGTTTTAACTAGCTAAGGAAATTGGTTAGAAATCTAAATGAATTTCTAATATAATTTATGTTGAACATTTAGAATGACACGTATATCACCTACCCCTCCTTATACTTTTATACTTTGGCATATAAGCCTCATACAATTAGGACAACATCGTACTATTTTACATTGATTGGAGACTATCAAATTAGTAACGAAAGAATCTTAGACTATTTATCAACCTTCTTCTATGAGTTTGAAAGATTTCACGAGTACAATCGTCCTAAGTACAATTAAAATGTCAATTTAGACCAAATGGATGACTATATGAGTGACATTGAATGAATCTTTAAAATCACACAAGTGTACAAGGCATCTAACACCTATAATTTACCTACACTCAATGATATGATACTTTAGTAATCAATCAAAGATCCATGTCAAACAACTCAACCTCTTTTTATTTCGACTTATCCATGTAATAAGAGAAAAGAAAAAATAATTGAGATGTGGGATTAAATCATGGGTGAATCAAGATAGGTATGAAGTTATTTTATATTGATCAAATGATAAAAATTAAAAATAAAACAACAAAAACAATGACTAACCCCAAATAAATATCACAAATCAAAATAAGAACAATTAAATATGAAAACCATACACATGTATAACATTTATTATATGTCATTCATTTGTATTTAGTGATGTTTCACTTACTTGCAATTGAATCAAAGTCATTTTCAACAACTTGACATTCTTGAATAAAAGTCATTTCCAATCACTTCACCTTTTTTTTTTACTTTTCCTGCCACAAATAATAATTGAGAGGAAAAATGAGTAAGTTACAAGATTAGATATTGAATTGGTTGTGATAGACAAAAAAATATTTTATGTTAGTCATAATAAAAGGAGAATTTAATAACAAATATGTTTAACCTTAAATAAATCATCACAAACTAAAGTAGAATTTAATATTGTTATACCCGAAAACAAGACACACAAAGTTTTCTACTATCTAGAATTCAATCGTCTTCAATAATGTCTCACCTACTTTAGTGATCAATCAAATAGAAATCATATCCAACCTCTTAACTTTTGACTTACTCAAAGTAATAGTTGAAAGGAAAAAACAAGTAAGTTATATGATTGAACTTAAGTTGGTCACAATAAACATAAAGTTATTTTATGTTGCTCACAATAAAAAAAATGAACAAAGAGAAGAACAAAAACTAACAAAATATGTTTACCCTTGAATGAAAAATCCCAAATCAAAATAAAGCAAACTTAATCATAATTAAACCTAGAAAATGCATACATATTCGAGATATATACCATATGTTATCTATTTGTAATTGAGAATGTACAACTTACTTGAGTAGTCATTTAAATGAAAATCATCTTTAATAAAACAAAATATTTCTTACTAAAAGTAATAGTTGAGACGAGAAACGAGTGAGATAAAAGATTGTTTATATAATTCACAATGGGCAAAGTAAGGCAAAAAATAATATAAAATATCTTTAACCTTAAATAAAATATTTCAAATCAAAACAAAAATAAACCTAAATATATTTAACCAAAACCACCTCTTGGTATCTACATGCATTCATATATGTTTAAATTTTCAAGTAATTGACCAAAGAGAATCAATATTTCACAATTAACCTTTTTCTTTTGTTTTGCCCGCTCTAAGTACCAAGAGATAGAGGATACAAATAGGTTATAAGGTCCAATTTGACTTTGTTTATAGACAAAATAAGAAATCTAATAGAAGGGGATTGAGAATGAAAGAAAGCATATATGATATGGTTATCAAATCAAAAAATAGAAAAGATATAAGAAGATTTAGAAATAAAGTATCGAGAAATTGTAAACCTAATCGAACTTAAGTTGGTCACAACGAACATAAAGTTGTTTTATGTTGCTCACAATAATAAATATGGGCTAAGTAAGTAAATATAGTTTTATTTAAGTGAGATGTGTATTGAATTGTGTTATGTAGTAATTTGTGAGCTCAATCTAAGTGGATGTTATTTGATAGATCGTATAAATGTTTTTGTATCTATTAGATGTAATTATGTTTTGGTTTACTTCTTGTTCAAATGAAATATTTTTTTTCAAATAATAAAGAATATCATGGTCTTTGGTTTATCAAATGATAGTACTCTCACCAAGTTATACAATTTTAAAGCATCCATTTATTTTATATTTAAATCTCGTTCAAACGAGATTGTGTCACTCAAGTGACAACTTAAGTGATAATTTATGATCAAGAAATAATCTTATATTATGGGTTTGAATTATTTTAATTGATTAATTGTTATTTGCATGTTTACTAATGATGACTATATGACATTATATTAGTTGATGTTATAAATATGGGATAAAATGTGAACATTTGTAGTTATGTATGTATTAAGTAGACAAATATGTGTTAACAACTACATTTTAACTACATTGAGTGTTCAAATAAGTAGATTAAAAGTTCTTTATGTGATAAGAAGTTAAAGGAGTGATATATTTAATGTAGGTATTCTTGAAAGCACAAGTATATTTAATTTGTTGTATGCATGTAGATTATGTGTTGATTTTAGTTTATGAATGAATGAATTAACATTTTAAGTATGAGTTGATTATTTTGATATATGAGCTAAAGTTAAAATAGTATTACACGAATTTTTGGTATTTTACTCTTTATTTATTATGTATATGAAATTTCATTATACGGAATACATGTATAAATGCTTATCAGGTCTAAGAGTTGAACTTATAAGAGAGTAGTATAAAAGGTTTTTTAGTACCTTTAAAGTGAATGTATATAGACTTCGGGATCAATCAACGTATATTACATATATGATTATGTTTTAAGTACTTTTAGTTTTGTAAACTCTCATAGTACTTTGTCTTATACATGTGGTTGAATGTTTTAACTAGTTAAGGAAATTGGTTAAAAATTTCAATTAGTTTCTAATATAATTTATGTTGGACATTTAGAATGGCACGTAAATCACCTACCCCTCCTTATACTTTGGCATATAAGCCTCATACTATTAGGGCAACATGAATCATGACAACAACTATACAATAAGAGAGTGTTATTGTAACACAACATCATACTATTTTACACTAGTTGGAGACTATCAAATTAGCAACAAAACAATCTTAGACTCTTTATCAACCTCCTTCTATGAGTTTGAAAGATTTCACGAATATAATCATCCTAAGTACAATTAAAATGTCAATTTAGACCAAATGGATGACTATATGAGTGACATTAATTTACCTACACTCAATGATATGTTATTTTAGTAATCAATCAAAGATCCATGTCAAACAACTCAACCTTTTTTTATTTCGATTTATCCATGTGTAAGAGAAAAGAAAAAATAATTGAGAAGTGGGATTAAATCATGGGTGAATCAAGATAGGTATGAAGTTATTTTATATTTGATCAAATGATAGAAATGAAAAGAAAACAACAAAAACAATGACTAACCCCAAATAAACATCACAAATCAAAATAAGAACAATTAAATATGAAAACCACACACATGTATAACATTTATTATATATCATTCATTTGTATTTAGTGATGTTTCACTTACTTGTAATTGAATCAAAGTCATTTTCAACAACTTGACATTCTTGAATAAAAGTCATTTCCAATCACTTCACCTTTTTTTTACGTTTCCTGCCACAAGTAATAATTGAGAGGAAAAATGAGTAAGTTACAAGATTAGATATTGAATTGGTTGTGATAGACACAAAAATATTGTGTTAGTCATAATAAAAAGGAGAAATTAATAACAAATATGTTTAACCTTAAATAAATCATCACAAACTAAGTAGAATTTAATATTGTTATACTGAAAACAAGACACACAAAGTTTTCCACTATCTAGGATTCAATCTTCTTCAATAATGTCTCACCTACTTTAGTGATCAATCAAATAGAAATCATATCCAACCTCTTAACTTTTGACTTACTCAAAGTAATAGTTGAAAGGAAAAAACAAGTAAGTTATATGATTGAACTTAAGTTGGTCACAATAAACATAAAGTTATTTTATGTTGCTCACAATAAAAAAAAAAGAACAAAGAGATGGAAAAAACAAACAAAATATGTTTACCCTTGAATGAAAAATCCCATATCAAAATAAAGCAAACTTAATTGTAATTAAACCTAGAAAATGCATACACATTCAAGATATATACCATATGGTATCTATTTGTAATTGAGAATGTACAACTTACTTGAGTAATCATTTAAATGAAAATCATCTTTAATAAAACAAAATATTTCTTACTAAAAGTAATTGTTGAGACGAGAAACGAGTGAGATAAAAGATTAAATATTGAGTTGATGATGAAAAGTAAAAGATTGTTTATATAATTCACAACGGGCAAAGTAAAGCAAAAAATAATACAAAATATCTTTAACCTTAAATAAAATATTTCAAATCAAAACAAAAATAAACCTAAATATATTTAACCAAAACCACCTCTTGGTATCCACATGCATTCAAATATGTTTAAATTTTCAAGTAATTGACCAAAGAGAATCAATATTTCACAATTAACCTTTTTTTTTTTGTTTTGCTCGCTCTAAGTACAAAGAGATAGAGGATACAAATGGGTTATAAGGTCCAATTTGACTTTGTTTATAGACAAAATAAGAAATCTAATAGAAGGAGAATTGGGAATGAAAGAAAGCATATATGATATGGTTATCAAATCGATAAATAGAAAAGATAGAAGAAGATTTAGAAATGAAGTATTGAGAATTTGTAAACCTAATTGAACTTAAGTTGGTCACAACGAACATATTTTATGTTGCTCACTATAAAAAAATTAAATAAAGAGAACAAACAATAACAAAACATGTTTACCCTTGAATGAAAAATCACAAATCAAAACAAAAGCAAACTTAATCATAACTAAACCTAAAGATATGCATATATACCATATGGTATCTATTTGTAATTAAAGATGTACAACTTACTTGAGTAATCAATTAAATTGAAATCATCTTCAATAAAATATAATATTTCTTACTTAAAGTAACAATTGAGACGAGAAACGAGTGAGATAAAAGATTGAATATTGAATTGATTATGAAAAGTAAAGGATTGTTTATGTAATTCACAAAGAACAAAGTAAGGCAAAAATAATACAAAAATCAAAACAAAAATAAACCTAAATACATTTAACCAAATTCACCTCCTGATATCTACTAGTATTCAAATATGTTAAAATTACCCAAATATTTGACCAAAGAGAATCGATCTTTGACAACTTAACCTTTTTTTTTTTCGCTCTAAGTACCAAGAGATAAAGGATACAAGTGGGGTTATAAGGTTTAATTTGACTTGGTTTATAGACGAAATGAGAAATCTAATAGAAGGAGATTTGGGAATGAAAGAAAGCATATATAATGTGGTTATCAAATCGACAAAAAGAAAAGATAGAAGAAGATTTGGAAATGAAGTATCGAGAAATTGTATACCTAAGCAGCCATATTTATCAAGACATCAAATAATAAACTAGGCTTTTTTATTACCATTATTATCATAATTGGATCCCACCAATAATTATCACAAGTACAAAATCAGGCCCAAAATATATAAAAAGAAAAAAAAAACAGTTAACCTTGTCTTAAAAATAAAAGTAAAGGTAAGAAGACAAAAAAAAATTAAATTAACCTAATCATTCTTAAACCATAAAAAAAATAAAAATCACATTTTTTTTTATCACCCTCTCTTCCAAACTAATTAAACCAACCTTATAATTATCGGTTGTTAGGGAGGAAGTTGAACTCACAACCTATCTTTAGCCTACAACCCAAATAAATTTAGGTCAAAATATAAACTTTTTGGGTTTACTATTTTTAAAAATAAAATAATATTATTTTATCAAAATGTATACATATATTGAAATTTATATATTTAATCACATTTTACAAAATAAAATTCATTTTAATAAAGTAACTTAAATTTAACAAATACATATTTTTTTTATTTAAAAATTTTATTTTTTTTTAATTTAACCCAAAATGCTTGTTAGCTTGACATATAATTAAATTGGTAAAATTCTTTTTAGTCTTAGATTCTAATGTTTATCTTATCCACACTACTAATAGGTGAAAAAAAAAAGGAATATAATATGAATGTATTTCTTAAATAGTCCTAAAACTAGTGCATAAATTAAAGAAAAGTTGGAAAAAATTAGAAAATATTTTGAACATAATGTAGTGATGAAAAGATACAAATATCATCTCACAATTAAAGTCATTTTACTGATCCTTCATTTCTGAGATCTCACTTCACCTCTTCTCCAATTCCGCTGCATTTCAACTTATCCTAAGCATTCTCCATGGATCTCCTTCCACTTCTCCACCAAGGACGTCCATCATCAATCTTCTTCCCATGTGGCCCAACCTTTGTCCTAAGTTTGGTTTCTCTTTCACCAACTTTTTTTCAGCTTTATCAAAATCTTTCATTTTTCATTTGGTACCGAAAATGATTTTGAATGACCTACATATGTAGGTGCATTCAATGAACATAACTGCTTACAAGTATTTGATTTCAAAATTTTCTTTGACATCAATGTTTATTTTTTTCATTATTGAGATTTAGTAGGGGTTTCAAGCTGCTTTTTGCATACATCTTGTTCGTGTAATATAGTCCCAAATTCTTAGTTCATCATAATATTGTTAATTGCCTTTTGCCATTTGTCTTTTGCCATTAACCTTATAAGATTACAACTGGAAGAGAGAAGCAATTGATTGGCCATTCACATAAAACATCTAGTTTCTCTTCCTAAGTTGAATAAAAAATATGTGGGTTTCCAGGTTGGTTCACCCTGACCCGTCTTTGGCCCGCACGAGCTGCAAGTTATGTGGGGCAGGCCTAAGCGGTCTCAAAATCTCAGCCCACTCCACACTTTTTCTTGCAGGTCGGCCCACCCGCATTGTCACCTCTAGGTGTAGTTTGATGTAAATTGCCATCTCTATGTTGGATAAAGGATAATTCGACGCAAATTTACATAAGTTGTTTTTCATATGATGTAAAACACATTTATTTTGTCAATGATATCATGTTATTAATTTTATAATACTATTACACATTATTTATGTTTTATATATCATTAAACTAAACAAATTTAATAATTACTTTTACTGGCTATAACATATTTCCTAAATTTATGACTAATGCGTGTGTGTATGAATTTGAATTATTTGTTGAGATTTTTCTTTGTTGTGTTGTTTTCAAAATATACTAATGAAGATTGATATTGATGTTTTAAAACATATCAAACAAAATTAATATACTAATACTTGTGTGTTTTTAATAATATTATAAAAATCCAAAAAAGAAAATCAAGACTCGTGCGTGGATATATTTAATCTGAGACTCATATTAATTTTAACTATTTATTTAAAATGTTTTTATTTATAAATATTCCGTATAAGAAACTTATTTCAAAATAAACCGATTAAAATGATAAAACGCCTTTAAACTCAAACATTAATTTTTCATTTAATGTTATTAATATATAACTTTGATATATTTTTAAGCGTTATAAACTTTATTAAATTACTAACGTCATACCTAGTGTATTTATTATATTATATTTCTTAAGTCTTACAAAAATATTTTATGTTTATCAAATATATCACTTGTGAATCTACATATAACAACAACAACAACATAATAATAATAATAATAATAATAATAATAATAATAATAATAATAATAATAATAATAATAATAATAATAAATATTAAATAAAAAATAAGTATTAATGTATATACACACAAGCAATTAATTTTAATCTTAAATTATCATGTATTATTATTATTAAAGATCACACCTATAAATCAAATTTCATAAAATAGAAAATAGTATGTATTTGCTTATTTAAAAATATAAAATATACTTGAATTTGGTTCCTTTAAATAAGATTTGAGTCAAGCTTGAGTTTTATAAATGTAAAAAAAATATGACTAGAAGTTGTGACTAATCTAGAAATTTTGGAGGATATTAGCATATTTAAATAAAATAGAGATTTATTCTCTTTCACAATTTCACAATAAAATTAAGTATCATTCAATAAAAGTGCTTATTTTCACTAAGATCTCTATTGTTATGTGGCAAAGTCGCAAAAGTTGTTTATAAAACTATAACAATATATAAGAGATTCTCTGTATACATTTTGTTTTTTCCATTTTATTTTTAATTATTATTTTAAAAATTAATTATTTAATAAATAATTTACTTCAATCGTTATTCTAATTTTTTTTTATGTTTAACAGTTATTTTAAAACCTCTTTTGTTCTTTTGTGTATATATTTTATTTTTTTAGTTTTATTTATTATTTTAAAAATTAATTATTTTATAAATAGTTTAACTCTTTTAAAAATTAATTATGAAAGTGAATATTATTATATTAACTCAAAATTTGTATGAAATTAAAAAATGAAAACACAAAGACAGTGCCTTTATTTTCGCTATTTTAAGTAAAGAAAATATATGAGTAATTTAAGAGATAATAATGAAAAAATTATTGTGAAAGGGACAAAAAGAAATATTATCTAAATGTATAAAAGGTGAGTAGATATTTATACTATATATAAAAAGAAGATTTTTCTTTTTTTTCCATAATTATTTTTTAATTATACTCTTAAAAAAATAATTAAAAATATTATTTTATCTATTTTACTTTGAAGTGATTAATTCTTTAAATTTAATATTTTTTTAAAACATAATTATTATTTTTAATGATAATACTGTTTACAAAATAAATAAAAACTATTTACAATAAATTTATAAAAAATATTTTAATTTTATAATTATAATAATAACAATAGTAATAATTTTATTATTTTTTATTATTATAAAAAACGTAAACACATACGCTATATGTTTTCACTGGCTATAAATGAGCGGAAGAATTAAAGTTTAAACTTGTAAAAAACAAAAACGAAAGCTTTATAAAGAAGTTTCTTCTATTTAAAAAAATATTTTTTTAATATATTTTTTAAATAGTATGTATTATCTTTTTTTTTTTGAGAAAAAAACTAGATCATTTGTTTAAAAATAAGAAACATTGAATGTTACGAAATTTTTTTATATAAATTCTTATTAGTTATCTTAATGTGTTTTGTTGGAACCTTGATAATTTATAATTAGCATAAAAACATATATTGATAGGTCTAAATCCAAAATTAGTAAAGTTAGTAGGAAAGTTAGACATGAACACTACAAGAAGACACTTTATAAAAATATTTTTAAATAACAATCCGTTTTAGAGATAAGTTTAAATATCAATTTATAAGTTTAAAATTAAAATTATTATTTAAAATAGTATTTAATCTAAATAAAGAATTATATTTTATTTATAATTTAAATTTTTAATTAATCACTAATATTATTTATTAAAATTTTGATTATCGAATAAATTAGTGTCAAAATTATTAATTTGAGTGTCAAAGTATCTTTGCAGACTCCTTATCAAAAACATATATTATACCTAGCAAAAGACATATCAATATTGAGAGAGAGTACGAGTGGGACATGTATGTGTGATTCTAGACTAACAAGAACACATACGTAAGAATGAAGTCTATGGAAATGAATGATTAATGAAAGACAAAGATAGAGAATGAATGAAATGTCATAGACATGACCTCTTTCCCTACAAATTAAAAAAAATAAAAGTTGTTTGTGTTTTGAGTTAGACCCGTAAGTTAAGACTGAGGTGAGCTTCTTTTTTTTTATGTCTGCGTTGGTGAATTAATTTGTCTCACTCGGATTCATCTCAAATGAGCCGAGTTCTTAGATGATCAAATTCATTATTAACTCGTACTGAAATTTGCACATTTTTTTAAACTTAACTCGATTTAAACTCATGATAAATTCTTAATAGATCGGATTAATTTTTGACTCGTACTAAAATCTACAAATCTCTTCTGACCCAATTTAACTAGAAATCATATTGAATTGAATTAGCTCTCGAATTTTAACCATTTGGACAAATATAAATATTTACATACAATAAACTTAATTATCTGTATCAATTTCCATCAAATCATAGTTTTAATTTTCAACATTTTGTTCACTATTTCATCAAGCTATTTTCAACATAATAAACATACTCAAAGTTCAAGTTCCAAGACCGACATTTTAATTTCCCACATAACTTACCGTTTTCTAATTCCATAAATTTTCTGTTCAACATAGATAGTAAAACTTTTACTTTAAATGCAAAAAAATACTACATCTCAAAGTTTTAAAGTAACATATTCACAGCTTAAAACACTCCTTCAACTAAATACCAACTTAAACTCCTAAATAAATAAAATACGATTTTCATTATAATTAAACTTCACTCTGCACAAGATTCTTATGTGTTTCCATTTGTAGCATCAAATTCAAAACAACTTAATTGAATAAAACTTATTACCTTCCCTTACTTCACATTCAAAACTCCACTATAGATAATCCAAATACTAACTTAAACATTTTTTTTAACTTACTCCTTGAGAATTCTAAAATAAATTTAAAAAATTCAATTATCTTCTACTAAACCACTCATTATTGAAGAAGAAAATGAAAAACAATTTCAAAATTTAAAAAGAATAGAGAGGGAAAAGTTTGGAGAAATAATAAAATTTACAAAATCAATACCAAATAATTGAAATTATATTTTATATATTAAATATAACTGAAAATATTTATTTATTTTTTTAAATCATTCCTACTAAATATAAAGTGTAACATCCCGTTTTCATAGTTTTTAAACTATTTAACAAAAGATTTAAATTTTTTTGCAATTCAGAAGCAAATGATGACATGAGCCAGTATAATGCAATACAGTCATCCTCAAAAATAACTATACATACACTGATCAACCTATACTGGTCGTACACGACTAAAGGGATTACAAAATACCCGATCATTCAAGCAAAAGAAATAAAAGGGAGTCACATATGCTACTGATACGTCTAATGCAATCATCTCACGTCCCGGAGGGTGTATCCTCACCTGCACGTTTATCTGCTCACGCCATCCAATCGAGACGATCATTGCAAGGTAGAAGACAAACACAAACACGCCATAGAAACTAGAAGGGTAAGCTAACTTGAATAAGGAGTAACCATGCAATTTATTTTATGTTAATGCAAAAAAACAGGATTCATTTAACAGTCTATTAAAAATCATCCAACCAATTCCAACTATAATACCACACGCCATTCTAGACTCGATATCCGGATTATGTAAGTGGCATTGGAGCTCTTGGTGACTTGCACCTGAGATGGTTCCTAAACTCTGCAGAGTTTTAGGCGCAAGGGGTATTCACCCAACCACTCTCAAGGTAAATCCCATCACCTCTATGATGGATCAGATTCATAGACCAGGACCTCCTGCTACTTCCCCCGACGTAATTCATCATACTCTACTTGAGTCTTGATGGTTACTGGAAGCGTCATGATATCACCAATCCGAGTCCTCATGCCCTTACATTTATTAAACCACATTCCTTAGGATTTCCCTTGAAATCCTAACTCTAACATACTTCCATTCACATCAAGTGCACACTCAATTCCTTCACACAGCCTAACATGCATAAGGATCACATACATTATCAACCATCATCATCTTAAAGCAATTCAACATAGCCTCATGTAAGCCAAACAGGGAGAAAGCTAACTTTTGCAGGGGATTTCGCTTAGGCTAGAGAGTCTATCTCGCTTAGGCGAGTTGATCTCGCCTGGGCGAGACACCATACAGTGGCGAATTACAAATCCTGGGCGAACTCTCGCTCAGGCTAAACTGGCTCGCCTAGACGAGACGTCATCTCGCTCAGGCGACCCCAGCTCGTCTAAGCGAGGTTTCGCAAAATTGACAGGGGTGAGTTTCTGGTATTTTCGCTCAGGCGAGACCAACTCGCCTAGGCGAAACTACCAGGAAATCCTCCCTGTTCTGCACATGCAAACTCGCTCAAGAACATCTCCCACTCAATTTCACACACCAGCAGTCTCAAACATCAATTAAACAAACAATCATGCAATTGAAGCACTCACGAATATAATCCACATCAAAATGAGTTGCAGAGTTAGCTTCCCTTACCTATTCTTGAGTTAAAGTTTGAGTGAAGGCAACCTAGGAGAGGGGAGCAAAATTCCTCAACTGAACCTAGGGGAATTTATCATTAAATCACACAGGAAGCATGAGTACTGGGTTAGACTCTAAATGGAAGTAGAATTTCAAGTTGAATTTCGAATTCAGAATTGAAGCTGCAAGGAAAACTTACCTAGGGGATGAGAGACTATAAATGGAGGCAACAGAAGGCTCAGGCGTGGCTTCTTCTCCAGGACCTGATCAAGAAGCAAGGTTGGTGAGGTCAGAAAGAGGGAGACAGAGGGAAGACCTGAGTATACAGAGAAGGAGAGAAATGAGGGTGAGTTTGGTTCTGTTTCTGGAAAAAGAGGGGTCTTGCATTCTCCCCAACAACAAAAATTTTCGACCCGAAAATCGAGACTTACCAGAGAACAAGTGTGGATATGACTTTCTCACATCTTCTTCTAATTCCCAAGTGGAATCACCTGTCCTCTTGTCTCAGATGACCTGGACTAGTCTGATGGATTTCCCTTTGAGCTGCCTCATTTGAACATCTCCCAAACTATCGGGTTGAACTTCCACTGTAAGATCTCCTCTAATCTGCAGATCTTCCATCTCGAGTATATGGGAAGGGTCAGGCATATACTTCCTGAGCTGGGAAACATGAAACACGGAATGGAGGTTGGCCAGGGGAGGAGGTAGGGCAATCTCATATGCCACTGGTCCAACTCTTCTCAGAATCTGGTATGGACCCACGAACCTAGGAGACAACTTCTTCTGGCGGATTGCTCTTCCCACACCAGTAGTCGGGGTAATTCTCAAGAAAACATGGTCCCCTGGTTCAAACTCTAAAGGTCTTCTCCTCTGATCAGCATATGATTTCTGTCTGCTTTGAGATGCTTTCATTCTTTCTTGTATGAGCTTGACCTTCTCAGTAGTCTGCCTCAGGAGCTCTGGTCCCACCACCACTGATTCCCCATCCTGATACCAACATAAAGGCGTCCTACATCTCCTGCCATAGAGGGCCTCATAAGGTGCCATGCCAATACTGGTGTGAAAGCTGTTATTATATGTAAACTCTACCAAAGGCAGGACCTCATCCCACGCACCCAGATGGTCCAGCACGCACGTCCGTAAGAGATCCTCAAGAGATTGGATAGTTCTCTCGGACTGCCCATCGGTCTGAGGGTGATATGCAGAGCTCATAGCCAACCTGCTACCCATAACATCCTGCAGCGTTTGCCAAAAGCGAGAGGTGAATCGTGGGTCTCTATCAGAGACTATACTCGATGGCACACCATGTAACCTCACAATCTCACTGATATACAACTGTGCTAGCTTCGACATAGACATCCTCAAGTTTACTGCTAGAAAGTGAGCACTCTTGGTGAGGCGGTCTACTATCACCCATATAGCATCGTGGTTCCTCACAGTTCGAGGTAAATGGGTGACAAAGTCCATAGCAATGCTATCCCATTTCCACTCGGGTATCTCAAGCTGCTGAAGCATTCCCCCTGGTCTCTGGTGTTCTATCTTAGCCTTCTGACAGGTTAAACATGACGATACATATCGGGCGACATCTTGCTTCATGCCCGTCCACCAGAATGATTCCTTCAGATCATGATACATTTTAGTCATGCCTGGGTGCATGCTAAAACGACTCTTGTGCCCTTCCTCAAGAATCATACCTTTTAACTCTAAATCTTCAGGTATGCAAACTCTGCCTCTGAATCTCAGTACCCCATCACCTCCCATCAAGAAATCTTTGGCCTTCTCAGTGCCAAGTAACTCTACTGTCCTCTGTAGCTTGGGGTCCGACGGTTGCTTCTCCTTTATCAGCTTAAGGAAATCATTAGACACTGTGAGATGGTTACATCTAATGACTCCCTCATCTAAAATCACCTGCAACCGCATATCTCTAAACTGTTTCACCAAATCTAACTCTCTGACCATCATGTGAGATGCGTGAACTGCCTTTCTGCTTAAGGCGTCAGCCACCACGTTCGCCTTCCCCGGGTGGTACAACAACTCAAAATCAAAGTCTTTTAGGAACTCCATCCACCGCCTCTGCCTCATGTTTAACTCTTTCTGGTCAAACAGATACTTCAAACTCTTATGGTCACTGAAAACCTGAAATTGCGCACCATACAGATAGTGTCTCCAGATCTTTAGTGCAAACACCACTGCTGCCAATTCCAAGTCATGCGTGGGGTAGTTCTTCTCATGGTTCTTCAACTGCTGTGAGGCGTAGGCCACCACTCTCCGTTCTTGCATCAGAACACATCCCAACCCCTGATGAGAAGCATCACAGTAAACTTCAAAGGGTCTACCGGTATCAGGAATTACCAACACTGGAGCGCTAGTCAACTTTTGTTTTAGCTTTAGGAAGCTCTCTTCACACCGGTCGGTCCAAGCAAACGGTTGATCCTTGCGGGTTAACTGGGTCAAGGGTGCTGCTATCCTGGAGAATCCTTCAATGAATCTCCTATAGTAACCTGCCAGCCCTACAAAGCTCCTTATTTCAGTCACTGACTTAGGGCGTTCCCAGTTTAGCACAACTTCTACTTTAGACGCATCCACTGATATGCCCTGAGCCGAGATAATGTGCCCCAAGAACTGAACCGAGGTCATCCAAAACTCACATTTTGACCGCTTCGCATACAACTGCTTCTCCCTCAGTATGCTCAGAACTATCTTCAGGTGTTCCGCATGTTCTTTTGGGGTCCGTAAGTAAATCAAGATGTCGTCTATGAAAACCACCACGAACTTGTCTAGAAATGGCCTGAAGATTCGGTTCATGTAGTCCATGAACAAAGCGGGGGCATTAGTCACTCCAAACGGCATCACCACATACTCGTAGTGTCCGTACCTGGACCTGAAAGCGGTCTTTTGCACGTCATCAGACTTGACTCGAATCTGATGGTATCCTGATCTCAAATCAATCTTAGAGAACACAGCAGCACCGTGCAACTGATCCATCAAGTCGTCAATTCTTGGCAGAGGGTACTTGTTCTTGATGGTTAACTTATTCAGCTGCCTGTAATCCACACAGAGTATGGAACTACCATCCTTCTTTTTAACCAGTAACATCGGCGCTCCCCAAGGCGATACACTCGGCCTGATAAACTGTTTTTCTAGCAGCTCTTCAATTTGTTTCTTCAACTCCACTAGCTCAGCAGGAGCCATTCTGTAGGGTGCTATAGACACTGGCCCTGCTCCTGGCACCAGGTCAATGAAGAACTCTATCTCCCTAGTAGGGGGTAGGCCAGGCACTTCCTCAGGAAACACATCTGAGAAATCCCCCACTATAGGCGCCTCCAAGGGTCCAGCCTCATTCTCCACGGATAGCTGAGTCAGAATCAAGAAGCATTGAGACCCTTCCTTTATGGCCTTGTCCACCTGCTGTGAGGACACCAACCAGTCTTCATCTTCTAAGCTAGGAAACAACACTTTCCTTTCGTTGCAGTCAATGAGAATGTGATTGGCAGATAGCCAATCCATCCCTAAGATGACATCTAGCCCCACCAAGGGTAAACAGATGAGGTTTACCCTGTACTTGCGGCCCTCAACCTTGATCTTGCACCAAGCACACATGGTCGAGGTTCTGACCAACCCCGAAGCAGGTGTGGACACCACCAGGTCATACTGGAGCTCCTTCACCGGAAGACCCAGCTCCACCACTCTAGATTCCGACACAAAAGAATGTGTCACCCCCGAATCAAACAGAACATGCAAGCTCCTACCAGCTATCACACAAGACCCGATGATAAGGTTACCTGATCCAGCTGCCTCTGCACCCGTCACAACATACACTCTGCCCACTGCCTGTGGTCTCGCACCTCCCCTCGACGGCTGTGATTAAGGCTGTGATGAAGGCCTCGACACTGTGCTCCTATCAACTGGGCAATCCTTGATGAAGTGGCCCACCTGGCCGCATCTATGGCATGTCCTCCTCTCAGAAAGCTGGGGGCAGGCGCTCCTCAGATGGGCCCCCCTACAGTGGAGGCACTGTGGTCTAAAAGGCTGGGACTACTAGGGCTGATGCGAGAATCTCCTGGGCCCCTGGGACTGAGGCCTAGAGTATGGCTTCCTTCTGTCGTCATGTCTGCTCGTGGACCCAGATGGTCCTCCCACCTTCAGTTGAGACTTCTGCTGAGCTTCAACTTCGGCCTTAAGCTTCTCCATCACTCTTGCCTTCTCTACCAAGGCAGGGAATTCCTTGATAGAAAGCGGGGCCACCATGAGCTTGAGATCACCTCTCAATCCATTCTCAAACTTTCTACACTGCCAGTCTTCTACCATCTTCAGAGTGTGAAATCTACCCAAGTGTTTGAACTTTTCAGCGTACTCTGACACTGACATATCTCCTTGCATCAGCTGCAAGAACTCAACCTCCTTCGCATACCTCACACTATCTGGGAAGAACTCAGCATAGAACTTCTTCTTAAACAGTTCCCAGGTGATGGTCTCATGACTATCTTCGAACATCATCTTCATGCTGGACCACCAATGCACGGCTTCTCCAGCAAGAAGATACTCGGTGTATGCGAGCATGTTCTCTACAGGACATCTCTTAGCATCATATATTCGTTCCATGTCCCGCATCCACTGATCAGCTCCATCCGGGCTAACTTTGCCATCAAAGCGGGATGGATGGTGTTGTAGGAAATCCTCCAAACTCCACTCTTGCACTCGAGGCAGCGAAGCTTGGGAAGAACCAGCGGCTGAACGGTTTTCCCCTATCTGATGTAGAGCTTCCAAGTGCCTCTGCTGAGTTGCTTCTGCTGCTAGTCTTGCAGACTCCATCTGTTGCAAGGCTAGATTCTGCTGATTCACCATGTTAGCATTCTGTTGCTGCATGGCTGCTATCATCGCCTCAATTGCTCCCACCAAATGAGGATTATCTGGGTTTGGAACAGGAGGTGGAGGAGGTCTAGGTGCCATAGCTCTAATCACACAAAGAAGGAACCATCAGATTAGTCGACAGGTACAACAACTTATACCAAACACGCTACGAGGAACACACAACAGAAGCTAAGCAAGTTCATACCTACAGATCCTAAAGGAATCACTACTCTGATACCAAAATTGTAACATCCCGTTTTCATAGTTTTTAAACTATTTAACAAAAGATTTAAATTTTTTTGCAATTCAGAAGCAAATGATGACATGAGCCAGTATAATGCAATACAATCATCCTCAAAAATAACTATACATACACTGATCAACCTATACTGGTCGTACACGACTAAAGGGATTACAAAATACCCGATCATTCAAGCAAAAGAAATAAAAGGGAGTCACATATGCTACTGATACGTCTAATGCAATCATCTCACGTCCCGGAGGGTGTATCCTCACCTGCACGTTTATCTGCTCACGCCATCCAATCGAGACGATCATTGCAAGGTAGAAGACAAACACAAACACGCCATAGAAACTAGAAGGGTAAGCTAACTTGAATAAGGAGTAACCATGCAATTTATTTTATGTTAATGCAAAAAAACAGGATTCATTTAACAGTCTATTAAAAATCATCCAACCAATTCCAACTATAATACCACACGCCATTCTAGACTCGATATCCGGATTATGTAAGTGGCATTGGAGCTCTTGGTGACTTGCACCTGAGATGGTTCCTAAACTCTGCAGAGTTTTAGGCGCAAGGGGTATTCACCCAACCACTCTCAAGGTAAATCCCATCACCTCTATGATGGATCAGATTCATAGACCAGGACCTCCTGCTACTTCCCCCGACGTAATTCATCATACTCTACTTGAGTCTTGATGGTTACTGGAAGCGTCATGATATCACCAATCCGAGTCCTCATGCCCTTACATTTATTAAACCACATTCCTTAGGATTTCCCTTGAAATCCTAACTCTAACATACTTCCATTCACATCAAGTGCACACTCAATTCCTTCACACAGCCTAACATGCATAAGGATCACATACATTATCAACCATCATCATCTTAAAGCAATTCAACATAGCCTCATGTAAGCCAAACAGGGAGAAAGCTAACTTTTGCAGGGGATTTCGCTTAGGCTAGAGAGTCTATCTCGCTTAGGCGAGTTGATCTCGCCTGGGCGAGACACCATACAGTGGCGAATTACAAATCCTGGGCGAACTCTCGCTCAGGCTAAACTGGCTCGCCTAGACGAGACGTCATCTCGCTCAGGCGACCCCAGCTCGTCTAAGCGAGGTTTCGCAAAATTGACAGGGGTGAGTTTCTGGTATTTTCGCTCAGGCGAGACCAACTCGCCTAGGCGAAACTACCAGGAAATCCTCCCTGTTCTGCACATGCAAACTCGCTCAAGAACATCTCCCACTCAATTTCACACACCAGTAGTCTCAAACATCAATTAAACAAACAATCATGCAATTGAAACACTCACGAATACAATCCACATCAAAATGAGTTGCAGAGTTAGCTTCCCTTACCTATTCTTGAGTTAAAGTTTGAGTGAAGGCAACCTAGGAGAGGGGAGCAAAATTCCTCAACTGAACCTAGGGGAATTTATCATCAAATCACACAGTAAGCATGAGTACTAGGTTAGACTCTGAATGGAAGCAGAATTTCGAGTTGAATTTCGAATTCAGAATTGAAGCTGCAAGGAAAACTTACCTAGGGGATGAGAGACTATAAATGGAGGCAACAGAAGGCTCAAGCGTGGCTTCTTCTCCAGGACCTGATCAAGAAGCAAGGTTGGTGAGGTCAGAAAGAGGGAGACAGAGGGGAGAGCTGAGTATACAGAGAAGGAGAGAAATGAGGGTGAGTTTGGTTCTGTTTCTGGAAAAAGAGGGGTCTTGCATAAAGACTGAGTTTGCGTTAACGAACATTTTTTTTCTATTTCTTTAAATAAGATTTTAAGTTTAAGTTTTTATAAAAAAAAAAAAAATTCAATGAGATTTCCATTTACTAATTCATCGTTACAATTTACAAAGTTGGAATTTATAGTTTTGACTCTTTCATCTCAATAGTTTATTGCTATCATTATTATTCCCCTTAATATTTCGAAATATATTATGTTTGAAAACGTTATTCTCTAAACATGTTGAACTTGCATTTAATTATTTTTTTAAAAAGAAAAGCAATCTAGTTAAATTGTATAAATAAAGTATAGAAACATATAGTGATATTTCTTACAAATAATTTCTTTATTTCTTACTAGTTTTTAAATTTTTTTTGTCAAATTAATATATTTTAAGAAACGCTAGCACAAAAAAAAATTATTAAACAAGAATAAGTTATATATATA
>Ga0214543_1001336_pt1 | contig 47283 bp, 17 predicted proteins | sample CNSS2metaG_FD_160094 | JGI IMG/M metagenome (GOLD analysis project Ga0214543, IMG submission 160094) | Root nodule microbial communities from cowpea collected in UCLA plant growth center, Los Angeles, California, USA - CNSS2 | ecosystem: Host-associated > Plants > Roots > Nodule | place: USA...
GGATTAATCTCCCTTGTGTAAACCCTACACAAAGGACAGTTTATTTATATTGATAATGGGCCAAATCCCAGAAATACATAATGGGCTGAGCCCAACTATTAAACACAATATTATATCATCTAACAGTACTAAATATTTGTACGTGATCCGACAACGGTCTGACAACGGGTGACATGATAAGTGGAGCCAATCTTCACTTTACAGTATATAAGTAGAGACAATCCTAACTTTACAAGTCAAGTTTGTGAAAATGAATTAGGCTTAAACTCACTTCCTAATATGGCTTCAGAGCTTAATCCTAACAAGGTTTGTTGGACCTATCATGTCCCCAACCATCGGACCATTGTCAAACCACCTAAAAGTATCACGAGATGTTTATGTCTTAACGTGAGAGAATTGTGTTGAAAATTCCACATCGATTAGAGACAAGCCCAAACTATAGTATATAAATGCTCACCTTATAAGTCAGTTTTTTATGATGAGTTAAGCTTAAAACATACTTCAAACATTTGAAATTGAAAACAAAGTTGGTAACACACATGAGTCAAAACTACAGATCAAATAGAAGCACTATGATCTAATTTGAGACTTAAATAAGGAGTATCTAATAGCTGAAATTGAATTTTATAACTATGGGTCTAAATTGTCATATTAGATGTTATCTTCACAGAAAATCATAAGATGAACTTATATTTGGATTTGAACAGACTTTATTCATACTTAAATTCTTAACCTACTATCTGCACTATAATGAGATTGCATATAACAGAACATATCACTTGCCTGGTTGTTGCACAATATTTCAATAGAAGGTTTAAGCTTTTGCCAAGGCTGAAATCCAGATCGAAAAGATCCATCGCCAACTACTTGATGCTGTGACTGTGACGCAGTAAGACCAGGGGAAAAACTAGACTCAGCGTTTAAGCTATCCAAAGGTTTGTCAAGCACCATCTTCTCTATTACATAATTAACAACCTAAACAAACCAAAAGAAGGGAAAGTTGATCATTCAAACTGCATCAGCACCCGTGAGAAAAATGTGTCAGGAATCTACATTGCACACACAAAAAACTCAACAAACAATACTTTTAGAAAGCATAGTCAAAGCCAACTTAACAACAACACATCCAAAAATTAATGCAATTATTAGTACCTATTGTCAATTAATATACAGATAAAAGCTTACTTTGTGAATTCTTAATATACGTGGGGCACTTAGCTTCCCTTGTGTGAGAATCTGGACTGAAGAGCCTTCACAAGGTTGCAAATAGAAACTGCATCTGCAGTGATTATCACAAAACAACATGTATCAAAGTGAGCCACAGGTAACTAGTCTGAGATCACATCATACTCAGATTCAAATTAATAGACATGACCATTGCTAATCTATAAAAGTAAGAAAAATAATTTAACATACTTGAGAATAATACAAAGGATTTAGAATGAATTTTAAAAAGTGGATTTCCCTCTCTTAGGCTCTCATATTTATAATAACTTTAGATACATCAAATACAATGTATGAGAGGAAGAGAATACGAAAAGAGATATCAGGTCACTAGGTGCAGCATAGCACACAACACCTTTACAATAAATTCTATTTAAGACTATTTTAATACTCCCCAGCTAGATCATACAATGGAAGTGACAAAATAACAAAACCCAAAGGATGTGACTCGACTAAGACCCAAATGTCATACTGAATTATAGAAAAGGTAGAGTAACAACTTGTTTCAGTTCTTTTGAAAAAGAAGACCAAACATGTTTTCTTAACCAATCAATTGACCTGTACCACGTTCTTTTATAACAAAAGAATTGGCAATAAAGGTAACAGGAAAATTCAAAGATTTGATTAATTGACTTAAGGAAATTAGGCTAAAAGGACAATAATTAGGGACAAGAAGAACATGTTTTAGGTTTAAGGAGGGAGAAAGGGGGGTTTGCCCAACTCCTTGAGAAGTAGCTTTGTATCCATTGGCTTAAATAATAATATGAGGAATTTTAGAATGAGAAACAGGAGAGTAATGAAGCATTCTCAAAAATATAATCAGAAGCACCTGAATCAATTATTCATGAACTTTGACATTCCAAGATTTGAGAAATGCAAGCTTAATGGGTGAAAGATTGTGCTTGGTGGTGAAACATTAACCTGGAATATTTATAATATTCTTTATTAGAGAACTTTGACTCAAAAACTTCGGATTTGAAAATATTGGCTACCCTGTCCAGAAAGCCATATAAAGTGTAACAATTTTTTTGGGTGTGACCATTCTTTTAAAATATATGCATTGAGGATGCCCTCTACCACGAGGATGCCATCCTCTAGTGCCACAGCCTCCTTTTTCACAAGCAAAAATTATGAAAAAGAGATAGTTCCTAAAGACGTGTTTAGCAAGGTAGAGGAAAGGAGACAGTCAATAGAGAAATCTAGGGCAAGTGAGAGAAATCATGATTAACACTAGAAGACACACTAAATGCTCCTTTATTGAAAAACAAAGGGCGAAAAGGGGCTTAGATTGCTCCGATGAGTCAACCCTAGGTGGTCTAAGAAGAGTCTGACCACTGGAAGGCGACACATGAGACATATGCCTAGGGCAACACAGCAGTGGGACAATTGTAACGGCGTGTTGGTTGGAGTTTGGATGCACAAACACCATTGTTGGGTCATACCCCTCGAGACACATCTGACCCAAGCGTTAGAAGATGAAACTCCGACAGTTGATGGCAGCGGATGGCACGAACAATGACTAATAGACAATTCCTTTGCTGGACAGAGACAGCAAAGTGGGATTGAGATGCTTTAATAGCAATTTGAGAATAATACATAGGATTTAGAATGAATTTTAGAAAGTGAATTTCCCTCTCTAAGGATCTCATATTTATAACAACTTTACACATATCAGATACAGTGTATGAGAGAATATGACAAAATAGATCCAGTTACTAGGTGTAGCGCAAAACACAAAACACCTTTATCATAAATTCTATGTAAGACTATTTGCTCTAACAAACATTATCATGGCAATAGACACTTGAAGTACAAAATATTTCTGAAGCTATTGTGTTGAGTACATCAATAATTCGAAGTCAACAGATACCACAGAATTAATAGGAAGATAGATTCCTTTGATTTCTTAACCATATATCAATTGATGTCATTTACAATCGGAATGTTAAGTACCACCACATTTTTTGCATGTGATTAATAAATATTAATCATCAGAATTAGGAAACTATTCTACATTAACAAAATAAACAAATTGTCACAAGCATGGTTTAATACTTTCAACTTCTACCATGTGTTTAAAAGCAACCTTTTAAGGAAGAAAAAATCGAAGAGGAAGGTAAAATTACTTGGTATTTTCTCTGGGAGGTAACCGATTATTCAAAACACAGTCCAAACACCACCAGGGGAAGTCTTTATCATCCTTGGTTCCTTCTAAATCGGTAGTTTTTTTCCTCCATGGACCTCCATGAGTGCCCTCAGTAATAATGGAAGGCGGGTAGGTAACTGAGAATTCAAACGGAGGATAAACCATAGCATCATTATCAGAACTACCATCAACCTCAACTCTTGAATGGGTACTACTTCTTGAAGCAGTATCCTTTCCAGATAATAACTCCCCATTAGCTGGAGCTGAGGAGCCCGATCTTTGCTTTCGTTTTCTCAACCAAGGAGCAAGTAATCCTTTAAGGGTTTCTCGAGCCAAATTAACCTGCAGAATAATAGGCATTGGATTTATTGTTGAAAGAAAACTAAAGACAACATTCTCATTATGTCATTGTATGCATGAATTACATATTTCTTGAAAGTTGAAACTATAAAAGTGCATAGAAGAACTCAGCCAATCACAGTTCAACAGATTACAAAGAAATTTAAATACTTCCGTGTCCACTATATTAGAAATCGTGACAGGAATCATTTAAGATTGAGTAACAAGACGGACTAAGATAGGTTGATGGTTATGTGCCACTAACTTAAATGAATTCCATGAAGATAAGTAATAGCAAGTTAATAGTTACATAAAAGTAGACAATAATTGTTCCAGCATACCAAAAACTAGCAGAAAAAATAATACAATTAGGAATTTAAGATCAAGCCAGGTACATCACTCACGATAACAAAGCCATTACCTTATCATCTTCAGGCTTGCCTACAATGTTAAGATCTGCTGAATACATCTCTGCGGAAAAACATTGGGGAGTGTCTAAATGAACAGACAAACTTCCAAGCCTGGTATCCACTGTAAACCATGCAGGAATGCTAACCTAAAGCAGCATCAGAAGAAAATTAAAAGTCAGCTTGAATAAGAAAACTACTGGAAATCATTATGTTTCGCTACCAACTAAAAAAATATAATTATTAAAAATGGAATCATGATTTCTGTTGGTATCCATACCATCTCAAATAGCTCTTCCTTTTTCTCCTCAAATGAAACCTAGATAGATTGTGCACAAGTAAAACATGAGCTATTACGAACAAACAAAATGAATCCTATCATCAGCTTTAGTTGAAGTTTGTGAAAATATGACTCTTCCCTAGCAAATAAGATTGTCATGCATGTTACAAAATGAAAATTCAATAAGTTGATACCTTTCCGTAATCTTCAATCACAGCACCTTTGGTAATCTCCCATAGCTTTACTGAACCAGAAGCATCCTATACAGAGAGTTGTTAACCATTTAAGAAAATAACATAGAAAGGATATTAATTTCACTAAAAAATGGACGTCACCAAGGAAAAACAATATGCATGGCACAAAAATTACCAGAAAACACCACGGTTACCTTCGTCAGCACATGCCTCTTATTATTCAAAACTTCATGTTGTACTATTGCAGGTGTACCCAAGATAGTTAAGGTAGGTTCTTTATATACAGGAACCTGTTAAAATTATTAATTTTGACAACAAAGTTACTAGTTCTGCAGAACAGAAAGAACCAAAAGAAAAAAATATTTTCAACAAAAATTTGTTAAGACTAATTGTCATATGAACAAAGAGGAAGTACTAATATTGGATATGTAAACTAACACTTAATCTACAGATGTTCGTATACAACTAGTATTATGAGTACTGAGAGCAATGTCGTATGGTAATTATTTTCAGAAATGCATGTAACATACAGGGGTAGATCCTTCTAGAGACACTCTTGCTCTTGAAAAAGACAAGTTTCCTGCTAAAAAGGAATTGCCGCTCTGGAAAATCTTTTCAGGGTTGCATCCTTCAGCATGCCATCTGCGAACTGAAGAGTCTGTTGATGCAACCCATATGCTATCATCATGCAAAGCCAATTGAAGAATAGGGTGCTCGCCCGTGCAGACCAAACTACTCTCTCTAGTTTGCAAATCTGTCAAGTATAACTTAAGATATAAAAGAATAGGGCATTAGAAGATGAGGTTCACAGGTTAAACGTAAAAAGGAGATGTCAAGTCACATATATGCATGATGTAATAATAAAAAAAAAAAGGTTGATGTTAATCTTCATGGAAGATTGCACTCACGGAAAAGTCTCTCCCTCCACTATAAACATGACTAAATGTTGGGGTGCTGGCAAGTGCCCAGACAGAATCTGTATGAACAGCATAAGAATGCACACATCTTTGCTGACCGATATCCCAAAGCCTACCAGGGAAGATGGATTATTAGTCAACCACAAAACAAAACAAAACAAATACAAATGCTTATAACTCCATGCACGTGCATTACCTTATCATAGAGTCTGAAGATCCTGATAAACAATATCTGCAATAATGAAAATCAAAAAATCACAGCTGACTTTTGGAAGAAACATTTTATTTAATTGAATAGGATATGTTGGGAAAGAAGGAAAGAAATAAGGGAGAGGTGTTAGGAAATAGCTCACAATTTACTGCAAAACGTCTACCACACAAACAGATCTGCAGTGCTAGACGATAGAAGGTAAACACTAAGGAAGAATAAGAAAGAATCACAAACAGAAGTAACGTGGTTCGATTGAAGTGTTGATCAACTTCATCCTTCGCCCACAGGAGAATTCACTAAACTCACACAGATTACAACTTAGGAGTTTCTCCCTCACCAAACTCACTCAGAATACAACTCAAACATTACAACTCTCGGTTAGCTTCTACTGAAGCTACAAGGTCCTATTTATAGATCAAATAACATTACAACTAACACACATGAAACACGCCTCTACTAAAAGGGAAGATTTACAAGGAAACTTAAAGAGCTTGAACTGGAAATCAGAAAGCATAATACTCTATAACTTTTGGAATTTTCTAGAATATTCTAGCAGTTAGAAGATGATAGCTACACGGACAGTTCTTTGCTTTCTTTAAGGTGAATAGCCGAACCAATCAATGCAACTACATGGACTCTTTGCTTTCTTTAAGGTGAATAGATCCTTCACAAGTTCAAGAAGACTCCATAAAATTGAAGGTTGCTCAGTTGAAGAGAATTTATTTTTACAATGATATCTTTATTTTTTTACTACTATTTATTTATTATATTGATATTGTTTTATTTATTTATTATAAAAATAAGGTCTGAAAAAAACGCAATCCCCATATATTGAAAATGGGCCGTACATAATTGATTAAGGGAGTGTTTATTAACAAAACACCCTTATCACAACACAATGGATTATGTTGTGCTTCATGACGCATTTCCCATTTCTTTATTGTTTTGAATGAAAAAATAAAAATGTGTCCCGTGCTGATTATTTTTATTTCTCACACTTCTCCCTTACCAAAGTACCTACTTTTGCTCTTTTTTTCCCATTCCTTCCTCTTCCCCACTTTTTCTCCCTTACCAAACTCACCCCTAACAAACTTATGCAATAAAAAGATGCATGACTGCATAGAATGAAACGTAAACCCAACAGGATTTCATCCACCATATGATTGACTATTAAATAAGTCCATTGCAACACACACAGCCAACGAAAGTTTTAAGTTATTCCTGTTAGTTATTATCTATACATTGTGGGAAAATAGAAATGTCAAATGAGAAAGATCAATGCAGAGAGTAGGAGAGAATTTTGATAATAAATGTATTATAAACCAATAGGAAGGAAAGCAAGTTACCAACTTTAAAATATAGATGTAAACCGAAAATTGCAACTAAACTCAGATATCCACTCCACAAACCTGCCGCTAGAATCCAGAAGCAGAGCCCGGATGTTATCAGTATGCCCTCTTAGCTTTAGAGTCTTTGATCCTGTCCTTGTGTCCCAGACACGAACAACCTAGACAACCCCAGAAAATGGCAGAATAAATAAACCATGGTCAGAGAAAACATTCATATGATTCAAGCTCCTACAGAGCAAACAAACCAACTCTGACATCAAAACACAAAGAAACCTTGACAAGCAGAGCAAATGCCACGTTATACCTTTTCTGTGCCTCCAGAGACAAGAATTGTTCCACTTTCATTCATAGCCAAAGCATAAACAGAATCTTTATGGCCTTTGGCTGAAATTGGACTATATCCCTGACTTTGAGTAGTGTGCACAGACATATTGTCATTTGAGTTGGTACGCAAGCTTGTCAATGGTAGTAAGTTGCCAGAACCATTGATACCATTTGAAGATTCATCCCCCGTAGCATCACTACTCTTAGAGGTTGGAGCAAGGGCAGACTCAATATCCCATATAAAAACCTCCCCACCAAGGCCACCAGAGGCAACAACATTGCTCTAAAAAGCATGACACTATTAAAGAATCAAATAATGGATTTGACATTGACAATTCAACCAAAGTATCTATCTGTTTCAGTGTGGAACATACGGAAGTAATCAAATGAATTTTTCTTTTGCACTTTAAGAAACATAAGATTTTCTAAGTACATTACATTCTTTCCTGCCGCTGCAAGGCAAGTAACATAGTCAGAGTGTTGTCGTAGAGTCCTTGTACAAGTTCCAAAGGACGAGGCATTCCATAGCTAACAAAGATATAAAATGGAGTAAAAAATTATGTAATTATTTCAGAAGAGCAAGTACTAGTCGGAGAAAAAAAAGCTAGCAATCAACAAACCTTTATGGTTGTATCTGAAGAACAAGAAACGAGTGTACTATCACCAACAAGAACAGTATCATTAACCTGCAAGATTAAAATAACATTTAAATATTCAATTAACTTGAATGCTAATCAAACGGGCCAAACAGGAATTTGGACTTTAGGGAGAAAACACCAAAGATGAAGAATGATTATAATTTCAGGAACATTGATATATTGGGGAAAAAAAATTGCAGAACTTTTCTAGTAATGTAAAAAATTAGAAAAAAGGGGGATATTTTAATGGAAAAGTGTACAGGATACATTACAGGATATTACGAATTTTATAATGTAAGAAAAGGAACTGAGACAAAAAGACAACCTAAAACAGATTTTAAACCATAGTGATAATTTATCTCACACAAACAGCACAATACAATACTCAGTCAAATTCAGTTGCAAAATTACACTTGTAGTTTTAGAAATTTTTGCACATGAGAATCCAATGGGTTTTCATTGCCTTTTCCTTTTCAACCATATCTTTTTTATTAGAACTCAGCTTGTTAAACCTCAACATAAAAAGAACACCACAAATCCTCATAGACTGAGTGAAAGGATGTCTGATGAAGAATTCAACAATATAAAATAAATAAAATTCAATACCAAATTCAGACCATTACATACCTCTATATGAAGCTGAATACTAAAAAACACTACTCGTCTTAATCAAAAAAATTAAACATACAGGCCCCACAAAATCAAAACCAAGATGGTAAGATCTCAAGAATGAGACGTGCACATTGCATGGTAAATAGTTTTCCTATGTCACATGATGCATTTCCTTACACCTTTTTATCTCATCACTGAGATTGAGCATAAAGCTTATATATATATATATATATATATATATATATATATATATATATATATATATATATATATATAAAAGTAATAAAACTTAATGATTTGAGATCCATGTTCAATTAATAATGTTTGAAGTTTGCACAACTTTAAATAATGTTCAAAGATAATTACCAAAAAAAAATTGAAAGCAGTGGGTAGAGATAACTTCATGCAAATACACTTAAAAAAAATTTAAAAAACATATATATAAAAAGATTATGTTTAAAAGTTGGAAGAAGATTTGTTAAAGGGAAAAATGACTTTCAAAAGTACGTCTATTTGAAAAAGTACGTCAAGAAATTTTGAATTATTCGAATAAATAAATTCTAACAAAATAAATAGATTGTCTTAAATAAGTTCGCCAAATCATTATTGTATTCAATGATTTGAAGAGGTTATCTAACTCTCCTATATGTTTTATTTTATGGTGCACTTGAACAATTAAAGATAGAGAAAGACAAATTTATATAATCGAAATAATTTGAATACATAAATAATTAATGATAGAGAATGACAAATTAATTTTTTTTTAACAAACAAAGATACTCCCAAACCACCAATACATGAGAAAAATGTAATAATCATCGTGTGAATGTCCAATATTTATTTTTGGTATAGACAATATTCATTTGTTCAAACAACAATTGGTAGAAAATGTCACGACAATAAACTCTTGGAACATGAAACAACAAGAAGTTATCATAGTCAAATCAACATCCCAAACACTTTAATGCAACTAAGTTAGAAAAAGTGGATAGCTTTATAGGGTTGAAAGTTGGCATAGTTTTTTTTTTCCTCTATAAATTAGACAAGTTGTAGTCTTAAGTCGTTTAAACACCTACAAAAGCTTTTGTATAGTTAATATCATGACTCTACACTACTATGAAAAGATTATGTGCTTTTGTCTGCTTTTAAAATTTTATTTTTTTTATTCTACTTTTTATAATTATTTTCTTCTCTCTTTAATTTTTTTTTCTGCTTATATTTATGATTATTTCTACTGTTTATACTTTTTTTTTCATATTTTTAAATACTATTTTCTTTCTGACTATTTTGTTTACTAATTTTAATATTTCTATTTTATTTTATTCATATTTAAAAAGGTATTCCGTGGGTATTTATTTTAAAAGTTATTTTAAATAATTGTGTCTGAAACTAATGCTGTATTTTCCAATTATTTACGTTTGAAAATAGTTGTATATTCTGAACTAATCGTAAGAAAATTCTGCTAAAGACGTACATTTGGTATTTACTTTCGTATTATAATATTTTTTAAATAATTTGAACATGTATTAATTATGTTAAATGGAGAAAGAAATAAGTGAAGTAAAAAATTGAACAATTACCTAATTAAAATCAAGAAAAAAGTGTATGTTTCTCAACCTTTACAAAATAATTTTTAAAAGGCATGTAGAAAGTAATAATTGAGATAAAAGAAAAAAAATAGTTTACAAATAGAGGTATTTAAATATCACAAAAAGAAAAGAAAAATGGGAGAAAGCATTAATTATATAGAAAAATTATGTAAATCCATTCACCCCCTTATTATATTGATATGATCTGGCATAATAGCAAGAAAAGCTATACACATAAAAACTAATGACAAGAACAACTAAGAGGGGAAGAGAAAAACAAACAATGAAGCAACATTTCTACTCTTAAGGGACAACATATTTAGTAACAAACCAAGTAAATTTAAATCCAAGACCTATATTTAAACTATGATATATAGCTATCACAATGAAGAGAGCATCAAAAGCAAGTTCTGGGAATGAAACACTGTATTCAAGCTCTCATGGACTATATATAATCCTAACACTGATCAGGGATTACATAAGCCTTAGAACCTGAACAAAAACTTCTTTGGAAGCTTGCGTTTTCCATTTCAAATCTTCGAAAAGATAACAAATCCAAGAAATAACCCAAGAATCTCTTTCTATTGCTTCCTTATGGAGAAGAAAAAGGGTGAGAAACTATAAAGAAAAGGTAATAATTTTCAAGTGCTTTTTCTGGGTTTGCTTTTGCGTCTGGCTCTGCTTCTCGAGGGTTCCCCTTTTGGGAGTTGAATCCCTTCAAACACACCCTCTTCCTTTGTAACTATCATCGTGCATGTTGTTGCCGATGCTGATGTTAACTCCTCTTGTGACTTCCCATGTTGTTGTTCTTCTTCTTTTTCTTTCTTGGTTGCTGCAGAAGCTTCTGGTTCCACTTTTTCCCCCTCGATTTCCGTTTCCTCAACAACAACCTTACGAGGTCTCCCTCTTTTTCGTGGAGGCTCAGGTTGTTCTTGTTGCTGCTGATGATGATGATGTTCCGTGTCACCTCCTTTGGATGAAGCCTCGGCTATAGCAACCGAAAGTTCCTTCGTTTTTTGTCGTTTCTTTTTCCCCATAAATACTTCTCTATCAAATAATATAACAACCACCCCAACCACTCTATCGCCAATAATATCTGAAAATTTTCTAGATCATCATCGTTTTTCATAGATCGTTAAACCTAGTGGAACACAACCATTGAAAACACCGCAATACTACAACCACAACAAAATCTTCTGATTCCTCCTTTCTAATGCAAATTCTATCTCAATACGTCAAAAGCAAGTAGATTGGTACATGTTTGACCACAATCCAGATTGCGGAAACGTTATTATTAAAACAACCAAACACCCTTCTGAACTTTATAGTGAAATGAAAAAGTTAATAATCAAATCAGAAAAAACTGAAGCAGTTTAATTCATCTTCTCTCTTTTTGTTTGTCCAATCTTGTGCCGTTCCCATAACACACATATAATTATTTTCTGCAATTAATAATAAAGAATCTCACGTGTAGGTATCTAGAAGAGAGAGATAGTGAATAGAGAAGGGTTTAAAAAAGGGTGGTGTGGTGATGGTGTTTGACTGAGTGAGTAGAAGGGTGTTCATAAACTAACCCGTGGAATGGAGCAGTAAGTAACCATGGTTAAAGGCGTGGACCAAATGGTTAGGGTTAGGGTGGTGTGAGTGAAGATGGGAAGTGGGGTAGGGTTTGGTGTATTGTACTACTCAGACTCAGAGTTGCAGTCTGACCCATTGTGTCGTTTCCCGGGTTTCGCGTCCTCACCTTTTAATTCTCGGGTTGGGTTGCATTCCAGTGTAGCAGGTTCTTCTTGTTTCTGCTTCGATTCTCATTTTTTAACCGTTGATTTTTTCCAGAGCCATGAATCAGGCATGGTTGATGAGTTTGTGTGTGAAGTATTGGTGCCTCGGGTGAAGCTAGGTACAGAGTCAACATTCCTGGCCCCGCCCTATTAATGATCAATTTGTCTGGGTTAACCATTTAGGATAATTTTTCTTTTCACACCAACAATTTTAGATAAACCCACTCATAAATTTTAATAATAAAATAATTATAATAATAGAATTTTGATGTAGAGGATATTGATATTTTCTCTAATTATACAACCCTCTTTTAAAAATTGACTACCGAATTTGTTATCTTTAATTAAGTTTGAAAAATATTGTTGAAACATCTACCCATATTTCATATTAGTTTCTCAAAATTTGTGTAAACAAGTAAAAATAGATAAGAAAAATAAAATAAATGTATGATAAATATAATATGTAAATTAATATATCATGTTAAGAAAACAAAAACAAAAATAAAAGATAATAACATAAATATAAATTTGATTATTATATGACTAAAGAAAAATAAAATAAAAAATATATAAATAGAGAGTTAAAAATTACAAGAATATGTAATAAAATACATATTCATAAATAATCGAGTTACATTAATACAAAGTTTACTAATTGTTACATAATATAGTAATTTTAAATTAAATTACACTTTTTAAAACTATTATTAGATACCTTTTTTTACATAAATAATAATTTTAAATATACATTATTTTAAATTATTAATATTCTATTATATAAATTAAAATTAATATAATAAATATACTTTTCAAAATATATTAAAATTTAAGTTATTTAATCTCTTTGTTTAATTTTAACAAAAACTTAATATGATAAATTATAATCAAACTTGTGGTACATAAGAAATGCATCCCTTGTATGGTAAAAAGAAATTATTAATAAATTTTAAAAGTTTGTACGAAATTAATACGTAGCTCTCCACTTATTTGTTTATTATGCCCCACTTAATTTTTTATTTTTTTTACAAGGCAGCTACCTAGTGCAAATAATAATAATTGATTTTATAAATTATAATCAAACTTGTGGTATATAAGAAGTGCATCCCTTTGGATAATAAAAAAAAATTGATCAGTAAAATTTAAAACTTACGAAAACTAATACTAGCTCTCCACTTATTTGTTTATTATTCTGCACTTATTTGCCTAGTTTTTTCAACAAAGCAGTCACCTAGTGCAAGTAATAAGAGTTGATTTTTGTATCTTATAATCAAACCTGTGGTACATAAGAAATGCATCCCTTTGGATAATAAAAAAATAATTGATCAGTAAATTTTAAAACGTACGAAAACTAATACGTAGCTCTCCACTTATTTGTTTATTATGCCCCAGTTATTTGTCTATTTTTTTCTTCAAGACAGCACATAGTGCAAGTAGTAAGGGTTGATATTTGTAACTTATAATAAAACTTGTGAAACATAAGAAATGCATCCCTTTGGATAATAAAAAAATTGATCAGCACATTTTAAAACTTTGTATGAAAACTAATAAGTAGTTCTTCACTTATTTGTTTTTTTATGGCTCACTTATTTGCCTATTTTTGTATTCAAGGCAGCCACCTAGTGCAAGTAATAAGGTAATAAGGGTTGATTTTTGTAACTTATAATCAAACTTGTGAAACATAAGAAAAATATCCCTTTGAATAATAAAAGAATATTGATCAGTACATTTTAAAACTTTGTACGAAAACTAATACGTTGCTCTTCACTTATTGCATTATTATGCCCTACTTATTTACCTATTTTTTACTTTAAGGCAGCCCCTAGTGCAAGTAATAAGGGTTGATTTTTGTAACTTATATTCAAACTTGTAGTACATAAGAAAAACATCCCTTTAGATAACAAAATAAAAATTGATCAGTACATTTTAAAACTTTGTACGAAAACTAATACATCGTTCTCCACTTATTTGTTTATTATGCTCCACTTATTTGTCTATTTTTTTCTTCAAAGCAGCCACCAAGTGTAAGTAATAATGGTTGATTTTTGTAACTTATAATCAAACTTGTAGTACATAAGAAATGCATTACTTTGGATAATAATAAAAAATTGATCCATACATGTTAAATCTTTGTACGAAAACTAATACATAGATCTCCACTTATTTGTTTATTATGTCCCACCTATTTGCCTATTTTTTTCTTCAAGACAAACACCTAGTGCAACTAATAATGGTTGATTTTTATAACTTATAATCAAACTTGTGGTTTGAATAATTAAAACAAAAATTGATCAGTACATTTTAAAACTTAGTACGAAAACTAATACGTAATTCATCACTTATTTGTTTATTATGTTCCACTTATTTGTCTATTTTTTTTTTGCAAGGCAACCATCTAGTGCAAGTAATAAGGGTTGATTTTTATAACTTATAACCAAACTTGTGGCACATAACAAATGCATCCATTTGGATTATAAAAAAAATTGATCAGTACATGTTAAAACTTTGTACGAAAACTAATACGTAGCTCTCCACTTATTTGTTTATTACGTCCCACTTATTTACCTATTTTTTTCTTCAAGGCAATCACCTAGTGAAAGTAATAAGGGTTGATTTTTGTGTCCTTTAATCAAGCTTGTGGTGCATAAGAAGTGCATCCTTTGGATAATAAATAAAAATTATTTAATAAATTTTACAACTTTGTACGAAAACTAATACGTAACTCTCCACTTATTTGTTTATTATGTCCCACTTATTTGCCTATTTTTTTTCTTCAAGGCAGCCACCCAGTAATAAGAATTGATTTTTGTATCTTATAATCAAAACTTGTGGTACATAAGAAGTGCATCCCTTTGGATAATAAATAAAAATTGATCAGTATATTTTAACACTTTGTACAAAAACTAATAGGTCGCTCTCTACTTATTAATTTATTATGTCACATTTATTTGCCTAATTTTTTTTTCTTCAAGGCAGCCACCTTGCGCAAGTAATAAGGGTTGATTTTTGTATCTTATAATCAAATTTGTGGTACACAAAAAGTGCATGCCTTTGGATAATAAAAAAAAATTGATTAGTAAATTTTAAAACTTTGTATGAGAAGTAATACGTAGTTCTCCACTAATTATTTTATTATGCTCCACTTATTTGACTATTTTTTTCTTCAAGGCAGCGTGAAAGTAATAAGGGTTGATTTTTATAACTTATAATCAAACTTGTGATACATAAAAAGTGCATGCCTTTGGATAATAAATAAAATTGATCAGCATATTTTAACACTTTGTACGAAAACTAATACGTAGCTCTCTACTTATTTGTTTATTATGTCCCATTTTTTTGCCTATTTTTTTCTTCTTCAAGGCAGCCACCTAGTGCAAGTAATAAGACTTGATTTGTGTAACTTATAATCAAACTTGTGGTACATAAGACGTGCATCCCTTTGGATAATAAATTATATTTATTAGTAAATTTTAAAACTTTGTACGCAAAGTAAGACTTAGCTCTCCACTTCATATCTTATTATGCCCTACTTATTTGTCTATTTTTTTCTTCAAGGCAGCCACCTAGTGAAAGTAATAAGGGTTGATTTTTGTAACTTATATTCAAACTTTGGTACATAAGAAGTGCATCCTTTGGATAATAACAAAAATTGATCAGTATATTTTAACACTTTGTACGAAAACTAATACGTAGCTATCCACTTATTTGTTTATTATTTGTCACTTATTTGCCTATTTTTTTTGTTCAAGGCAGCCACCTAGTGAAAACCCTTTCGATAATAAAAAAAATTGATTAGTAAATTTTAAAACTTTGTACGAAAAGTAATACGTAACTCTCTACTTATTAATTTATTATGTCCCACTTATTTGTCTATTTTTTTTCTTTAAGGCAACCACTTAGTGAAAGTAATAAGGGTTGATTTTAGTAACTTATAATCAAACTTCTGCTACACAAAAAGTGCATGCCTTTGGATAATGAAAAAATTTATTAGTAAATTTTAAAACTTTATACGAAAAGTAATACGTAGTTCTCCACTTATTATTTTATTATGCCCCACTTATTTGAATATATTTTTCTTCAAGGCAGCCACATAGTGAAAGTAATAAGGGTTTATTTTTGTAATTTATAATCAAACTTATGGTACATAAGAAGTGGTGCATCCCTTCAGATAATAAATAATAGTTGATCAGTATATTTTAAAACTTTGTACCAAAATAAATACGTAGTTGTCCACTTATTTGCCAATTTTTTTCTTCAAGGCAGCCACCTAGTGCAAGTAATAAGGGTTGATTTTTGTAACCTATAATCAAACTTGTCGTACATAAGAAGTACACCGCTTCGGATAATAAATAAAAATTGATCAGTATATTTTAACACTTTGTATGAAAACTAATACGTAGCTCTCCACTTATTAATTTATTATGTCCCATTTATTTGCCTTTTTTTTTTCTTCAAGTCAGCCACTTAGTACAAGTAATAAGGGTTGATTTTTGTATCTTATAATAAAACTTGAGGTACACAAAAAGTGCATGCCTTTGGATATAAAAAATTGATTAGTAAATTTTAAAACTTTGTACGAAAAGTAATACGTAGCTCTCTACTTATTGGTTTATTATGCCTCACTTATTTGCCTATTTTTTTCCTCAAGACAGCCACCTAGTGCAAGTAATAAGGGTTGATTTTTGTATCTTATAATCAAACTCTTGATACATAAGAAGTGCATCCCTTTGGATAATAAATAAAAATTGATCCGTATATTTTAACACTTTGTACAACAATTAATACGTCGCTCTCTACTTATTAATTTATGATGTCCCATTTATTTGTCTAATTTTTTTTTGTTCAAGGCAGTCCACCTTGTGCAAGTAAGAATGGTTAATTTTTGTATCTTATAATCAAACTTGTGTTACATAAAAAGTGCATGCCTTTGGATAATAAAAAAAATTGATTAGTAAATTTTAAAACTTTGTACGAGAAGTAATAAGTAGTTCCCCATTTATTATTTTATTATGCTCCACTTATTTCACTATTTTTTTCTTCAAGGCAGCCACCTAGTGAAAGTAATAGAGGCTGATTTTTGTAACTTATAATCAAACTTGTGGTATATAAGGAGTGCATCCGATTGGATAATAAAAAAAATTATTTCAATAAATTTTAAAACTTTGTACAAACACTAATACATAGGTTTTCACATATTTGTTTATTATGCCCCACTTATTTGTCTATTTTTTTTTATCAAGGCAGGTACCTAGTGAAAGTAATAAGGGTTGATCTTTGTATCTTATAATCAAACTTATGATACATAAGAAGTGCATCCCTTTGGATAATAAATAAAATTGATCAGTATATTTTAACACTTTGTACGAAAACTAATACGTAACTCTCCACTTATTTGTTTATTAGGTCTCACTTATTTGCCTATTTTTTTGTTCAAGGCAGCCACCTAGTGAAAGTAATAAGGGTTAATTCTTGTAACTTATAATCAAACTTGTGGTACATAAGAAGTGCATCCTTTGGATAATAAATAAAAATTGATCCGTATATTTTAAGGTACAAAAACTAATACGTAGCTCTCCACTTATTTGTCTATTATGTCTCACTTATTTGTCTATTTTTTTCTTCAAGACAGAAAGCAATAAGGGTTAATTCTTGTAACTTATAATCAAACTTGTGGTACATAAGAAGTGCATCCCTTTGGATAATAAATAAAAATTGATGAGTATATTTTAACACTTTGTACGAAAACTAATACATAGCTCTACCTTTATTAATTTATTATGTCCCCTTTTATTTGCCTGTTTTTTTTTTCTTCAAAGCAGTCACCTAGTGCAAGTACTAAGGGTTGATTTTCGTATCTTATAATCAAACTTGTGGTACAGAAGTGCATCCCTTTCGATAATAAAAAAAATTGATTAGTAAATTTTAAAACTTTGTACGAGAACTAATACGTAACTCTCCACATATTTGTTTTATTGTGCTCCACTTATTTGCTTGTTTTTTGTTTAAGGCAACTACCTAGTGAAAGTAATAAGAGTTGATTTTTGTAACTTAGAATCAAACTTGTGGTACTTGGAAAGTGCATCCCTTTAGATAATAAATTAAATTGATTTGTATATTTTAACACTTTATACAAAAACTAATACCTAACTTTCCAGTTATTTGTTTATTATGTGCAATTTTTTTGCCTATTTTTTTGCTTCAAGGCAGTAACCTAGTGCAAGTATTAAGGGTTGATTTTTGTATCTTATAATCAATCAAACTTATGGAACACAAGAAATGCATCCCTTTCGATAATAAAAAAAATAAAAATTTATTAGTAAATTTAAAAACTTTGTACGAAAACTAATACGTAGCTCATCACATATTTTTTTTATTGTACCCCACTTATTTGCCTATTTTTTTTTTGTTAAAGGCAGCCACCTAATGAAAGTAATAAGGGTTTATTTTTGTAACTTATAATCAAACTTATGGTACATAAGAAGTGCATCCTTTGGATAATAAATAAAAATTGATCAGTGTATTTTCACACTTTGTACGAAAACTAATACGTAGTTCTTCACTTATTAATTTCTTATGTCCCATTTATTTGCCTTTTTTTTTTCTTCAAGACAACCCACCTAGTGCAAGTAATAAGGGTTGATTTTGTATCTTATAATCAAACAACTTGTGGTACATAAGAAGTGCATCCCTTTGGATAATAAATAAAAATTGATTAGTATATTTTAACACTTTGTACGAAAACTAATATGTCGTTCTCTACTTATTAACTTATTATGTCCCATTTATTTGTCTAATTTTTTTTTCTTCAAGGCAGTCACCTTGCGCAAGTAATAAGGGTTTATTTTTGTATCTTATAATCAAACTTGTGGTACACAAAAAGTGCATGCCTTTGGATAATAAAAAAAATTTGATTAGTAAATTTTAAAACTTTGTACGAAAAGTAATACGTAGTTCTTCACTAATTATTTTATTATGCCCCACTTATTTGACTATTTTTTTCTTCAAGGCGGTCATCTAGGGAAAGTAATAAGGGTTGATTTTTGTAACTTATAATCAAACTTGTGGTAGTGCACCCTTCTGGATAATAAATAAAAATTGATCAGTATATTTTAACACTTTGTACGAGAACTAATACGTCAGTCTCCACTTATTCGTTTAATATGAACCACTTATTTGCCTATTTTTTCTTCAAGACAAACCACCTAGTGAGAGTAATAAGGTTGATTTGTGTAACTTATAATGAAACTTGTGGTAAATAAAAAGTGCACACCTTTGGATAATAAATAAAAATTAATTAGTTTTAAGACTTTGTACGAAAACTAAGGTCTCCACTTATTTGTTTATTATATCCCACTTATTTGCCTATTTTTTTCTTCAAGAGAGCCACTTAGTGAAAGTAATAAGGGTTGATTTCTGTAACGTATAATCAAAGTTGTGGTACATAAGAAGTACATCCTTTGGATAATAAATAAAATTGATCAATATATTTCAACACTTTGTACGAAAACTAATACTCCACTTATTATTTTATTATGTCCTATCTTTTGCCTGTTTTTTTTTTTTCTTCAAGTCAGCCACCTAGTGTAATTAATAAGGGTTGATTTTTGTATTTTATAATAAAACTTGTGGTAGATAAGAAGTCCATTCCTTTGGATAATAAAAAAAATTGTTTAATAAATTTTAAAACTTTGTAAGAAAACTAATACGTAGCTCTCCACTTATTTATTTATTATGCCTCATTTATTTGCCTATTGTTTTCTTCAAGGCAGCACCCAGTGAAAGTAATAAGGGTTGATTTTTGTAACTTATAATCAAACTTGTGGTACAGGAGTGCATCCTTTGGATAATAAAAAAAATTGTTGAATAAATCTTAAAACTTTGTACAAAAACTAATACGTAGCTATCCACTTATTTGTTTATTATGCCCCACTTATTTGTCCATTCTTTTTTTTCTTCAAGGCAGTCACATAGTGAAAGTAATAAGAGTTGATTTTTGTAACTTATAATCAAACTTGTGGTACATAAGAAGTGCATGTCTTTGGATAATAAATAAAAATTGACAGTATATTTTAACACTTTGTACGAAAACTACTTTATTATGCTCCACTTATTTGTGTATCCTTCTTGTCTATTCTTTTCTGCAAGCTAGCCACCTAGTTCAAATAATAAGGGTTGATTTTTGTAACTTATAATCAAAATTTGTGATACATAAGAAGTGCATCCTTTTGGATAATAAATAAAAATTAATAAGTAAATTTTAAAACTTTGTACGAAAATTAATATGTAACTCTCTATTTATTTGTTTATTATGCCCCACTTGTTTGCCTATTTTATCTTCAAGCCAATTACCTAGTGTAAATAATAAGGGTTGATTTTTGTAACTTATAATCAAACTTGTGGTACATAAGAAGTTTATCTCTTTAGATAATAAAAAAAATTGATTAATGAATTTTAAAAAATTAGAGGAAAATTAATATGCAGCTTCCTACACTTATTTGTTTTTTGTGCCCCATTTATTAGTCTGGTTTGACCTATATTTTTTTTCAAGTCAATCCCCTAGTACAAGTAATAATGGTTGATTATTATAAGTTATAATCAAATTCGGGGTAAATAAGGTTATTGGTAATTGGAGGGTAGGAAAAGATTGATTAATAAATTTAAAAAAATAGTATGAGAAGTAATTATCAATTGTCCATCTATCTGTTCACCTCATTTATTTGTATATTTGGTTTGACTTATTTTTACTACCAGTGTTTAAATGGTTAAAAAAAATTAAAAAATCAGAGATTTACTTGTGACATATATTATTTAAAAACATTAACTATTTAAACTCTATTACTAAAAATCATCAAATTAACTAAAATTTAACGAAAATAAAAATTTTAAAATAAAAATAAGACCAAATTAAATAAAAATAATAAAAATGGTAACAAATATATATTTAAACATAGAAATTATTGGAATCACGATACAGAATTCCTTTACACTATGGATTAACCAAAATATTATAAAAAAAATTGTATGAAATAGCCTTTCTTTTTCCTTTTTGTTCGTCATCAAAGTGTAACATTTAGCCTCGCCATGTGAAAGAAACAAGTGAAGAAAGTTCGGACTTACATCCAACGCACAAAGCGAGTCTCGAATTCATTCATTCACTCACACAGTCACAGTCTCCCTCCTCGCGCTCATGGGATCATCCATTCTCATCTCCGATACTCAGCCATGGAAGGACCTGAAGGTAACGTAACAAAATTGAATCGATCAACTTTATTGTTGTTAATTCTCGCCGTCAATCCGAAATCACCATTAAACGAGTCGCGTTTCAATTTTGAGCAGGCGCATGTTGAGGATATCAAGAAAACGCATCTTCGCGATCTGTTGACCGATGATAAGCGGTGCCAGTCCATGCTCCTGTAAGCAAACGATATATTATTATTCAAACTCCGTTCCTTAGTACAAAACAGGGAAATTCTGAATTCCATTTCCTATTTTCCATGCGGTGGAAATTAATTTTTATGATTTTGTATGTTATGTAGCGAGTTCGACGACATTCTGTTGGACTATTCAAGGCAACAAGCCACTCCCGAAACTATCCAAAAACTACTTAAATTGGCGGAGGTTTGTAGTTTCTCGCTCGTGTTTGAATCTTTTATCAATCGGTAAACACATGAAAAAGGACTTTTCAAATTCTGATTATTGTTTTTTTTTTGTTAATTTTTTGCAGGTTGCATCGCTCAAAGATAAGATTAACCGCATGTACAGCGGGGAACATGTGAGTCTTTGTCCTCAAATTTAACAAAGTTTCGCTGTCCACAAGCATAAACACTCTCGTGCGTTATTTGCTAGTGTTAATTTTGACTTAAAAATGTTATCTATGTATGGCAAGTGTTAAAAATATCCACTATCGACCAATCAAAGACTATCGGTGGTAAGACCGTGATTGTAAAAGACAGCAAACTTATCTTGAAGGGGTTTGTGAATTGGTTTTTACACTTTTAGTACACAGAATATCTACTTTACTTTTTCATTTTTTGATAATGCTTGATTCACTTTCAGATTAACAGCACGGAAAACAGGTCCGTGCTTCACGTCGCCCTTCGTGCTTCAAGGGATGCTGTTATACAAAGTGATGGGAAAAATGTTGTGCCAGAAGTTTGGAACGTTCTTGACAAGATCAAGGAGTTCTCTGAGCGGGTTCGCAATGGTTCTTGGGTAATGTGCTACTCCAATATTCTACGGGGCTGTTTTTTGACCATTTGATTCATTTGAACTAAAGGGTCTTAACTACTAACCCTTTTTTTGAAGGTTGGTGCTACAGGAAAGGCTTTGAAGGACGTTGTTGCAGTTGGTATTGGGGGAAGCTTCTTGGGTCCGCTGTTTGTACACACTGCGCTTCAAACAGGTTGCTTGATTACTGCTAGTCTCTTTAATAGCAATTCTACAATTATTGGCCTTTTATTTGTGTTGACTTATAATAAATGAGTGTCTGTGTGAACACTTTTCTTAGTTGTAAACAAGTAAAATTGTTGAGTATATATTTATGTTATATTGCAGACCCTGAAGCTATTGAATCTGCAAGGGGTCGTCAGCTGCGCTTGTAAGTATCTATTGTCAGTGAAGTTTGAAGAGTGTGATTGCAAGCATTAGTTGACCTCAACTATATAATATGATTTTCTGAATCTAGCTTACTATAGTTACACATCTAGAAGCTGGCTGTACTCTTTTCATAAAACCAATCTCATCCTCTATTTGAATCTCTGCAGTCTTGCAAATGTTGATCCTATTGACGTTGCTAGAAATATCACAGGATTAAATCCTGAAACAACACTTGGTAAACAATTGTATAACAGATGAATATATATATTAAATAGATATGGAGGCTTATCTTGTATGTCTTAATGTTATCTGTAACAATTGCAGTTGTGGTTGTTTCAAAGACTTTTACAACAGCTGAAACCATGCTGAATGCTCGAACTCTTAGAGAATGGATATCATCTACACTTGGGTAAGTGCCCCATTAAGAGACGTTGCTCAAGGATATTAGTGTAAGCATTGGTTGGGCTTTCAATAGTTTCCTTCGTTTTTTATGAAATGTCCAGAACTAGATTTGGAACTTAGTTTCTTACTTATTGTAAGATAAACCCCACCCCCATGCCCCCCCACTTCTAAATATGTATGTTCAACGACTTTTCAAAGCATAGAGAGTGGACAATATTCAGAATGGACTTTGAAAATGAATTGAAGACTGTCTCTCATTCCTTCCAGGCCCTCTGCTGTTGCAAAGCATATGGTGGCTGTTAGCACAAATCTCAAGGTATTGCCGTATTTTCCTTTTCTGGCACTATCTGATTAATTATTCTTCAATGTCTAACTCTTGTTTTCATTCATGAATCATGTCTGCATTTGATTGATCACCACTGTTTGTCAGCACATGTGCTGTTAAAACATTATGCTTTTGTGTTAATCATTGTTGGATGTACCTATACCAAAGGGCACTAACATAATAATTGAATAATAAATCGCTAATAAGGACATATTACAGAAGGGTGAAGTTCTCAAAGTTATAATTTCTTTGGTATTTTTTTTAAATTTGTCCATTTTTTTCTTTAGTAAAGAGAAAAAATCATGAAGAGCGCATCTTCTATTTGTTATTATGGTTGTATATTTAACTATTTTTCTTTCATTTATGGTGCAGCTTGTGGAACAGTTTGGTATTGATCCTAACAATGCTTTTGCGTTTTGGGATTGGGTCGGTGGTCGATACAGTGGTGAGTAATGTTTCATCTATCTCCCCCTCTTCTTACCCCATTAAAAAATATTTGAAGTTTACAAAAGATTTGATTATGATGTTCTGAAATGTGGCTTGCAGTTTGCAGTGCTGTTGGAGTTTTGCCATTGTCTCTACAATACGGATTCTCAGTAATGGAGAAGTATGTCTTTCACTGTTAGTATAATTCTAATCTGTATGCACCTCTTCTAGAAGTGATTGTTCGCAGAAATAGTATAATTTCTTATGGCTATATTGTGCTTCACCTTCTTCGTTTAAGGAAATAATCACCTTCACAGATAACAAGAATGATGTAGATAAGTTTAAGGAAATAATCACCTTCACAGATTACAAGAATGATGTAGATAAGAATGCTTTCGATAATCACGACCTTTCAGAATGAGATATAGTATAGTTTGATTTCCATTAAATGTATTTAGATTTCAATTATGTTCTGCATACTATTGGCACTGACAACTCAGTTTTGAATATTCCTTCGGTGAGAAACTAAGAAACATATACTTGAATGTTTTCTTTATGGTCTTTTTTCCCTTAAAGGTTCTTAAGTGGGGCTTCAAGCATTGATCAACATTTCTATTCACAGTCCTTTGAAAGCAATATACCTGTAAGTGCGCCTTTTGGGATCTTTTATACTTTTGAGCTTTATTTCACATGTTCAACCATGTATTCTTTAATTATTGTGATACTGCATACTGGCTATCCCTCCAGTATGGTTAGTTTTATATTCTATAGTTGTAAAACTAAATATTCTGTATCACATGCTGCTCCTTTCAGCTTTTATTTCCTTTATTTCTTTCACTATTTGGAGCATTACCAATTCCACAGCTTTGGATTTTTTTTTCTTAATTATTCCTTTTTCTTTTTGAAGAAGAGGTGAAACTGTGGGTAGGCATTTGGTTCATTGTAATTTTTCAGATCCCTTGTTTCTCGGACCTTAGGTTTTCTTGTATTGAAGATGTTTTGTACAGTTGGGCCACCACATGACGAGATGCTCAATTACATTTTATGAGAGTACTGCAGGTGCTTCTGGGCTTGTTGAGCATATGGAATGTTTCATTTCTTGGATATCCTGCCAGAGTGAGTGCTTATTTGACCTGTTCCCTTCAGAAATATTTAATAGGTTTTGTTGTTCTTAAGTGGCTTCGATCAAAACATTAAACTTTTGGTATTTTTACAGGCCATCTTACCTTATAGTCAAGCTCTGGAGAAGTTGGCCCCCCACATTCAACAGGCAAGTTTGTTGCAGCATTGGGATTGAAAACTATTTTAATTCTATTTTACTATTATTCTTATAATATTTATTATTATTTTTTTTGCTTTAGGTTAGCATGGAGAGTAATGGCAAGGGTGTTTCAATTGATGGTGTTCCTCTACCATTTGAGGCTGGTGAAATTGATTTTGGTGAACCAGGAACTAATGGGCAGCATAGCTTTTATCAGCTGATACATCAGGTGATTTACTAAGTACTATATAATTGGTGTTTGAACTTTGAAGAATTAATAATTTTTTTTTAAAATTTATACTCGAAAATACTTCTTGTGTAAATTAATAAGGGTAAAATTAATCACGTCAAAAGCCTACATTACTAGTGTGTTGAATGTTAATTTTGATTTAAAACACATTCTAATGAAATAATGTCTACAATTGCATGTTGTGGTTTATATTTCAATTCCAGTTTTTACTAGTTTTGAATGCTAATCCTTGTGTCATATTAGAGATTTTGACATGGGAATAATAAAATCAGGAAGAAATTGCATGCGTATTTTCATCCTTCCTTTGTCTTTCAAATTAATACAATCACAAATGTGCTCTGATATAATGGTTATCTTCAATTAGTATTTCTCTAGGTTACTTAAAATCCAAGGGCACATTTCTTCTACATTAATGCAAATGAGACATTCCTATATCCAGCTTTCTTTCCTTAACTTCTCCTGGCTGACCTGAATTTTTACTTTTCTTTACCAGCCTATTTAAAACAGTAGTTATTTAGATTTTAGCAGTTTAGAATATTATGTTCTTGTTGCCTCTATTGCAATTTTACTTTGCTTCTTTTTATTTCATATTTTTATAACGGTTTGAATAATATGAATACTTAGTATATATGCTATTTGTTGAGAAATTTGCACTTCTTACTTTTAGGGGCGTGTAATTCCTTGTGATTTTATTGGAGTTGTGAAAAGTCAGCAACCTGTGTTTCTGAAAGGTAAGGAACACAAATTAGCATTATCAAGTTTAATCGTCGTAGTTTAGTTTTGTAAAGTCAGTGCTCTGATAATATTTTAGCAATGCAATTTATAACCAGGTGAAGTAGTGAGTAACCATGATGAGCTCATGTCCAACTATTTTGCACAACCTGATGCCCTTGCATATGGAAAGGTACATTTGTCCTTACTCTGTTCTTCTAAATTATATATCAAATATAAATAAATAAGGATATAAGTAAAAAAATCTGTGTCAATGCTCCCAAATCTATGGTAACTGATATGTATTCTTTTTCCCGTCCTCGGGCAGGAAAAAGAATAATATGCATATTTCGACAGCACTGAACTTGTAGAAATAGCTTCTTTTTTATAATTTTGTGGAGTAGATTTTACAGCTCTCCTCATATCATGAGGAATATGACCATTAATCAAAATCTTGTAGACAGCAGACCAGCTGCAAAAGGAGAATGTTTCCCCACACCTTATTCCTCACAAGGTGATATTCTTTCTTCAATGCAACTTGCAGGCTTAGTAGTTGAATCCTTAGTCACTAACATGCTCATTTTTTTCTAAACCAATCTACAGACATTCAGTGGCAACCGACCTTCTCTCAGCCTACTGCTTCCATCATTGAATGCTTACAATATTGGGCAGGTACATAGTCCGCAAGGTTGTGATTAGTAATTAAAGGAAAATGGTCCATTCCTGTTTACTTATTTTATTGAGCAAGTTCCTGAGGAAAATTAGGTAACTATGACTGATGAGAATTATGCACAAGAATATATTGAATATTCATATTTTTGCAATATGGACATGCATTTAGTTTATTTTTGCTCTCTTGAAAAGCTATTTGTCATATTTCAAATTAAGCATTCATACTGAAGATTTAACATGAGAAATAAGCATTCACTTTGGAAGGTTTGTATAGAGTATTTTAGTTTTTATTCTTTAATGCCTATTCCTTCATTGATGTGTTCATAATATGTTGACAGTTTAGCCCAGTATCAGAATAACTACTGCAAAAGCTATCTGATTGGCAAATAATTTTCATTCATTTTTCCTTCTCTTCATAGTGTTTTTCTCCAATCCTTCAGTTTTTGTTTATAGTTCTTGATATGTGCGTCTTTGATTCCATAATCGAGTTGTATATTCTACATTAGTCGGTCATAATTACTTTATTGTTCATAATTTCCTGGTGCTCTATGTTCCTCAGTTGTTGGCAATCTATGAACACAGAATTGCTGTAGAGGGTTTCATTTGGGGAATCAATTCTTTTGATCAGTGGGGAGTAGAGCTGGGGAAGGTATGGTTTAGATAAGTAATGTTTCATTGTGTTTCTATATAAGAAATTTCTGAAAGACTTCCAACTCTTATCTGAGAAATACATATATGCAATTTCAATTGTAGTTTTATTCGGACTTTATTTCTTGGTTCATTCTCATCATATTTAATGATAATGCAGTCACTGGCTACTCAAGTCAGAAAGCAACTTAATGCATCTCGAACAAAAGGAGAACCAGTTCAAGGTTTTAATTTCAGTACAACAAAAATGTTGAATAGATATCTTCAGGTATGGAAATCCCTTTATCCTACTCGTCCCTTCAGGTATTGAAAATCAAAGCAAAAAGGAACTATAATTTTTTTTTTGTAATGAAATGTTTAGTATTTTTCTATTGTGTGTTTGTGAACCTGGGCCTGCTTTATTAGGCTCATTAAAACATTGGACTAGGGCTCTAAATTATAGATCTGAATCAATTCCAGGTATGTTTGTCCAACCCATTTAGTCTTATCTTTGTTCAGGCTAGTCCGGCCTGTTTAAATGTAAAATGTAGGTTGAGGCTGGGCTATGGAGCCTTAAGCCGACATCACGCTGATTCAATTGGGTGGACTGACTAATTTAGGACAATTACTTTCTGCACTCCGTCATTTTTTCCCCGCACCCCATCAATTCCGGAATTTATTTTCAGGAACACAAAAAATAATTTTGGAAACATTTTTCCAAAAAACAAATGTCCTGACTTTTCCTCTTATGAAAAACACTATAGGGAAAGTTTTTGACGGGGTGGGAAAAGAAATTGATGGGTGCAGTTGCTCTAATCTACACCCTCTAGATAAGAAGTCCAAATGAGAATTCTTTCTTCTCGAAAATAAAGTATTATCGAGATCATTTAGTACTTTAAAGCATTTAATAGAATATATTTAGTGTTGACATTACTGGAAGCTGAAAGCACGTGAACACACTTGATTAGTAGAATTGAAAACCTCGTATTTAAAATTTTTATTCCTGAAAAAGCTGTTACTGCATACTTAGTAGTATCTCAGTCATACATATGATTGACTGACAAACTAACCCCACTGCCATATATTTCTTTCTACATTTAAAATACCTGTTATATGATTTTTCTTTCGCTGGTGATAATACAAACCATTAAAGAGAATGATATCACCATCTTTATGCTTAACGGTGGCAGATTACTAAAATCACTTATTACTTGTTTATTATGTATAGATTGACAGTACAATTGATGGCAAAACTTTAATTTTTCATGGCAGGCAAGTTCAGATATCCCAGCGGTTCTTCCAACTTCTTTACCGAAGATCTAATAACTTTTTGCCAATAGTTGTATTCATACCGAATTAATAAGAAAATAATCTGGTGAATGTTATATATACAGCACACCTACGAACATGTTTTCATATCCGTATCGATTATGACTGGTTCAGCACGATACGTGGTTGTCCTGTTCTCTTGCTGTCGGGTTTTCTTCTGCTGAAAAGTGAAAAGCATTTTGGATTCTAAATTTTGTTTGGAGCTTGCCAACTGACATGTTCTGATGTCCTCACTGTTTTTTTTTTTTTTTTTTTTAACTTGTTTAGACGATACTCGATCATCCTTTTCTGCTGGAGATGTGTTATACTGAAAACTGAAAAATGTTTTGGGTTCTAATTTTTCTTTTGGAGGTTCTCTACTGTGTTGTTGACCGGCCTCGGGTATTTTGTGCTCAATAGTCAAGATGAGCATGCTTTATCATCATTATATTCTACTACTATATGCACAGAGGGTTGTCTGAACTGTTTACCGCTAGGCCTACATATTGATCATAATTTTGACCTTTTAAACTTTTAAAAGACTAGCTAGAATTCTAAGACCTGATGGCCCTACTTGAAAATATCAACATATTGAAAACGAATTTAACGCATATCTCAAGGTAACAAAATCTTAAATCAAAAGATTGGTGATCAAAAGTTTTTAACTTTCTATAGACACTTTCACATGATAACACATAATATCAACGTGAAAGAAAAAGAAAACTGCTAACTTTTTCTTTGAACTCAATTCTTTTGTTTTATTTGATAAAGAAAAGGGAATTTGGATTGTTGAAAATAGAATTTCTGAATACAAATATACAAGTAAGAAAGTATAAATTAATTGATGTTATGTTAAAGGAAAATAATAAGAAAAAAAGACAATAACAAGTGAAAATCAATGATAATCAGTTTATGTTTCATCAATTTCAAAATTACTTTTCATTATCATTTCAAATATGCCATCGACTTATTTTAATAAGCTGAATTGTTTTTTCATCTTATATACTAAAGAATATGTGTCTCCTACATAACTTCCTTCTTGTAGGAAACAATAAATAAATAATTAATCGTAATTAAAAAACCCAATAAAAATATAAAGATAAGATTTCATGTAGTTTTTGTACAAGCAATTGATATGTTTAGTGAAGGACATTTCAGTAACTTAGGCGACGTGGAAAATGTAATTGCCTCTCTGGATGGGGGGAACTCTTAGTAGAAAATCACCTCTATTGGTACATGCGGTACAACTAGTTTTGTTTTCAATTTTTTTTGTCAATTTAACTCTCACAAGACAATTTATTGCAATTATACTTTCACATAAATATTGTGACACTAGGAACATTTAAAGCCAACGAATTACCTGGGAATCTATAATAAAACATAATACTATTAATATATAAATAAGATGTATTCTTTTTTATACAGAGACTAAGCCATAAAATTTGAGTTAGTGCTTAAAACACATCAGTAGTGTATAAAGTTGAGTACTTAAAATATTGGTAAATTATCATTCACATTTGAGTGAATGTGTTTGGTCCGATTTTTTTTTTTTTTCTACTTAACTTTAAAGCTGAGTCAAACAATATTTATATACAAGTTCTTAAAACTTTTAAGGAGTTTTTAAATTTAGTATTCAGATAATTTTGGGTAGTATTCTCATTTTATAAATAGGGTTCTCATTATTCAGTCCCCTTCTCTCATTTTGGTGGATTCTATTCTTACTTTCCTTTTTTTGAAAACATAACTTTGGATTGACTTATCTTTTGTTTTTGTAGTGCTTTTCTCGCGTGAATCTTGTCCTCTTCATTTTCCAATTTATTGTTATTAAATATTTTTAAGCAATTTAAAATTATTTAATTATATATAAATTAACATTTTCTTTATTCATTTAAAGATTTGTTATTTAACGATAATATATAATATCTTAATATTTTATCAGTTATAACTTATTATCAATGTATATTATTTGTAAATTGTCACTAAAATTGCCAATAAGTATAAGTTATAAGTTGAAGCCATAAATAAAACTTTCTCACGATTTCTATAATAATGCACGTTGATCTACTCACAAAATTTAAGGTGTCATATTTCAATTTGAACTAAATAATAAAAGGATTATGCAGAAATTAGGAAATATATGCCTATAAATAACTTGTTTAAAAAAAATATCAATTATGAACGAAAACTGAGAAAAATAACAGAAAAGAAACCAGGGAATGGACTACAGTGAAGGACATTTCGGTCACTTAGGCGACACGTAAAGTGGAAAATATACAACGCAAGCACACATATTTGATGTTCATATGTCAGCGTGAATAACACGTGCTGCAGGGATATCTACGTGATCATCACGCGCTTCTTTATGCGCGTAGAAACTTATTTCCCATAATCACAAATGAAGAACTGAATCCGGCAAAGGGTATCTCTGCTAACGTGAGCCATGGGTGATAGCGTCCTAACGTGCACCCCAGCATTTATCATCTTTGTGGCTTAACCTATATTCTTCTCTTTCGCCCCTGGTTCCGGTTCCCCTGACCCACCTTCGCACACCGTTGGTTCAATTGCAATCGTCAGAGACCCTTTCCCTTTCCGATCATCCATGGCTGACCGCATCTCTACCACTCGCCTCCACCATATCTCTGCTGCACCTCCTTTTCAGATCTCCAAAGGTCCTTTCTTTCATCTCTAATTTTTTATTCTGCTAAACCCTAGAGACGTTCCCACACTTTCACTATTTGTATTAGATTACGCCAACCATTTTTGTTTCTCTGTTTTAGTTTTAGGGTTTTGCTTCGTGGCTCGAGTGGTTTTCTCTTCGTAGCTCGTTTGATCAATTTTTTACTTATTCATTTTTAGTTCGGGGATGACATTGATGAATTGCTCTGCATTTTTTCTTATTTTCTTGTTCCTTCTGTTATTCCTTTATTTAAACTTTCATAACAGTGACAGAAACAGACTTAATTATCGTCTGTGCTTTTTGTTGTTTAGTTGTTTAGATTTTTCTGTGAACTTGAGGATGGGAAGTTTAGATTTTCAATGATATCGTGCATTTAGAAGTAATTTTATTTTTTCATCCAGGGAAACTTTGGTTTGATATTTTTTTAATTCGAAGATGATAGTTTTTTTTACTGTATCTGTAAGTAAATTTTACCAAGATAGGTATAGATAGATAATATTACGATTTATATGTTTGTTTTGACACATTGTCAACGCAAGTATCACCATATTTTTTTGTGGGTAGTCATAGAAGCTGCTATTTGTAGTTTCTGCTTGAACTTGGGTCAAGCTTTCCTGGATTATTATGCCATTGTCTGGTGATTTTATTAGATTTGATATACTGAGGTATAGAGTTTTTCCACTCCACGGGAGTTGATAATAAGTACTGTGAGCTATACCATCTATGTATAAATTCTGACACCGATTTTAGTTTTATTTTTTTGTTTGTAAATTTGTTTGTCTTCGTCCCACTGCCCCCTCCGCATTCTTCGTTTTCAATTTATTTTTTAGACTGACATTTTCGATGTAGTCAGCGTAATCAAACATGTGATGGATTTGTCCTTTCAATCAGAATTGTATATGAAAAACTTAGAAAAGGACCGATTTCTTTTCATATATTCAATATTTTCATATAATATTTGTTCTATCAGTTTCTTCTTGCGCTAAATCATCAATGCATGTATATTAATTTTTTTGTCAAACTTCTCTTGCTTGTCTTCATTTTTTCGTAGTCTGTCTGTGCGTGCTTGCTACCTATTTAATTATCAACTGATAAGAACATGGTAAAAAACATGTAATGGCTTAGCCAAATGCTGAAAGTGTTAAAGTTTTGAATTCTTTTTTAGTAAACATCTTCCTTTTGCAGATTTCCATGCCCCTGACAATCCCGTTCCACTTTCACCACAATGGCTTCTGCCAAAGCCTGGGGAGAGTAAACCTGCAATAGAAACTGTGGTGTGTAATGATTACTGCTGTTTTTTTGTCTGTTTGCACTTCTGTAAACTGTATATTTGCAAGTCAGATTTCTGTGAACATTTCAATCCATAAGTAGTTTATAATTGCTTTAAAGTCCGCATCTCTTCACTGTTACACATTACTCAGGAAAACCATGTGTTTTCAACTCCACCAAACGGCAATCGCTCAGAGATGGCAAAGACATTTGGAAATGGAGAGGACGTGAATGATGGCCTTAAGCGAAAGGATGTCTTCCGGCCATCCGTGCTTGACTCTGAAAGTGGACACCGTGATCGTTGGCGTGATGAAGAGAGAGATACTAAGTCCTCTTCCTCTTTACACAAGGATCGATGGAGGAATGGAAACAAAGATGTAATTGACACTAGAAGAATGGACCGGTGGACTGAAAATCCATCAACAGGGCACTTTGGCGAAGCACATCGTGGCACATCTGATAGATGGAATGATTCGGCTAATAAAGATACAAACTTTGAACAGCGGCGCGAGAGTAAGTGGAACACACGCTGGGGACCTGATGATAAGGAGTCTGAAGGTCCTCGTGAAAAATGGAGTGACCCTGGTAAAGATGGTGATCTTCATGTTGGCAAAAGTTTGTCTAACATTTCTTATCTTGTTAAGGATGAAAAGGAGGATCATTATCGGCCATGGAGACCCAACGCCTCACAAAGCCATGACCACCAAAATGTGATGCCAAACAAACAAGTGTCTGCATTGTCATATGGGTGGGGCCGTGGGGAGCATACACCTCCAGTCATTGCGTTTGGGCGGGCCCGGTTTGGCTCTGGTGGTAATTCAATTAACAGCACATATATGCATTCTCAATACCCTGAAACTTTATTGGATAAAGTTGAAAGTGAGCATGGAGAAGCTCATTGCTTTAGATATAATAGGACAAATTTGCTTGATGTGTACAGAGTTGCTGATATGCATACACATAGAAAACTAGTGGAATTTGTGCAGATACCTTCTATTACACAGGATGAACCATTGGAGCCTCTAGGTTTTTGTGCTCCAAATTCTGAGGAACTGGTAATTGCTGTCACTGTATATTTTTGTTCTGGATGTCACTGTTATCTGTGGTGATTTATTAAGATTGCTTTTCTGTTTGAACAGTCTGTGTTAAAGGATATTGAAAAAGGGGAAATAATCAGTAGCAGTGCTCCTCCGGTGCAAAAAGATGGACGGAACACAACAGAATTTACACATTCAAGACGAATAAAGCTTGTAAATTCTCCTTTACAAGGTATAATAAGGATATAAGCTTACAATAGTGTCAAAGGGCGTCAGCTTCTTTAGAATCTGGTTGTTTTGGCAGGGAGTTTCTGACCATTTGAAAGTGGTCCCTTGAATTTCTCAAAAGGCTTCTCAAATTAAAAGCACCAGCACAGTTTTAGTTGTCTAATAACAATGAAAACAGTAAGGATCTTAAGACATCATCAAAGTGGTTGGGAAATGTAGATTATTAATGTAAATGAAACCTTGGGAATTTTGTACTTTTATTGCCAACATACACCAATCATTTTGTATTTCATATCTGATTTTTGAAGGTAATCTATATATTGTCTTTAGTTGTAGTGTAAATTTTTGGGAGTCCGTAAAACTTTGTTTCTAATATAAAAATTGATGGGTTTTGTATGTTTCCATGGTTGGACTATCTCTTTATTAGTGGTTCCTGCTTGCCCTGTACTTACCTCCAATTATTGCATATTGACTATCTACAACTCTTTTTTTATTTCAGCTTTCATGTGTAACCAGACTAATTTTCTCCCAATTTATATGCACTATACTTTGCTACATTAAACAGCTAGGAAGGATGGGTTTTTCTTTGTCTCAAGGAGTTCTTATGCTTTATCTTTTCAGATAGAGTCGAAGATAATGGTTCTTACAGAATGGTGGATGAGGTTCCTAGTAGTAGAGAATCAACCTTTGAAGAAAGCAATTCTATTCATCCTGGTGCTACATGGCGTGGGACACAACTAGGTGAACATGCAGGCACAGTTGTGCATGAAAGCAGAGATATGTCCAGTGATATTAAATCAAGAAACCCAGATATGAGCTGGTCAAACCAACCAAAAGATACTCAGGGTCAGTGGGAGCATAATTTGGATTATTTATCTGAAACCAGAGATGTGGCTAAGTGGCAATCTAGTGGATATCCCATTAAAAGGCAGCTATCTGGCATTTTGGATGGTGAATTCGAATCCAGGAGAGTTCAACAAACTTGTCCAGAGGATTTATCACTTTTTTATAAAGATCCTCAGGGTCACATTCAGGGCCCCTTTAAAGGAATTGATATTATTGGTTGGTTTGAGGCTGGTTACTTTGGTATAGATTTACCTGTTCGTCTGGAAAATGCAGCATCCCACTCACCATGGTTGCAACTTGGTGATGCCATGCCCCACTTACGAGCTAAGGCCGGGCCACCACCTGGATTTTCTGCAGCAAAACATGACTCTACAGAGGCATTTGGTTGGCAAAATTCCAGTACCTTTGGGAACATGCATACTGGTTTAAATGAGGCTGAGAGGCTGAGAAATGATCCTATGCAGAGGAATTCTGCCACTGAAGCTGAAAATAGGTATCTGGAGTCACTAATGTCCGGTAGCAAAAACAGTTCCCCACTTGATAGTCTCACATTATCAGAAGGTTAACAATGTTATATTTTTTGTTTTGTATTCTGATTTCTGAATACTAATGCACTAGCATGCATTATCATTCCTCTTCATAGTGTCTTTATATAGTGTATCATGCTTTGAGATAGTTTGGTCTAATCATGATATGTATTTTTAGGTTTACAAGGGTTTCTCTGTAATAATTCTGGTAATCTGGGCCCATCAGGAGTAGATGGTGGAAACAACCTTTACATGATGGCCAAGAAGATGGCACTTGAACAGCAAAGTTCCTTGCCAACTCATCCTTATCCATACTGGCCAAGGAGGGATGCAGCACCCCTTCCACCAAAATCAGACATTTTTCCAAATGCACCACCACATTCAAATATCTTGTCTTCATTGAGTGACAATCCTCGTCAGCTTCAGCCCCAAAATTCTGATTTAAACTCAGTAATCCAAGGAGTATCTGACAGAACGACCACAGGCTTAAGTAGCGGTATTGCTGGATGGCCAAATTTTCATTTGCAAGGTGGATTGGATCCCCTGCAGAATAAGATTGACTTTCATCATGATCAAAATTATGTTCAAATGCCATTTGGAATTCAACAAAGGTTACAAACACCGAACTTGTTGCCCTTAAACAACATAATTGCTCAAACGTCAGATATTCCATCAAGTATTCTGACAGCAGAGAAGTTGCTTTCTTCTGGCTTATCCCAAGATCCCCAAATGTTGAATATGTTGCAGCAGCAACACTTTCTGCAGTTGCATTCTCAGGCAGCTGCTTCTTCACAACAGATACCTTTCTTGGACAAACTTCTGTTGTTGAAGCAGAAACAGCAACAGGAGGAGCAACTGCTGTTATTGCGCCAACAACAACAACTGCTATCTCAAGTGCTGCAGGAGCATCAGTCTCACCAGCGACTAGGTGATTTATCTTATCAGCAGTGTTCTGGAGGTGGAGTACCACTGGGGAATTTGCATGTGAATCTTTCTCAAATTCAACCACCAAAAGAGATTTTTTCCACCAGTTCTCAAACACCAATCCCCAGTGTGAATGCTGAGCTTACTACTAATTCTTTGAATTTACCTCTGCAAACAAGTCAGGACACTAGCCATAATATAAGCAGTGAATCTTCTGCCCATTTGCCGGACCGTTTATTTGAGAATATTAGTCATCAAAAAAGCTGGAGTGCTACACTTCCTGAGCAAATTAATGACAAGCACCAGAGTGTAGCATTGCCTGTATCAGCTTCTTTTAAAGACTCCGTATTGAGTGAGCATAGCATAGCTAAAGAGGAACCCAACATTGCCCAGAAACCTCTTTCTTTTTCTGACGATAAGGCTAAAATCATGGAGCAAAAGCCAGACGATGCTTGTCCTGTTGGTGATTCTCAGGTGAGTGCAACTTCTGTGTGCGGTGAGAGTTCTCAACCAGTACAGTGTGTTGCTCCTTTTGTTCCTGTGTCTTCAGCTGGATCTTGCGGTATCGATTTACCAGTATCAAGTCAAGTGGGTAAAGATGTGGAGATTAAGTCAGGCAGTATTGAAGAGCAGCAGGGTGGAAGGGAAAGCTCAAATACTGAAACCACTGTGGTGGATGCAAGAAGTGTTGAAGCACGGGAACCCAAAAAGGCTACTGAGAAGAAATCTAAGAAGCAAAAATCTTCAAAATCTCAGTCTTCTGATCAGGCAAAGGGATTGCCAAAAAATGTGACTTTGCAGCAGTCAAAGAAATCAGAATCTGAGAAACCAAATTATGGTGAAAAAAAATTGGGAGAAACCAACAAGGGTGAACCAGCTCAAGAGACATATCTGCAGCAAACAAGGGATAAGGGTAAACAATCTGCAACTGCTACTGCAGAAACAGATAATCATCAAGAACTTAATGGTCTCCCTACTAATATTCCAGGAAGCAACTCTGAAACATTTATTGAGGACGAGTTGACGGCAGTCAGTTCTGTTTCCACCAAGACTAGTGAATTACCTTCAGGGAGAGCTTGGAAACCAGCTCCTGGTTTCAAGGCAAAATCTCTCTTAGAAATTCAACTGGAAGAACAAAAAAGGGCACAGATAGAAATGCTTGTGTCTGAGGTTGCTACTCCTGTCAATGCCATGAGTTCAACAACTCCTTGGGTGGGAGTTGTGGCCAATCCAGACTCTTTGAAGGTGTCTAATGATAGTCACAGAGAAGCAGATGATACTGAATATCTAGCTAAATCTGAAAAATCTCAAGATAGTAAAACCAAGAAAAGCCCATTACATGATCTATTGGCAGAAGATGTACCAAAATATAGTGAAAGGGATGGCAAGGTTCCAGACAGCTCGATCCCCTCACAAACTGTTCACTCTAATTCAGAATCAATAGATGAAGGAGACTTCATTGAAGCTAAAGACACCAAAAGAAACCGGAAAAAATCTGCAAAGTTGAAGGGTTCAGGGTCTAAGGTTTCAATTCCTGTTGCTTCTAGTGAAAGGCCCATAAGTTCGAATCACAATGAAAAGGTAAGAAGCTCCCATTCTGTTCAACTGGAGAAAGAACAACTGCCTTCTATCCCATCAGGACCCTCTCTGGGAGATTTTGTTCTTTGGAAAGGAGAGCCGACAAGCCCATCCCCTCCTCCAGCCTGGACTACTGATTCTGGTAGGATACCTAAACCAACATCATTAAGGGACATTCAAAAGGAGCAGGAGAAGAAATCTGAGAAGAAATCTGCTGCAGTTCTCTCAAACCAACTTTCTACCCCTCAAAGATCACAGCCTGCCCAAGTTGCTCGGAGCAGCAGTTCTTTACGGCCAATTTCAACTTCATCTCCACCAAAAACTGCACCTTCTAGCCAGATAAACTCCCAAACTTCTGTGTCAAAATATAGGGGGGATGATGAACTGTTTTGGGGTACAGTGGAGCAATCTAAGCAAGAAAATAAGCAGTATGACCTCTGTCTCTTCATTGTGCATATGACTTCTACTCGTTAATATGTTACTTCATTAATCTTACTTTCTAAAGTAATACTTACTGATATTGTTAGTTTTGGTATCTGTTCAATATACATTGTTCTACGTTACAATCGGCTAGCGAAGTGCGGGTGGGGTGTAAGGAATGCAAAACATTTTAACTGAACAATGAATTTTCAGTTTTTAGCATTAAATTAATACTTGGTGGCCTCAGGGCGTTAAATAGTGATAGAACTTATAAAACAGAATATAGAAACATGGTAATGAGTCCTAACTGAGGCTGATTTAAGATTTGGGACACACAACCTCACATTATCTTTATATTAGAACAGCTGTTGCATTTACGAGTACTTTTATTCCGCGCTAGGTGGCCGACTTATTGTTTCCTTTATAATCTTGTTTTGATGGATAAGTTGGTTATTGCATTCTTTGTAAGCAGGTCAGGCTTCTCTCAACTTGCTAGCCAGGGTAGCCGGGGTTCTAAAAATATCCCCATGAAAGGTAATTCACCTGGATTATTGAGTCGACAAAAGTCTGGGAGTGGCAAATCAGTTGAGCGATCTCTTTCATCGTCACCTGCCTCTTCTCAATCACTGCTAAAACTGAAAAAGGATGCCATGACTAAGAATTCCGGTAATGACATTTACTTATTCTTTACTTCAACATTATTAATTCCAATTTTCACCTGCTTGGCAATTCTGTCTAATTTAGTCTCAAAAGATTTAGCTCTGCTCCTTCTGACTGGTCTATTTACTTTTTTCCTTTTTTTCAGAAGCTACTGACTTCAGAGTTTGGTGTGAGAATGAATGTGTCAGGCTTATTGGGACAAAAGGTATTTACATATACGGTTTCAGATCTGTTTTCCATTTTATGGATTAATTGTGATTTAGTAGATTGATTTAAGAATGCTAAAGAAAAGTCTATTTCACCAAATGGTTATTGTCCCCAAAGAACAGTTCAATTTCTGTCTGAATGTAATCAGGCATTGACTATATTTTTTATGGCAGATACAAGTTTCCTTCAGTTTTGCTTGAAGCAGTCCAGATCTGAAGCAGAGATTATTCTCACGGAAAACCTGGGATCATATGACCCTGATCATGAATTCATTGATAAATTCCTCAATTACATGGACTTGCTACCATCAGATGTTTTGGAAATAGCTTTTCAAACTCGGAATGATGAGAAAGTTGATGGATCTGAAAACACAGTTGTACAAGATTTGGGTTACATTGACGGATCCTTCTCAAAAGGTGGAAAGAAGAAAGGTAAGAAAGGAAAAAAGGTCAGCTCTTCAGTTTTGGGATTCAATGTCGTGAGTAACCGGATAATGATGGGTGAGATTCAGGCGGTAGATGACTAATATTAACACAGGTTATTACGGAACGTGTATATATGTTTTGGTCGTGCTTTGTATTTTGTAAATGATGTTTTTTTACACTAACAGTAGCAGCATCAATGGGTTCTGCTCAAGCAATTTTGTCATCTTATTGTAGAAATTTTTACGTTTGAAAGATCGTGCTGACAAACATTCTTGGCAGCCTTAACTCGTGCTGACAAGCTAATTTATTCAAGGGCAGAACATGCAAGTGCCTGATGTTCTGTTTCTATTTCTTGATTATATTTTTAGGGCTTAATTAAATATTTTATTTTAACTATTCAGTTTGGTTCTTGCATTTTAAAAGGTTTGATTTAAACATTCACGTTTAAATATTTTAAAATAGTACTTTGGACAGTTTAAAATTAGTTGTGATTTTAATTTCAGTAATTATTTAGGTTGGGAATTTAGCACGCTTATCTAGAGTGATGGTGGGAATCACAATTGCTCAAACTTACAGTATTATTTTATTTATTTTTTGTCAGCACAGTATTATAAACAATGGTTGATTGTAGTTTGTTCTGGTAGAAAGTTATTTCAATCAACATTGATCGTCAATAGTGCGTGTGGAGAATGTTTCTGAGAGGAGTTTTTATATTAATTGCTAGAGACAAAATGGTTTCGGCGGGGGTTAGTGTAATTTGTAAAAGTTGTAGAAAAATAAAACTAAAAAAAAATGCTGGAAATAACAAATTTTTCGAAACAATTTAGCATACGCAAATAGTGGATTCATTGGGATGATGAAAATTAGTCCCAACTTTGATATAGGTTGATTTCATATATATATATATATATATATATATATATATATATATATATAAAAAATAGAGTTATATATTTATAAATAATAAAATATAAAAACTCAAGACCAAGCAGCAAGATGCAATGTTACTATTTCCCTTATTCACTATTTATTTGCAGTTTTTTTCATTAATCGAAAACCTTCTGCAAATATCTGTTCATTCTTCCTGTCCAGATTGTCATTATAATGCCATGTTTATAGCATGTTCAGTGATTATGTCTACATTTTCAATTAAAATTTTGTTCTTGAATGAAAGAACTAAAAAAAATGAATATTTTTTCATACAATATCTTCTGGTAAAATACTTGACTATCTAGCTTGGTAAGAATTACAGAGAGTATTTGCTGAAACCTTGAAGATATTTATTATTGATTTGGGAAAAGTACAGTGGTCGTATGTTCCTCCTATGCTTCTCTGCTTCACTCTGAATTGCTACAACCAAAACCAAGGATTCTAGTTATTCGTCACATTCCTACTCTCTGTTTCCTTCATTTTTCTTGATCCCCTCATGCTCTGCACATGCCGATCACCAAAACTAAAAGTTCACCCACTTGCATTTTATTAAACTGGGGAAAAGTAAAAAAAAAAAAAAAAAAAAAAAAAAAACAAAAACTGGTTTTTAACTTAAAAACCAGCTTATAATATTAAACGCAGTATACTATTATTTTAGTTAATGTGAGACTTAAATTTCTTTCGACACAGCCTTCACATCTACTGCTATTAAACAGCTGAATAACATGTTGAGTAACTATTTTTCATAGATTTAAGATAGCTTCCAATACAAGTTACAAGAGAGAAAAAGAACTAACTTCTTCAAATTAGTTTATCAGTGACCTAATTGGTTTGTTTAAACATGCTTATTTGTTTTTTAAGTATCAATTTTTCTACACATATCAAATTCTTAATAAAGTCAGAAGAAAAGAAAAACGTTCGTAAGTGTTAGTTTGTGCTGACCGGTGCGATTGAAAAGGGAGAGATCGCAGAAGAGACATCTTAGCAATTTCCGAAACGGCACCGTCTCGAACTTCACGAACATCACTCACCAATTCCTCGTAAGCTGCTTCGAAGGCTTCCCACCAAAACTTGGGTAATCCAACGTAGTTCGTGCGAGTTCGACTGTACACATCCCACATCTGTCTCACCACCTTCTCTCTCTCCTCCACCTCCTATTTTTCAACCAAACCAAACCATAAACACAAACAAATTATACTTTAAAACCTTTGCATCTTATCATCTCAACTACTTTTCATTTTTCGATTAAACAGCAAAAGTTACGTCATATACAAAAATCAGTAAGAACTACGACAAAAGTAGTAAAAATTAGTCCAGCACAAGAAAAATCAGTTTTACTGTTACAGACACGAAAGGAATTGTGTTTTGTTGTGTACTTACGAGCACATCGAGATCCTGAAAAATGTTGGAATCGAAATCATCGTTGTTGGTCGTGGACCATTTGAGCGTGACGGAGCCAGCGAACACGGTCCATAGAGCAACGAGGATAACCAAAGCTAAGACCCAAAATAAGAAGTGCCTCTTACGGTCGGCGTTTCTAGAATCAGCATCATGGATCCCTCTCTTTGTCATGTTTTTCGTTTTGGTTAAGGTGTGATGGGTAGATACTACTTCACTTTATATTTGCGTGAGATTCGAATTGAAGTGCTTTTGGCAATGGTGGTTAAGATGTTATAATATTAATAAATAATTTATATCAAACACCTATAACAATTAATAAAGGGCTTTAACTATTTTGTATGTGTATTTTTTTTTTTCAGAAGAGAAACTTAATCGCTAACAATTCACGAACAAATAATTTATTTATATATACCTATTAATAATATAAAAAACAGTTTGTATAAATATTAAATTTTTAACTCGATTAAATAAAATAATACGATTCTGTTAAAATTCACGTTACATGAGGAGTTTCTTTCTTCATCTACCCTTCACCACTTTGACTATATATGATATTATATTTGGTAGGAGGAAGGTATAATTCCATTACATAAGGTATTGTTCATCGTGTCGTATTCACCAATTGGTGAGTTTGTTTATTCACACTGACATTTTGACTTATAGAAATTAAATAAAAGAACATATATATATATCCTTTTGAAAAAATAATGCTGCACATTATATAAGAAGAGTCAGTTTTCTAAGACTTAACGCGTTGAATATTTAGATATTAATTTAATAATCATGTATAGCAAATATTTGATTTATAGAATTCATATTTATATAAAAAATAATAATAAAGAAAACAAGTATAAAAACTCACTGTAGATAATAAGTTGATCCCTATGATAGCTTGATTATTCATCTAACTAAACATTTCCAAAGAAAGAAAGTTGTTTATTAGAATTATTTAAAAATATAAATACTATTTTAACATCGATTTAATACATTCATTACTTAAAATTAAATATTATTACTTGTAAATGGGCAAAATTGTTTGTACAAACTTTTTTTTTCAATTTATAATCAACATAATATTCTTATTTATAAATAATTTCTGTGAATAATTCTTATTCGAATCACACCACATTGAGGCAAGTGATTGTGTAATGTGTTGCTCTTCCGCACACCTCAAAGTTACAATGCAAATATATAATTCCACAGGATTGAGCTTCATTTCATCAAAACTTTGCGTCTCAAGAATACTTTCCCCCTCGCCATTAAAAATCACTGCAAGTTCTTTCCCAGAAGAAACAGCTGAAGAACACTCAAAACCTTTCAGGAAACATTTTTAACTGAACAGCAAGCATTATAGTATAATCTAGACATGCAATTGTACTCGTGGTATGTAAAATGTCAACGGTTCAAGGTTTGGTTCCAGGAAATGGTAGCTAGTAGTGCATTAAGAAAATGGAAAAGCAACGAAACTCCAAAAAAAGTCGTAAGAGAAAAACAATCAGTGATATTAATGGACAAAATATCTCGGAAAACATGATAAACAAGACACGTGAAGATCCAAATTCAATTTCCACTAGTACACTATTAAATATAACTAGTAGAAAAAGGAGCAAGTTTTCACACTTCACCTTGGATGTGATATAGTATAAAAGGCTAGATCCCAGCACCGACTAAAGGTTCACACACCTTGGCCATGTTTTTCTTTGGGGAAATGATTCGAGAGAAGTCAAATGAATTTGAGAGAGAATAGAAGAGATATACAAGTACGAGTGTTTTTTGTCTTAAATGATTTGGAGATAAAAGTGAAGACATGTAATAGAATTTATGAAAACTTGTAAATTATTTGATTCATATAATAAATAAATAAAATATTTTAACAGATTAACTGAAAAAATAAGATTACATATTTATCCCCATGATCAAAATTAATAAAAAATGAATGTAACTAATTAAAATTTATTTAAAATAAAATACTGATTTCCCTCCCTCAAATACTCTTTCTCATTTATCATCACTAAATTCAAACATGTCATTCTGAAATCCATTCAGAGAATTTCGTTCTTTTACGATTCATTTTTTTAAAATGATTTTCGGTGTCTTCTCTCATTGGTCTGAACGTTCTCTTAAATAAAGTTTTAGATTTGAATAAAACAATAGTTTTAGGTGTGTCAAAGGTTGATCGAGAGTATACTGTTAATAATTGCTATTTTCAGTACCTGTTTATAAACTTTGCCTTTTTCATCTGATTAAATTACCAGTTTGTTCTTCGAATGAATAGAAACCCTCGATTGAGTGTCAAATCACAATTTCTAAACAAAAAACTGTGAATCCAATAGAACATATTCCAAATGAATTGCAGTCAAAAAGAAGATTGAATTGCTTCCAATGCAGCATACCCATAGCACCATATATTTGTCTATGTATATTAGTATTTACACTTCCTAGTCGAGTCGAGAGAAGCAAAAATCCTATCACATTCCCTCTGTACCTTCGTTTTGTTCTCTCTCTCCATCATAGGGAGGGAGAAAGCAATTCATGGTCAACCCAACAACATTAAAGTCAACCTCTTCAATCGTCCACGTTTCCTCAATCAAACGTTTGTGATTTTGCTCTGCACCGTACCTATTAAGCGAGGCAATTGTGGTCCCACCGTGCGCTATGTTAATGCCATCTATGTACCTATAATCTTCGATCGAGGACTCCAATCTAGTTTCCCAGAACACGTACTCTTTCCCTTTCACGGGCTTCATCTTCACCAGCTTGGTGTCCTCGAATTTCACCAGCAGCCCCGTGCGTTGGCTAAAGTACCCCTTTATCGTGTGCATCACAATCTCAGTGTTGGAAGTGCTCTGTGCCAGAAGAAGCTGTTGAGCCGTTTGCAACTTCAGCATGAAACAAACCTCGTTGTTAATGATGTTCTCTCCCACACATTCTGCATCTAGGAACAAGTTTGCCGCACACCTTGGGTCCAGTCCCTAATAATAAATAATAACATGTGATGTGATATGATATGAGTATGATTAAAAAAATGATAAAATTAATGCATAGAATGTTGCATATTACCTGAAAGATGCGGCGAAGTGGTCTTGCAGGGGCTTTGATTGCATGAAAGGGTTGAGAAGAATTGTGGTTCCATGATACCTTACCGTCACATCCTGCACTCACCTTGTAACCGGAAACAACCAATTCCAAGCACCACATATCTGGGTTCTTCTGCCATAACACAAACCCTCCCACCTCAGGTTTTCCTCTTGCTTCAACTTCTTCATCAATCTCACCTTGTCGCATTTCCGAACCGCATATTCTCACTCGTCCAATTGCGTACATATTTTCCAGTGAATTCAATGCTGCAACCCCTCCCGTCGCTGCCACGTACTGCTGAACTATGTACTTCGCAGTCGAATCTTGCTGCATTCATCATCAATGAATGCACCACAGATTAATTAAGTTTATTAATTAGCTACCAAAATAATGCAATTCTAGATTAACTTTACAAATATGCGCAGTGAAACACACTTCCAAACCGAACAAATCATGCTTTCAAGACATTTGTAATAATGTTTGTGAATAACTAATCGAAAAAAAAAAAAAAATCTACCGATGATATTTTGTTTATCGTAATCGGTGGCTGATCAGATTACAAGAGTGTCAAATTGAATAGATAATTGGTAATTAGGGCTTACAATGGAGCAATCTTTGAGGGGGCGAGTCAAAGCGCGGTCCGATGAAAGCTGAACAGGGATAAGGGGGGCACCAACAATCTTAAGCAGCACCAAAAATTCATTGTTCAATGATGATTTATCTGGAAATCGAGCATTCATGAGAGTTCGGAGATTCTGCCACCGATTGAAGCCATTGGACCCCATGCTGGTCAACATCTCATCAGGAATAGGCACCTCAAGCACCGTCTCCAACCCATCTTCCTTGTCAAAATTAGGACACAACTTCTTCATGATTCTATTTGAAAGGAAAATTAGTGTTAATGAGATTCAAATTAAAGGTGTTTGTAAAATAATGATGAAATCCTTAATTTTGAGGGCTAGCAAAAATAGAGGGACCCTCTCTCTTTCTGGGTAGAGGGTACCCCCTATGCCTGGGGAGGCTTTGGGTTAATTTGCTGAGATTACCAAATTACTTTATTTTGGGTCTATGTAATTCTCTCTCTAGTGAAAGGGTTCTTTTTCCTACGCCGTTCCATGCCCGTAGGAGTAGCTACGTGCATGGCTTTAAATTTTAATGTTTTAATACTAATCACTTCATAAATTTTAAATTTAACTGTATACCAAGAGGTCTCCTTTTTCTTCGTAAAAATGGGTGATGAGACAGTGACACTGAAACCAGTTAATTAAAACATAACTATGATTAACATTAATGGCAATAAAAATAACAATGATGATGAAAATGGAAAGTGTAAATATATGAATAATGGTGATGTCAATGTCGTAATAATGATAACAAAGTTATAACAATAAATAGCAATGTGGTTGAGGTTAAAAAAGAGCATATGACAAATAATGAATATCAATAAAATAGCAATAAAATTTAAATGATGACATTGTAATTTGTATTGGGATGAATAATATAATTTTCCATGAAGAACCGATATTTCTTATTTGTTTTATTTAAAAAAAAATGAAGAGGATCTTTTCTCACAACTACTACCAAATCAGCATATAAAATTTGATATCCAGTGATACGATGTTAACACAATGATTTTTTTTTTATCTACCTTTGTATATATACGAACAAAAATATATAATTTTGAACTTTATTAACCTCATTTTAAAATTTATTTCACTATTTATTAATTATATTCCCTTTCTCTCCTTTTAAGTTAATTAAGTAACTAAGTTAAAATGTTCCTTATATATTGAATAAAATTATGTGAATAGTCCTTTTCAGTTCTTACCAAAACTTCTCTACCGTGGTGGTTGAATTCATCATCGTCGTTTATAAATTTCTAAAAGAATATAAAGGTGTCACATGCTGACACGTGGCATATAATTAATAATACGTATCGTTATTGTACCATTAACAGAAATAAACTAATTGTAATGAATTTTTTAAAATAAGGACTCAATTTAGTCAAATAAAAATGGAAAACCTAGTTGAGATTTCGTTATAAAAATGGGACTCCTAGAATGATTTAACCAATTATAAAATATTCAATTAGGAAGTTATACCACAATCTAAATGTACTCTCGATGGAAAACAAAAAGACAAGATTCTCCTCATCTTGAATTTGAAGTACTATTGGATACTTAGTGAGAGTGATGTATCTAATTATTCCTCAAAGGGATCAATTGAAGAATAGTCTCAAATTATCCTTCAAATTTATCATAAAAAAAAAGAGTTATTGAATGTAAAAAAATATGCAATTGATGGTGAGGAATTCACCTTTATATATGATTTTTTTTTTCTAGGATTTATATGTCTTGTTTCCCGTTAAAACAATAATTATCAATGAACAAGAATTTAATGTCCACTTCCTTCGACTGTGGTTTATATTTAGAGGTTTTTCGAAAGTCTTTGTAGATGAGACTATAACAAATATATATATATATATATATA
>Ga0214543_1001337_pt1 | contig 47258 bp, 18 predicted proteins | sample CNSS2metaG_FD_160094 | JGI IMG/M metagenome (GOLD analysis project Ga0214543, IMG submission 160094) | Root nodule microbial communities from cowpea collected in UCLA plant growth center, Los Angeles, California, USA - CNSS2 | ecosystem: Host-associated > Plants > Roots > Nodule | place: USA...
CCATTGCCGATGATCCATTGCTAACTGCAACAACACTGTGTTTTGGAAGAAGAAGAAGATTTGATCCCTTCCCTTCTGAAAAACCAGAGACTAACCCTGCAGTAAAACCCACAATTTATGCTCCCTGCCCTTCTTCTGTCTCGCAATATCACACTACCGCTAAAATCAAATCTCATAAAACAATTGAGTTATAATAATACTATCTATAGTCTCAGGCCTATAAATTAAATCAGTCACTAATCATAGATATATTCCCAACTTTTTAAATAAATCATAATTATATATTCCTATACGCATCTTTGAAATACCTATTTACTTTTATTTTATTTTATTCTTAATAATATAAATTTGTTAGGGATAATATCTGATAAAATATTGGACTGATATTTTAAATAAGTAATGTTAATTATCATTACTGATTTTATTATACATTAAAATTTTATGTAAAGTAATCATAATTTGTACCTATATATAAGAGGTATTTTTTTTAATATTTATATTTTCTTTTCAAATTTACTTTTAAAATAAACTTTTTCTTAAATTAAAATAATTTTTTTTATCAATGTTGTTTTTTAAATTTGACATTTTATTAATATTTAACTACTATTTTAATTTTAAAGCTACCTATAAATAAATAAAAATTATTTACAATAAAATTATAAAAATTATTTATATTTAATTTCATAATTATAATAATAACATTTATTATTATTATTTTCTTAAGTTTTGAATTATTATTATTAATTTCTTTTTGTTTATTAATCTCTTGTTGGAAGGTTTTCTCTAATAAAATCAATAATTTAGGACATAAAAGTATTCAATAATTTAGGACATAAAAGTATTGTATGTTTGACATGTAATGATGTAATGTGTAAGTCTACTAAAACTATCTTAGACACACATTAATGGTGATGACGAGAAGTTGAATCATTCCGAATGCATCATTCAACATGATATACGAATCTTCGATCACTAATAGTCTTAAAAGGTTGGTTAAAAGATATGTGAAAGAAAAATGGTGCTGTTATACAAAAAAGATGCATAATACAACAGACACATAAGAAAAGCACAAAAATTCAAAACAATATCATTTTTACGTGAGTTTGAACTAATTAAAAAATGGCACCAAGTCAAGCTCAAAGAAGATGTGAAAATAATCATTGTAGGGTACAATTATCAATAAATTAGGACGACATGATCGACCTCTAAAAACACAAATCAATCAATTTCTACATTAGTAATTTGTTCTACCATTCCCCGTGGAGCAACCCTATAATATTATCAAGACTTGTTAAACAACTTTTTTTGCGAATATCAAGACTTGTTAAGCAACTTTTTTTGCACCTTCGCAGCAAATTTATATAAACTTGATTGAGAGTAAGGACTAATCATATAAATTTTATGATTGAGGGTAAGGACTAATCATATAAACTAGATTGAGGGTAAGGACTAATCATAATAAAACTTATTCTTAAAAGATTATTTTCACTACATAAATAAGATAATCATGGCAAATTAAATTAATTTTGAAAAACAATTTATCAATACAGTCTACAAATGACATGTTATATTTAACATAAGAAATAGCTTATCAATTCTTTTTTGACTCATCTCAGCGGATTACCACACAGTTCACTAGTTGTAACAGTACTCAGTTCAGCTTACCTTCCTTTGGTTGCTTTGTGCAAAGGCAACAAAATACATACAAAAACACCGGGTAAGTCATAAAGATAACTCAATTCAAAGCTCAAAGCCTAACACGAGACTGTAATGGATGAAGTAGTGACAACAGAAATGTGGATCACAAAAAAGTTGATATGCAACACAAAGTAAGACATACAAATACCAAAGTGACTCAGACAAAGGTTAAATGATGGTATTAATATTATAAAATTACAGTAGTTCCCGGAGCTTGGTGGTCAAGTATATAACCAATTCATATCGGTTCCCTATTTCATCTTCAAATAGTATTAGAGTTTATCCCAATATAAATAAAAAAATGAATAAAAGGCACTTTTCAAGATAATATTTTTCATGGATATCAGACACACCGCGTGAAGACATGTATCTCTAAAAGAATGGCAATTATGATCCTTAACCACAAAAATACACACCCTGAATTGGACGAGGGTAGTGTTACGGTCTCTATCGGCGAATTTTGAGAAAGACAATACAGAAATAAAAATCTGTGCCCATTGACCATTGTTCATGTACGACTACATCATTTGCAAAGAAGCGAAAAAACAAATCAGATTAATCTCGCTCAAGAGGCTTACAAATTTTTAGCTTCGATCGTTAGTTTGCCAACTACATCAGCCGTTAAGTGACAAAATTTGGCTTCAGCAGTTAAACAACTAACCACTCCTTCAATTGATCTCAACTCCTCGTGAAACAGTGGATGTAACACCAATGAAGAAAATTTCTCATCTAGCAGTAAGCCAAGACATTTTATAACATCTTCAAGTTTAGGAACCCAATCGCAAGCCTCCAAACGCAAAACTGATGATGCTCTTGGACATGGTCCTGCTTGAGGAAACCTCTCGTATTTCTTCAACCACTTGCCTAAATAACGAATCAAATTTAGTAATTCTTTCCCATTCAACTTACTTAATGAAGGGGATAGCATCACGTCATTGATGTTGGATGATGCAATCAGATAATGCAAACAAGTCTCAGACGCTGAGAAACCATCATAGGCCATCATAAGCAAAATGGAAGCCTCCTTTGCCAAAAGCAATTTCTTCCTCTTCGGCTTGCTATCATTTAAAATCTGAATGGCTAACACTGCTTGCCTCTCCCACTCAATCTTCACACTTAGCATACTGTTATAAGCATCTTTGGATGGAGAAAGAAAATACCTCAAAATGGTGAGTATTTCTGATGAACCAAGATCGAAAGCATGCTTTATGCACAAACAGATCAAATCAGACCGCTTTTTTTCCACTAATTTGGTGATCAGGTTTGAATAGCAAGAATGGTCAATAATAGCATTAACAATCAAAGCCTCGACCACTTCCCACATCTCCAAAGAAACACACCCATTCAATACCAGGCTAGCAACATCTTTACCCATGTATACTCCAAGCTTATCGATCAAAGTCTTGTTATACTCACTCCGGGATGAATCAACCTCAATCACAACCCCTGCTTTGTCCCTGATGTTTTCCAGATAAGAATTCAAACTACTAATAAACTCACCCTTATCAAAATTATTAGTGTTCTTGACCTTAGCATTCAGCTCTGTAAAGAACTTTTTGTTAATGTCAACGATCTCAGCATCCTTTGGTGCAATATGCCACCCAATAAGGGGCCTTACGAGTGATGAAGTAGATTCATCTTTAACTTCGGCCTTTAAAGTGGGTAAGATACTATCTGGGTTCAGAACAATTGGGTAGTCCAAAGGTGAATCAAGCGATTTTGAATTGATTGAAGCATCCTTAATTACTTCTAACAAAGTCATGATTACTGCAAAACAAACAGAGAAATAAACCTCAGACACTCAGCATGACAACACTTCACCAGAAAAGGAATTCATTTTATTAAAGAAACATTTCATTTTATGTAGTTTCAGAACAGGAAAACCAAAAATAGGAAAACCAATGAATGGGAAGTGACGAAAGCTAATAAACAAAACGCAATTATAGATCAAACTAGCGGAGGGCAGTACACGAGTGGAAAGAGATCAAATCGGACCAAGACTTTTACCAAAAGCCTAATCCCGACTACTTTACCAATCATAAGCCTTTTCTAAAAGGCTTAGCCTGACCTACGTAAATGTCTGGCCTATCCAAGCCTATTAGTTTGTCTAAAGGTCTGTTTTGTGGTAGCACCTGTAAATAGGTAAGCAGGCCTATCAATCTAATTTCAAAACTAGTTAGTTTGATGGAAGAAGAATAAAAACAGCTTCGATGGCATCTGCAGTACATCCCCTCATGTGTGTATCAAAAGAGACAAAAAAAATGGAAAGTGCGGATCATTCTGAAGATTTTAGAACCATATAGAATCTCTGATAAGCAGTGAAGGTGGCATTGAATGGCATATCAAAAGCTTATAATACAGTAATAATGGTTGGAAACCAACGAATCGGTACAGGTACATAAGATGACGATGCTCCCAGGTGTGTACTATAGATGCAATTAGAGTCAATAGTTATACAAGCAGACTGGTGATATATAAATGTTTATCAGGTCAAGAGGTTCCAGCAGACAATGATTATTTTAAATAAAGGAAAAGTAATACAAGTACAACAGTCTATAGGCTATGTCCTCAAACAAAGTTCCTTACAGTGTAAAATATGCTATCTATAACTAAAACTTCGCATCAGACAGATTTAACAGACTAGATGCAAGATGATCGAGTGTAATAGAGAAGAGTCGAATCTCCAATATGGCAAGTAAATAGAAATATCAAAATTACATGTACCAGATGAAAAGGACTGAATCACCTGCAACAACCTTTTGGCAAAGTCAAAGACCAACACACTAAGAGCACTAACACAAGGCACTGGAAGAAATTAGAAACAGCAACTTTTCATTAAGAACCAGAGCGAACAAGGTTTGAGAAGACAGAGAATAAAGAGTTACCTCTGCAACAGTCACAGGCGCAATTCGAAGGGTATTTGACAGGCGTTGATAGAAGGAAGCAGAATAGAGGAAGATACAGAAAGAATTCAAAAAGAGATTACGAAAACGCCTCGAAACTTAAAGGAATCCGAAGAAATGCCGCTGTGAGGGGAGACGGGAGAGAATTCCAGAATAGAAAAATGGAGGAGCGACTACTTGTTCCTCTCTGGCGGCAATAAGAACCAAATGGTGCAAGAGCCTTTCCCTCTCTATTGTCATGCCAGGATTTAGGGTTTTGTCATTTTAATCTCCAATAATAATTTATTTTTTCATTATGAGCGTCAAACAGTAAAATATTAATTAATTATTTTACACTTTTTAAAGACAATTATTATAAAAATAAAAAAATTATTATATTTGATATTTTATAATTAAATTATAATTGTTTAACTTGTATTGTTTATTTAATGTTTTGATACGTATTATTACTATTTTTTAAGTAATAAAATAACAGTTTATATATACTCTTTGGTTGTCATGTTTTTATGGTCGTGTACTTATTTGTTGTGGCTATTTTTATTTAGGTTTAAATAGTCATTCCGTCTGATCGAATTTTTTTACTTTAGTTCTATTTTTTAAATTGTTTTCAATTTGGTTTTATTTTTTGTTATATTTTTTCAATCAACTTTTTTTTGTTAACTCCTTCTAAATTATTAACGAACAGTAACTGTCACGTGTCATTTTGTGATTTTTTTATTTTTTTTTTAATTTTTTTTATTTCTTAAAAGAAATTAATTTTTTTTATTTAAAGAAAATGTACACTTGTCAAGCTCATATTATGTCACGTGTCATTTTTTTATTTTTTATTTTTTTTAATTGTTTTTAAATTTAATTTTTTTAATTTAAAAAATTTTTACGTGTCAAACTAATATCATGCCACGTGTCAGAATCAGTTTTTTATATTCAATTTGGTCCCAATATTCGTTAATTATTTTCAATTTGGTCCTAATTTTTTTTTTAAATTTAACATTTTTGTTCCTCTCCAAATTGAAACAAAATTTAATTTGTATATATTAAAATGCATATTTTTGTTAAATATTTTAATTTAGAATTAGAGTTAGTTTAAAATTAAAACGAAAAAAAGAAATAACACCATTAATTTAGAATTTTAAGAGGTTAAAAATATTTAATTTTAAACCAACTCTAATTTTAAATTAAAAATATTTAATAAAAATATGTATTTTAATAAGAATATTCATATAACATTTATATACAAATTATATTTTGTCTTTGGAGGGGAACAAAAATACTGAATTAAAAAAAACTAGGACCAAATTGAAAATAAATAACGAATATTATGACCAAATTGAATATAAAAATTTGATTCTGACACGTGGCATGATATTAGTTTGACACGTGAATTTTTTTTAATTAAAAAAATTAAAAAATCAAAATAAAAAATAAAAAATGACACGTGGTATAATATGGCATAATATGAGTTTGACACATGTATATTTTTTTAAAATTAAAAAAATTAAAAAATCACAAAATGATACGTGATCACATCCGTTAACGATTTAGACGGAGTTAACAGAAAGGAATTGATTGAAAAAATATAACGAAAAATATGACCAAATTAAAAACAATTTCAAAAATAAGACCACAGTAAGAAAAGTTGACCAAAACTAGGACCAAATAAGTATTTAAGCCTAAATAAAAATAGACACAACAAATAAGTACACGACCATAAAAACATGACGGGATCTAGGGTTTTGTCATTTTAATCTCAAAGAATAGTTTATTTTTTTATTATGAGCGTCAAACAGTAAAATATTAATTAATTATTTTACACTTTTTTAAGACAATTATTATAAAAATAAAAAATTATTATATTTGATATTTTATGATTAAATTATAATTGTTTAACTTATATTGTTTATTTAATGTTTTAATATGTATTATTACTATTTTTTAAGTAATAAAATAACATTTTATATATACTCTTTAGTTGTCATGTTTTTATGGTCGTGTACTTATTTGTTGTGCCTATTTTTATTTATTATTACTGTTATTTTCATTTACTTTACTTTTGTTTTGATAATTCTATATATTAAGTTGATAATGCATTATAAGTCTAAGGATAAAAAGAAGATAGCAAAATTTCAGTAATTTAACCAAAGGTGGGGAGAAACAGAAAACAAAAAAACAAGTAAATAACTTTTACATTAAGCATTTTCACACGGAGGGATGATCCAGATTTTCATATTTTCAAATTATATTAATGTTAATTTAGAAAAAGAGACCAGATTAATTAAAAAAAAAAAGAGAACGTAATTGAATAAAAAAATTATGAAATTCAATTAAGTAAAAATAAATATAAAATTAACATCAATAAAAAATCTAAATATAAAAAAATAAAGTTTAAGATGGAAATAGTGGCGGATTTGTGAAGATTAATTATTAATTTATTTTTGTATCTAATATTTTATTTTTAAAATAATTTTATTTATTGGGTTCTTTTTTAATTATTTTTATAATTAGTATTGGACATTAATAGATATTTCAAATGCAATAATACTTTTAATAAATAAATTATTTTCATTTTTTAACTAATATTTTTTAACCAATAAATTTTTCTATTTTAAAAAATATACATAAGGACATTTTTTAATCACATATTGCAATCAATTTTGTCTTCGAAACTTTTATTGTTATTATTTAATCAAAACCACCATAATTAAAAGACTAGAAAATTAGAAAATGGATATTGAAAATAGATACCCGCAGACAACAGGTATAGGTATTTTTATACCTGCATATAATTTTGTTCCATCTGCTTGAACTTGAACAACTCAAAAAGGACTTGAGTATTCAGGTCCAATACAAATTTGGATTCTCTACTGGATTTTGTTGTGTTGTTTCTCTATTGTGTCTCTATAATACACTAATTACCATTAATTTTGACGTTTTAAAATATATTAAAAAAAATATTTAAAATTGCAACATAGTGTATTTTTAATGCTCAGCAGATGACAACACAAGAAAACCAGTAGAAAATCTGAACTTTGTCCAATACATTGTTGTATACATGCATATATTTCTCTTTCTAACCATACAATTGATAGTATACATCTATTGTAATTCCTAATATAAAAATAAGAATAGGCACAAATACCCAAAGAATTCCATACATCTCTTTCAAAAATTACAATCTGAAAAAAAAAATGTATATGTTATATTTCTATTAAATCAATTATCATTTTAACGATTAACTTCTCCCATAATAATATCTATGCTACATTGTATTGTCATAACATTGACCAATTTCATTCTTTTAACTAATTGAGGGAGAATTTGCAAATTTATAAAACTGGGTGGATAAATTTTCCATCTACAAGGAAAACCATTTTGATCCCCTGTTAGAAAAATACCTAATCCTCCCTTGGGGACGGATACAAGTATCATAGTATATGTACCCGTGGATACTTGTACCTGCTATATTCTAATTTAAATTAAAAAAAATGATTAAAATATTAACACATTGATTTTGAATGTGTTATTTTTTTTATCAATTGATTTTAAAAAATCTTTATTTATTTGTAAACAGTCATTCAATATTATTTAAATGAGTTATTTGCATCTTATTTTAACTTTATAAATGGTATATGTTGTATTTTTATTTGAATTTATGGTTAAAATTTATTATTAAATATTAAATTTTTCTTTCATAAATACCCACGGGTACCCATGGATATTAAAAAAATATATGGATACTCGTATAATGGATATCCGCACAAATATGTGTACAAGTACGAGACAAATATTTATCCAGCGAATAGAGTACAAGAAAATTATTACTCGTACCCTACCTGCCCCGTTAATATCTCTAGATAATAGATAATAATAATAATAATAATAATAATTATTATTATTATTATTATTATAATTATTTTGGCGATGGTTATAATAAAAAAATGTTATTAGAAAATGATATTAGTGATGGTGATAATTATTGCGATCACCATAATCATGGCAATAACTTAATAATACTCAATAAAAATAAATTAATATGATAATTGAGATATTTTAAAGATTTTATTTATTTTAACTAATAGTAGATTAGCAGTAGTATGATAAATTCATAATTCAAGTCATGTGTTAATTGAAATCTCATATTTATAGTAATGAATTAAGTTTGGAAGGAAAAAAACCCACTTAGAGAATAAATCTATAATAATACCGATTTTACCCTTTTAAATATAATGACTGTTACTTTTACAAACTTTTTATAAAATCAGAATAGGGGATTCCCCTTTTTGTGTCCACTTTTCAAAATACCGATTTTACCCTTTTAAATATAATGACTGTTACTTTTACAAACTTTTTATAAAATCAGAATATATAAAGGAGATTCCCCTTTTTGTGTCCACTTTTCAAAATACCGATTTTACCCTTTTAAATATAATGACTGTTACTTTTACAAACTTTTTATAAAATCAGATGTTTCTATTTCTTCTCTTTTTCTTTATTTATCAATGGTTATTCTTTTATTTGTTCTGATATATTTCACTTTATTTTTAATAAATATAATTTTAATATATATATATATATATATATATATATATATATATTATCTTAATATTATCACCTATTAATATAATATCACGCATATTTAAAAAATATATACACACAGACGCGATGTCGCATGTGTTACGCTAGTAAAACATAATGTGTGTTTGATTTGTATAAAATGAAGCAAAATATTTAGAAACTTTTTCGGTCAAACCAAAAAAAGTAAAAAGTATTTAAAATTTTGACATAGTAAGAAACAACATTTATATGTGTTACATTTTGAGTACAACAAAATAAATTAGTATGACTATTTTGTTTACGTTTAACTAATAGTAAATTAGCAGTAATATGATAAATTCATCATTCAGTCATGTGTGAATTGAAATTTCATATTTACAACTATTTGTAACTATTTTTTGTTTGTGTTTGTCACTTTCCCTTCTCCGTTGCGATTTTTGTAGTTGGTGTGAATGAATGTCAGTGAAAATTATTTATGTTGCCTCGTGTCATGAAATGAACAACACTTCTTAAGTATTCCGAAAATTGGGTGTTAATGTTTTTAGGTATTAAATTTATGATATTATAATTGACACTATTATTTTAAACATAGATATATTTGATTAATTTATCTATTTAAATATATATTATTTAGATTGTTTCGTAAGGTTTAGTGTTATCATTATGTTATACAAGACTGATGAAAACTATAAAAAGAAGACAAAGAAAAAAACATTTCCATTTTTATGTTAACCTTGATCCTAACAAGATGTTAATTCAGTTCAGAAATTGCTTAAGATTTCACACAACTTCTTTTAAAATATATTGTGTTACACCCTCTAACATAAATGGTAATGTACTATTGTACACAAAATGATATATTAATATATTAATTATGATCACCAAACTCTTTTATGTCAACTGTTGAGGCAAATAGATCTGTTGCATTGTCTTCCCTATTTAACTTTGCAATTTTGAAGTCACCAAATGAACAGATTCTCGTTTCGAATAATATATTCACAAAATATATTTCCCACTCCATTATTCTAACACAAAAAATGGAACTTATTTTTCTATTAAAGAAAATATAGCTAGTTTAAAAATGGATATTTTTAGACTTCTCCCTTAGCATTCTCACTAGTTTATCCTCTCTTTTGATCTATAAGTTTGCCGTTGTACATTATTTGCAATTTTTCATCTCATTGCACTATACCGTTCAAAGTGAAACACACTCTGACCCATACATAGAAATATCATTATAACTATTTAAAATTATTCATAATAAAGTATTGTGTAAAAAATAATTTAACTTTAAAATCAAACTCTTCCGTTTTTTTTCAATCGTTTTGAAAAAAAAAGAAAAAAATGTTTAAAAACTCACAAAAAATAATATATTTGTCAATGTACAGTGATATATTGACATTCATAAAATAAAAACACTTACTTAACAATTCAAAATAATAATATTTAATTAAATTTATTTTACTTTTTAATTTAAATTTTCAATTCACATTATTATATTACAGACCATAATTTATTCATATATCTCTTTTTTTATATTTAACCTACTAATATAAATTGTTATTGTATTGTAATACAATATTTTATAGGAAAAACTAATGAAAAAAATATCTTTCAGTGACATCTTTTTAGTCAGAGCGTCCATGCTATTACACCCACGCTTGGCAGAAACTTAAAATTTAGATTGTGCAAAAGAAATACCTATCCAAGCCTTTAAATTGCTTAGACGTTCATGATTTATTCTAGTCTGTTTGGCAGCAATAAAAGTTCCTTCCATTTTATCATGTCAAAACCTCAACCACATTATATTAATAATTAAAAAAGCCTAATCAAAACTCGATTTCCATAAACTTATTTAAAAATCCAAAAATGTAGCGAGGGTCACACGGCATAACCTACCCATTTACAATCCTAATCTCAATGTTTCTGTCAGAAATAGGATCCTTAGTCTTGCATTCTTCCTTATATTATTCCTATCATAGGAATCTGTTTTCAAGTGGATGGAGGAATTTCCCAATTCTTTGGCACCGGCCCAATATCATAGATAACTTCTCTGTGACAAGACCATACAAGTTTTATGGCCTCTGGTGTACCAATTCCTGCACCTCTTGCATCACCGGCGGGTCCAAACCTGTAATGAAATTATTATTTTCAGCACAACACCATTAGTTATTTTTTCACAAGTACGATAATTTAAAAAAAAAAAATCAATTTACCAGTGATTCTGTGGTGCTCCGGTAGTCCTTGCTCTTAAACCAGCATAAGTAGTACCGTTTACCGAATTACCAATAACTTCCTGCAATTCATGACAACGTTTCAGAAAATTTCATATTACATTTGTTAATGTGCTCTCCAAACAAGTTATCTAAACTTTGGAGTTGAACTCCAATTACAACAAAATTTTGCAGGCAATTTGACCTATTACAGAATATACTTTTACGTATGTGCAGTATAGATGTATAGTCCAATAGCCAAACCTCTAATTTTGTCTCATAAATCAAATATGAAAACGCGAGGACTAAATGATTTTTGACTAAATCATTTGAAAATAACTGATCAAAATCTTACCTGCAAAAATAAAACATCGTTTGAAACTACAGCAGCTGTTAAATGGTTATGCATTCTTTCCAAAGCATCCAATACAACTGATAGTTCACTATTTTTGTAATCAGTAATAACCTGAAAAAATATAAAAAGAAATTATTTCCGTAGCAATAGAATAGACTAATATATCTTTTCTTCAAACATGCATCTGCAAACTTTATTTTCATATATTTAGTCTCTCTTTCCATACCTGAAAGGGTCCAAATATTTCTTTTGTCACAAGCTCAAAATTCTTATCCTTCATAATTTCTTCAAGAGGAACATAAACAGCTGTTGGTTTAATCGCACCATAAATAGACGGAATTGAATGATCCTCCAAAGGTCGACCTCCGAAAAGCAGCTTTGATCCTGGTATCTCAAGCAATTTATTGACATGTTCAAGCATTGAATCAGTAGTAACCTGCATATATAAGAAGATAAATATCATCAAGAACTCCCAATCAAGTAAATTAAACAGCAAATAAATATTACAGTATCCTATTTGGATGCCCAGATAGATAGCTTCCAACAAATTTTCTTTTTGAATATACAAAGGTTAGACCTTCATTAGTAATGTCAAATTAATGTACTAAAAGACGGGTCTAAATGGCTATAAGGGCAAATCAACGGCATAGCTGGCAACATGTGGTAGTTAACCTGCAAGCAAACCCTTCTGTTTTACTCCCACTCACCTCAAGTCTCTCCCTTCTTTAATCATTACAGAAAAGCATGGATAGCTTGCATTTTGTAAATGTTAAGTAATGGGATTAAAGGATGACAATTGAAACTACTACATTGCACATTGCACATATAATACATTCATATAATTAAATAATTAAATTTTAAATTTTAAATTTTAAATGTATTACAAAGTGGTTGATCTTTCATCTACTTCAAGAGAAAATTTCCAACAATTAAGTATAAATACTTTTATTTGTGTCATGTATTGGCATCCAGTACATACTTTTGGTACTTCACCTACTTGTTGTATATGAGAAATATGAGACATAGAATGCATGTATGTATAATATAGAACATGGAAATATTATCTCTTCATGAAATCAAAAAGAAAACTGTCCGTTGTCTGGATGATTTCGTGAAATGAATGAAGTTTATAGTATTCTTATAATGGAAATACGAAGCATTTATGGTGCCAGTGACTTATAACTTTTATTTTTAGTAATTTTCAAGAAGCCAGTTCTTGATTTAAATATTCAAAATTAAAATTAAATATCTATTTATTATGTTTTATATATATGTAGATATTTATCCTCCCCGATGTATCCTATATAATTTTAGAATAATTGAAGTGTTGTACCAGATGCATACTATATTTTTTGTGTTTTTAATTTGGACTGAAATGTTCGAACAGTAAACCTATAACCGGTTCGGTTTGTCTTTCAAACGGGACATTGCATTCAACTTGCTTTACTCGGCTCCAGGGAGAATCACTTTTTAAATTCTAACATTTGAAGTAAAAGAATTTAGTGAATGGAGTGGGAATCAAACACCAGTTCTATACAACGTAAATGAATTTATAACCACCAAGCTAATTTGATCGGAAAGTGTATGACAATTTATTTATATACTAAATTTTCTCCACAAAATTTATATTTTTAATAAATATCCGTTCATGTATTTTAAGCAATGGCCTACTGGTTCACAGTAAGTATTGACTTGGTACCTTTACCGAGCCGATGATAAGTCCAGTTTTGATAACATTACATATACTGTGTATCATAGATTGTCACAAACTTCAAGCAGATCGCATAAAAACCTTAAATGTGAAATCCTGGTTCAATTACTAAAACAAAAATGACAGACATGTAATACTTACTGTGAGGACTGGGCCGATTGTCAAGTCTGTCAGCTTTCTTCTTTCTGCAAGATCTTTCAACTTTGATAGCAACGAAGTTTTAGACCAGTTCTGAACCAGAGAGATAGAGACCGTGAAGTTAGTAAAGACACAATACATCAGTGCATTTTACAAAATACTAAGCCGATGTCCATTTCACGGTAGTTCTTAGGGATATTTAAATATGAACAAAACTCTCAAGATAGCCAATGTGACAAACCTCATGCATAAATAATAATGACTGAGCCGAGCATTTCTGACCACTGCATGCATATGCATCTTGATCACATACCCACGCAATGTAATCTTCCTAAACCAAGAAACCATAGAGAAACTATTATAAAACTGAAAATTGAATTAGTGCCTTTATGATATCCAAAAAAAATAGCAAGAAACCTGATGGACATCAGGACCCAGTATTTTCCAGTCAAATCCAGCATCTTCCAATTTAACACGGCCCTTCAAATCAACAGCCAACTTCTCAGCCACTCTTGAACTTCCAGTAAAAAGGGTCATTCGAGGATTTGCCTGTAAATTTAATACTACTTCATGATCCAATATTACGAAAGGAAGATCTAACCATGTACAAATATCATCCAACAAAATTATAAACAGAGATCAATCTAAGTTAACATGGAGATCAATGAAATAGAATCATAAATATAATCCTCTACAAAATCAAAAGCATTCGATGAATAAACAACCTCCATCAACAGCTTGTTCATTGTCTTCCCATCTGAATTTATGAAGTCAACATCTTCCACAGGTAAGCCACAGGAATGAAGCAGGCGCAACATTTGTTCCATGACAATGCTCACCTATAACAATAGTCAATAATACCCAGTATTATAAGCACAAAGATATAAATATTGAAAGCATATAAAAATTAACATTTCAGAAATCAAACAGTTTGAAAGGGCCAAGACAAGAATGTGAAAAAGCAATAAATCCAATGGTTTCTTTAGGCATGAACCCCTCCCCAACACACAAGTTCACACATCTAAATAACATCGCATCACAACTATTTTCATGATAACTGATTGCCATTGATATTTCATGCATCCTTAAGCTAGCCCTGTATGAATTTTGAATTAGATGTAATGTCATAAAGTATCCAAAAATCATTTCCAAAAGAACTCACCTTGCTATCAACTTTAAGGACTGGTTTGTTGCCCATATAAAGTGCACCCATCAATTGAAGAACAGGAATCTCCAAGGGAAAATTAAAAGGAGTAATAATTGCCACCTACAGAACACACATCCAGATTTAAGATTACAACAAGAGTGAAAGGTAAATGTTTTTGGTGTGTGAAAATAAAAATCTAATCGGGCACTCATGAAAAAACTCAAACTTCTTCACGTTGCATCACTAATCTAAGCAAAATTCAATTCAACATCAGAAAGCATCTCATTATTTTTAATGTCTTTTCATGAGTAGGAGTCAAGTCACATCTATAAAACATAAACTTTTTTTGTAGAAAACAAAAAGCTACCTTTGATAAAAAATAGCAATCAGAGCATAAAAGACTTAAAGTTTTCTAGTAGGTAAAAATACCTGAATTCAGGGTTTTGCTTTATTATCATATGTAACTTATTGAAATTCCATGCAATGTTAATTTTTTCCATTTTGGGATAAAAGACCAAAAGAACCAAATGGAAATCAGCCACTCCTGCCAAGGTCATCGATGTACATGGGCTTATGCAACTGAATTGACATATTAACAGTTACACCATAATCGACCTTTTAAATAATAACTTGAAGTCACAGAATTATTACATTTTGCTAGGTTTTATATTGGAACAATTGCTTTTATTTTTCATTTCTTCCATCCCTTAGAGCACACTTAACCAATTACTCATAGACTGACTAGTGTGACCAAAAGGTGACTGATAATTTAGATACACCAAACAAAACACTGTTTATGATAGAACGATAGACTAATTTTTTGCCTTTAGTACATAGTATGATAGCATATCACACATATAAACTATAATCATGACAGAATAAACAAAACATAATCCTTACAGGACCATATGGCCAACGAAAACCATGACTTTGCTGCCCAAGATGATTTCCAGGTACGGCAAAAGACCTCGCTAGGAAACGAACCTGTCAAGATTGTATTGAAATGAAACAAAAAAGAAGAAATCATTACAGGAATTGTGAGGTTATGTGTCAGTGTCTCTGCACATGTGCATACATCAGTGTTATATTTTTTCATTAATGAATGAGGAATCTAGGCATCAACAGAAGATATGAAATTGATCAATATCCACCAGTCAATGGGTAATTTAGATTCGTCCATCATTCCACACAAAAAATTGCATACTTTCACTTATTTAGCACTAGCATGTCTTATTTTGATATACCTGATCCCCGCAAAAGTTCTCTAGAAACTTTTGTGTCACGTACACTTCCCCAAAAGCCTGCTGGTAGCTCTTTGGAGAAACTCTTTGGATTAACCTTGTAAAAAAATCTGAAACCTGAAGGTCATGTAGTATAAATTAATCACAGCATTCAACTAAAGAAGAAAAAGTTGACGTTGAATACTACAGGTAACAATACATAACCAAGTACCATTAAAAGAATAATGATAAAGTTAAAAAAATATTTCTTTAGTTTGAAACCTTAGGAAGTGATAGCATGTGAGCTGCCTTGGTAGATATATCTCCATACATGAGATATCTGCAAAAGGTTTATAGCATAAACCAAATTAAATTTCATAAAGATAGTCAAAATAAGAACATAAGAATTGATATCATGCACTAATGCATAAAATACTTGCAACTAAAATGCCCAAGTTAGTTGCTTTTTTGGAGTGAAAATGAAAGCTGTGACATAAAGGTCTAGGATGAGGATCCCATCATTTTTTTTTTTCACTTTTGATCAAGACAAACATAAATCCAACAAATAAAACATATATTTTCATATGTTTATATTTCTACAAAGAAAATGAAGAAGAAATACAAAGGAATCTCTGCACCTACCGCTCTGGTGCCTTAAAAGGATTGTGTACACCATGCTTGGGACAGCTGGACAAGCTTTCCACAAAGGGCTGATACGTCCAACAAAAGGAAAAATTTAGTCAATATCTCAGTCACAAAGTACTGTTGAATTCCAATCAAGTACAAACTCAAATATAGCCTTCAAATAGAAATTTATTTATTTTAAGTTTTCACAAGGTGACAGCCCTGCCTCACAAACAGAGATTCAAGGTTTGAACTTGAACCTCCTATTCAAAAAAATAGGTGTGGAGGATGGTGATTAATAAACGCCCTAAATTTCTTAGTTTGATGGATGAGTAAGTAATAAAAAGAATACAGCCTTCAACATATAAAGCAGAATTCCCATTAAGCAGAAGCTCTTTATTTGTGCAATAAATGGAACATATTTCAAAATAAATATTAGTTAACAAGGCAAATAATATATTACAGGGATGCACCTGAATGCCTGTTTCGTCAACTTCAGCAATTTTAATAAATGAGTCTCCATTTAGGGGATCTACAATTGTATTCCACTTTGAAGCTCCAACCCATTTACCTTGCACTGAAAGTGGAGATAATACACTCATAGTGATAGCCAACAAATCAAAGCACAAGTTTGATAAAAGAAATTAATGTATTGGTAAATATGTGGAACAGAAATGTATGACAGCACTCGGTAACATTCAAATATTTATACATAGAAGAATTATGGGAAAAACATTCAGGAATCCTTTCGCTTCCATCGCATATCAAATTCTTTGATGAACATGATATTTAACAGATTGCTTTTGGATTTGAAAGATACTTGATAAGCAGGTTTGACACCTTGCAGACGGAATCATGAAAAATGTAGATGGAAAAGGATTTAACCACAGATTATGATGGTAAACCCTTTTCAAATCTTGGATCACCAAATTTATCACAAAATACTATGACATTAATAAGAGTACTAATGCCTATCTGCAAAGAACAAAAACATCAAACGTTAGGATGCATACCCAGGTTCAAAACTTCAGCAGGCTTGGAACCTGATATCTCTTCTGCTTCTACAGTTGCAAATTGCAATGAATGAACACATCTACAACATAATGTAAAAAAAAAAAAAAGAATTCAGAGTTCAGAAAACACAAAAAGACTTGAGTTAAAATCTAATGAAATAAAGTAATAAACAGATAGTGTAAGATTGCGTAAAACAAAATATGACGAAAAAAATGGAATTCCAATTAAAGCTAATACTCTATCTTTGAATTTTTAATTTTAAGAAGTGAATCAGATGGAATTACAGAATGACTTTGACAGCATTTCTATGAGTTATTTTAACTAAACAATATAAAATAATACAATGCTCCAGATGCTCTTGACCTGAATTCCAAAAAAATGATCTAACCCAGTCAGTTTGAATAGATATAGCAGACCAAGATGGAGTGATTATGTTACAAATAAATCAATGAATCCGTTTTCTAATTTTAGCCTTGCTAATTTCTGGACAGCACTCAGCTTAGGAAGTGACAAACTAAATGCCTTCTTCCTAAATCCTTAGTTACTCGTATAATTTTTATATACAGAACTAACATTTTAAAATGTTCTGTAACAAAAGATATCCTCGTATATGTCGCTGTTTGTAAGCAGAAAACGACTTAACCATAAACGTACAAGGTTTTTTCTCTCTTCTGTTGAGAGAAACTTAAATGCATGTGAGAATACGAATTTCTAACATGTTTAACGAGAGAAACCAAGTCTATCGTCGAAAGAATAAATTTTCCAATAAGCACATTTCAACGTTTCACATGCAACAAGCGGTGATTTCATCCAAATCACAGAACAGGCTGAGTATCGAACCGATTAAGGATTGAAGTGGTTAAAACTCAGAAACTAAACGAGGATCCGCAATTGAACAAACTGGGATCCATGGCGAGTCAATTCCAGGGGAAATAGAAGGAGATACCTAGGGAAACTGAATGCCGCAAAGCCGTTGTGGATGCGTGAAGTCGAAACCCTAGTTCCTCTACTAACCAAAAGCTTCAACATTTTGATCGATGAGTATTTTCCTACAACGCTTACTGGTCTGTTTAGTTTGCAAAGTTGGTGTGATGCTATCTTCTATATATGCGTGCAAGAATGCGGAAAAAGAACTAGCAAGAAAACCCCACGTGTTGAACACGCACAGGTGAGTACACGTGGAGATCTCATCGGCCCAGTAACAGATTTGAAAAGACTCCGGATTTCCCTTTTATTTCCTAAAATAACTTATTTTCTGAATTTCTATTTTTTTTTCATAAATACTTTTTTTTAGTTGAATTTTCTTCTCTCGGAAGAACAGAATAAATAATTCTGGTCAAACATCTAATATGACAATATTTATAAGATAGATTAAGTTAAATATGATTTTGATTTCTTAAATTTTAGTAAAAATTATAATTAGTTTATTTTAAAAATTTTGAATTAATTTGGTCTTTTTAGTTTTAAAAATTCATGAATTTAGTCTTTTAATTAAATTTTGTTAAATTTAGTTGACATTCCAAACATTTTTATCAATTAACATCAAAGTAAAAATGTGCTAAATTGTATAAATAACTTAAATATTATTATAAAACATATATAAAATATCAAATAAATTTAACAAAATTTAAAATTGAAATGAATAAATCTATGTATTTCTAAAATTTAAAGACTAAAATAAATTTAAATTTTAAATATCGACTAATTTTAATTTTTACTATAAAATAAGAATAAAAACATATTTAATTTAAAAAATATAATAAGACAAAATTTGTTAATTTATAACAACTTATATATATTTTATGTTCTTGCTTTTGTTTTTAGTTATATTCTTTAAAATATTTAAACTTTTATTTTACTTATATCTCTCATATGTGACAAAGGAACTCATCCTTGGTTCAATGAGAAATCTAAACGTATATAAAACCCGATTTTTTCAATTCTTATAGAAACCAAATGGATATGATCTCATATATATCGCTCCGTGCCAATACTATATCATTTTCGTTTACATTGCTAAAAGTAATCATATTTTATTAGATAACCTAACTAATAAATATTATCCATCTTATTTTCATCTCAAATTTTTTATTATATATATATATATATATATATATATATATATATATATATATATTCTCATATTACAATCTTTATAATATTTTTTGTTACGTAATTATGTTTAAATGATGTATTATCAATTTCAGTGAATAAAATAGATTTTAAAACTCATATTTGATTTTTTTTCTCTTGTTAATGTTTTTATTTATTATTTATCTCTTTTCACGTAAAAAAAATTGACTTCCAATTTCAAATGTCTAATCCCCTCGATCTTTAATTTAGTCGATAATACAAAAAACTATATTTTTTATTCTCTTTGATCATTAATTTTTGTTTTATTTAAAGAACTTTCATTCTACTCAAACATTATCATTTTTGATATATTTTTCATTTTATCATACTCAATTATACGCTTTTGCTCCTTTGTTTAAATTTATTTGGTGTATCAAATCGTTTGACAATTTTTAATTTTTTAAATATTTTTATTTGTTGTTTATATTTATTATATAAAATATTATTTTGATAATTTTATATAATTATTTTATTTTTTAATTCACTCTTATATCATATGTGTAATTTTTCTATTACTATTTTATAAAGATATTTTATTTACTATAATATAATAATTTAATATATTTAAAGTTAATGTCATAAATTTTATTTATATCATTCAACATAAAAAGAAGTTAAAAAAATGAAACATTCATGTTTATATTTAAATTATTATTAGTTTAATTTTTTCCTCAATGTGATTTTGTTCAATACAATATTGTGTATAAAAAAAGAAATCAATAAATAAATATTTAAAATATTTTTAAACTTAAATGATTTTTTTATAAATTTTTAAAAATACTTTTTAATTTTACCAACTTTGTTTATAAACAAAGTTGGTAAAATTAAAAAGTATTTTTATTATCATTAAACTTTATTTATAAATAATTGCTAGATATTTTATATAATTAATTCACTCTCATGTAATTGTTATTCGATATTTTATTTGAAATTTATATTATTATAATTTATTTCTAAATGTGAAAATATAAAAAATATATTATATTTCACTCTTATATCATATGTGTAATTTTTCTATTACTATTTTATAAAGATATTTTATTTCCTATAATATAATAATTTAATATATTTAAAGTTAATGTCATAAATTTTATTTATATCATTCAAAATAAAAAAAAGTTAAAAAAATGAAACATTCATGTTTATATTTAAATTATTATTAGTTTAATTTTTTCCTCAATTTGATTTTGTTCAATACAATATTGTGTATAAAAAAAGAAATCAATAAATAAATATTTAAAATATTTTTAAACTTAAATGATTTTTTTATAAATTTTTAAAAATATTTTTTAATTTTACCAACTTTATTTATAAACAAAGTTGGTAAAATTAAAAAGTATTTTTATTATCATTAAAATTTATTTATAAATAATTGCTAGATATTTTATATAATTAATTCACTCTCATGTAATTGTTATTCGATATTTTATTTGAAATTTATATTATTATAATTTATTTCTAAATATGAAAATATAAAAAATATATTATATTTTTTTATTTGATTTTTATATTTTATAAAAAATAATTAATCGATATTAAAAAAAACAAAATAGATATGGAAAAGTCAGAAATATACGTTTTATCTAATAAAAACGTGGATAAAACAAAAATCTTATACCCATTACATATTAAATTGTATTTTTTTTCTTTAAAAATAGGCACGAGATCATTATAATCGTTTATGTTCCAAGTTGTCATCTTTAGTAACGATAGAAGACTATAATATAAATTACTCGTTTGACTAAATATATTATATATTTAATTATTGTTTAATGTTGTTATATTCCTTTTTTTCTTCTCTTTCGTGTAAACATGTATTTTATATTATATCGCGATATATTTTTCATTTAAGTTATATATCAAAATATAAAAACAATATATATATTAAATGTTAACCCAATAAAAAATAAAAATGGTTGAGATACAAATTAATGAGAAGTATTAAATTTTACGATCGGGGCTTCTATTAGACTTTTGGTGTTAAATTTATCTAATTAAATTAATTTTAAAAAATTGTAAAAAATATAATAAAATATATATAATTATGTGAATTTTATAAATCATAGTTAACAAAGCAAAACTTTGAAAAATATCATTGAAGAGAGTTGTTTATAAATTGAAAATTTTGAGCAATTTTCTTCTATTTTAAAATTCAAGCCTTTTAGGAACTCAAGTTAAAATAATACATTTATTTATAAACAACTTTCACTCTTAAACTTACCTATAAGAGAAGTTACTTATAAATGAAATATTATTTTAATGTGGTTTTAGATGCATTAATTGTTTATAAAGTGTATATTCAATTTATAAAACACTTTATTTAAAGTTTAACAGTTATTTTTATATTTAAATAACACATGAATACGTAACACATATTGAGATAACATTTTTTTTATAAATAACTTCTAATTTGGTTTTATTGATTTTTACAAAAAGATATTATACTAAGTGAAAATATATGCGTTAGTGGATATGTGTTAACTTTTTCTTATAATAATAAAAATATTATTATTCTTGTTGTTATTATAATTATAAAATTATATATGATTAATTTTAGTAATTTTATTATAAATATTTTTATTTATTTTAAAAGTAGTTTTAAAATTAAAAAATAGTTATATCTAAAAAAATAGTCAAACAAAAAAATATAATTAAATTTAAACAAACAGTTAAAATTAATAAAATAATTATTTAAGATAACATTAAAAAAATGTATACAGATAGATATAGATATTAATATAAGTTATTCTTAAATAAATATTATTTTTAAATAAACCTACATAAAGAAATAAAGATAGTTTGACTTTTGTACAAAAGATATTATAAATTTATCTTGATTTTCGTGCTAAAAATTTTAGAAATTAAACCACAACTTTTAACATAATAAATATTATTCAATATTTGTTATTAGCTTCGTTGATAAAATAATTAAGATATAATTTCTCTTAAATTTAAATTCCATTAACCTAAAATGGCAAAAGTCAAAAGACAAAGTTCTTAACTATCAACTGAACATTTCTCACGTAAATATTTAATGTGTTTCATAAATATAATTCATTTTCCAATTCACAAAAAGCATTTTGTTAATTAAATCAGTTTCCAATTTTTGTGTTACTAATGCTACTTTTAATAAAGATGGGAAAAGTAAAGAAAACAAAAGAGAATAAATTAAGAGAAAACAGGAAAAAACTCTACGTATAAATGTTTTCACCTAATGCTAGGTTGATTACATTTTTAATGATCCAATTTACGTTCATTTTAAATTTAAATCCACTTTTTCAGATATAAATATTTGGGTCAAAGTTTAAAATTTAAAATTTATTTTTTATAAAAGAAGTTTAATTAAATTTTTTAAAACTCGTGTCTTTAGAACCGACACGATTGGAATTAGCATAATTTTGGCCAAGGCCAACCCAGTCGAATTTTAGTATGGGATTGACTCAACTGACTTTCGGTCGTGGTTGACTCAACTAAATATTGTCAAATTTGGGTCAGGGTCGACTCTGCTAAAATTTACATCAGGATCGACTCAGCTAAAATTTACGTCAGGATCAGCTCGACTGAATTCAACCGAATTTCGTCTGGGGTCGACTAGGTTGAATATGAACAAATTTTGGTCGCGACCGACTCGATCGAATAGTACCAAATTTCGTCTAGGGCTGACTCAGTCCAATATAGTCATATTTGGATCGAGGTCAACTTGGTCGAATAGAGCAAATTTGGTCTAAAGCCGATTGGGCCAAATATCGACCAGGGTCGACTCGACTGAATTCATTAAAATATGACCAAATTTCGTACAAGACTAACTTTACCAAAAACGACCAAATTTAGACTAGTTCATCTCGAACTTTAACCTAACCTAACTACAAATTTAGATTAAAATTTTGAATTAATTTTTTTTTTATTATCTATATTTGAAAACCTGAATTTAGAAAAAGAATATTCGATTAATAAAATATATAAAATACATATATAATTAAAATTTATATCCAATAAAATTAATTTTAAATATCCTATATTTTTAATAAAATAAATCTTAAATGAATTAAAACAAAAATTAATCAAATAAAAAAATTAATTTTTTTTCCGACCCTGACCATCAGTCTCTAACGTCTCCTCAATCTTAACTTTTTTTATTCCTTTTACACTGTGCGGAGTCAGCTCTATTTTCATCCATCTTGTTTTCCCCAATTGAAGAAGTAAGATGATTTTTTTTTTCCGGATCCGGTAATGAATAATCTATAAACAAAATTTATCTTCTTTGCTTGTTAGGTAATTTTGGTTTGGGAAAACAGATTCTTTTATAAACCAAAATTATAAATAGGGTTAATTGTTATTTGTGAAGTAACAAGAAGAAGTGTTAGTTTTGTGTATCCTCTGTATTCTCTTAAGAATTGTGAGCGAATTATCCGGATATAAGGTCTCTAAGTAGGGATGTCAACGGGACAGGTACGAGTAATAGCTTCCCTGTATCTATCCGTTGGATAAATATTCGCTCCGTACTCGTATCCATATCCGTCGGGTATCCGTTATGCGGGTACCTGTCTATTTTTATCATATCCGCGGGTATCCATGGGTACTCGCAGGTATTTACAAAAAGATATTAAAATGCAAATATTTAACCATAATTAATGTTTGGATCAACAAGTTCACTTTCTCCTATTGATTCTAAAAAATAAACAAATAAAAAATCACTAACAATTTATATTGTAATTTATTTTTGAATGAAATATTAAAGAAATTATTAACTTCATAAATGTCCACCTCTTGCAACATTGTATAAAGTTTCATGTTGTCCAATTTTAATTTAGAAGAGCTTGAAAACATAAGAAGTTCATTAAAAATTCATAACAATATGCGAGTATCAAAATACTCGTACCCACGGGTAATGAATATCCACTTTTAATATATGTTTCCTATCCGTTACGAATTTTATTCACAGATATCCGTGGATACGGATTTTTTTGACATCCCTATCCGTAAGTTTAGTGTTTGGTGCAAGTTGAATTTTTCTTATTTTGTTATAAATCTAGCATGACTCCATGAGTAAAATAAGAATATTAAAATTGATGGGTGGAGAAAAAAAAAAGAAGGTGCAAGAAGAAACAACTAGAATGCATTGAGAAAGCAACAATCCGAAAACAAGGATACGAAGGAAAAAACACATGTAATTGTTTACATCCAAATTATATATTTTCGGATTATTTTTCAATTAAAAAAATTGTTTAATTGTAATAGAAATGTCCAAAATATGGACATCCTTTCCACATCTCGAAACTCTATTTTGAATTGTATTATTAGTGCAGGAAAAATATTTTAATATATATATATATATATATATATATATATATATATATATATATATATACTTTACGAAATATTCATTCTACAATGAAAAAATTAAAGATAAGTATTTATGTGGTGTAGAAAGCAACAATCCAAAAACGAAGATGTCTAAACTATCTGATTAGTCAAACATGTACACATTCTAATTCAACTATCTCAAGACTTTTGCTTAGTTTTATCGTTGGAAAATTATGTTCTCATTCTTTATTTTTTGACATAATTTAATATGAATTATGGGTTCTTTTAAATTAAAAAAATATATATTAATCAATAGTTCATATTATATTATACTAGCGAACACACATGCGCGACAGCGCCTGTGTATTCGCATTTTTTAATTTTCAAGAAAGTTAAGATCAATAACAAATATATAATTTTTAAAATAGTTGTTAAATATAAAATTATAAAAAAATAAGATATGTAAAAAGAAAATTTAAATGATGATTTAAGACAAAAGAGATTTGTAGAAAAATAATTAAAAGTAAATTATTTATAAAATTATTAAGGGTAAAACAGATATTATAAAATGTGGACACAAAAAGAGGAATCCCCTTTATTGTTAGAAAAATGATTAAAAGTAAATTATTTATAAAATAATTAATTTTTAAAATAACTAAGGGTAAAACAGGTATTATGAAATGTGGACACAAAAAGAGGAATCCCCTTTATTGTTACTAGCGTAACACAAGCGCGATAGCGTCTGTGTGTATACATTTTATAAATATGCGTGATATTATATTAATATGTGATAATATTATAATGTTATTAAGTTAATATATATATATATGTGTGTGTGTGTATTAAAATTATATTTATTAAAAATAAAGTGAAATATATCAGAATAAATAAAAGAATAACCTGATAAATCAAGAAAAAGAGAAGAAATAGAAACATCTGATTTTATAAAAAGTTTGTAAAAGTAACGATCAATTTTTAAAAATTTAATAAATTATTATATTTAAAGGGGTAAAATCGGTATTTTGAAAAGTGGACACAAAAAGGGGAATCCCCTTTATATATTGTTATAGATTTTTAAAATAACTAAGGATAAAACGGGTATTATGAAATGTGGACACAAAAAGAGGAATCCCCTTTATTGTTAGAAAAATAATTAAAAGTAAATTATTTATAAAATAATTAATTTTAAAATAACTAAGGGTAAAATGGGTATTATGAAATGTGGACACAAAAAGAGGAATCCCCTTTATTGTTACTAGCGAACACACAGTCGCTGTCGCGCTTGTGTATTCGCATTTTTTAATTTTCAAGAAAGTTAAGATCAATAACAAATATATAATTTTTAAAATAGTTGTTAAATATAAAATTATAAAAAAATAAGATATGTAATAAAAAAAATAAATGATGATTTAAAACAAATTAGATATGTAGAAAAATGATTAAAAGTAACTTATTTATAAAATAATTAATTTTTAAAATAACTAAGGGTAAAACGGGTATTATGAAATGTGGACACAAAAAGAAGAATCCCCTTTATTGTTAGAAGATTTATTGTTATAGATATAGATATAGATAATTAATTTTTAAAATAATTAAGGGTAAAACGGATATTATGAAACGTGGACACAAAAAGAGTTTATTATTATAGATGAAAAAAAAAATAATAATAGTATCATTATCCTTCTTTAGATTCAATTTTTAAGAGAATCATTCAAATTCATCTTTTTAACACTCTCCCCTTCCCAATGTTTCAGGCATTCATAAAAGACTGACAAATCCAAAGGAATGAAACGAAAATAATGGATTTCTTTGAATATAGCAACAACTTGTTTATCTCAGAATTAGTCTCGTTCATTCACTACTTTCAACCGTTAACGTAAACATCATCAAGATCAAGTAACTGGTTTAATATAAATTTATTTTAAAACATTTAATAAAAACATTACAAAATTAAAAAAAATGTGATTCTACTATTAGGATAATAAACTACTTTCAGAGTAAGTTAAAATGCAAAAAGCTAATCAATATTTAAATTTGCAATTATTAAATTATTTATAGTATAGTTTTAACCATCAAAACAAAATCATTTTTATCCAATTTTATGTGGTTATCAATTAAAAAAAATCTAGGTTCAAACACTAAAACAACATGTTAATACAATCTTAAAAAGGTTTAACACTATTCAATTAATAAATATGTCGTAAACTCTTAAATTCAATTATATCTTCTACCAAATTTTAAATGCTTTTTATAGTATTTTGTTAATCATAATTATTCAGACTCAATCAAACTTATTAAAATTTGAAATTATATTCAGCATCAGGATATTGAGTTTAATAAGTAATTTCATAACAAAAAGCTATAACTTCTATAAGCAAAAATTGATTAAATCACGGTTAAAATTCGATGATGATCATAGAAATTCGTTAGCAAAATCAAAATTAATAATAAAATATTTGTTAATATAATATTCATCGATAAATTTTATTAGTGATAATCAATGATATTTGTCGATAATTCTTTTCCCGAATTTTATTTCAAAGGAAAAAAATGAAAATAAAAATAAAAGCACATAAAATGATAAATAAAATAAATAATAAATATGAAAAAGAAACTGAGAGCTTCAACTTTCACTTATAAATTTATATATAATCTATATAAATATTCATTTAATTGATTATATACAAATATTTTATTAGTATTTATAATATTTTACGATGTATAATAAGTTATATTAAAAAAAGGACAATGATACTTTAACCTACTTTTTTTGACCCACTTTTAACCCACCACTTCAATCACCATTAGATCATCACATCACATCACTAAAAATAATAAAAAAAGATGATCTAATGGTGATTAAAGCAATGAGTTAAAAGTGGGTCAAAAAAAGTGGGTTAAAATATCATTTTCCTTAAAAAAAACATAACGGTTATACTGTTAACATTTTATTTTAAATTTTCATTTAACTTGTTTGAATATATAATTGAATTATTTTTTTTTCTCATAAGTTGTTTATGTTATATATTACACTCTTTTATTTTATTATATTATATATTTTGTTTTTCTCATAAGAACATTTTTTTTTTGTATTTTAATGTAGAATTTACCTAAATTACGAAAAAGGGTTTTAGAGGAAGATAATATTTAAACAATTAGAGGGGCTTTTGGTTAGAAGCAATTATATATACATCGCTAGAGAATGAGACCAATGCTTACAGGTGGAGGTTACTTAATATTATCCAGTTAGCATATGTCTATATAAATTTTTTGTTGACGTTAAGTTATTCAAATTATCCTTATTTTATATATATATTATAGTTGTTTATTTATCTATGAGCAATTTCACTGTTTAAATTTTAGGAATTTTCGCAAATGGGAAATTGAACACACTTGATTAGTTTCCATTTGAGATGATTATTGTTTCTTAACTACTATATTCATTTTCCTAAATTACCCAAGGGATTAGGAATTTAGGTTTAATGAACATCTTACTACCTAAGGAATTAGGAATAAAAATCTCCAATTAACTGAAAAGATTGTTGGAATACTTGCATAAATTGAAAAGGACAGAAACATACAAGAAAGAAAGAATTCAAAATCAATTCTCCAATGTTTTTATAGAATAACTGAATTTGATTTTTATAATTCTAGCTATTATTTTTTTAATTTTATTAAGAAAAATTATACTTTGACTCCTATTTGTTGTACTTTCTTCTTTTGTGTCCTGACGTGAATTAGTATGGATAATTAATTGTTTAAAAAAAAGATATTAGTATATTAATCAATGATTTATACCATACCACGTCAGAAAGTAAAATAAAAGATGAAAATCAAGAAATGAAAATCATAATATCATTGTACATTTGTTAATTTTAAAATGAATTATTTTTATCTCAATTAAAAATATCTCAACCTTAATATATCAACAAATTGATATTCGATCATTTTAATTATTATGATGGATATTTTTATTACTGGAAATAATAATTGGTATACTTGTCAAATGGAGAATATGAAGTACATTATGCGTAAATCCTCTAGCTCCCCATATAACTTCTTCGTATTATAATGCTGGCACAGTTGGTCCTTATACGTTATCAAGAGTAGTATTAGTTGAGGTGAGATAAATTGAAACTTGAAAGAATCACTTTAAAGTTTCCTATATTTACATTTATTTTCAATTGTCTATTGGAAAAATTAACATGTGTTTAGAAAGAACTAGGTAGTTAGATACGAATGAATGACACGTGACAATTATTTTTAATTATAACAAAATTTAAAATTTAAAAAAATATTTAAAAGAAAAGAAAAACAGTTAAAGACAAATGATACATACTTAACTGTATTAGTGTATTACTAATAGAAATGACTTAAATATAACAAAATTTTCGAATTAAGAACTTAAAGAAACTTTCTTGAAATTTTCTTACAAAAATAAAGACCAGGATTCAACCAAAAATCATATAAATAATTTTTCATAGACTAACTAAACAATTTTACAGCACAGTTATGAAAGACAATTTACTTTGCTTTGCTTCGATAATTCATGATTTTTTTTTTCTTCTTTTCTTTAACACGATGAACGCTGTTTTAAAAATTTAAGTATAAGTCCAAATTTTATGTTAAATAAAAATGAAAAAATTAAACTTTATTATATGAAAATAAATAGCGATAAATTTAATATGATTTGAACTAAGATTTCATTAATATTATGTTTTGGGTGATCTTAGGAGACAACAAATGTTTTCATAAAAATCACATACACTCAGAAATACGATACCAAATATAGAATTCAACAATGCAAACGGATAACTAGTATGCAACATTAAATTATTGACAGAGATATACAAAATATACGACCACGAAACTTCAACAGTATTTTATATCTGTCATATGCCAACCTAATTTGCCTCTCTCATTTTCTATGGCTGCGCTGACGCACATTCATACTATATTATTAACTACTTGTCATTAAACAAATTCGCGATCCACATTAATACGTAATGCTTAATACGTTAATCAATTAATGTACATGGACATTAGTTGACTAATATTATTATACTCTCTTTGGTCTTTTCCATTGACCATTTTATAAGCCTCTACATCGTTTATTCCATAATTGTACAACTTGGATATTAAATTTCCTCTCATTGGATTAGGTTATATACAACGTTAAGAAATTTATCATCAACTTACAATAAATTACACTAACTTTATTTTCCTCCTGTTTCATCATATTTTTTGTTATATTTTTTTTCCACACTTTCTTACCTTTTTACTCGCACAATACGTATGAAATAAAATAAAAATATTAGAAAAAAAGTTATATGGGGTATACAAGTTAAAGGTATATATAATATGAAATATGATGGAATAAAGTTATAAGGTTTTATGAAACCCCAATTGAGTAAAATAAGATAGTTTGATATCTGGAATACTGTGCTTAAATTTTACACACCGCATTCAGAAGTCTTTCTTCTATTGCTTAAAATATATAGTAAGCAGTGACCCGAAAAAACGGGCGGAGTGGGGGGCTCGTAGATACCAAATTTTAAATACAGAAACTTTCTTTTTTTCTTTTACTGAGATACGAAAAACAATATCTTTGTTTATTTTAAGATGATTTCACTTACTCTATAATGATATTTTGACCACGTTTTTGGACCCATTTTTAATTCAATACTCCCATCACTTTTTAATTATTTATTTTGATTTTTTTTAATAATATGATGTAATAATTTAAAGATAAGAGTGATAAGTTAAAAATGATTTTAAAAAATGAATTAAAATATCATTATCTACATTTAAGGGTTTTAAAGTATTCTAGTGATTAATAATATCCATAAGTAATAGTAAAATCTAAAAATGGAAAATTTAATAATAATAAGCTTCCCCGTATTTCTAAAGCAAATCCAAATGAAAAAGAGAGGCTGACAACACGATCGACTTAGAATGAGACAATGAGACTCTTCTACTGAATAATAAAAACAATTTATTAAAATTATATAATTTATATTTTAATTTTAAAATGCGAAAGTTAGAAAAAAAAATGTAATTGCATGCGACGTGTAGTCTTAAGAGTTTCTTTCCATCTTCAGAATTACATTTAAAGTTTAGTTTTAGTTTTTTTTTTGAATTAAAATTATTCGGTTGTGTTTTATGGATCTTAAATTAAAATCAATCCAAGAAAAAACTACTCCAAATTATATTATATTAAATACAAATAAGATAAATTTAGAATATATAAATGAATGCAAATTTTATTTTACAAATCAAATTTATGGATTTGAGTTGTTTTTAAAAATCAGTTATTAACGTAGTATCAAATGGTATCAAAATTTATATGGGAAAATTATTATTAGTTGTCTATCATATTATTATTAATGAACGGCTGTAAGCTCACTAATAATGTTAAATTACACAATTTCATGTATCAGTGCGTTGAAGATCCTATATAGAAGATATATACATGAGATCAATTTACAAAGAATATAAACTTCATCTTACAAACTAATTTTATAACATTAAATTACACTTAAAATAAATTTCTTAATAAATTAAGTATAACTTTTTTTTCACACGGGCAACATTTAATTTAAACTAATTATTGTGATAAAGAAACTTTCAAATTCAAAATCCTGATTAATCGAAATAACTTTGTAGTGTAGTGGTGTTCCATTGTAGAGTTGACTGATTTAAAAGTTGTTTTGAATAACGTAATAAAATTACAGCTATTACTTTATTATTTATCTGGATTTTGGATAAAACTATGTAGCCTTATATTAAGATCAGATTGGAGTGTTTAACTTGTTACAATTTTTAAGTTAAAATAGTATTTGTTATATTCCACATATTTTTGAATTAGATCTGTACCCTTGATTTTAAGGTTCATAATTTTGGAAACCTTAAACACTGGCCGAAGAAAAAAAGCTCAAGAGTGATGCTTACTATAGAAAAGTATTATCCCCACAGCATCACGATGCAGTTGTTCAATAATTTAAACCTCATGACCATAGATACTTTTAATATGGTCACCAGTGTCACCATAAACAATTTTCGTATGTATACTAAAAAATTGTTAGTTGTTAAACTTGTTTTACTCGGTACAGATTTTATATTAAATTTGTATACTAATATTAGATTTATAAATTTAACTATATGGTATATAATACTGATCGATAGTTTAGGGAACCAATAATACTTATTAATTTTCTATGTCCGTGCATAAAATTTTTTTTTAGTAACAATTTTTTTTTTTTTTAAATTAAAAAAGTTCAGCAAATTCTTTCCTTTCTTTATCAATATCATTTCTTTGTAGTTGTATACCTGATAGGGATGATTTCATTTTGATTCTATCGAATATGAAATTTGTATCGATTTTATTTTCATTTGATTACATATTTAATTATACGGATTCGATATTATATTGAATATTTTTTCAAAAAAATAGATAAAAAATAAAGAAAATAATGTCAAAAGGACATAAGTAAAATTTATAACAATTATAAAATTTGTTAATGGTAATGTAAAAATATCTTAGAAATGATATCAAACATTTGAAAGTTGAATGAAAATTTATCTATAAGAAAATAAGACTTTTTAAAGTAATGTTTTTATATTATCTAATAAATTAAAAATATCAATAATTTAAAACAGGACATGAATAATATTCAACTTCATTTACGAAAAATTAAATATTATCAGTATCATTGGTTGATATATGTGTTTTCTATATATGAATTGAAATAAGACATATACTCACAATTACATATTTAGTTATCATCCCTACTCACTAACATTAACTTTGTATGGTTAATTTCGTTCAATCGCTATGCATTGTAAATCTTACAAAAGTGTTTTACTTATCGCAAAAGCTTATAAAACTTTATAACTAAATATCTAATATAGAAATCACAACTTTTTGGTTGAAAAAAGGTTATAAGAAAAAATGTATAAGTGGCTCCTTTTATTATATTAATTAATACGTTTGCAACATGAAACAAGTATAGTCACACATTGTTGTTACATAGTACACCACAAGAAATCTTGAGGTGAATTTTCGAATATTACACAAAGTATTGTTCAAAGAAATCGCCCATGATAGTTTCATTCACCATTCCTTTAATTACCTTCGGAGTTGTTACGTCAGTGACCGTAATTCATATCCACGAACAAGTTGGTAAAAGTTTAAAACCTTAGATATAATATGAAGCTATGTCATAACTACATCAGCATGAAACAACACCAAGAATATATTCTCACAACCCTACTTTGACCCTCGCTTTGTCTCACTTGAATTTTCTTTTTTTTCCTGCATATCTAGATGGGTGTAGTTGGGTCATTGGAAGATGGGAAAAGGAAAAAATATAGATTTATAAATCTTTATTCTTTTATGGTATTTTATTTTTTCGTATTTAATTAATATAAGATTTAGACTTAAATTTGAATTTTTAAAAATATCTACACCCATGTCTAAAATTTACACTCATGCTTATAATTCTCCTTTAAAAAAAAAAATGAATGAGATAAAAATGTCTTCAAATCTTATAGTACTATATCATTAATTGGTGTGTGTATATACGCCAAAGGCAACGAAGTCGCATTAGGTTAAAATGCTTGACTCGAAGAGAAGACCAAGAAATTAATTAATTAATTAATTAAAACAATATATATAGATATAGATAGAGAGGAAACTAAGAGAGGCTCCGGTCACTGGTGGTGGCAAAAATGTTGACCTGAAAACCGTTGTTGTCGACGTTTGGGCCATGTGACTTTACAAAACGTACGAAACTTCAAAGATGCCACCAATCACTAATTTTCTTTCTTTTTTTCGTTTTAATTAGTCAATTTTCTCATGTGTCTATTACTTCATGCAGGCAATTTTTTCTCCAGTGTCTATGCTAATATAAAAGGAAGGGTTTTGTTGGAGGACCCAGAAGAAAGTAAAGAAACAGATCAAGAAGGAGCAAGGGCTTGCGAAGAACCAAAATTTCCACAAATGGAGCTTCCTTCCGAGAGATCTGGTGACGGAGGAAGTGGACTCAAGGAAGAAAACAGAACTCATGACTATACTGTTGCTGATGATGAAGATGGTCCTCGTAAACAACAGATTCTTGTCGAGGTGAAGATTAATACTCTCTTCCTAAGAACCATCATTTTTATCTCTTAAATGACAAAAACATCAATAAATCTTAGTTTTTAGTTTTTGTTTCTATAAGCATGCATCTCTTTTGTGTTGGTTCATGTAAGATTCTTTTCTCTCTAGAAAAATCCTTCAAGTTTTCCATAAATGACCAAACCAGGAAATTATAAGAATGATCTTGTTCAAAGAAACACAGTCAATTGTTCGATACTTTGATCATTAATGTTGATTACTTCCAGATTTCAAATGTTTAATTTATTTTGGTCGGTCTTCTGCAAGCTGTTTTCAATCCTCACAAGAAATTCAATTCGATGGTCAGGACATAGCTTTTTCCGAAAACAGTTTCGGATTCTCTTTTTTTGTCGTATCATCACCACCAGCGTCCTAAAATCACAGCCAATTAATCTTTATGGATTTTGTTTGGTAAAATCCATAATAAATATCAAAATATATATCTATATTTATCTGTTAACGATAAAGAAAGGAAAATTGGGTGTATATCTACAACTTGAACAATAGTACATGAAAGTAATTGAATTAGTCAACTCGAAGATAAGTTTTATATTCAAAAGAAAACGTCAATATTAACGTCTTTAGATTAAGTTGTAAGGAAACTAATTTCCCGTAAACAAGATTTTAAATACGATAGTTTTCTGAACAAAGATAAATAAAGGGAAAGAGCTTTATCCCAGTCGGTGCAAATTAATAATGAAGTAACATCTTTTTTGAATGATGAGTTTGTACATAAAATCTTAAACCAATTTTTTCTTCTTTCTAAAGAAATCTTAAACCAAAAGTTACAAAAAAAAAAAAGAGCTTTCTATTTCCGGTTGAGAAACTGATAAAAATGTCCAATCATGCATGATTAATGCCCTTTGCGAATATTATTGAAAAACACTGTATTCTTTTTGGCAAGCATTACTAAAAGGGTTATTTCAATAATTAATGACCTCTGGTAAGAGTTGACCGACGCATGTGCCTGAAAAGAAAATTAATTATATTTTCAACATGATACTATTCATCCAGCACGTGCAAGTTAAAATCAATAGATTCTAACCGGTCCAAGTAAGAACGGGGAAAGATTCTAGATGAGTTTCTTATAGTCACATAGTTCTTCGTTGAATACAAATAGGTTCCTTCCATTCTACTACTGTACATAACAGTTTCCATTTTCCTTTGTCCTTATTAATGCCTACAATGACACGTTTCTCCCAAACTTTTTATTTCATGTAAAAACAATGTAATTGTTTATCTTCAAGAACGTTGTTTAACATTCTTTACTCATTGGAGGGAGTATATACATAACCTTGTTTTATATGTAAACAGTTAAGGAATAAAAAATATTTGAATGATTCAATAGTAATGTAATAGAACATTTATATAAAATTTATTAAAGCAAATATGAAGGGAGATATCAAAAACTATAGTTGGGAAAAGTTGAATTGTATGGTTGCAAATTAATTTGATGATTATTGGTTGTGCGATACAGGAACCACCCATAGAGGAGGCTGGACCTAGCACATCCGCAGACAAAAAGGAAGAGGTTTTATAAATTTACAATGATATACAATCAGTTCTTGTTTTATCCCATTTTTGTGATTTCCACGGTTCAGGAACTATTATAACATATGTGTCTATGCATGGCTGATTCTAGGTTGATGATCAACTTGAGAGCACCAAAGCTGAAATGGGTGTGGTGAGAGAAGAAAATCAGCGGTTAAAGAGGTCTCTGCACAAAATAATGAATGAGTATCGGACACTGGAAATGCAATTTCAAGACATACTTAAGCAAGGGACAAAAAGGAAACTAGTTGATAAAGGAAATGGTAACGAAGAAGACACAGTAGAGGAATCGGATCTAGTTTCTCTCAGCCTGGGAAGAGTTCCAAGCAATCAAAGAAACGATGAGAAAATAAAAGTTTATAAGGCATTGAAGGATGATGAAGGGTTTAACCAAGAGTTGACTCTTGGACTAGAGTGCAAATCAAAGTCAGGAAGCACAACTGAAGCTTTGCCTAATCCAAGCCCAGAAAACAGTTCTGAAGTCCCAAAGGAAGAAGCTGGGGAAACTTGGCCACCCAGTAAGGAGACACAGAAGGCAATTAGGGACACAGAGGATGAAGTTGCTCAGCAAAACCCTATGAAGAAGCCACGAGTTTGCGTTAGAGCAAGATGTGACACTCCAACAGTGAATCTCTATTCTCTCACCTCGTTCTTTTTAGCCTCTTTTCTATATGCTTACTCATGAGAAAACACATTTTTTCACGCCCTCTACTATCATTGAAGGGTGTGATGATGCATGAGACAAAAACTTTGCACAAACCAAAGTACATATATATAAATATTATTGAAGACTTTCAACCATTTGTTCACGCTTTGATATTTACTATTGACACAGATGAACGATGGATGTCAATGGAGGAAATATGGACAGAAGATTGCAAAGGGAAATCCTTGCCCTCGAGCGTACTATCGTTGCACCATTGCACCATCATGCCCGGTCAGAAAACAGGTATCTATATTTATATCTATTTCTATCACAATCAAGAGTTTCAATTTACCTCAAAGCTAAATGATTCTAGACATCATGTGTACATGTTTCAGGTACAAAGATGTGTTGATGACATGTCGATTTTAATTACCACGTATGAAGGGACCCACAACCACACTCTTCCACCTTCAGCTACTGCCATGGCATCCACAACTTCTGCAGCAGCCTCCATGCTTCTTTCTGGTTCATCAACCTCTCTTTCCGCCTCAGCACCTTCATCAACAGCAACCACTTCTGCTACCAATCTCCACGGCCTCAATTTCTATCTCTCAGATGGTGCAAAACCAAGGCAATTATACCTCTCCAACCCTGCACTCTCATCTTCACCTTCACATCCAACCATCACTCTCGACCTCACTTCACACCCAGCTTCTTCCTCCTCGTCACCCTTCGTTAGATTCACTTCAAACTACAACCAACCCAGATACCCCTCTTCCTCAAGCCTAAGCTTCAGTAGTTCCTCAGAAATCAACGCATTGTCTTGGAGCAACGGCTTCCTTACCAATAATAATAATACTATTCAACCTACATACAATAGCAGGAACATACTTGGGAACGTAAACTTTGGGAGACAACAAGTGGAAAATATATACCAATCCTACATGCAAAAGAACAACAGCAATATTCCAAGCGTTCCTCAAGGTGGTGTACCAGCTGATACTATATCTGCAGCAACGAAAGTGATCACAGCAGACCCCAATTTTCAATCAGCTTTGGCAGCAGCGCTCACTTCGTTTATCGGTGGCGGTGTTCGAGGAAATCAAGGTGGTAACAGTGTCGGTGAAAGTCCGAGTTTGGGTCAGAACTTGAAGTGGGGTGAGGTGTTCGCAGCGTCTAATAATTCATCTTCTACCTTGTCTTGTTCAACTTCGAAAGTCAACGGTTGTGCATCGAGCTTCTTGAACAAAACGCCGGCGAATAATACACAGACGAAAAGTTTGATGTTTCCACCACCTTCGTCTTTGCCGTTTTCTACCCCCAAAAGTGCATCTGCATCTCCTGCTGATAATAGCGACACCACCAATTAAACAATTGATGATTTTTCTATAACCAGCTACTGTAGTTTTTTTTTTCTTGGATTATTGATGTAATTAATTAAGATATGCAAAGTAACATTCAGCACCAACACGTAAATAAATTATGAACATAAATGTTTACCCTTTTTTCCTTTTTGGGATGAAATTAATATACTCTATGAAAGACTGAACCAGAAGCTACTGCATTTGAGTAAATACTCGAGAGTGTAGTGCTAGTAAATACTGCATTTGTAGGTAATGAATAATTTTATTATTTAGGAATTATTAACAAAGAAAATTTATTTTAGTGTTTTTCCTTTGCAGGTTGGTTGATATTGACTTGTATGTATAAGCTTCCCGAATGGATGCATGCTTTTGCTTTTCAATTGGGAAATACTATTCATAAACGTTCTATTTAGAATCTTATTATTTAAGTTGTTTTGATGGGTATGCATAAATTTAGAAGTTAGTAGTGTGACTTCTTTGCTTGCCAAACATGTGCACCCTGGAACGAGGATTCTCCATTTTTATCTTGTATATTTTTTTAATAATGATATTTTGGTTACTAAATTTTGATAATTTTTTTTATAATATAAAATGTTATCTTTTAAGTAAGTTTAAAATATTAAGAATAAGAAAGAGAAAAATGAAAAAATCACTTAAAAAATAATACTTAGAATTCTAAGAGAGTTATCAAAATTTAATAATAAAAAATTATTATCCATTCTTTTAAGGACAATATATTTAAAACAAATAAATTACTTACAAAACAAGTAAATTGATAAAAATAGAAATGAATCTCTTCAAACTCTAATATTTATTTGATTTCTTTCTTCCTATATGTTATAACTGGATGATTAAATTTAATAGAATATATATATATATATATATATATATATACGCTTCAATTCAATAAAAAATTAATATTTGTAAATTATGATTTTTTTTTTCACATCTCATAATATCAATTATACCGTTTACACTATCTTTTTATTTTTTTTATTCCTCAACGATTATTCTTTTTATTATTTTTGGATTCACGATAAAACCAGGAGTGCAAAAGTAAATATACACCTCCATTAAAAAATATTGTTATAATAAAATAAAAAATGAAATCTAAATTACGAAATCCTTTGTATTACATAGTGGGAACCTCCTTCTTTTCCTTTCATTTCACAAAGCTTTTAATTTTTTATTTGTCTTTTGCTCTCACCGAAACCGCCCTTTTCAAAGGCTATGGGTTCTTCTTCTTTTGCCGTTGATGGTTAGGGTTTCGTAGGGGCGTCATCGGAATGTTCCAGAAGCTCCCTTCTTCTTTCTGTAGCCTCTCCAATTCTGTTATTCGACGGGGTATCGTGCCAACCATGCATTGATTTTTTCTTTTTTCCCTTCAGATGATTACCCTTTTTTCTTTATGTTTTTTTGTGTGTGTTGATTGATTCTTCAGTTCTTATATTCTGTTGTTGGAGTTGTTTTTCTCGAACGCGTGAGGTCGAGTGGGTAATAGTGTTATTGCGAAGTGTAGGGACAAGTTTATTTTATTTTTTGTGAGTTCTTGATTGTTCGTTTGGGAGTGAGGTTTTTTGTTATCTAGGTTTAGGGAAGGGGTTTCTTCTGCCTCTCATGTCGGATCTCAATCTTTGGATGTACGTTAATTAACGCTCTTAATGTAGTTGCAATGAACCTCTTTTATATAAATGAACTAAGTTTCCCCGTTTCCTAAAATCCTCTCGAGTTACAATGTTGTTACAGTGTGTGTTTATTGACATCATTGCTTGCATCAAATTTGTTTGTTCCTAATATTTTTGAATCAATACTGATGATATCATGTCTTAAGCTGTCTAATATGCCGTTCAAATGCATGTCTTAGGTTTAATTTCGTTTTCTTACTTAGCTTTAATTTTTTTGAATCATGTTTTGTCTTAGGTTTTTGTGTAGCTGTTTTACATGTTCGTTGATTCCATAGAAGTGTGCTTAATTTGTGTTTTGTTTCGCATTTGCTCAGTTGTTTTTTTGATTTCGGTTGTCTAGTTTTCTATTGTGTTGAGTTCTGAATTTGTTCTTAGATCATGAACAAATAATCTGAAAATCATGTTTCTGTTTATTTTCTTCTGCCAATTTGTTTGTTTCTACTGCTGTTTTTGATTCTATTTGATGTTCGTATGATTGTGAACCAAGTGCTCGCCAATGATTGTTGCTGACCAAACCATATCTGAGTTGTTGAAATGTGGATGTGTTCGGAGTATTCATGAAGTTCTGGTTTAGCTGAAAGCATAGGCATTATCAGTACCTTGTTTAGTGCAATCTTCTATTCCTTCACAGATGATTGAATTTTGTTTCTGTGGTAAATTGTTGCTGCTGGACTAGTCTTTTTGATTGAGTTTGATGCTCTGGTTGAAAGTGATCTGGTTGTTTTCATAGTCTGATTACTTTTATATGATTGAATCATATCCAGATGTTGAAAATATTGATTGGTCTCTGGCTATTTTAATCTGAATGGAAACTGCATTTGCTTTATTTGTGTGTTTGCTTAATCACATTTTGTTGTTGTGTGATTAGCCTAGACTGTGCATCCTGCCATATATCTGCAGCTTCATTCTTGTCTTGATTATGTTGGCAAATTTCTTGGTTTGGTTGATATCTGTGTGCACTGACCGTGGGCTTACTTGTGAGTTTTGCAGCTTGATTTTCTTTTCTGCAGTAGCCACTCTGTTGTGAGTTGAATGTCGTAGTTTATGACTAATTTGACCAGCATCAATGCTCCAAAAATCGTATGCATCTTTCTGTGTTATTACACTGTTGATTTTTTTTTTTAGTGCAGCTGTGTCATCTGTCACCAATTCAGTTTTGATTGTGTGAAACTGTTTTGTTGTTTGATTACTGCACTGCCAAGATCTGTTACTTTGTTTGCCTTCTGAATTGTTTTTAAGTTGGATCATTTTTCCTTTGCCATATGCATTTGATCACTAAATTGGAAGTAGTACATTGACACTGTTGTGAGTTGTTCTTAAAGTCTTTGAGAGTTGCAAGAAAACAAAGAAAATCAATGAAAAGATTATGCTGGAAAAAAAAACGAATCTGAAAAAAAAATAATAATGAAAAGTATTGTAGGACTCTGGAATTTGTTTTCTTCCTTAGTGTGCTAAGAGTGTAGCACATATACTACTATCATCTTCAAATTCAATTGCATATGCTCTTGATTCAACTTGTTTTGTGTCTTTTTGATTTTAGTTTTGTTAATCTTGTTCTAGACACATTCCTTAGGTTCTCTTTTGTGTGTCATCCTTTGATGTTTTACCTTTTTCTTTCTTGCTTGTCTTCCTTGATAATTCCTTGAGTTTGTCATTCAATCTTTCACTTGATGTTGTGCAATTCTTCCATTTGAGCTTTTCTTGATTTTTTCTGCTTTGCTATTCTTATGTGGAAGAACTTGAGTGCTCTTGGTTCATTTGGCTTGAAACTCACTGATTTAGCAACTTTGTAGGTGATTATCTAACTCTTGAAGGTATAGTTGAAGGAGGAACTGTGAGGAAAGACATTTGAGTGACTTTCCGAGAGGACTTGTAGGAGTGAGCTGGGACTACAATTGCAAGAAACACTAGAGGAAGAGATCTAGATGTGGGTTGGACCAAGAGAGATATATATGAAAAGCAACCAACATCCAGTTTTATTTTTATTTATTTTTTTCATTTTTGTTTTGATATCACGGAATTTTGTGGTGCAATTTTCTTATTTCAGTTTTTGTTTCATTTGGCTTAGGTGGAAAAATGCTTTAGAGCAATCCTAACCTTAGCTTGGTATGTAATAGCTTCTTAACGTGTAGGGTGAGGTCATTCTTGTCTAGTTTATGTTTTCCTGTTTTTATGTTTTCTTGTTCTTTATGTTTTCTATGTACAAGTTTTGTGCTTGTGATATGCATGTTGGGTTTATGTTTTATAATTGTGATATCTAGATGCAAATCTTTAAACACTTAGATGCCCTTTCTTTGGTCAGGTTTTTCACACACTTAAACATTTTTTGAAAGTATACTATGGAATCTGGTGAGGAAAGTAATGTGCAAGAGAGTGGTGGGATTATAGGCAGTAAAAGTGGAAAAAGAAAGAAAATCTTCGACTAAAAATTGGAGTGAGTTGAGAGGATGCATGGGAAGAATATTCATACCACCTACCTTTGATTATGATCGTGAGATAAAGAAAAAGAAAATTGAGATAGCCAGAAGGAAGGAAGAAAAACTAAGAGAGTTGAGGGAGTTAGAAGAGAAGGAAAGATTAAGAATTTAGTGAACAAAGTACTAGGAAAGAGAATATTTTGAGAATGAAATGAGAGAGGAACAAGAGGATGAAAGAGAAAAAGAAGAGAGAGCTTAAAGAAAGAAAAAGCTCAAATAAAGAGAGAAAGAGAGAAAGAGGAGAAGCTCGAGAAAGAGAAGGAGAAAAAAGAGAAAAAAGAATATAAAGAAAAAGAGAGTAAGAAGAGATGCAAAGTTTAAAAGAAAAGAGGAAAATATTGAGAGAAAAGAAAGAAAAGAAATAATGATAAGTAGAGATACAACATCCTACTCCTTTCATAGATTTTAAGGGAGTAATCCCATCATTCACATGAGATAATTTTGAGTTGGCTTTTGTTTTCCAGATTGTTGATGAATTTTTCAGTTATCTTTTGATGCGTTGTTAGATAAAGTGGAATGATTCTAAAATATAATTTTACTTCATATTTATTTATTTTGTAAGTATTAGTTTGGTGTGCATTTTAAATGTATTTGACAGTTTTTGTCTATCTTTCAAAGTTTTGGATGACTACATGAAGTTGTCCCTTATAATATGGTAATATGATATTTTTATTCGATGAAGGATAAAAGGTTGGTTTTGAGTTTTGTATTGAATTTACTGATTTTAATGTTTCTTTGTTTAGTTCAATTGAGTTGAGCTTGTGTTTGAACTTTTGATATCTTGTATTGGTCAGAAAGTCTAATGAATCTCGGTTTGGTGGTTATCCAAGTTGCCCCTTTAAAATGTGTTATCCAACTTTTGGTATTGATCACGGGTAAGTGTTGCATATAATTTTGAAACTCTAGTACTTGATTTGGCATAGTGCTTCCAATTTTGAAAGTTCTATAACTTGGTTTGATATTGGACCTCCAAGTTTTTTAAAATTTCTATAAAATTCTTCTTATTTAGAATACAAATTTCATGTGTTTGTATTTGAATTGTGAGATGAATGTTTTATTCTATTTGTGACAATTCCCTAAGACAGAATGATATTAGGAGATTACAATTGGAATATTGGGTGTGCAACTATACTGAGACTATACTGAGACTGAGGGAGCACAATTTGAAATATGTGTTCATACACATCTATTGTTTTAGTCGTCCATAGAATTTGAGCTGAGGCTTCAATTTTAGGACCCTATAACTTGAGTTGGACATACACACCGAATGAAATTGGCGCATAACAATTTTATTATTTGGTTCACAGTGGACGTTTCATAAGGGTATATTTTGAGTTGTCCCATCTGGAATTATTAAATTGTACTTTGATTTTTTTAGTGCACTGCCCAAATTCCATATGGGTATATTTTTAGCTGTCCCGTTATAAAAATTATTGTCAAAGTGCACTTTGACTTTCTTTGTTCACATAAGATAATTTTGAGTTGGCTTTTGTTGTCCAAACTGTTGATGAATTTTTCAGTTATCTTTTGATGCGGATCAAAGTGGAATGATTCTAAAATATAATCTTATTTCATACTTATTCATTTTGTAAGTATTAGTTTGGCGTGCATTTTAAATGTATTTGACAGTTTTTGTCTATCTTTCAAAGTTTTGGATGACTACACGAAGTTGTCCCTTGTAATCTGGTAATATTATATTTTTATCCAATGAATGATAAAAATGTTTGTTTTGAGCCTTGTATTTAATTTACTGTTTTTAATGTTTCTTTGTTTAGTTCAATTGAGTTGAGCTTGTGCTTCAACTTTTGATATTTTGTATTAGTAAGAAAGTTCAATGAACTTCGGTTAGGTGGTTATCCAAGTTGTCCCTTTGAAATATTTCATCTAACTTTTGGTATTGATCATAGGTAGCCATTGTGCATATAAATTTGAAACTCTAGTACTTGAGTTTGTATAATACCTTCAATTTTGAAAGTTCTATAACTTGGTTTTATATTGGATATGCAATTATTGAAAGCTCTATAAAATTCTTTTTATACAATATACAAATTTCATGTCTTTGAATTCAATAAAAAATTAATATTTGTAAATAACTCTTTTTTATCAAAATCTTATTTAATGTTATTATTTGAAAAATATATTTATATTTAAATTCGTGCAATTTTTCTTTAATTATAATCAAGGACAATTTCTAAATTGTAATTATTTATTTTATGAAATCAAAATATTAAATGTAAATATATTTTTTAGGTAATTTTAGTGTGTTAGCACCCGTCTTTGTAATTATATAATTAAGCGATAATATGACATTGTAGCTATCCTATCTTTTACTAGTAATAATTAAGATCTTCATTGTAAGAATGAAAATATTACAATGTTATTGTAGAGAATTCAAAAATGATAAAAAAACAACTTTTAAAGACGAAAACGGTAAAGTAAATTTATCAAAACAACCAATATAACATTTAAATAAGAAATTATTTATTTTTGTTTACAATGATAAAAACAATCCCCGTAAGTAAAATAGTTGAGTTTTTGAAAAAGTAAAATAATTTATTTTAAGCATGTTTTAAATTTATTTTAACTACAACTGATTGTTTTAATTTTTGTATAGAATATCTGGAAAACTTTAAACGACTTTTAAAGATGATTTTTAACTGTTTGATAAGTGCTTATCAAATAAGTTCTTATGAATAAAAAAACAAATAATATTTTTTTTATGTCGAAGTCTTAAGCTATTTTAAAGTTATTCTATGGAGTTTGTTTAGATAAGTTAAAATTATAATTTATTCTTTCTTGTAAACTCTTTTCCTGTGTTTATACCATAAAATTAAATTAAATAAAAAAGTAAGCTCTTTAAACCCCATAATATAGATTACTATTTAACACTGATTTATATAAGAGGTGGGTTCTAGCAAAAGATTTTGTGAATTAAATTTAGGTGACTAGGATTAATTTACTGAACTATTTTCGACATGAAATTTTGAAATAAACAACAATATAAAATTTAAAAATATTACTTAAACCGAAAAAGTTGTATGATATAATAAATTAATTATTTTACATGTAGGGTGATATTTGAAGAGTATTGTTTATATATAGATATAGTATTGTAGCAGTGCCACACATCTAGGTTTCTCTCTCAATCAATCATTGTTTATTTGGATAAATAATTGAGAAACTGATAATATGTTGATTAAGATTTATGTTTTGTCGTCCACACAGAGCCAAATTAAGGAACGCAACAGGGACGTTTTTATGGTACAATATATATATATATATATATATATATATATATATATATATATATATAATTAATATATTAACTAATTTATAAATGAAAATTTATTAATAATTATTATATTTTTTATTATTAATAAAAATTATAATTAATTTTTAAATTGGTGACTAAATAATTTTTATTATAAATTGATAATTAAATTAATTATTAAAATTAACTATTAAAAAAAGATTATTTTTTAATTAGGAAATTTATCTTTAAAAATATTTTGTATCATTAAAATTGATGATTAATTATAAATTTTCTTACAGTGTATATTTTATGTATAATTTTTTTAACAATAAATAATTTATATGTTTTAAGAAATATATGATTGAGTTTTGAATCAAATAGTAGTGTTTATTTATTTAAAAGACTGGAATTTATGAGGATAACTTAGAGAGTTAATCCTATACTTATCATGATAGTTGATAATTAAAAAAATATCTTTAGTGGAATTTTTATTAAACATCATACTGTTGCTATTGTTATTACGCAATGAGTATTTTCATCAAACAAATTAAACTTTTATACTGTAATAATTATTCATATCAATTTTCGCTAACATAGAAGATAATTAAATAATTTATATTTTAATATATTTTGAAAATTATATAATATCTTAATTAATATTCTAATTTAATTTGAATGTTTTTCTATTTATACATAAAGGTAGGTATCAATACATAAATGATATGATTTGATTCAAAGATGATTCCTAGAAATGGATGTTGGGTAACCTTTTATTTCTCTTCTTTACATATGCTTAGCTAACATTTTACATGTAAGGGTTGTCTGCTTTTTATTTATTTATTTTTTATTTTTGAAGCTTTTATTTCTCATGGTTTTAGTATTTTAAACACGCGTTAATGAGGCATAACATTCAATATCAACAATGTAGTTTATTTCGTTAATTATCAATATCAAGTTAATGATAATACCTATCGAGATTAAGTAATAATTAAGGTGAAATAAGAGTTGTTGTTTATTATTTGTAAAAAGGTAAAATCTGAATGTGTTTAAATGTTTTTTTTTTTCAATTTAAAATTCTTGTAGACGAAATTTTTGATTAAAATATTAATATCATAAAAATAATAATATTATGACTCTTACTTTTTATTTTTATTTTTATATAATTTAATATAAATTATCAATTAATATATCATTATTTTTTTATTAAAACTAATTAATTTCACGTACTAAATCATTTTAGAAAAAAAAAATGTGAGTAAAAAAATGAAAATGAAAATATAATTTTCGTATTATAAACGGGATGGAGAGAAGGTTGATCAGAGACAGACACAGTTAAGGCACGCTTCTAAGCTCTTGCAATCAATGTCGTGAGATTGAAGCAATAGCTTTTTCTCTGCCGCCACCACTTTGGATCCCACAACCCTCCATCTTTCATTGCTCTTGCTTTTCTTACTCGCCATCATTCAGACTCACACACTTCGGTGACTCAATTTCTTCTCATTTTACCTTCACTTTCAATTACTTCGCTTTTTTATCATTCTTTTTATTCATTTTGTTAGTTTGAATTTGCGTTTGTTATGGCCTAAACGGTAGATGACTGGTACACAGGGTGGATCTGCATCAAAGCCCCCTTCAATGTTCCTTGGAAATTCCTACTCTTTTTTTCTTTTCTTTTTCTAATTTTGGGGTTTGTTGTTATGTTTTGGATGATGAAGCTTTAGTAAGAGACTAGTTAAAATTTATTTGATGTTTATGTATTTGGCGCGAGTCGTTGCCATATGTGGTTGTCAAAATTTTTGCGAGTTGTACTCTCGAATTATATATATTTAATTGTGTTTTTATGCATATAGTGGTGAACTGGGTTTTGTCTTTATTTTTGTTGTTGTTGAAAAGAGAATTGAAGTCTTTCATGTTTTCTCTCTTGTGGCTGTTAGTTTTTCTTGGTGGTAGCAATGTCGACTCCGGCTAGGAAGAGGCTCATGAGAGATTTCAAGAGGCTGCAACAGGACCCACCTGCAGGAATCAGTGGTGCCCCTCAGGATAACAATATAATGCTGTGGAATGCTGTCATATTTGGGTGAGTTGAATTGGATAGAAGATGCACTGTGCTGTTT
>Ga0214543_1001338_pt1 | contig 47255 bp, 41 predicted proteins | sample CNSS2metaG_FD_160094 | JGI IMG/M metagenome (GOLD analysis project Ga0214543, IMG submission 160094) | Root nodule microbial communities from cowpea collected in UCLA plant growth center, Los Angeles, California, USA - CNSS2 | ecosystem: Host-associated > Plants > Roots > Nodule | place: USA...
TGCATCCTAACTTGGTGATCTATTTGATTCAATTAAAGGTGGTTTTTAGCTTGCAAAGATAGCCTAAATTTTTAACTAGCCAATTCAACCCCCCCTTCTTGGCTTTTCAACCATTTCAAAACTAACACAAGTTTCCAACGTGGTCAATTTCCTATAATAATTCCACCTCTCTAAAATTATGTTGCACATGACCCAAATTTATTTCCCAACCATCATTGCACACAAAAACACCCAAAAACCCACTCTGTTGTGGTATAGCGCCTAGCGGCAATCATGGTACCGCCAAGCAGATTATGTTGTTCTAGGAACCCCAAAAATTCTCCCTGCACCTGTGAACCTTAGCCAAGCCCCAACAACTCTGATTTCAATCGATTTACGACTCCATAGGCTACACTCAAGTGTTTAGGATCACGGTTCATCCCTCAAACTTCCCATATACAAAATCCATTTTCATTTTCCCCTTAAATTAGTGCCACTATAACAATCCCACATCATCAACCCTAAAATGATGCTCATACAATTTTCATCCACTACAAAAAATCATGTATATAACGATGTTTTTAATATGACAGTTAATTAAAACTATCGCTTTTCGCAGTATAATATGTTAGTTTGATAACAACTATAATGTACATGTATAATATGGCGTTTCTAACCACTATCTTTTACATTATCATATTATTATTTAAAATTGTGTCATTTTGAAATACCACTTTATATAAAACATTATTTTTATAATTTTATGAAATTATTTCCTGTTCCACTTTTGTCTCGATACCTTTTTTTTTTATTTTCAAAACTTTGTTCCCTCTCTTTTCTATTTCATTTTCCCACTCAACAATTTAATATTTTCTCTAACCCTAATTAAGCTCACTTCACCAAGGCAGCCCCTTCTCTGTTGCCTCTTCCAGGCTCGAGCAACTACAGCCCTTGTCGAGCGTCCACGTCGCCGAACCTATGGAGCCGCAATCGCTGACGTCGCTGCCCTCCATGGTCGGCCAAGGCCAACGTCGGTGACGCCGTTTCAACTTCGCTCTTCCTTCTCAACAGTCTCTTTTTCTCGACACCAACAACACCAATCCAACCCCTGAAACCCGTGAATCTCGCAGAAGATAGGGGTGGTGGTTTGGTGGTTTTTTGGCCTGGGTGTGAAAGACGCATGTGGTGCTGGTTCGGTGGTGAAGTGCGTGCACTTGATTTTCTGAGTGCAGGTTGGAAATGATGGTTCCATCAATGGGGATCGGAGGTTAATCAATGTGGGGGTTAAGGATTGTTATGAATGGTGGTTCTCTGGTTTTAATTATTTTGTGCAGGTTGGATGAATGGAAGATGAAAAGGATTATGATGGCCAAGATGATTGTACGAGAGCGTTGATAGTGCACAGTGATACTCACAGTTTTGATGGACCACATTTTGTTTTCCAAACTCAAACAACAACAACATGGAGCACATCTTGGAGTGGTTTGATTAATTGGTTGGGCCTGGGTTTCAAGAATGTGATTGTTATTCAATGGAATTACATGAGATATGGAGAAGGTGAAGAGTTCCCTAATTTGAAATTATTTTGTTTTGCTCACTCACTGATTGATTATGTGTTAAGACCTATCATTCTAGATTGTGAATAGGTGATGAATAAGTTATTTGGGGAAAAAAAGCTACTTACTCTAGCTATATTTGTTACCCTGGCGTTGCAAATTTTGTGTTTATAGACTATAGAGATTGAAAGAAGAATAGAATTGGAAACAAAGGCTAAAAGGCATATTCAGAAACTTCTACTACTTGGTATAGTTTACTTAGTCAGTTTTCTTATATATCATTTGTATATGTGCTTCGTTGATACGTTTTGAAGGTAAAGTTAGTTAAATGGAGTGATTTATAGACACACTTGGAATCCAGTATTGTATAAGTGTTGATGATCCTAATATCTCAAGCTTTTGGGGTAGTTGGTGATTGATATGATAATATAATCATTCCTATAAATAAAATTTTGTTGCAAACAGTGTTTTAGTTTCTATCGTTCTAGAAACTATTTGATAGATTTGGAATAACTCATTCAATAACATATACTTGAAATGGTGTGTTAATTATTTTTCTCTTTAAAATTCAGAGTTTTCTATGTCCACTACTTGTAGTTCGAAAAAGTTTTATTGTGAATTAAGTTTTTATTGGAGGTAGTTGAGTATATTATTTTTTAGAGTGATAATATTTTGTTTTCTTGATTACAGAGGCCACAACTTATAAAAGGAAATATGTAACTCTTGTTAGTGGAACAACAACGGAGCCAGGCTTGAAGCACATATTGCCGCATTTGTCATATTTAGAGTAATTCTATATTCAAATATATTTTTTTTTAATTTTTTATCAATATAATAATAAGAAAAATTGAACACCTTTTTTATTACTAAATTCGCCACTCAGTATAAACATTTTTATCAAAAAAATCTTAAAAGAAAAATAATTTTTCAATATCAATTTAACTTGTTAAAGAAAGAGGATATTATAGGATATAAAGTGATTAATAAGTTAAATTGGAGATAAACAACAGAAGATGTAATTATGGAGCTTTATAGTATATGTTCCTTTACATTATTATTGTTTTATTAATTTGGATTTGGATAACGAATAAATTCAATTTTTTTTTCTTTTATTGTAGGATGTTGGTGAAGATCAAGAGCATGAAGAATGATAAAAAAAATCTATATGTTATAGATGAAGAGGAAGAGGAATGGAAGTGTTGTCAAGATAAATTGTATTTTTTTTCTTTTTTTATTTATTTTGGAGAACATAATAATTTTTAGTTAGTTGTAAACAATTTTCCTTATGGAATTGTAAACAATATTATAATATAATTTTGTAATATATGAAAATTTTCAATTCCATATTATATATTAGAATTATCTTATTTTATTTTATTTATATATTTTAGTAGAATAATATAATGATAATAGTGTCAGTTTAAAGCGTTTTTCACATTATATTTGTCATCCAGTAAAAATATTATGTCAGTTTTAACTAACGCTTTTTGTCTCTTTAAACTGCCATTTTATACGTTGTATAAAATGACGGTTGTTGCGGCAGTTCATCTATCAAGATTCAAACCCATAACCATGCCTATGCCGAACCATTCAACCAATTCAAGTTTCGTGATTATTCTTAAAATCATAAGATTATATTATCACACAGCATGATCAAACATATATTTAAAATAATAAACAATTAAATAACACATAATTGGGCATACTTAGGACTTGAACCCAAGTCTTCTCAACACCACTAAGTATTCTCAACCACTTGAACTAGTACTTTTCCACATCACATCAATCAATAATAAATGTCATAAAGGCTCCCACTATCCGCATTTATTAATTAATCATTTATTTAATTAATTAAATTTAGCGGATCTTACACAGGTTGTTATATGATGTATTTGCATTTAACATGAAGTACCTAATGGAGATGGTCTTGGAGTGGTTCCTCTCGCCGAAGGTCATGTATTGGTCTATATACCCTCGAGTCTCTACTCTTTCTCTTGAGAACTAGACAATTTCATCAATGCTAGTAGAGGATATCTACTAAACTTCCTTGATCAATCAAAACCTTATTGAAAATGAAACATTTTATCTTTACCTTAATCACCATTGGGTTATCTTGTTTGGGGTAAATGGCTTAGAAATTTGCGTTAGTGAATGTGATGGGTGGCATTCACAGATTGTTCTGCTCTAAGGTGCTTCTTTCTTACGGTTGCGGAGGATCCTCCTCAGGCAAATCCTCCTACGATAGTGTTGATCGTCCCCCTCAAAGGAGGGTTTTGTTCTGGTGGTTGTCTTTCTCCTCACGTTGGTTGATCACGTCTCTTGTTGCCATTCTCACCTAAGCGAGAAAGACCTCGCCTCAAAGAGAGTTCGTGCATAGGGGGTATTCAAGTTAGGCATTTCTCTCTTTAGCAAGGATAGTTTCGCTCTAGCGAGATGACTTTTCTTCAGCATGAAGTACCTTCTCGCTTAGGCGAGAATCACGTGTCTTAAGCGAAAACTCATGCGATATAAATATTCCATGAATCAAAAGGTTGGAGCTGGAACTTTGCATCCTATGATCTTAGAACCATAAAAAGGGCAGAGGAATCATCTTCTATGGGATTTTCTTGTTTAGCTCTTAGGACTTCAATGGCTACCATGAGTGGATAATCTTTTATCTTGAGATTGAATGTAATCAAATCAAACTTGGATGTAATTTTGTGATATTTATATATAGCATTTATGTTTATAGCCAATATTGGTATTATTGTTCTATTTTTAATGCTTGATTCTATTTGATCAATAAACTCCTGATTATGATTTTTAGATCTAATTGTACAATGTTTCAAAAAATCTGATATGAACAATGATACTTGATGTATTGCGATGCTAGGAAAAGATTTCAATATATCAATTGCTTATAACAGTTGAATCTAATGTTGGATAGTTTGTTGAATATGTGAGGAATCAATATTTAGGGAACTAATTTTATGAATTTTATACATGAGGAATCAATATAAATGATTTTTTGGTGTTACATCAATATTGGTAAATTCAGATGTTGTATGTTTATATTCATCTAGATTACAAACAAGTGAGATAAATGAAATTCAATCCTAGTTTGATCATGTTCTTGTTGTTCTTAGGGGGGATTGAGGACTTTGTAGGGTTGTGGAGATTTGTTACTCGCTGTGAATTGTTTGTGTAGTATCTTAGATAACGTAAGCTAATTTCTCTGTCCTAATTCATAAACATGTTAGGAATGTTTATTATATGATTATTTTGTGATTGAGTGATGTATCTGATATGTGGACTAGTTTATGATGTTTGAAACCTATGAAGATTTAGGTTTTACCAGTTATTTGAGAATAACAATATGTTATGGGTGCAATTGAGTTCAATTGGTGTGAAAATTGATGTTTTTGAGGTTTTGGAGTTGTGTGGATTGGCTGAATATGCATAATTTTGTTTAGATCATTTTCTGCAGGACTATGCAGATTTGCAAACTCGCTGGGCGAGCGAGTTGATCTACAAAATTATGCAGAATACTAATCTGCAGAATTATGCATATTTGCAGACTCGCTGGACGAATTTCCAAGTTATGGACTTCCACACTTGGGAAGTCGCTAGACAAGTAAGTCTCGCTGGGCAATTTATGTGAAGATTTTTCCACTGCAACTCCAATGGCAAATTCCTTAAATAAGCCATTTGGTCGTTGGTCGAGAGGGGAGAACTTTCACCGCCCAATGAGAAAATGTGTTCGCTGGGCGAGTAAGTCAGAATATGAAACTTCTATTCTTGAATTAGTTGAGTGTTATTTTGTTATTATAGAAGTTATTTGGGTTGTTCATTGATAACTAAGTATATATGTTAATACTAATTGAATAAGATTTAGCAATGTATTGTAGTAGTGCATGCATTGAAGTGGCAATTGTCTTGGCAGTTATCCTGACGTTTTAATGACCATTCAAATTCACAAATAGAGAGAAATGAGGTATGTAGTGAGAGGAGCAAGGGGTACTAGCCTAGGAGTTTTTCCTTGAACAAAGGTGTTAACAGATTAACCTTGTATGTGGTAGAATTTTATTCTTTATTTGTCGCTCTGCAGAGCATGAAATGCTGCTACAAGTGCACAACTTCCTGGATCCAACCTCAATCCATATATTTGGATCAATTGATTCTTAGATTATATGATTGTATGAAATTAACTAATTATTAGTGCCTAATGTATGTTATTACCTATTGATTTGAGTTATTCTTTAAATTGTATTAGCTTACCCTTTTTTTGTCTTGGTTTGTATTGGTGTTTTTTTTCCTTACAATGATCACCTGATTAGTGTGAGCAGTTGGAGATCTTGAAGCTGGTCTAGTGCATGGAAGAGGGGGGAAAGTTGCTGAGTAGAGTTTCTTTGGAAATCTAGTGCTTGTGTATAAACTTGTGTTTTCCTTTTTAAAAACTTTTTTATAGGTTCGTATATAAAATTGTATAACAATTTATCTTTTTGTTGGATGACTATAATATACTATTTATATACTTAGGTTCTATGTTGTGAATTATCAATTATGAAATATTTTGTTTGATGGTTAAGACTATTAAATTAGATGTTACACTCTTACGTCAAAATCATCATACTAAAATTGACTTTTGGTATGCTTGCCAACAGACCAACATGTATTTTAATTAATATGTTCTTCAATTTTATATCTAAGAGTGGTACATTCATCTATATCATGACAAAAGTTACAGTGGTATGGACATATCGCGAGGTGTCTGCATTGGAAGGGGTATTAGCCCTCTTTGGAGTGGTAATGAATCAACATACAGAGCCTCCTATAGAACCCGTGACTTGGGAATGTTCAATGTGGTATACCTAGTAAACCTAAGAGGTTTAGGAGGATTAGTTGGCCAAGTCTGCGTTGGAGGGCCTCTGAAAGATCCCTCGTTGTTCTGCCTCTTATCTACAACATTATCTTCGGCTTTGATTTTGTTCTTAAAGTCTTTCAATTCTTCCAAACACATGTATTTGGCGACTCTTAATCTCAACTTGGCCACTTTGGCTTTTGGTTTGCAAAGATTGTCAGCGAAAGGCCCTACTCATAGGGTTGTGACCATCTAATGTACCATTATACCTATCAATTGTCAAGGTTTTCTAGCTCTGTGGTAATGGAGTCTCCAATATATTATCCATAAAGGGGTGCTTTCGTGAACATCTTAGTAACGTAGAGGTATCGACAATCCCAACTGTATGGGTATTGACATTTTGTGCACTCTCCTCCACGGTCTTTTCTCCAACCGTTGAGGATGTCACGTGAGTCTTGCTTGGTCAAGGGGGGTCATCCTCATATTACTCCTGAGTTTGCATTCTGTCTTAGCATTCTCAGCTCATAATTCTACTATCTCCTTTTGTAGTGCCAACATCAGTGCCATATGATTGGTTTCTACCATTTGTGTCTCTTATTCGTTGTTTGGCATCTTCCTAATGGACACCATGTGTACTTAAGCTAAATTGGCCCCATGGTGGATGCCAATGTTCCTACATGGACTAAATGTACCATAAGGGACAAATCTTTTACTGCAGCTAAGATGTTCAAGGTCCACTTTTTAATCTTCCCTTCGAGTCACCAAATCACTTCACTTCTATAGAGTCCTTGATGGAGATGCTCCTTCATGGATCACATCAGATGCCCATTCCAATTGGTGTTCCACCGATTAATCTACTCAGAACATCATCAAAACGCAGCGAAAGACTTGATTCTCTCGTTTGAAATTCGGAAACTCACAACACTCACGATGTTTGGGCAACCCGACGAGATGAAACCTCATCTAGGGTTTATGGTTGAGCTAAGATGAAAGGGAATAAATCTCACTCTATTCATCAAAGCTGCATTACATGAGGTTGGGTTGCCTTTATATAGGTGAAGGCAGCCGGAAAAATAGAAGAGAAGAAAGGGACGCCGTCTAATAGTAAACTAATGGCTCAAATGGTTCGGTTGCCTAAGCAGAACCCTAACGACTAAGGAAGTTCAGTGACGGAAGGACGAAACCCTTAATAGAAGATTGGAACTCGTGATAGTGTGAGGAACTCGTGAAGGTGTGGAAGAAAACCCTAGTAGAGTTTGGGAGACTCTAAAATAGGAATAAAATTTGGACGCGAGTGTTGCATGAATAAGTTTGGTTGGATCCGTGTGTTGGGAGAATTTGGGCTGCTGAATGCATGGATGTTGGCATGTAGTTGGCTTCTCGGCCCAAACACGATTGACGCAGAGCCACGTTATGGTAGGTGTGTTGGAGGAAACATTGGGCTGAACGTAGCAGAGGGAAGCCCATAAAAAGGAACATTGAAGTCTATCTCCCCACACGTGGAAGTGGCATGAAAGAGGACCAGTTATTAGCATGAAATGGCATGAGTGGTGCGTTGGCTTGCATGTTGCAGGCCCAATGTTGACTTTGGTTTTGATTGGGATGCACATTGCATTGCAAGTTTGTTCCTCGTATGGCTTGTAAATCAAAGTTCCTAGCCTATATAGAAGATAAAGAGAATTAAAGTCGCAAACAAGTTATTTATTTAATTAAAAAAAGAAACAAATAAAAGAAATAGGCCTAGGCATTGACCCAATGCTATAAGCCTTGTTGGGATCACATCATCTCCTCCCTCTTGAAGAGGATTTGTCCTCATATCTAGAGGTTGTTTAAAGCTCACAACAACCAAATTGAGGTTCCACCAGGATCAAAAATAAATCTGCAATAGTCATCAAACAAAATTGCATTGAATTCATAGAGACCATGCAGTATACATGAATGTGTAATGTGTGAAAATGGGCTTTTAAATTTTGAAAAGGTGATATTCGGCCCACTTCACCAAAGGAATGTTTCACACTTTGACTTAAAGGAGTTTTGAAAATAATTTTAAAGTAAAAGTGTGTTGTGGCACAAAATGTTGAGGAGTGTGAAATAATGGAATGAGATGGATTGTAAAACAGTTGAGAGGAAAACAAAACAAAAGATTTAGTGGAAAAAGAAGAAGAGTTTAAAGATGTGATTACTCCCTTTGGAAATTGGGTCTTCATAAAAAGAAGTGGTGAAGGTTTGTATACCAAATCCCTATTAATGAGTTCCCTTTCTACTTTTGAAATGCTCTTTAACTCTACCACTTTTGATTTTCTTTCAAACTCACTTTCTTGTCTTATTTTCTCTCTTTCTTCAAATTCTTTTCTCTCATTCTCTTCTTTGGCTTTTCTAAGATTCTTCTATTTTTCCTTTTCTTCTAAGTATACATTTCTTTTCCTTAGCATGTAGCTTCTCAAGCTTTTCTCTTCCTCTCTTTTGTTTTTCTCTTACTCTCTTTTGTTTTTCTCTCTCTCTTTGGCTACTCAAGAGCAAATCTAGATTGTTCTTAAAATCTTATTCTTGTCTAGAAAACTTGACAACATTTTGAATGAATGCATCACCTATGTCAATAAAATTTTCTAACCTAGACTATTCATCTCGAGTTATCTTAAATGAAGGGGGAATAATATGTTTCCACATGCATGCTTTCAATTCATAAAATGTATTAATGAATGATTCTATCCCCGTTTGCACTCTTGACTACCTCTTTTTCTAGCACTCAGATGCACATCCTATAAACCTAGAAGTAACGTGCCTAAGAATGTCAAATTGACTATATTTACTAAATAATGGTTGCACCAACTTCTCTGTATCCCACATCCAATCTCTAAAAGATATTAGTTCTATATCTTCCCCAAAGAATGGAATGTCACTATGAATGGTATGATGCAACTCATTACTACTATGCCTACCTAAATGCACACTATCGTAAGAAGAAAAACTCATTTTCAAATGTTTTTGAAACACTTTTATCAAAACAAATTTTCACAAGATACTTGAAGAATTTCTGTAGAGAAAATAAGGTGAAACTGATCTAGAAATACTCTCAGGAAAAGGAGGTGAGTCTCTTGGACAGGCTTAGAAAGTAAGCATTTCCTAGCTACAAATCTCTAAACAACTTTCACAAAATTCTCAATGAAAATTCTAAGAAAAATAGCTTAATTGTGAAAAACATTGTTTTCAAACTGTGTGGACTAATTAAAACCTAAAGACCAAAAGAAGGTCAACTAGGTGTTAATGGCATGGCACCTAGATATTGTAAGACCTGAGAAAATTAATTAATTAAATAATTAATTAATAAATGCAGGTAGTAGGAGCCCTTATGACAATTAATGTTACCGTTTATAACGTGGAAAAGTACTAGCTTAAGTGGTTGAGAGTACTTAATTGTGTGAGAGGACTTGGGTTCAAGTCTGATGTATGCCAATTGTGTGTTATTTGATTTATTATTATTATGACAATATGCTTGATCATGTTAAGTGATGATATAATCATAGAATTATATTAATTATCATAAGACATGAATTAGTTAAATGGTTATGCATTGAATTGACATGAGGATGGTATGGGTTCGAATCTTGGTGAACCAAATTAAGTTTCTTTTTGTTAAAATTAGTTTTGGCATGAAGGTGAAAGGCAAGGAAAACCCTAGCAGCCAAAGGGGCTGGAAAACCATCATAGAATGGCCAATGAATGACAATTAAACTCAAGTTTAATGGTATTTTCGTTTTATAACATTTACCTCTCATTAAGACCATAATTAGTGACCAATTAAGGGAAAAAAAGAGTGGTTTAGGGACTGTCATTGTTGCATAGCCAGAGGAATACGAATTTGAGAGTGAAACGTGAGTTTTGAGAAGGAATGTATCTTGCTTATTTTTCAACTCTGTTTCGTGCTTTATGGTGATTGTATGATGTTTAAAATGATATGAACATGTACTGTGCATTGCTCTTGATGAATCTCTGTGTTGGCCTGCATGAACAGTGGAGGAAATCTGATATTCTCGTCCAAGCGAGTGAGTCTCGCCTAAGCGAGAGTATCAGAAACCCTCCTAGGTACTTGCACGAGCTGTCGCTCAAGCGACGAGCTCCAGTCTTGAGCGAGAGTTCATCTCGCTCAGGCGAGACTGAGCGAGAAGGTCTCGCCTAAGCGAGAGAACGCAAAAGTGCCATTGTTCCACTATTCGAGCTCTCGCCTAGGCAAAAGGAGCTTGCCCTAGCGAGAAAACCTCTCTCGCCTTAGTGAGGTCTTCTAGCCTGAGCGAGAACTGGTGCAGGAATTGCTCTATGACTGTTCTTTTCCCTATTTTTGGTTGTTAGTTATATGATTGGTTGGGAGTACCCTATTTAAAGTACGAAGTATGTGAATATGCATGTAATACCTGATTGTATGGGCTGGAATTGATGAATTTGGTATGATCTTTGTTTGGACCCTGATTGGATGATTAGTTATGAATATTGGCATGATATTGGTATTATGATAACTTTATGTTTGGTTGGTGAGACATGATTTTAGGTATGGTTTAGGATGTAATTCCATGAATCTCTTGGTGAGATCTCATGGTGGTGCCTCATGGTCAGGACGTAATTCCATGACCCTTTTTGGTGGGAGCTCATGGTGGTGCCTCATGGTTAGGACGTAATTCCATGAAGGTTTCGTGGTGGTGCCTCATTATATAATTTAGTAAGGATTCAAGTAAAGATTGCATGCTAAAACTCTAAAGAGTTAGTTAGTCTCACGTAGAGCGTACTGACTCAAGTGGTGAGAGTAGCAGGAGGCCCTAGTCGTTGGCAAGATAATGGCCTTAGATGTTTGAAGGCTAACCTTGTGCGTGGTAGGGTGAAACCCATTGGCAATGGCTCTGCAGAGCAGTAGAGGTCACCACAAGTGCAAGCATCCAGTGAATTCGACTGATTATATGTATCCGAATATTTGAGTCTTAGAGTCTTAAATTGTCTACTATCACATGTTTGGTTGATTTATGTATCTTTGACTTTTAAATTGTATGTTCAATTGTATGATAAACCTTTTTCACTCTAGCTTACCCTTTCTGTTTGTTTGCGTGTCTTGTGTGTGACTTTTTCCTTTTGCGATGATCATCAATTTATTGATGTGAGTAGATGTGGGAACTCCTCGTGGTCCTTAGGGTGATGAAAAATCCGCTGCGTAGCTTATCTTGGGTTGGATCCCCTTGCTCCAAGTTTTCTTTTAAGGCATTGTGGCCTATGTACCATCTTGCTCCTTGAGCATATGTATTTTGAATACTGTTAAACTTTTATCTCGTTTTGTTAATGGCATCGTGGTGTGCCTTAGTTTTTTTCTAAGTATTATGAACAATTGTAGGGAGTGACATTTCTACTCCATGACAATGCCTTTTTCATCATTTTGTGTGATGTTTCATTTAAATACATTTTTTTATTAGATGGGACGTTACAATAATCGAATCTCACTAATTTTAAACCACTATCACTTCTAAAATATCATTTTCTAACATTTTACATGCAATTTTATCATATAAATATAAGATTCAAATTCAATTTCACCACCGATACATAATTTATTAGATTCTAATAGGTATTTTCTTTATTATTTTTATTATTACTACTACTGTTACCATAAAATTTATTAATATCTTACTTTACTTTTATTATGATAAAAAATGTAATGAAATTAATATTTGTCTTATTTTTATTCTATGACATTTTTTTACTATTATTGAGGTTTATCTTAAATACCAAGTTATATAATTTGTATATCATTCAGGAAGATTCATTAGTATTTACTTAATATAATTTGTATACAATTTATTTTCTTATAATTATCTTCATTTCCCTTTCAATTAAATTTTGGTTAGTTAATAATATAAAAATATATAAAGCTCTTATACATAAATTAAACTTAAAAAGTTATTTTTCGTATAAAAAGGAAGAAATAACACAATCATTGCTTCCTCAATTTCAGTTTGTTTTTTCTTCAATCTTCCTACAGTAATACTCCTCGTGTTACAACAGTTAACAGAATCTTTTATTGATTATATTGTCCTGGTTTGAATTTTTTAAATAAAAACAAGGAAAAAAAAAGACATTATAATATTAACCTTAAGAAGATAGATGGTGTAGAAATTAAGGATTGTTTGGTGTGAGAGATACGACAACGATATAACAATGTTATTATCTTGTTATTTTGTTATAGTTAATATAATAATGTTATGTTGACATTTATTTTTTTTCTCAATTCTTTGTTATATATAATATTTACCATAATGTAACACCCAAAAAAACAATAATGTAAAACTACGGGATATAATATTATAATATTATAACATTTGTTATTCAACATGCATATTAAAAGTATATAAATTATTTTATTTATAATCATCCATAAAGGTTAGACGGTAAATAAAAATAAAATCATATACAATCTAAGAACAAAATTAAAAATAAAATAAAATAACTACAAAGTTTTTTCAAAAATTAATAAATAGTGCATTGCTAAACTAAGATTCAAACAACTACATCATCACCACCATCTCTTCCTGAACCAATACCTATTTTTTCATCTACTCACACCAAATAATAATGATCATAGCAAAGGAGAAAATAATTTAAATAGACAAACACATAAAAGGGTAAGTTAATTTCAAAAGAAAGTTCATATATATAAATATATACATACATATATCACACAATAAAATTTCAAATCAACCTACCTTTATACTAAACCAAACAATATCAAGTAACTCATCACACATAAAGACTCTCAAGACTCAATTATTCGGATATAGTCATTGACGTATCATTCTTGGAGGTTTAGCACTTATGGTGACCTCTACTATCTACAGAGTCACTGCTAATGGTTTTTACACTACCAGTCACAAGGTTAATCCCTTTAATCGTCATAAGAACCCTAAGGATTATTCTTAATGTAGGACCTTTTCTTCCTCTCATCACACAACCCATTACACTCTATATGAGTCTTGAATGAGCATTAGAGTATCAGGATAAACCTCTAGTACTAACTACTTACATCAATGCACACACTACTAGTTATAAGTGGATTTCCTTCCATGGAATTCCTCACCAACCATCAACCACACCATATTATAATAAATGTATTCACTAATATCTTAGACAACATTAGTCAAAGATCAGAAAGCAATGAAATTATGAAACACAAAGAAGGGAGAAGTGTGGAGGTAGACGCTCAGTGGTAATAGGGTGGCACTCAGCCTTGAAGCTCTTGCAAAAAGTGGTGTTCAATGTTGAAGCTCTCGCAAAAAGTGGTGCTCAACTATGAATATCACCACTCAGCACCCAAATGGCCACTGATTTGCAAACTCTAACTAGCGTTCAGTGCCCTTAACCCATCGCTCAGCGCGCCACACCAGATGCTTCTCAGTTATGAGTTTTTCACTTATTCCACTACACAATTTGGTATCTTGCACTTTTCTTTCCTCAAACACAATTCAAAATAGTTTATAAATGATACTAAACTGAACAATTGCAAGAAGCAATATCTCTCATCCCAATTACATCCTAAGCCACCTAAAATTCCAACATTTATCGATCCATATGTGATTAAAAGCAAAACCTTAAATAAATAATATAACACTTTGAATTCAAACATGGTTATAACCCCACATACAAACCTGATAAAATACAACAATACAAAATCCAATTTATCTCAACAACCATGTTCTCCAATTTCCACCATTTAATACTAATTTATATACCTTTTTTAATAATAATTTGTATGAATAAACATAATATTTTTTTATTAATATATTTATATGTATAATTTAAATGAACTTAAATTATTTATCAGGATATTAAATTAAAGAATTAATAATTTAATATTTTTAATATATTAATTATAATTTTAAAATGTTATATAACTTTTTATAATATAAAAAAGTAATTATATAAACAAAATATAGTTTCGAACAATTTAGTTAAAATTGCATTGTTTTATAATTGTCATAATTTGTAAAAAGAATATATTAAAAGTTAACTTTTAAAAAATTATTTATGATTATTGTGAAAATTAGTATATTATAATATGTTATCCACTAAAGATATAATTATATCTTAGCATTCTTATCTTATAATATCATATATTCTTATTTTACTAAATGAGTTCTAAATACTATGGGGTTTTTTTTTCTAAGGCTCTTCTTCTACTCTTAATTGTTTTTGGAACATTGTAGAGAACTATAAAATATATACACTAATGAATTAACTATAAAATATATTCATGTGGGGGGATTCATTAGAGAGAGAGAGAGGTGGAATGGTAAGTTGTTAACATCATATAAATGAACGTGCATATGATGAATGGGGGTCAAATGTTCATTTCTCATTATTCAAGGAGGGGAAATGGTTGAAGCAAGGAATTGAATGAAAACTTTGTCAAAATGTGGTTGTAACCCAATTTAAATCTTTACCAAATTGCTACAATCACATCAAATGCCACCGTCAAAAGAAGATCCACTTAAGAGCCACACCCATGTGCTTTTTCTCATCTTTTCAACTCTTTCGCCTAATTTTGTCCTAGCTAATCCTCACCTATCTTTGCCTCCACATCTAATTTAACTCATGCAAGGGAAAGGGCATGTCTTGTTGCAATCAACCATTCTCCCACTCCTTGTCTTTTTTTCTTTCTTTTTGCCCCAATATATTCACTTTAGTCTCTCCACAATTAGCTTTACTTAGTTCAAATATCAATGCTAATCAATTATCTCACTCAAATGTGTCGAAAAATATTACATTTTAGTTAATTATCTTAATTTGGTTTCTGATGGGAAATACCAACGCTGAAAACATTATTGCGTAATCAATTCCACTTAGTGAAGTACAAGTTAACAACACAAACATCATAATAAATATATTAGCATGCTGATCAAATTGTACCGCTACCTTCTTTTGTCGTATATATTGTTAACAGTTATTAGGGTAGTTGAGCATTTTCGAATGCTCAGTGCATTTAAATTTGGACAAACATGATTGATGGGATTCTACGGATTGTTTTACTTTCGGATCGAATTACGTTTTGAAATAAGCTTTGGTTTTATTCGCGGTGTTAGTCAGCACACTATTCATTTCTGTCTTCGTATGTGTCGGTCACAAGGAACAAGAGAGACAGAAGAAAGCTAAAAGAGAGTTTAACATATATGATATAGTATAAAAGCCTATATAAAACCTAGGCAAAACTTTGTATTATAACAGAATAATGATAATATATCAACTCTTCTTCACTTGTTTCCCTCTCAGAATACGTCCAGATTCTTCAACTGACCTGGTTCTCAGAGAGTGAATAACAGGTGGAGGTTGTAATCATGAGGAACTCATTAAAACTAAAAAAAGAAGAGAAAAAAACAAAACAATCTAAGAAGCCCCCACAAAAGGGCGAAAATAGTGGAGATATATGGAAATCCAAGGAAAAGTGAATAAAAGCTAGAGATCCACCACCATATACTAGCCCTTTTTCTCTTTTTTTTTTTTTTTGGGACATATACGTATATATCTTGTTTAATTTTTCCTTTTTGGACTGAATGGGATGAGTCATTATCAGCAAGGAGAACCTTTCTTGCAGGTGAGTGCACCAGCACCTGTTGTAATGGAACCAACAAGTGAAGATGGTCTCGCACTTAGGCTTGAAGCCCTTGCATAACTTGAGGAAGCTCCAGCACCAGAAGCAGTAAAAAATGCACCATTTACTAACAAATCCCCTTCTGATCTCCAATTCCAACTCTGCCATTCACTCTCTGCCGCATCTTCACGTTTTGTCACCTAAACAAGTACCAAATTTAGCACACACAGTACAACAACATTAAATCATAACATAGGACTTTATGAATAAATCAATCACCTCTTTGCTAAATCTGTCATCTGGTGCAACAAATCTGTTGCCTTGGCTGTTGATGGTTGGATTAGCACTCCCTCCAATGGCATACATTTCCCAGTGAGTATAATCATTGTTCACAACATGGAAATACCCAAGCCTACACCTGCAAGTTGCACAAAGGTTGTTTTTTTTTTTAACACTCAATGTTTGTCCTACAACATAACATGGCCTCCAAAGTAACGTGTAGTGAATGATAACTATGAGGGTAAAAAAAAAAAAATATTGAATAAAGTGTGAAGTACCTTGGCATCCTTTGAACAAGACCTTCACCGAAGTGGTTGAAAGCAATAGTGACTTGCATGTCCTTGTCCTGAGTGTAGGAGTCACTGTGACCTAAGAGCATGACCTTGTCATGATGCGTCATGTAATTGTTGGAGATGGTGATGGCGGTGGACCCATGGATGGCGTCGATCAACCCGTCGTTGCAGTTCGACAAGGAGCAATGGTCGACCCACACGTGGCTTCCTCCGAAGATGGACACGCCGTCGCCGTCCGACACGGTTCTCCACCCGTAGTGCCGTGGGGAGGCGCGCACCATGGCGTTCCCTCCCTGCTTGCAGTCGTGCACGTGGATGCCGTGGATGATGATGTTCGTCACGTACTGCACGGTGATGCAGGGGCCGCCGGCGATGTGCACGCTGGCGCCGCGGCCGTCGATTGTCTTGAAGGAGTTCATCAGAAGCTCCTCCTTTAGCTGGATCACCATGTCGCGCGCGAAGATGATCCAGAGTGGCTCGTCTTGGATCACGGCGTAGCGGAGTGTCCCTGGCTTCGGGTTCACCGGGTCGTCGTCGCCGGCGTCGTCAACCACGTAGATCTTCCCGTCCCTTCCGCCGATGGCGTTCTTTCCGAACCCGATTGCGCAGTCCGCTAGCCTTTGCCGGTTCTGCTCCCAATTCGGGTCGCACCGCCAACAGTCATCAATGGGGTTGCCGCTGCCGCATGAAAGGTAGCCCAAGCTCCTCCTAGGCCTAGCTATGGAGGCGTTGATTTTCCTGCACCCAAAATAATTATTTATTTATTATTATTATTACTACTCTCTTTTATTCAATTAATTTTAATAAAAAATAATTGATGATACAGTTAGTGGCAATCGATATGAAAATCCAACCACCAAGACATGTTGGTTAGTATATAGTAACTGATACTATTGTAAAGGGTCCTATTAACCTTTGTCATCATTAGACCCTATTATGAAATTGAAAGGGATATTTTCATTAAAAATTAAAAATATTTAAGGAAAACAATTTAACAAAACCAAAATTTCCTTAATTCCTTAACTAGATTAAAGCTAATAAATTTATCAAATAAATGATTTGCAAGTGAATGTGACTGAAAATTTGATCTCTCCCTTTCATACTATAACCAAAGGTTAGATTTAAAGTCTTTTATATCACGTGATGTATATGTTAAAATCTATACTTGATTAATGATGAAAAGTTTTAAACTGATATAATGTATCCCTGTGAGAAACAAATGTTCTTCCTGGGTTTTAAGGAACAAATTGTCTGTTTAAAGAAGCACTAGCCAATAATGTAGAACAATATTTTGGAACATGTTTGAAATGAAGTTGATGAAAGTGAAAAAAGTGATCCCATTTTAGTTTTGGTGTGAGGAAAAATAGCATGTAATGCAGAATAGAAGATGTAAATGTAAGTGGGTAACATGGATCTAAAGGTGGAAGTGTACCTGTTGACCTCTTGAACAACCTCTTCAGGGTTTTGAACTGGTGAAGAGAAAATGAGGATAGGAGTGAGGAGAAAGAAGAAGAAGAAGAAGAAAAGCAAAGAGAGTGTGGTTGTCATGTTGGCTATAACTCTTCTTTGCAAAGTGAGTGAGAGAGAGAGAAAGGAGGGAAGTGAGAAGTGATGTAGGTTGTAGGGAAGTATATAAAGAGAGAAAACCCAAAGCAATTGGTGTGATCAAACTAAACATATTGTCGAAAAAATAATAAAAATAAAAAATAAATAAACATATGGGACCCAATTGCATCCTGATTATTGGGTAGTTTTGGCCGTTAAGCAAGGCCTAAATGATGGTGCATGGAAGATCAAAACAGTCAAAAGAAAAACCTTGGAAGAGAAAAGATGATGAAATAAGAAAAAGGGCACACATGATTCGATGTGTGTGAAATAATGTTTGGTCAGGTAATAAGGACGTACACTTGAGAGTAGAAATTTGATTAAACTAATTATATAATTAAGTTACCCACTTAATTCTACAACTGCTTTCAGAGGGTAGTTAATTAGGTTTTACCAAACTTATTAATTAAGATGAAGATAGAATTGATTGTGCAACAGCACGCTTTCTTTCTTTGTCATGTTAATATATATTCTGGCATGATCGTTGAGAATTATGAAATAATCGTTTAATGATCAGCAGTGGACGCACTTTTTAATTGGTATTAATTAACGAGACTGAATTAATTAAAATTAACTAAAATTGGTCCTTCGAAAATGTAAATTCTTCCTCCACTACCCGTTGTGTATATTCTTTTGGCAGCAATTACTTCATATTTTTGACTTGAATTTTTGTATGAACGGTTCTTAGGAAAAAAAGGTTTACCCCAGTGGAAAATATTGACTTATTGCTCTAATGGGTCCATCTCTTCCTTTTTAGTTCACGAGATATCTTACAAGATCCATGTGTTTTCCAAATTTAACTACGTGATACATATTTAAGGTTTTTTTACGTGAATGAGTTCATCCTGAGACCATAGATTACCAAAATAAAAAACATTGTATATTATTACTACATATAAAAGATAATGGGGTAGTATAAGTAAGAAATATATAGTTAAGATTTTAATAAATCAAATCACACGTTTTTTTCTTCTCCCAATTTCGTAGAGAGATGAAGGTGAGGAATAAGAAGATAAGATTTTATTGGAAAAAAATGTATAAGACCATTGATTTTTAATTGTGATCATTATGGGTCTAGATATTTATTTAGTCTTTGATAATTTACAAAATTTAGCTATGTGAATAATGAAAATATATGTCTTCTAGAAATTATAACTATAAGGACCGGTTTTGACATGGTTGCGCAGCTTGCATAGAAATTTCATTTACTTTTTGCTTGAAAAAAATTAGAAAATATTGTTTATTTAGCAATAGTAAAGTTAATTAGTCTTCTTAATTTTATTTTTAATGTTGATTATGGTCATTTAATTGATAATAATTTATATGTTTGATTTTGATGGTTCTTATAAACTCAATATTGGTGGAAAAAAATGCTCTTGATATGATAGATATACAAGAATTATATTTCACACTTTTTTCATAATAAGTGAAATTGTTATACTAAATCTTTATTGAACAAGTCCATGAATGTAATTATAGAATTTTGAAATCAAACTCTCAATGATACGGTGATGAGTATGATTAGTCACTCTTAATGCTTTGAGTAAAGCATTAAAAATTACAATTTATTTCCTTAATAGGGAAGCATAAAAAATACCATCTTGAAGAAATAACTTGTGATTAACCGTGATCAAGTCATTATGGTTCTTGTAGAAAACAAAGAAATATATGAAGAAGGAGATTGCATATTATTGAATGTGTATAAAATATTACAAGAGATGAGTTATATATACACAGAAAACTAACCTTAGAAGTCACAAGTAAATGAGCCTAAAACATGAGCTTATGCTAACATCCTTCAAACTCACAATGCTATAACTAAATGCATTGAGAGTTTATCAAATAAAAACGAAAGCATAAAATAGAGTGTGGCATGGAAAATATATCTGCAATCTGTTAAGTTGAAGGAACAAATGGTAAACATATAGTTCCAAGTTGAAGATGATGACGGGTAAAATGGTAATTTGTTTCAATATGCTTTATTTGCTCATGAAAAACTGAGTTGCGAGCAATATGAATACCACTTTTACTGTCACAATGTAGAGGCGTGGAATCTTTTAAATAGACACTCATATGTACAAGTAACCAACACAACCAAATAACCTTACCGGTAGTCAACGCCATGGCACAATACTCAACTTCTGTGACGATCAAGATGTAACATCTTGTCTCTTACTCTTCCATGACATAAGTGGATCACCAAGAAAATCACACCACCAGGCAGTGGATTTTCAATCATTAGGATCACCATTCCAATCTGCATCATAATAGGCATGCAAGTGTAAAGATGATGTAGAAGAAAACAAAAGAGACTGAAACTAAGTCCCCTAAAGATACTTGAGAATACAAATAACAACACCCTAATGAACTATTGTGGTAGCTGAAACTAACTAACTAAGAACATGAACAACATGTGCAATGTTTGGACGAGTCATAATAAGATAAACATGACTACCAACAATAGTTCAATATAAAGTACAATTAGTCAAAGGAACACCATCATGTGGGGAATATCATACAATTATCTCAAGAGGAGTATTGAGTATCTTGTTGTCAATAAGCTGAGCATGCTCAAATGCGTCAGCAATATACTTGGATTGAGACAGAAAATAACCTTTGGGAGAAGAAGCAACCTTAATACCCAAAAAAAAAATGTAGTACACCTAAATCTTTCATAGCAAAATGATGGGATAATGTAGTTTTTAAAGATGCAATTCCATAAAAATCATCACCAGTAATAATCATATCATCAACATATAAAGATAATGACATACGTCTTGCATTGATTTTCTTGACAAATAATGCAGAATCATGATTACTAGCAACAAAATCAAGAGAGACAATTACTGTAGAAAACTTTTGAAACCAAGCATGAGGTGCTTATTTAAGACCATAGAGGGATTTTTGAAGTTTGCAAACGTCACTAGATTTGTGAGAGATGCCTGGTGGTGGAATACTTCCTCATGTAAATCCTCATTCAAAAAGGAATTCTTCACATCCATTCAAAAAATCTTCCATTGAAAAATAGAAGCGACAACAATCAAGGTACGAATAGTAGTAATCTTTTTCATAAGAGCAGATGTTTCCTCATAATCCATGCCATACCCTTGGGTATATCCTTTAGCAACAAGTCTAACTTTATACCTTTCAACTAAGCAATATGATTTTGTCTTAATTTTGAATCAGGTCCCATGTACGAGTCTAATGTAGACTAGTATGTTCCTCAGCCATAGCATTCTACCAAAGTGGATCACAAACAGTCTCTTTATAGGACGAAGACTCATGAAGACGGTGAATAGAAGCAATTAAAGTAGCAGATGAACCAGAATAAGAGGAATAAACAAAATCTGTTAGTTGAGTGGACTTACGCCACAACCTTAGGAGATGATTGAGCAAGCATAGTAGGAGAATCAACAAGTACAATCTTTGATGCGATGTTTGTAATTGGTGTTAAAACAAGTTCTGGAGTTGGTACGAAAGTAGGTGTAGTGTCAACAATATCCAAAGGATCAATTTTAATGACATCAGATGTAGTCAAATCATGGGAGCTAGCTAGAATAGAAAAGAATGGAACATGTTCTAAAAACACAACATGACGTGAGACATACAATTTTTGACTCACTAGATCAAAGCAACGATATCCCTTTTAACCAAGACCATATCCCAAAAAGACTCAGAAAACAAACTTACATGATAATTTAGTACGCTCAACATGTGGTTTTAGAACAAAACAAGTATATCCAAAAACATGTAAAGTAGAGTAATTAAGTGCATGAGCATACAATTTTTTCAAAAGGAGACAAACCATAATTATGTGAAGTCGAGATCCGATTCAGAACATGAGTTGTTGTAAGAAAAGATTCCCCGAAAAGACACTTGGAACATCGGCAAATAATAAGAATGATCTTGTAGTTTCAATAAGATAACTATCACTAGTGCAGATTTGACATTTTACTTCGCCTTATAGGCCTCGGTTGCCGTTGAACCGAGGCCTATAAGGAGGCGGTGGCATTTTTGCAATTTTCGTCCAACTTTTGGCCCCGGTTGCAACAGAACCGAAGCATATAAGGCAGTGTCAGTATTCAAATTTTCAAAAATGCCATCAGCATCAGGCTTTTGGCCTCGGGTCTTTAAGGACCGAAGCAATAAATAGGACTTTTGGCCCCGGTTGCAAGAGAACCGAAGAATATAAGGCAGCATCAGTTTTCAAATTTTAAAAAATGCCATCAGCATCAGGCTTTTGGCCTCGGGTCTTTAAGGACCGAGGCAATAAATGAGATTTTGGCCTCAGTTATTAATTGAACCGAGGCCATAAGAGCTGTTAAAATTCCCAATTTGTGAGCCCTAGTTACTATTCATCGTCAATGGCCAGAACGCAAAGGGTGACAGCACTAATCAGCCCCTCTTCACCATGCTTCCCGACAAGACCTATAAGTACTGTCTTTGCAACGTGGGTCTTAAAAACTCCGTCAACTTTCGCTTCCAAAACCACCAGATGAAACTGGTTGAGATGGAAGGCTCTCACACTGTTCAGAACGTCTACGACTCCGCTCTTCTCGTGGTTCTCGAAGATGATCTCGATGAAGGTGCGGTATTCGAATTTGACAACGTTGGGAGCCAAGGTTTGCTGGTGGCTCATCGAGAATGGTGTCATACTTGAAGACCTTGTCGCCGATACCGAAGTACTCAACGAGCTTAAGTGGGGTTTCGCTTTCGACGTGTGAAACACCATTGATGGCGTAGCGAAGCTTGCCGTTATCCTTGCTGACGGTGTTAACGAACTTGAGGGTGCGAGTGATGTTGATCTGGCCATAGTGGTAGAAGCCTTGGGGGTTTGGCCTGGCAGCGCTGGCGGTCAAGTTCCAGCGGAAGGAGCGGAACTGACTAAGATGGCGGTCAAGTTTCATTTATTGCCTCTGGCTTAACCTCTCCTTATTGGATTTTGTGTTGTATTTCAGTGGGAGCCATGGATGGAGGTGCAGTGGGTGGTGCAGGAGGACACACAAAGGGTGTGTGAAGTGGAGTACACAGAGGAAGCAGTCCATGGGCAGTCCACCATACAGTTGCGGCGGCAACAATGGCTGCTGTAATAGCTGTCACACTAGGAGGAGTGCACATGGGAGAATCTGCAGAAGTTTCTACATTTACCATATGGCTTCGGTTCTCGTGGACCCGAGGCAAAAAAGGAACCATATGGCTCCGGTTCATTTAGAACCGAGGCATAAAAGGGACTCTATGGTTTCGGGTAATAACTGAGGCCAAAAGGGGTACCTTTTGGCCTTGCCTCAATATGCCTCGGTTCCAGACCCGAGGCAAAATGAGGAAAATAACCGGGACAAAAAGCCTTTACTGCACTGGTGTATAAGACTCAGAAAAATTAAATAAATAAATATTTATTTAATATAAATGCAACTGAATGGATCTTTATTATAACTAGTGCAGAGAGTTATGACAAGGAATTTTTTGAGCATAGAAAAACTTCGTAGGAAGAAGGCTAGAGCAAGAAGGGGTCATCCAAAATTTTATTAGCATTGAAGTTCCAAGTAAGAGGAGCTAACTAGATCTTTTCCTTTTATATGAATATGTGTTGTCTTGTGATTTTGACAAGGGTTTATGGAAAGATAATGTGATGAATAGGAATACAATAGTGTGTCGATGTATACTACGATATATATATATATATATATATATATATATATATGAAGTTTAAACCCTTGATTATTAGGTTTTTGGTATTATCAGTGAGAAAAAGATGACAGGATTTTAGAAAATTACAGTTTTGGATTTTGTTTGTTTTGGTTTTTGTTTATCAACGTACCTTAATGTGTTTTAGTTTTATTATAGTTAAAATACAATACATGGCTTGGTTTGAATTTACATTATAGGATATATATATATATATATATATATATATATATATATATATATATATATATATATATATATATATATAAGGGAATAAGTAACTTGCAAGTGTGGGAGTATAATTTTTTTAAATTTGGCATATGTTTAAACTTTCGAGTGACATCTCGGTTTTGTTTAGTGGAGTCAAATTAAATTATATATGAGCATAATAAAACTAGCTTTTTGTCCTGTAAGCGAATTCATATAATATAAAAGATAGCATGTATAATTTTGTAAGTTGTTTGGAATCTCGAGAAATTATTATTATATAAAATGAATAAATAAATAAATTCAATTGTTATAACTTGATATAGGTTGGCAGTTGGTTGGGTATATTAACGGGTTGGTGATTCGTAATTGAAAAGGTGATTTGTGGGTTGGTTTAAGAAAAAAAATAAAGTAGTATAGGATAATTTATACCATAAGAGTGTTTGTAGGAATAATATATATTATATATTAATATGTATTCTAGATGTATAAAAATAAATTAAAGCATTGAATTATTTAATGAATAGGCAAGGTCAATATGTGTATGAAGATGTATGTAATAATAATATACATTTTATTAATTAGGATAGGAAACAAATGGGGGTGTGATGTTTTATTTTGATTTAGTTAATGGCTAAATGTAGGAGAGTTATATTATTACTTTGGGCATGTTATTAATATAATATTAGTTTATTTTGTTTTTTTTTACTAAGGATTAATATATATATATATATATATATATATATATATATATATATATATATATATATATATATATATATAAAAATCCTCATTTAACTTAATTTATTATTTATGGTAAGTAACTATTTGGTTTGTGGGCATATGTATTTATTTGTTTGGTTTTAATTCAAGTTTTATAATATAAAAATATTATTTCATGTGATTGAAGGTTGACGATGCACCATGAATAATGATATGTTTAGTTTATTAGGTTTAATCATATTAAGTGATTATTAAATTAATATATAGTTGATAAAAGTTGAAAGATAAATTTATCGGTTATTCTTAAATATGAAAAAATTTATATTTTATACGATAGAATATTTTTGTTACTTCTGGGATCGAGTTGATGTATGGGATTGTAGTTAAATATGTGTTGATTAAGTGTAGATTGTGAAGTAGACGTTATTTACTATGATGGGAATGACATGTAAATATGTGTGAAATAACAAGTTGTTGTTGGATAGATATGGTTACCTAAATGTGAATGATGAATGTATATGCTTATAAGTGATGAGGATTGAATTATGGTACGAGTTGTGTAATTGAACAATTTAAACCATTTAATTAGAAGAGTAAATGTATAGATATTCTGAATTGTGTGGTTTGGAAATTGGGCTTATTGGAACCTGAGTTAGAGGAGAAAAACCAGTAATTGGTATGTTACTGGTGTGACGCCTGGTGGTACAGGTTAAACCACCAGGCGATAGGCCACAAAGTGAACTCTGGAGCAAAACCCGAGATTTGGCGCCTGGTGACGTAAGTGATCCCGCTAGGCTGTGTGTAGTAGAACTAAGCCCGGAGCAAAATCCAGTGGGCTGGCACCCAGTGGGGCCAAGTGTCCCAGTAAGGGGTCTAGAACCAGCATTCACATGGTGACGCTAGAGATGATGCGCGTAGTGCGCGGTTGCATTGGAGGGTTTTACACCGCTTTGGATGAAAGCCTTGAGATGATGACTTGTTGAGGGCCTTTACGACTTGTAGCTTATACTGTGGGTTAAGCACGTGACCATTCTAAGTTAGAGCCTAATGGTATTCGAATTTCGGTATGAGTGTGCTAGTGGTGGCTAGTACGAATGGTTCACTTGATTGCTCTTCACGGTTGTAGCTGGTGAAGTTGGTCGTCTTGTAATGAATATGGATTATGGTCCGTATTGGGGAGCTACATTCGGTGTTACAGATTGTAGTCTATAACTGGACAATTCCTGCGTGTGGACTACATGTCGTGGCCTATAGTCGGAGGGCGAGTTGTCACTCGTCGCAACAAGTATCAACTTAAGGATATAATAAAAAGGGTGTAGGATCAGGAGGCAAACAATGGAAGAAGTGAATGCTAGGGTCTGAGGGTTGCAGTCCTCAAAAGGGGTTGAGTTATCTTTAAATGCTTTGGATGATAGCTTTAGGGTGGCAATTTGCTGAGTCATTCCTTAAGTTCTGGCTCGGAATAAAATATCTTGAGTTGTGGCTTAGAATGGAGGGTAAACACCTGGCGATCCCAAGTTGTGGCCTGATGATATTGGTAACCGGTATGAGTGCACAAGTTGTGCCTCGTACGGATGGTCTCCACTTGATTAGAAAATCATAGGTTGTGGCTAGTGATGTTGCTAATATGGTGTCGATAGTACGAATTGTGGTTCGTATTGGGAACTCTACCTAGTGTTACAGATAGTGGTTTGTAACAGGATAGTCCCGCACATGTATCTACAAGTTGAGGCTTGTAGATGGTGGAACCACGAGTTATGGCTTGTGGCAGCAAATGATATCTTATGGTCATCATCTAAAGACATAGAATGTGTGTGAACATGATGGTGGTCATGTTTTCTGGTATTGGAGGATAAGGTTTCTCCCATTGGTGCGTGTGTGTGTACTCTTTATGTTGACTATGAGTTATTTATACTGTTAGCTCATCCTATTTGTTTGTGTTTGACGATGATCGTGTAATTCGATATACAAGAGCAGATGATGTCGCAGGTGAAGCTGGTGACGCCTAGAGCCAGAAATGGGCTAGCAGGGGAACTTCTTTATGGACTATTTTGTTTTACTCTTTTGTAAACAGTGATTTATTATCAGTATTGGAATTATGTAAACTTGGAGTTGAATTTATGGTTTTGAATTTCAAGGCATATAATAAAATTTTAAACTTTCCCGCGTTTTGGGAAAGAGATTTTATTTAAACGCGAGGTTATTACGATTATTATTTTTTATTTTATTTAAATTAGTAATATTTGGTCGGGATGTTACAATGACAATGTTTTCTTTCTACATTGCCTTTTTTTTTAGGAATGTTAGTGTAGGAGGTATGATGTATAGTTCTATTAGAGGCAAGTAAAGTGGTAAAATCATTACAAATGTATTCACCCCCTAAGTCACAACGAAAGGTTTTTATAGTAGTAGAGTGTTAAGTCTTTACAAGAACATTGAAATTTTTGAAAATTGTGAGATAATCAGATCGACATTTCATAAGATATATCCAAGTGAAACGAGTAAAATTATCAATGAAAGAGACATAATATCTAGAACCTCTTTTGGTGGATACAGAAGAAGGTCCCCACACATCAGCATGCATAAGATCAAAAGGAGCAAAGAAGAAGAAATACTTGTATTAAAAGGTAAAGCGGAAAATTTGCTAGTTTACAATGACTACAATCAGAAAAATGATGATTGTCCAATGTACCCAAGACTCCCGTAGACACTAAAAAATTTAAACAAGATGTAGAAATATGACCCAAATGAGAATGCCACAAATAAAAAGGTAAAGAAGAAGAAGACAAAATGAAACGAAGATAAATCAACACTAGAGGCTGCAACTATTGACTCCTTAAACTAATTCAAGACATAGAGTCCACCTTGCCTACGACCTATCCCAATCACCTTCTGAGATGTGTGGTTTTGTACAAAACATTTAGATGTAAGATTTTGTCAACAGATTTTCCCAACATAAGTAAGATTCATAGCAAGACTAGGTATGTAGTAAACATCAGACAAAGACAAATATGGTGTAGCAATGATACTAATATCAAATAATGGAACTAGATCACCATTAGCAGTTGCAATTGATATGGATGTGTTAGGTGATAATGAAACAAAAGAAGGCAAATAATGTGACATATGATTAATGGCACCTGAGTCAATGATCCATTTGTCAGAAGATATATTTAGTGATGATGTACCTTGAGATTGCAAGACTATGTTGGCTTGCGGCTGGGAAGCAAGTCTAATTTCCTCTACTAATAATTCATTAACAACATCATCAATAAAAGGCAGAGGGTTACAATGCAAAATTGAGCCACACAAACTTTCAAAATCACTACGCAAGGCCATAAGAAATTGAACCAAATGTTGTGATTCCCTATGAAAAATATATGGTAAAAACGCACTCTATTCTACAGACTTAGTCAAGGAAAGTTGATCCTATAGGGTTGTCATGACAGAATAAAAGTCTTGAATGCTCATGTCCTTATACAATTAAGATAAATGATCTTATACCTCCTTTGGAGCAAATTTTGCCAATTTAGCGTCAATTGAGTGTGTGACAAAATTATTAACCTAAGTGATAATTTTAGAGTAATCAACTTCCCATACCTCTAAAGCAGTAGCATAATCATCACCTTTAGTGTTAATCAATTTTACCTTAACACGTAAAATATAACACCACATGGATTTTTCACGAAGAAAGTCTTTCATAACATAACTACAATAAGAATAAATTTACCATCCAATAGCACACTAATAAACTGAAGAGAACCATCTTTGCAAGTCGCCATAAAAAATCGAATACAAAACAAAAATGCGAACCGCACAACAGAAGAAACGAATGAAACAAAATGCAATACAAAAAATAAAATTGTGATCGGGTGAAACATGAAAAATTGCAAAAAAGGCTTAAGGTGTAAGGCTTATGGCTTAGAGCTTGGGAATTAGGAAAGAGAAACCACTACAAGGATCTCTTCTCAATCATAAAATTTGTGAAAGAGGCTTAGGGCTTAGGAATGAGGAACTACTACAAGAATCATTTCTCAATCATGGATAGTTTGGGGCTCTTAATACCATGTAGAAAACAAAGAAATATATGAAGCAAAAGATTGTATATTATTGAGTGTGTATAAAATGTTACAAGAGATGTGTTATATATACACACAAAGCTAACCATAGAAGCCACAAGTATATGGGCCTAAAACATGGGCCTGTGCTAACAATTCCATTGTCAAAATCACGTAATCAAAACAGAAGGATTCATTATTCTTAACATCAATTGAGAATATGATTGTTTAGAATTTGCCTCAAGAAGTGTATCATCAAGGAGGTTCAATGGAAAGTGAGAAATGTAATTCATAATTATTATATTATATTTCTCCAAAAACATTGTTTTGATAAAAGATGGCTCAATCAATTTTAAGGGTGTGTTCACTTTTGAATATGAATTTGAGGGTATAGTGTATGTTGTTTTTTTAAAGGATTTGGAGGTGAAAGTGAGTGAATTTTGAAGTAAAGTTTAAGAAAATTTGTAAGTGATTTGACTCATGTGATAAATTAAAAAGAAATTTTAATATATAGAAAAGTAAGGATTGTGGAGGAATCCAGGTATGGATCATAGAGGAACCTAAATATAGATCATGGAAATGGAGACTTGGGGCGGAAATGCAAGGATTGTGGTTGGAAGTATTAGAATCTAAGTATGGATCATGGAGGAACCTAAATACTAATATAAAAGTGAAGGAAGAATCGTGGTGGTGGAGCGACTTGTGCACAATATGTGGGGAAGGGAACAAAGATAATTAGCTTGGTAATAATGTCGGTTGGATCATGAGAATACTGAATAAAATCAAATTTTGGGACGATAAATGGGTGGGAGATAAAGCATTAAACCACTATACCATTTTGCAAAATAGCCTAAGTGGGGAAAACACTAGTATGTTAAATTCTTATTGGAGTGTGAAGGCTCTTCCAAACACCAATACTTTGGATGGAGAGTACTAATGAGTAAGATTCCAACAAAAGACAATTTATAAAAAAAAGGGAGTACAACTAGGTAGTAAACTAAATGAGTTATGCAACGAAAAGGATGAGAACACATCTCACTTATTTTTATGTTGTAAAATAACCAAAAGATTGTGGGAGTTGTGCGATAGGTGGGTGGGAGCGATATTTAAATAACCAAGCTAAACCGCATTTCCAACAATTCTATTTAATGGAATTGAATAGGAAACAAAAGAAAATTTGGAAAGGATTGTGGATAACAGTTATTTGGATCATCTGGAATCATAGGAACATCTGGGACCAACTTCATCTTCTCTTTGTCCGACTTGATCTTCTCTTTGTCCGATTTGATCTTCTCTTTGACTAACTTGATCTTCTCTCTGACCGACTTCATCTTAACCTTGGTGACTTACCCTTTGTTGGGTTCTTTATTGTCTTTGTGGTCGACTTGCCATTAACCGAGTTCCTTTCAATAGGATGATCTCTCTTTAAGATATTGGATAATTCCCACGCCTTCTTCACACCAAACTCATCATCCATTTCAAGTTTTCACTTCTCATCTTGCACCTCCCGTACAACTCTCAGATCCTCCTCGACATGCAACTACTCTTCTTGCAAACTTAACACTTCTTGTTCAAGATCCGAGCTACCTAGACACTCTACCGAGCTACCTAGGCTCCCTGCTAAGCTTTCTGAGATGCTCACTTGCTCCCCTGAACGATTTGGGCACCCCACTTGCTCCACTAACTTAATCAAGATATTCAGACTTGCCACCAAGCTAATTGAGTTGGCCTTATGCTCCACCGAGCTCCCCACATGCTCTACCGAGCTCTCCAAGTCCCTTTTCGGGATGTCTGAGATCTCCATGCTCTCTTTCAAGCTTTCCAAGCTATCGACCTCTCCATGCTACTAGAATGATTTATGACACTCAACCTTCTTGCTGACTTCTCGACTTGTTTGTGCTCGTCCCCTGAGTTGCGTCCCATCATCAACAACATTGCTTATTCTTCAACTTCTTCGACAAGATTGGTTGTCTCTTCTCTTTTATTTTGAGATAACATTACTTTAATTTGCTTACTGGTCTCTTTCTCCACCACGTCATTATGAACGGATCCTGCGTCGCCTTCATTGTCCACACGTTTCAAACACCTTTTTTGTAGGATGCTCAACTCCAATTTATACATCCGATTATTCTCCATTTCTACCCAAGCTGCTAGTCGATCTTACTTGTGCTTTAAGTACAGTACTCAGTTCTTTATCAGAATCGAGTTTCCTTTCTCCACTATCTAACCTATGCTTAAAATATTACTCTTCAAATCGGGATCACAGTAGACATCCCTGATTTCTCCAACCCGTTCATCCTTCTGCATTTGTCGGATTATTCCACGTCCTTTTATCATCACCTTGGAATCATCTCGACATGACACTAATTTGTCCTCTATCTCGGTGAGTTCGTTGAAGAAACTCTCATCTCCACACATGTGATTGCTCGCTCTAGTTTTGAAATACCAAACCGAGTTGTTTAAAAAACTTGGACTAAGCTCGTCACCTGATCTCCTTTCCTTCACACAACCAGAACGCCACTCGACTTCTGATTTGTCGCTCCTATGTTCGGCATCTGAGTTTTGCATCATCATTAAGATTCCTATCTCCTCTTCTTCGTCTTCCTCTATGAGAATATTTTTCTCCTTTTTTTTAGTTCGACAAAACTTCACTATATGATCGACCTTTCCACAGTTGTAGCAGCTTGCTGATATGTGTTCTCTTGCATAGTGCTCGTACTTGCCTCACCTGAAACATTCCATTTCTGACTTGGACCAATCTCCTTGGCCCCTTTCTTGAGCACCGCCATGCCAATTCTACTGCCTAGTTTGATATGTGCTCTTTTCAACATCATCTTTGTCACGTCCACCTCAACCTCGACCACCTCGTCCTCTGCCACCCCGTTCTCTACCTCTAGGACCTCGGCCCTAAGTATTTCAAGTTTCATTCAAATCAAGTTTCGCTCATAGTGCTTGGTCACACGGTTCGCGGTTCTTCCTTCTCCTTTGTTCATGGGCCACCAATGACTCAACAAGTTCTTCCACTATGAGAATTGACAGGTCCTTTGACTCCTCGATGGCACATACAATGCTCTCGAAATCATTTGTCAATGATCTCAATATTTTCTCCACAACCTGACTTGCTAGAATTGGCTGTCCATTCTGTCGAGTTGGATGGTCACCTTCTCTACTTGAGTTATGTACTCAGTTACCTGCTCTTTATCTTTCATCTTCAACCTTCAAACTCTCCTATAAGAGTTTGTAGCCGAACTTGTCTAACATAGTCGTTCCCTCTGTATGCAACCTCTAGAATATCTCATGCTTCATTTGAAGATGCAACGTTTGCAATCTTCTCGAAGCCTAACTTGTCCACCGTATTGTACAAGAAATACAAAGTTGACTTGTCTCTCACTCGCGTCTTCTTCAATGCAACAATCTGGGTCGCCGTCTGATTTGCTTCCTTCATCGGTTCTTGATACCCAATCTCCATTATATCCCAAATGTTTTAGGATCCTAGAAGGGTCTTCATCTGTAGACACTAATTATCATAATTGGTTTTCTTTGTCAATTGTGGCACCGTCATACCATTAACAAATTTTGCCATCTCTCCTCTCTTTTTTTTTTCTCCCAAAGGGTCTTCAAGCGCACACTTTTTTTGGGATCCTAGAAGGGTCTTCAAGCGCACACTTTTTTTTCCTCACACTGTTTCACTCTCTCTCCCATTTTTTTCTCACACTCTCTCTCCTTTTATTTTCACTCGGTACCTAGAGCATAAAGCTCTAATACCACTTTGTTGGAAAAAAACTCACACAGACACATAAAAAATATGCAAAGTAACTCATTGTGGTGTTTTTCATTGATGAAGAATAGGCTATTATATAACCACTTACAAACCAAATATTAACAAACCAAACTAAATCTTAATCTAATTTAATCTAATCTAATATGCCATATTAACAAACTAGATCTTAAATATTCCAATTGACTAAAATAACAAGTAACTTAAATATAATTCATCAAATATAAAATATCCTATCACTTTGCTAAATAAAAACAATTCCGTAATCTAAAGATTATCTAATAGAATTAAAGACCGTCTAAAAAATTAAAGATTATCCAACAACTTGAAATGAGATTCGAAAATCTCACAATCCCACTAATCCCCTTCTTCTCTCGCTCTTAAATCTGCAAATGAACACAACTCTCACCCGCAAATCATTCCCCATTCATTCACCACAGTAAATTACCCGGATGCGAAGACAACATAATTGTTGTATGTCAAGCTTTAAGTAGGTTAAAGTTATAATAAAGTTTTGATTGAGTTTTAATAATTTTTTTTTGTTTATTAAATATTTAAAACTTTTAGATTCGTCAATTGAATGTCATTTAATTTATTTAACTAGATTCTAAGATTGATATTTTATCATATTATTATTATTATTATGTGTTAAGTGTAAGGCCCAATTATTTTCTGCACTTATTTTTAAGGGTTGCCCTAATCAGTTGGGCCTAAAGGCTAGTCCATAGGGTGCCAAGGCCCCTGAAGCAGCCAAACCCTTTCATTCTTGCTCACTTTGCAAAAATAGTGTTTCTCAAACCTTCCCTTGTTCTCAACAAAAGCTCTATTAGGGCTTGGTTCGCTCTTGTTCACGCTAGCTTAAAAGCTTACCCCCGTCTCACGTAAGTTAGTTCTTGAACCATACTCTCCCCTTTCTAAGTTGTTTTCATGGTTTTTGTTGGGGTTCACTGTAGTAAACCTATTTTTCCTTTTGTGTCGCTGTTCTCAGCTCTCGAGTCTGCTCCTGGAGCTGCTGGGTTTGTTGGCTTAAAGTGTCGAAGTATATGAAAGTAGCTTTTCCAAGTAAGGGAAGCTAGGGTTTCGAGCTTGGATGTACTTTGCTTGTTTTCCAGCTTTGTTTCGTGCTTATGGTGTGTGTATGATGCTTAACATGATATGAATATATATTCTGCATTGCTCTGGATGAATCTGTGTACTAGCCTGCATGAACAGTGGAGGAGATTTGATAATCTCGCCCAAGCGAGTGGAGCTCGCCTAAGCGAGAGTATCAGAAAACCCTCCCAGGTGTTGCGTAAGCTGTCGCTCAGGCGACGAGCTCTAGTATTGAGCGTAAAACCATCTCTCTCATGGGAGGAGGTCTCACCTAAGCGAGAGAACGCGACAGCACCACTGTTCCTCTTCTTGAGCTCTCGCCTAGGCGAAAAGAGCTCGCCTGAGCGAGAAGTTGGGCGAGAATGTGTTTAGTTCTGTTTTCCCTCTATACTTGAATGTTTGCCATATGTTTGGATTGAGTAATCTTGTAACGCTTGATTTGGGTGAATAGGTATGAGTCAAATGATTTATGGTTGGTGATGGATAAGTTTAACATGATCTTGACATGTGACATGTATGGAATGGTTGGTTATGAAAGTGGCATGGAATTGGCATGAGAAATGATTCTATATTGATTGATGGAACATGATGTTACTATGGTTAGGACGTAATTCCACAATAGTTTCGTGGTGGTGCCTCATTTGGTCAGTGCGTAATTCCATGAATCTCTAGGTGAGATCTCATGGTGGTGCCTCATTTGGTTAGGACGTAATTCATGACCCCTGTTAGTGGGAGTTCATGGTGGTGCCTCATTTATATAATTTAGTAAGGATTCAAGGTAAGGATTGCATCATGACATTCTAAAAGGTCGGTTAGTCTCACGTAGAGCGTACTAACTCAAGTGGTGAGAGTAGCAGGAGGCCTGGAACCTTTTAAGGCTAACCTTGTGCGTGGAGGGATGAAACACGATAACAATTAGCTCGGTAGAGCAGCTCGGTAGAGTAGTAAAGGCCATTACAAGTACAAGCATCCGCTGAATCCGACTAATTATATGTATCCGGATAAGTCGTGTCTTGAGTCTTAGTGTATTGGTTGTGAGTCATCACATGATTGGTCGATGTATGTATCTTGGACTATGAAAATGTATGCAATTGCATGATAAAATCACTTTCTACTCTAACTTACCCTTTCTGCTTGTTGTATGTTTGTGTGTGGTTTTTTCTTTTTGCGATGATCATCAATTTATTGATGTGAGCAGATGCAAGAACTCCTTGTGGTCTACAGAGAAATGGTGATTCCGCTGCATAGCCTATCTGGGTTGGATTCCGCTCGTTTATGTCTTCTTGTAGGGTTATGGCCCATGTATTGTCTTATCCTAGAACTTTATTTTGAATACTTTAGATTCCTTACTCTATCCTGTTACTGGCATCGGGTGTGCTTTAGTTTATTTCCTGTTTACTTCTAGATAATTGTAAGGAGTAGTATTTATACTCCAAGACTTTGCTTCCTATATTATTTTGTGTAATGTTTCATTTAATTATGTTATAATTTAAATGGGACGTTATTAAGAAGTATGAAATTTTGTAGTTAATACAAAATGATATTTACAAGTAATTTTTATCATTTTAATTGATAACATATATACATTAATAGTGATAACAACGCCATTCATTTAGCTAGTACATGTGAAGACATAAAAATTATGAGAGTATGCCAATTTGTTATCTAATTTTCAATTCAAATAACAAAAAAATATTTATTATATTATCTTTTTATATTAACCATAAAACTTTTATTTATTTTAACACGGTAAGTTGATAAAGTAAGATAACAATCAAGAAAAAAATTAAATAAAAGAAACTCAATTGTAAAATATAAAACTTTAATACTTAGTACACTAAAAAAATAATATAAGAACTTAACTAAAAATACTTAAATTTATAAAAAAAAAATGAAACTTCAGTAAATCTAATTTTATTTTATCTAATGAATGTTGATTCATTAGTAACTCTTAAAAGAGAGAAAGTGAGAAAAATATAATATTAAACGCAAGCGAGGTTTAATGAAGTCGTGGACAACACCCATGCATGCCTGCTGTTAAGCATATTTGAGGTGGAAGAGTGGTTCTCCGAAAAAGAAAAGACCATTACTATGAAAATGTTTCCACTTTAGTCATTGTATAGGAATGCCATAACGATAATTAGATAGGGACACCAAAAGGGACACTTAGATAGGAAAAACCTCTCACGCTATTGCAGGGTGGATCAATGATAATGAGGATTTCATGGGGTCCCCAAACACTTCCTTTGCTTCTATGTCAAGGGAAAACAATTGATTTTACTACTCATGTGTATTCCTACGTTCAAGTTCAAATATAAGCTCTAACACCTCAATTTAGTAGCATCATCTTACTAATTAAATCATTCTATAATTGATCACACTAGTGAAAAAAGATGAATATATGACGACTTATTATGATAAATATAATTTCATCTATCATAATAAGTTGAGTTGACGGGTGACATTTTCGTAATAAAAATAGTAATTATTATGACAAGTAAAAGAAAATCTAACATAATAAGTAAAAAGATAAATTTATTATGACAAATACAATGAACCTATCATAATAAATGAAACGTGGTGACACAACCGTAATTATAATAAAAAATTATAATGACAGGTAAAGCAGTAACTAACATAATAAGTAAAAAGGGTAGATTTATTATGACAAGGTGACTTACACCAGTCATAGTAAGTTTTAATCCCTCTTCAGTCCACCCTTAATTTTATCCTCTAGTATTCTCGTCTGCCCACGTCTTCCATTCTTACGCCCTCTTCTTCACTCGCAAAGGCAGCAATCCCTCGTGTGCTCTCGTCGTTCGCATAGCTTCGTCGTTGGTTTTCCATTATCGTAGCAGCAATCCCCAGTCTCCAATCCACTACCGTCACACTTGTAATTAGCACCGGTGACATAACCTCACGCGAGAGTAATGGCGCTGGGGTTTTCAATGTATCTTCTCTCAAGCAAATTATGCATCCACAAAGCCAACCGTGTTGCAACTCCCAACCACCAACGATGACGTCGACAACTACTTGAAGCCACGCCAACATCGACAACGCCTTCCTCTTTCGATTTATCTCTCTTGCGTGAGGGTTTCTTTCCTCCGCAATTGTTTCCACGTGTTCGCTTGCCAGCCACCACGACCTCTTTCGTCACCATCGTGCTCCACTTGCAGACACCACAACACCTATTGGTCACGATGTCATAGAAAGAACACATTTACTGACTCCTGAAACTATGATGCCATAATACTTGTCATAGTAGGTCCTTTTTACCTATCATAAAATGCGTTTTGTGCACTAGTGTCAAAAACATAAACAAAAATAAATATATAAGATGTATTTATAATTCTACATGAGAAAATCCAAGTTAATCTTTTAAAAATATATAATTAATCATTCATCAACTAGGATGATGTATATAAGACAAAAGATTATATATATAAGCAACAACTACTCTCTCTAAGAAGACCATCTATAGCTTTACTATTTCACAACTCTCTGACATGCACTATTCTTTGTTCACGTATAACATTATCATAGTAGGTAGACAAACCACAACACAACAAACAATAGGGTAAGCTAATACAATTATAATATACCATATATATATATATATATATTTCAATCTCAATAAAAGCTTTTTATTTCTTTCTAAAGTTACTTATTCAACTTCTCATATAATATACCATTATCATAACTCATTTGCCTACATGGGCCAAAAATACATACTCAAATAATCCATCATTATATTAAAAAAGAATTAAGTGTTTACAAAAAACTTGTCCAATTATAATACATATGATATGATAGCACATTGGCTCACAAGACTTAGATATTTGACTCTATTTTTGGAAGGCATGTGTATTGAGTAGACTCAGAGATTGTGCATCTATCATGGGAACACTCGATAGATTTTGGTGACTAACACCTAGGTTATACCCCACACTCAATATATTAAGACATATGTTCCCCTCCGCATGCCAATGTTAATTAACTATATATAGCTCATCAAAATGGTTCTCTTTCACCAATTTTCAAATCAATATTTTTTTTGGGTACAATTTAGAGCTACATTAGGGAAAACGAAATCCTTATGATTAGTAATAAGAGATTGTAGATAGTAAAGACCATTAATGAACTCAACATGTCCAATCATCCTTAAGGTAGAATTGCTTTGTATATGGCATGTCTTGGCAGAGAAAGTTATAACACAATTCAAGTCCTTAATCAAGGTTTGAACATATATCAGGTTAAAAGTAAAATCAGGGATATAAAGAACATCAAAGATAATCAAATTTTCTTAAAATTGCATTGTTCCAGCAAAGTGTGCAGTAATAGTGGAAGAATTGGGTATTTTTATGCATATAGGTTTAATTTTGTTAAAGGTAACAAAATGATCTTTAATGTATGTGACATGGTCAGTAGCACCAATGTAAAGAATCCAGAAAAGTTTACCTTGTTGGGCAAGATGATTATTCACACCAGAATCCTTTCTCTACACCCGATTAAGACTGTGTCCTAGTTTGTCTGTGTGATCAATGATTTGAAGGAGTTTTTGTATCTGCTAAGGAGTGAATCCAACAAAATGAAGTTTAGCATTCTAAGTCACATTCTGTGTGGAATCCTCTTTGATGTTAAGATTGCATGTAGGTTGATTGTTGCCTTCCTTATCTTGGTTAGCAGGATCTTGTCTTTGTTTGATCTTGGGTGGATACCCATGTTTGGAGTAGCATTCGTCAGTTGTGTGGTTCATCTTATGGCAATAGGAACATTGCTTTCTAGCATTGGGATTTCTCACTCTCCCTTTATTCTTGCAATCTTGCTACCTTCTTGAACAGTGGCAAACAGTAGTGACAAAGTTGAATATCATTCTCTTTCATAATGTAATCATTTATAAGAATAATTGAAGAACCAAGGTCTATTATCAATGAGGACAATTTCCCAAACGAAGCTTCAAGCATCAATCAATCCTTTGAGTGAATCGAGAACGTCTTAGCGAAGATGAAAAGTTTGCATTTATTATATTTTTTCGTAACATAGGAAACTAATGAGTATAGGTTGCAATCGCAACCGATGTTTTCTAGATATTTGATACAATTGAAGAACATTAGTTATATTTGTGTCTAATTTCTTCATTTGCATGCAAAATCAAAAACACATTATTTGCACGTGTATTTGAAATTTTTTTGTTACGGGATGTATCAATTGTCATGTAACATAAATTGGATGGGCCAAGTCCTAATTGAAATGTAAGGCTTGTACTATTATGCTCTTAAGTAAAAAAAAAGAGTGTCTAAACTATAAACTATAGTTTTTGGTCTAATGTTAAGTGTAATATCACAACTAGATATTACGAATTTAAATAATAAAAATAAAGAAATAATAAATAACTTCATTCATTGAGATATTATTTCCCAAAAATGCGGGAAATTTAAAACATTTATTACATCATAAAATACTCCAAAATCCATAATTATAAACTCCATTATAAAACAAATCCATGTTCATAATAAAAAAAATCTATGAGCTAGCCCACGCTCCGACTCTACGTCTCACCAGATCCACCTACAACATCATCTGCTCACGTGTAACGCAATACACAATCATCGTCAAACACAAACAGATAGGGTGAGCTAACAGAATATAAAATATATGCATGCATATTATATAATTTCAATCACACCAAAGTAACTCATATCCTTTGTTCCACACAACATGGCCACCACCATGTCACCCGTGTTCTACGTCTTTTGATGAGTACCTCAAAATGTCTTGTTGCCACACCTACCAACCAAAACTGGTAGAACACGTTCGGGAAACCATGCTACAGATCACACTCCGTAACGCTAGGTGAAGTTCCCAATACGAATAACATTCGTAATGTCCCAAGACTACCAAACTCATCAGCTTAATATTGAGGAGAGCAATCTAATTGGACCCATCCGTACACGCCATAACACGCACACTCACACTGACAACACTTGCCAATCCGAGTCACAACTCAAGAGTTCCTCGTGTTCATCTGCCATCCTGAGCCACAACTCAAGAGATGCCATTTTGAGTCACAACTCAAGGAATGCCACGTGCTTAACCTCTATCCCAAGTCACAACTCAAGGGATACGTTCGGAGCCACAACTCAAGGAACACCAGCAAGCCGACCTTTGAAGTATCACCAAAGCCTTGTAGATCACGCATATCCAAAGCATGTAAAACACTTTTGCCTCAACAATCTCACCTGGCGCTGCTCACGAGTCGCCAGGCACAAAGCGCTTCCAAACCGTTTGGCGGGGGATACGTACCACCAGGCGCCAAGCGCCACTGCACACCTTGCCTTTTTAGGTATTGCCTAGCGAGACTACTTTTACCGCCAAGCGCCACACATTCTTGTTGTCCTCTAAACTTGCCATTATTGCTTGGCGGTTCCCATACTACCGCCAGGCGCCACACCAATACTCACGCAGTACTAGTTCTGGCTTGGGTTCAGTTACAGTTTGTTCACACCTTTACTCACAAAGTCACTCAACCAGTCCAATTATCACCTATTGTCTCAATAAGAGTGCCTACAATACATTACCACCATCATATTTACTACATCAAGAATTTGTCCATCAAAATCATATCATTAAGATCCTTATCCACACATAGCCTTACATTAATTCTATGCTCTATACCACTGATATGAACCCAACACCACCATTGATTAGGAACACTACTAGTACCATTCCATTCATAATATGGTTTGATTTATCTCCGAACCTTGACCTCTCCCATGGCTTAATACATTCAAGATTATCCATTTAATCTCTTCTATATGTATTTAAGAACTCTTACCTCTCATACCACCAGTCCATCACAATGATTTACCTATATCATCTAACTAATCCTCAATAAATACAATTCCCCATTACTTTAAGTCATTCAAATTTCCAATACATCAACATTAAACCTTAGTAACATTTACCACAAGTTTTTAGCTTAGGCCAGTCCCTATAATATTCCCAGCCACTAAAATTCTACTTCACATGACCCAAATTAGTTTCCCAACCACCATTGTACACTAAAACTCACGAAGCCCGCAACTCTGCTATAGCGCCTAGCGGCAAACTGGGTGCTGCCAAGCAGTTTCTACTATTCTAGGAACCCAGAACTTTTCTCAGCACCTATGAACCATAATCAACCCCTACCATTTTGGTTTTAATCGATTTACGATCCAATAGGTTGCACTTACGTGTTTAGATTCATGGTTCATTCCTAAAACCCCCAATATACGAAATTCCATAAACGTTTACCACCTAACATAGTGCAACTTTGATAAATCCCAAATCATCAACCCTAAAATCATGTTCATACAATTTTCACCCAATCAAACCTTCAATTACATATAATTCAGCGAATTCGGCTTCCAATCACTTCCAAACAGTTAGTATTGTCTTTTCCCCTGATTAGAATCAATCCAGAACCCCAAACACCAAAAATCGAGTCAAATTGACTCATGTCGCCTAGCGGGTGTTTATCACCACCAGATAATTCAAACAAAACCCAGAAAAATGGGTGGTACACATGTGTCGCCTGTAGGCTAGGGTTATGCCACCAAGCGGTTCCCCCTTCAGGAACCTAGAAATCACTCCAAATGCATGAGTTGCCTGGCGGCTATGACTAGCCCGCTAGGCAGTTTTTGGAAATTTTCCAGAAACACGAAATTCATAAAATGAATAGGTTATATACATCCAATTGCGCATGCTTTTCATACAGATTAAACGATATAACTTAAAAGAACGAGTTCAACTCTCATAACCTGGTTTCCTTGCTTAAAAGACAATGCTAGAGTTCCTTATTGATGGTAGCACTTGACTCCCTTTGGTCAGCTCTAATCCTCTCCAATTGGCCTCCAAAGTCACCCTCACACCTAACTCTAGAGGACTTCTCTCTCACTAGTTTTGCCTTTGATCTCAATTTTAATTCCCTTTTTTAATTAGTTTAATGGCTAAAACGAAAATTAGCATTACACCCACTTAATGCTCATTGAATTATTATTTTATGATGGTTTTTCAGCCATTCTTTTTGCCTGTCTAAGGTGGCTAGGTTTTTCTCAACCCTTCCACATTCATGTTAAAAGAAATTTTGGCAAAAATAAAGTTTAGTTTGAATTCACAAAGGTTCAAACCCATAACTATGCCAATGTTAAACCAATGCACAACTATTTAACCAATTCATGTTTCGTGATAATTCCTATAAATATAGGATTAAATTATCACTCATCATAATCAAGCATATTATTAAAAATAATAATAAATTAAATAACACATAAATGGCATACAAAGGACTTGAACCCAAGTCTTATCAACACAACTAAGTACTCTCAACCAATTGATCTAATATTTTTCCACATCATACATGCCAATATTAAAGGTCATAAAGGCTCCCACTGATGAGGCTCCTCTATTGCGGTACTCGCCGGAAAGCCTCTCCAATCGGCGTTCCACTTATTGAAACTCGCGGAAAGCGAGGGAAACGCAGGGGAAATGTTCAATTATGAAGATTATCACTCGGTTCGCTCTGGTTTCTAACTGGTTTGGGGCAACCCGAAGAGGTAAGAACCTAATCTAGGGTTTAGGGTGAGCTGATGAATGAGGGAGTGTTTACAAACAATGGCTTGCCCTTTATAGAAGAGAGGTAACCGGAGAATGGAAGTAAAGAAGAAAATGCCATCTAACATCCTAACGGCGCACTAGAGGGAAAACAGTTTGTTCATCAATCCCTAACAGCTAAGGAACAACTTGTTTGACGGAAGAAGAACACGTTGGCAGAGGATTGATGGTTCACACGATGTTGGTGACTGAAACCCTAACAAGGAGGCGCGTTTCAGGGGAAGAGAGGGATTTCTCTCATGTACCCTAGTGGAGTGTTTGAAGAGAAAATGGGTTGCGCGTGTTTCCCTTCTATGTTGTTGGTCATGGAGAGGCTTTAAAGAATTGGGCTCGGGCCCAATAAAAGTAGGATGTTGGCCACAGCAAAATTAGGGTTACACATGAAGAGGTGCAGACTATCACTTGCAGGAGTGTGACGGTGGAGCATGAAGATGTTGCCATGCAAGAGTGAATTTGGGCTGGCAGAGGCTGAAGGAAAAGTGGGTCGTGGCAGTTCCAACATTCTGGCCCAACAAAGCAGGCTTATCACACACCAATATCCATGATGCACTGATGCAGAAATATGGACTGCACTTGAAAATAACCAAATTAGATCATCATTTATTTAATTAAAATAAAAGAAATTAAAAGGAATGGCCTAGACGTTGGCCGAATGCCATAAGCCTTGTTGGAGTCATATCACCCACTACCCGCATTTATTAATTAACTATTTATTTAATTAATTAAATTTCGCGGGTCTTACATTAAGCACTTGATCCAACAATTCTCAATAACTCTTAAGGTTGAGTAACATAAATTATGTGTGTATGACATTCTTCTTGCTCATGCTAAGTCTAGAATCTCCATTCTTACTTGTAAAACTAGAGTCTCTCCTTTTTTCTAAATTTGTGTCTGAATATGTTTTAAGTCTTGACATAGGGGTACTTTTAAAATGTGGATGAAGATAATTACTTTTATGTACCAAGTGCAGACATCATTTGAGTCACCTAGACAGTGTTTCTTTTGATACCTTCACCCAATGAAACATTTTTTTCTAAAGAGGAATTAATGTTTGAAGTCCTTATTTAAGTGATTTTTTATATGTTTTAGTGTATGTACTATGTATGTATATATGTTGATCGGCTTAAAGTATTGAATTGAATATCTAAATTATTGCTTTAGTTCAAATGAATTATGATTGAGATACGTAGGAATAGGATGAAATACGAATGGATGTATAATATATGATTTTGAGGTCACATACATGGGGTTTTAATGGGGTTTTAAGAGAATCATGGTTGTTTATGGATATTAAGAAAATATCTATGTTGTAATTGATGTTCTCTATCTTCATTGATGGTCTAAGTCATGTAGACTAAGACATCTATTAGTGAGAAGAAGGTGAAGCAGGTTCATTATATTGTCAAACCATATGTTGGAAGTCTGAAAGAGCATATAAATATATTTAATGGATGTGTGGATTCAAGGAAATTTACTTTTGGTTATATATTTCTTTTAGCCAAAGGACCAATGTGGATAAATATAAAACATGTTGCTACTACATCCACTAAGAAATCTAAATTTGTAGTATATTTTGAGGCTACAATTGAAGATTGTAGAAAATATTGCTAAGCGGTTGAAAATATGTTGTGATAGCTCCACAATATTATTATTCTAAGAACGACAAATATTCTAAAAGTGTTAAAAGTATTCTAAAACAAAGAATTCAATAAAATATATTAGTACATAGCTTATGATAGTTTTCCCTCTATCAAAGGGTTTACCTCTTAAAGATATTCATAGAGTGTCTTACAAATATTGGTATTATTGTTAAGAATGAACCTTGAGTATTATGATTCTTTTATAATAGACAATTGATACTTTAAGTTCAATTTTGATACTATTTTTATTATCTATTCTCTATTATTGCATATGAAATTTTTTTAGGACATGTAAACAAGTACTATTGTCTTGAATAAAAGCATTATGTTGGACCTACTTTAAGTTCTTAATTTTAAGTATGTTGATATAAAAAAGAAGTTTATATGATAGACACCCTTGTTTATATGCTTTCAAGTTTTTTAAAAAACATATAAAAATAAATATCAAGATGATAGATAACTTTTTAATTAAATCTTCATTTAAAATACTTAGATTTTAATAAAAATATACAAATTACTTAATTAGATCTAATAGTAATTATCAAGATGGATTATTAATTTAATTATTTTATAAGGGTACTAATAATAATGACATTATCAGAAATACCCTAAGTCTATAGTAATAAACATGTAAATAAATAGAAGAAAAGTAATTAACGGTTACAGAAGAACATGCTATATAAGCTCTAAATTATAGGCCCATTATATTTCTCCTTTCTATTGTCATTCGTTTGAGTAATACTGAAACTCTAGAACCGCAAACTTCGGCGGAGTTTCATACTCAAAATAAAAAAGACCATATATTCCATTCCATCACAATGGTAACCTATGTGATATGACACTCTAGTAAAAGATTTGCAGCCATTACAAAGCATGCCATCACTTTTGTTCTCCTTTTCTTTTTTCTTTTTTTCTTTTAACTAGGAATATCTTACAAATTAGTTCTAAGTTAATCCATTAATTTTTTTTAGAAGTTTAAGACACTAATTTCCCTAATTTTTTTTATATGTTAAAAAATTAATAATACTATAATATCTTAACTAAACTGACATTCTAAAATACACCCATTATTTATCATCATATCAAAAATATTATTGGAAAAATAATAACAAAAAATTATGAAAAATCAAACCAAAATCATAAAAAGATAGACAAAAAATAGAGAAAAAGACCATTATAAAACACAACAAACATTTATTTGAAAATTGAAAATTTAATAAAGAAACAAAAATTAACAAGTCTGAATTTATTTCTATTGAACCTAACTATCCATCTTAGTTTCACCCTTCTCCAACCATCTTATCAATGAAGAAATTGGGAGGGAAATCCTAGTTCAACTAAAAGTTATATTTTGTGGGACCATTGAGATGAATAATATAAAGCAGCACATATAAGGTTCAATATAAAACCAAAGCTATTTTGGTTGGCCCTGGTTGAAGATTTTGCATTCAGTGTGAAAAGTGTTGGACAACTTCCACACACACACTCAAAACACCTGCTGTTGGTCATTGTCTTGTTTCATTCTTTCTCAAACTCACAAGTTCTTTACACGGCTATGTTTAGATTTATAAGTCAATTTTGTGAGATTAAATTAAATTTAAAGTTATTTTTTAATGTGATATCAGAGTAATGAATTTGAACATATCTTAATGAGTTGTTATTGAAAGATTTGTTATTTGTTTGGTTTCTGTTTCATATGTGATCAGACCACTCATTAAAATTTAATTTTATGCTTAAAGTCTAATTCTTAACAATTAAGACTCCAAATTCTCTTAATTTATGCTTAAATTCAAGTCACACATATCCAAAGTAATCAATTTAGTCCCTAATTTTAGTAGAAAGAGAAGATAATGTAGAACAATATAATAAATAAAAAAATATGAATTAATTTAACTTTTAGTTTCAATATTTATAATAAATTTTCAATGTTGTCTCTTATAATTTTTTTCAATTTAATTTGGATATATGTTAAAAGCTTGACACATAAATGACATTTTGAATTGGGTGAATATTGGGTTATTTTACATAAATAGTGCAAATCAAGACTGATATTACAAAAAATGGTGCACTATTTAAAAAAAATTATCACAATCATGTCAATTTGATAGGACTTCACCAAGACAAAGTCCTGACGAATGAAAATGACTTCATCTAATTTAATGAAAGTCGTGTAACTGAGACAGGACTTTAATGTTATTTAGTCTCTATTGTCTTTAATCTAATATTTAATTTTGTTTAATCCATTAAAGTGAAGTCATGTCACAATGACACAACTTCAATGTGACAATTGGTCTTAAGTCGTGTAAAGATGAAAAGACTTCTTTTATTAAGTCATGGTATTTTCAACCCAGTTCTTTAAAAGTTTTTTAAAATTTAAATCATGTGACCTTTGTACAAGTATTTTATGGATCTTATTAAAATCGTACAATTATTGAACAAATTCAAAGTTAATTTTAGGTTAAATTATTCATTTGGTCACAATTTTTGTAAGAAAATATGAATTTGGTCCCTTAATTTTTAAAAGTATTATCCAAGTCCCTAATTTTGATATTTCGTATCAATTAAACCCCTTCCGTTTAAATGAGAGAAACGGCATTAATAGTCCAGTGACGTGGATATATTATGTCATTTATATTTACATACATTTGAAAACGATGTAAAATTTTTAATAAAAACATGTCATCTGTCATATGTAAATACTCCATTGTTGATGTTCATCCCTCCCAAGTTCTGTGTGTGGAGTAAAAACTTTCGTTTGTGCAACGTTCATCTTTCACGTGCAATGTTGGGGGAAATCAAAACCCAAATGCAAACGACATTTCTCGGAGAAGACGCGAAACCAATGCGAACACATCTACATCGCGAGAATCCTCCACCTCCATTCGAAACAAAACAGCAGGCCACCACAACAAAAACCGATGTCAATCGCGCCACTGCGACAACCACCACGGTACCTGCAAAAAACCAGACCAAATAGACCACCGCGAAGCAACCCATCGTCGACGAGAACGCAACTTCAAGAAAGGGTTCAGTCTTCTTCATCGTGATTTGGTCGTGCTTAATGAAGAAGAAGGGTTTGAAACCCACGCGAGAGATGAAAGGTTAAAGAAATTGGGGATTTAGGGTTCTTCGAAACCCTCGAGAATCAGATTTGGGGATTATCCTGATTGGGGCTCACAACATTTGGTGACTGCAAATTCGAAATAGACAACCTAAGAAATATTTTGTTTTTTAGTTGATTCTAAACAAAGC